>Ga0073936_10012740_pt1 | contig 9977 bp, 8 predicted proteins | sample AliMusrvi5mmetaG_FD_87041 | JGI IMG/M metagenome (GOLD analysis project Ga0073936, IMG submission 87041) | Freshwater lake bacterial and archeal communities from Alinen Mustajarvi, Finland, to study Microbial Dark Matter (Phase II) - Alinen... | ecosystem: Environmental > Aquatic > Freshwater >... | reverse complement strand
GTGGGAACTGGCTCCGACGAGATTTCGTGATGCCGCCTTTTACGCCGATTGACCAACAGCTCAAGGATGTTCTCCGGCCTCCTGAATAGTTCGCGAATTTAAGAGCCATGCAACGCCCTGCGCTGTGGCTCCCTAGATTGGGGTCATGAAAGCTCTCACGCCATGTCAATGAGTCACGGGGTTGGCCGCGGCATGGGTGGTGGCGGAGGCGGAGGCGGTTGGGCTGGCCTCCGTGGCATGCGGCGTGACCGTACCGTTCTCAAGCAAACGATCAAGAAGGGGACCACGAGGCGAATCCTGTCGTTTGCGCGACCGTACCGAAAAATCTTGGCGTTATTTATGGGGGCGGTAGTTCTTGACGCCGTAGTCAGCGCTATCAACCCGCTTATCTTGCGGGCGCTGATCGACAAAGGAATCCTTGGGAAGAATCAAGGCCTGGTGGTCGATCTCGCATTACTGGTGGCGGCATTGGCAATTTTCGACGCTGGGTTGTCCCTGTTAGAGCGGCGAGTGTCGGCCTCAATCGGCGAGGGCCTGATCTTTGACATGCGAGCCAAAGTTTTTCGCCACATTCAGTCCATGCCCGTTGCGTTTTTTTCTCGTACACAAACTGGAGCGTTGATCAGTCGCCTGAATAATGACGTGCTCGGTGCGCAGCAAGCATTTACTGACTTGTTGTCAAACGTGGTGGGCAACATCGTGCTGGTCTCAATCATTCTGGCGACGATGTTCGTGTTGTCGTGGCAAATCACCTTGGTGGCTCTAATCTTGCTGCCACTGTTTTTGATACCAGCACGGCGCGTAGGACAGCGACTTGGTCACATGATGCGTGAGGGCTACAACTTGAACGCTGACATGAATATCGTCATGAATGAACGATTCAATGTGTCAGGCGCAATGCTCGTCAAGCTCTACGGCCGACCTGAGAGTGAGGCTGAATCGTTTGAATCGCAAGCCGGTCTCGTGCGCGACATAGGTGTGGCCCAAGCTACGTATTCGAGAGTGTTTTTTATCTGCTTGACCTTGACGGCATCACTGGCGACGGCATTCGCATATGGCTTCGGTGGGATTGCTGCGATCAATGGCGAGATCCAAGTGGGAACTCTCGTTGCACTGACGGCATACCTGGCGCGCCTCTATGGACCGCTGACCCAACTGTCCACGATGCAGTTGGACGTCATGACCACCTTGGTGTCGTTTGAGCGTCTCTTCGAGGTTCTCGACCTCGAGCCGATGATTAAAGAAGCGACGCCAAGCAGGGAAGTTCCTGCCGGGCCCGTCGCAGTGACGTTTGATCATGTCAGTTTCTCGTATCCGACCGCTGAAGAAGTCTCTCTCGCATCGCTTGAGTCAGTGGCAACCTTGGATCAGTCGCGCAGTGGCGAGGTCATCCATGACGTGAGCTTTTCTGTTGCCCCAGGAACGCTGACGGCCCTCGTCGGACCCTCAGGGGCCGGAAAGACGACGTTGTCGGCACTGCTGGCCCGACTCTATGACGCTACTGAAGGCGTCATTGCGCTCAATGGCGTTCCTGTTCCCGACGTCTCGTTCGAATCGCTTCGCGACACCATTGGTGTTGTCACCCAAGATCCGCACCTGTTTCACGCCACATTGCGGGAAAATCTGATTTACGCCCGCCCAGATGCGACCGAGGATGAGATCCACCAGGCGCTCGATGATGCGCAGATTAGAAAGCTGGTGTTGTCCCTCCCTCAGGGCCTCGAAACCGTCGTCGGGGAGCGGGGATACCGCCTCAGCGGTGGCGAAAAACAGCGAGTTGCTCTCGCAAGACTCCTCCTCAAGGCACCCCGGGTCGTGGTGCTTGATGAAGCAACGGCACATCTTGATGCTGAATCTGAGGCGGCGGTCCAATTAGCCCTCAATGAAACCTTGAGTGGACGGACCTCACTCGTGATTGCACACCGACTCTCGACGATTCGTCACGCCGATCAGATTTTGGTCATTGATGCCGGCCGAGTCGTGCAGCAAGGAACTCATCAATCACTGATGGCCGCAGGCGGGCTCTATTCGGAACTGTATGAAACGCAGTTTTCCGCTCAAGAGACGAGCGGAGACGATTCGCTCAAATAATTTGCCCTACGCCCCGACGGCGTGGACTCCGCCGTCAACGTGGATGATCTCTCCAGTCGTGGCGGGAAAGAGGTCGCTCAGCAAGGCAACCGTTGCTGCGGCAACTGGAGCGGCATTCGTGACATCCCATCCGAGTGGAGCTTTTTCGGCCCAGGTATCTTCAAAGTGTGCGAAGCCGGGGATTGACTTGGCCGCCATGGTACGCACCGGTCCCGCTGCCACCAAATTCACGCGAATGTTGTCCGGTCCTAAATCTCTTGCCAAATAACGCGACAGCGATTCCAAGGACGCCTTGACGACGCCCATCCAGTCGTAGAGCGGCCAGGCTTTAGTGGCGTCGAAGTCAAGGCCGACCACTGAGGCACCACCGTCAGTTGTCAAAAGAGAATGAAACGATCGACACATGGCTGCCAGGGAATAGGAAGAGATATTGAAGGCAACAGCGACATCCTCGGCCGAAGCTTTGAGCATGCCGCTTCCAAGGCAATCTTCTGGCGCAAAGCCGATGGCGTGCACCATTCCATCAAGGGACGGCGTGATGGCAGCAAGGTCCGAAGCGGCTTGTTCGAGTTGCGCAGGGTCAGTGACGTCGAGTTCTAACAGCGTTGGTTCTGTTGGAAGCTTTCGTAACACCCGTTTCGTTAACGAGAGGCCGCGTCCAAAACCTGTGGCAACAACGGTTGCCCCTTCGTTCTGGGCGCGTTCCGCAATCGAGAAGGCTAGTGAGGCATCGGTCAAGATTCCCGTTACTAAGACTGTCTTTCCGTCAAGTAATCCCATAGTGGAACGCTACCTTGCCCCAACATTGGGGCTGGTTGTGCGATGCTTTGAAGCATGAACATTGGAATTCTTGGCGGAACAGGCCCTGCGGGGCGAGGGTTGGCAGTGAGAGCGGCCCAAGCGGGACACAGCGTGGTGTTGGGATCTCGAGATGCAGGACGGTCGCATGAGACTGCAGATTCGCTCAAATCTGAGTATCCCGACGTGCAACTCGCAATTAGTGGGAGCACCAACTATGACGCCGCTTGTTGCGATCTCGTCGTTGTGGCAACACCATGGGACTGGGCCGTCGCAATGGTCAAGGCGCTGGCAGAACCCTTGACGGGTCGAGTGGTGGTTTCGATGGTCAATGCATTAATGAAAGAAGGACGAGAAATGTTGCCGATGTATCCGCCGCGAGGCTCGATGGCTGCGCAGATCGCTTCAGCGCTGCCCGACTCGAAGGTTGCTGCGTCGTTTCACCACCTGCCGGCGAAAGAAATGGAAAATCTCAACAGTGACCTGACTGCTGACGTTTTAGTCTGCGGGGATGATGTTGACGCACGTACCGCAACGCTGGAGTTGATCAATTCCATTGACGGTCTGCGTGGATTGGATGCAGGGAGTCTGGCCCAAGCGTCACCGATTGAAGCATTTACCGCGGTCTGCATCACGCTCAACATCCGCCACAAGGCGCACTCCACGTTGAAGCTGGCAGGACTGTAAGTCGCTGAGAAGCGGGCGGAAACGACGTGGGCGTCACACTCTTTGATACGGCTCGTCAGGGTCTCTTTGAAATTGATGCGGGACCAGTGGTGTCGCTCTACAGCTGCGGCATCACGCCCTACGACGCAGCCCACATGGGCCATGCACAGGTGTATTTGGTGTTCGACATTCTGCAGCGTCGACTCCGCGACCTTGGTTCTGAGACCCGCTGCGTTCGCAATGTCACCGACGTTGACGATGACATCCTCCGTAAAGCCAGAGAACTTGGCGTGCATTATCTCGATTTGGCTGCTGAGCAGATCCGAATTTTCGATGCCCAAATGGATGCTCTCGGGTTGCTGCCCATGTATTCAGAACCTCGCGCCACGTCAGCAATCTCTGAGATTTTGTCCTTGATCGGCACAACGGTTGATCGGGGAGCGGCGTACGAAGCGGGAGGGGCGGTCTATTTTGACGTCACGGCGTTCCCCTCGTTTGGCTCGATAAGCCACTACGACCATTCCGAGATGCTCGCTCTCGCAGCAGAGCACGGAGGAAATCCGAATGATCCATTGAAGCGGAATCCCCTGGACTTTGTCTTGTGGCAACCTTCACTCGCTGACGAACCGTCGTGGGACTCAACGTGGGGGCCAGGGCGGCCAGGCTGGCACATTGAGTGTTCTGCCTTGGCGTTGCGAGAACTCGGTGAGACCATCGATGTCCACGGTGGAGGCCGAGACTTAGTGTTCCCACACCATGAATGCGAGACTGCGCAGAGCGAAACAGTGACGGGAACTCAATTTGTCAAACACTGGTTGCACGTCGGCCTCGTTGGTCTTGAAGGAACCAAGATGTCCAAGTCGCTAGGAAATTTGGTCTTTATCAGCGATCTCCTCGAGCGAGCTGACGCAGCAGCGATTCGGGTGGCGATGATGGATCACTCCTATCGCAAGGACTGGGAATGGCATGACAGTGATCTCCAACGAGCCGTTGCACGGTGTTCTCAATGGCGTAGTGCGTCGAAGGGCGATGGCAGCGCTGGGCTCGAAGAAGTACGAGCTTGCCTTGATAACGACTTAGACACACCAAATGCGCTTTTGGTCATTGATGAATGTAGCAAGGCTGGATTTCGGCCAGTGGAAGCCACATCATTACTCGGCGTTACCCTGTAGACGTGAAGATTTCGTCCAACCCAAGGAGCCAGTGAGATGTCCGGCGAGCTAACGGTGAAACTTCCCGATGGGTCGACGAGAGACCTCGAGATCGGTGCAACGGGCCGAGATCTGGCGAGCGCGATTGGACCCCGCTTGGCAAAAGATGCCCTTGCCGTTCGGGTGAATGGGGCCGAAGCGGATCTCTCGGCGATTCTTCCTGATGGAGCGCTCGTTGAAGTTCTGACACCGTCGTCACCGGCGGGGCGAGAGATCCTTCGCCATTCAACGGCACACGTGTTGGCCCAAGCGGTAATCCGACTGTGGCCGGGCGCTCACTATGCCATCGGCCCGGTCATCGACGACGGCTTTTATTACGACTTCTCGTTACCGAACGGTGCCCGTTTTTCAGATGATGACCTTGTAACAATCGAAGAGACCATGCGAGCCATCATCAAAGAAGACCAACCTTTTGTGCGAGCGGAACATTCAGTCGATGATGGTCTCGCGCTGTTCGCCGACCAACCCTACAAAGTAGAAATCATCAATGCAGTTTCGAGTGGTGTCGACGAAGTCGATGCTCCAGCAAACAGCACAGTGATTTCGACCTACGAGAACACTTCCTCGTTCACGGATCTGTGTCGAGGGCCGCACGTTCCATCTACCAAGCGACTCGGACACTTCAAGTTGATGCGAGTTGCCGGAGCCTATTGGCGCGGCGACGAGAAGCGCCCGCAACTGCAACGTATCTATGGGACGGCCTTTGAATCAAAAGAGGCCTTGGCGCAGCATCTCTTTCAACTTGAAGAGGCGGAACGGCGAGACCATCGAAAGCTTGGGAGTCGGCTCGACTTGTTCAGCTTTCCTGATGAACTCGGATCGGGTTTAGCGGTGTTCCACCCGAAAGGTGGAACGATTCGACGGGTTATGGAGGATTACTCACGCAAGCGTCACGTTGAAGAAGGGTATGAGTTTGTCAATACGCCCCACGTGACAAAGTCTGAGCTTTTTGAAACTTCCGGACACCTCGATTGGTTTGCTGAGGGAATGTATCCACCGATGGAACTCGATGACGGGCAGCAGTATTACCTGAAGCCCATGAACTGCCCGTTTCATATTCTGATTTTCCGCTCGGGACAGCGAAGTTATCGAGACCTTCCCATTCGCATGTTCGAGTTCGGAACCGTCTACCGCTATGAAAAGTCTGGGGTTGTTCACGGACTCACCCGCGTTCGTGGCATGACCCAAGATGACGCACATATTTTTTGCACCGCAGAGCAGATGGAAGAAGAGCTGGAGCGAACCTTGACGTTTGTCTTGGGCCTTCTTCGTGATTTTGGATTGAATGATTTCTACCTTGAGCTCTCAACAAAACCCGAGGGAAAAGCAGTGGGGAGCGACGAAGAATGGGAAGTCGCTACAGGAACACTGAAGCGTGTCGCTGAAGGGGCAGGACTAGACCTCGTGATGGACGAGGGAGGTGGAGCCTTTTACGGCCCGAAGATTTCAGTGCAGGCAAGGGATGCCATCGGCAGAACGCATCAGATGTCGACAATTCAGCTCGATTTCCAGCTTCCGCAACGATTCGCCATCGACTACGTCGGCGCCGATAATGCTCGCCATCGGCCAATCATGATTCACCGTGCCCTCTTTGGTTCCGTTGAGCGGTTCATGGCGATTTTGATTGAGCACTACGCAGGAGCACTGCCGACCTGGCTCTCGCCTGAGCAAGTGCGCGTCGTACCAGTCGGTGAAGTGCATGAGAACTATGCCGATGAGGTGCTGACCACCTTAAAGAGTCGAGGCATCCGAGCGTCGATTGACCGGGCTACGGAACCGCTTGGCGGGCGCATACGGCGAGCGAAATTGGAAAAGATCCCGTACATTTTGGTTGTCGGTGATAGTGACGTAGCGGCGCGCAGCGTCGGCGTGAATCGTCGCGGTTCAGACAAGCCAGAACGTGACGTAGCTCTCGACAACTTCGTTGACAACGTGGAACGAGAAATCGATGACAGGTTGACTCCCGAGGGAGCCGGCGACTCGTCGTGAGTATGGACCGAGTCTGGGCAACATGGCGCGCAACCTATGTGAGCGATGCGACCCAAGCGAATCGTTCTCATAACCAAGACGACTGCGTCTTTTGTGACCTGATGGATCGCGGAGTGGCGCAGGAGACCGGCATCGTGTACCTCGACGAACTCAGTTGCTGCATTTTGAATGCGTACCCCTATGGATCAGGGCACCTCTTGGTGTTACCTCGTCGCCATGAACCAGATCTCTTGGCCTTGAATTCCGATGAGTCAGCGGCGATTTGGTCGACCCTGCGCCAAGCGGTTGCCGCCTTGGAAATTGCCTACGGGCCCGATGGAGTAAATATCGGTGCGAACCTGGGCGAAGCAGCAGGGGCCGGGATCCCGGCGCATCTCCACCTTCATGCACTGCCTCGCTGGAGAGGCGATACCAACTTCATGACCTCAATTGGGGAGACTCGCGTGTTGCCTGAATCCTTGGCGGATGTTTGGAATCGGGTCGCTGATGCCTGGGGAAAAGCCCAGAACGAGGGGTAATTGCAGCCGTCGGCAACGGGTCAGTGATACAATTCAAGGGCAAGAACGGGATCAGACGCCCCTGATGCACGACCAATGATTGCATTTGGCGACCAGGCTCTGGTTCATCAGTATTTGATGAAAAATACTGCGAGAGGAGCACATGTTTGACGGCCGTTGGCGATCTGCAGTTGATGCAAAGACCGAACCCATTGGCGGTTGGTTGCAACGACATGGCATCACCGCAGATGTTCTGACCGCAACGGGGCTGATCTCGGCAACTGCAACTGCAGTGGCTATTGGATTGGGCTATCTCCACGCCGCCGTCTTCTTGCTTGCGTTGACAGGAATGCACGATCTCTTTGATGGTCCCGTAGCTAAAGCCGCTGGATCGTCATCAATTCGAGGTGCGTTCTTCGATTCGGTCACCGATCGCATCACGGACGCGCTGTTGATGGGAGGGGTTGCCTGGTATCTCGTCTCTCAAAACAAGGGCCATCTCGTCCTCTTGCCATTTGCCATTCTCGGGGTTACGACGTTGGTTTCGTATCAACGAGCAAAAGCGGAGGCCTTGGGTCTCAGCGCTAAGGGTGGATTAATGGAGAGAGCAGAGCGCATGATTTTGCTCGGCGCTGGTCTCTTGGCTTCGTGGTTATTGGTCCCTGTACTGTGGGTTCTGTTGGTGCTGACGACCGTGACTGCAATCGGTCGTTTTGTCACCGTCTGGAAGGCGGCAAATGCAACCTTGCCAGATCGTCCCCAGAACACTCGTTCCATGGTGCTCGAAGCTCGCTTGCGTGAGTGGCGGGTGAGAACGTCAAGTGAATGGCGCGAGAGCCGCGCGGGAGACTCAGCAGCGCGGTGGAAGTCCCGCCGTCTCGAAGGAGCGCAGACTCGATCGAGGCGTTCGCGTCGGAGTCGGCCACGAACGACACGACACACTGCGCCTCCTCGCTAATCGAGCGACAACATGACTGAACAGTCGGATCGCCGGCGCTTCTACTTGTGGACCACGCTCGGCAATCTTCTTGAGAAACTGCCGGTGCAGTTCGCCGTACGCGTCGCTCAGGGCGCAGGATGGCTTGTGGCGTTGCGCGCCACGCCGACTCGGGGGGTCGTGAGTGACAACTTGCGTGCGATCATCGAAGCAGGCTCGACCACCCCAGTGGACGAAGCAGTCCTGAAGCGTTGGGTTCGGCGCTCGTATGCAAGCTATGCGCGGTACTGGGCTGAGGGGGCAACGCTCCCTGCACTGAATCCGGGAATTGCTCATTCAAGAATTGCGTTTATTGATGGAGAACAACGTTTGCGCACCGCAATGGAGCAAGGCAAGGGCGTGATCATTGCCTTGCCGCACATTGGGAGCTGGGAGTGGGGCGGAGCCTTGGTGGCCAAGATCGGCTATCCCATGACTGCCGTTGCAGAACAGCTCGAACCGCCGGAAATGTTCGAGTACTTTGTCGAGAAACGCGAGGCGGTGGGTCTTTCAATTCTCCCGCTGGATAAAAATGCGGGAAAGCGACTCATCGCCACGCTGCGCGACGGAGGGCTCGTTGGACTTCTTTGTGATCGAGACCTCGCGGGCGACGGCATCGCCGTATCGCTCTTAGGCAGATCGGCCCGAGTCCCAGCCGGCCCAGCGACATTGGCACTGCGAACCGGTGCCGTCTTGCTGGCAGGCGTTGCCTATTCAGGGGATGGGAATCAGCATGCCGTGTATATCTCTGAGCCAATCGATACCGAACGCTCGTCGAACCTTCGCAGCGATGTCCATCGCGTAACTCAGTCGCTGATGGATGAAATCTCTTCACTGATTCAACGAGCACCGGAGCAGTGGCATGTTTTCGTGCCCGGCTTTGTTGATGAATCCGAAGCGCCATGACGCAACGATCACTGGTGATGGTTTCGCCCTACGACATGACGATTCCTGGCGGAGTCCAGGGTCAAATCTCTGGATTGACAAGGCAATTGGTGATGCGGAATTGGTCGGTGACTGTCGCAGCGCCGGGCGCCCGTCCCTCTGAGCTGGCGCCAGCAGTCGAATTTGAATCATTAGGACGGACCGTGCGTTTTCGGGCCAACGGTTCGGTTGCACCCCTGACGCTGGATATCCGCCGAGCTCGCCAAGTAGCCCAGAGGTGCGTTGAACGAGGAGTCGACGTGGTCCATCTCCACGAACCGCTCGCCCCCGTGGCTGGCTGGCCTTTCATGGATGCGCATCATCAAGCACTCGTTGGAACCTTTCATCGATCTGGTGTTGACGCGCTGGCGCGTGCGGCCGGAAGCGTGCTCCGGAAAAGAATCAAGAGAATCGACGTTCCGGTGGCAGTCTCAGCGGCGGCAGCGGAAACTGCTCGGCAAACGGTTGGTATTTCACCAACAGTCCTGTTTAATGGGGTGGAACTCTCGGATACGACTTCGGTCGAAGCGTGGCCCACAACTGGCCCAACCGTTCTCTTCCTTGGACGCGACGAGCCGAGAAAGGGGCGCTCAGTGCTCTTGGAAGCCGCTCAGTGGCTCCCTGCGTCAACGACTGTCTGGGTCACCGGCGACCGCCCTCGAGCGTTTTATCCACGATCAGGAGCGAACGTTGAGTTTTTGGGCCAAATTAGCGATGGCGAGAAAGCTCGTCGATTGGCAGCTGTCGATGTTTTGTGCGCACCATCACTCGGGGGCGAGTCCTTTGGTCTGGTTCTACTGGAAGGATTAGCGAACGGTGTGACGG
>Ga0073936_10012732_pt1 | contig 9983 bp, 7 predicted proteins | sample AliMusrvi5mmetaG_FD_87041 | JGI IMG/M metagenome (GOLD analysis project Ga0073936, IMG submission 87041) | Freshwater lake bacterial and archeal communities from Alinen Mustajarvi, Finland, to study Microbial Dark Matter (Phase II) - Alinen... | ecosystem: Environmental > Aquatic > Freshwater >... | reverse complement strand
TCCCCCGCCGTCGCGTCCCCCACCGTCGAATTCGGCTGGATCGCGGTCTACCAGGCGTGCCTCCTCCTGGGCCTGTGCCTTCTGGCCATCCGCCCCCGGTGGCTCCTGGAGCGGATTCGTCGCGTGTCGCTCGAGGAATGGATCGCGCTGGCCCTCGTCACGGGGCTCGCGGCAGGCCTGCGACTCGTCGGAGGCACGCGGATTCCCGGGTACATCAACCACCATGGATACGGAATCCTGAACGAGCTCCTGGGGGACTTCACACCCAACACGGACCCGCCCTACGGGATTGGAATGGCCGTGCTGCACGGCCTGGCTCTGGCGGTCCTGCCTCGAACCGAAACGTCCGTGCTGGCGGTCCAGTACCTGGCCTCCGTCCTCACGGTCCCGGCGACGTGGGCCGCGACTCGACTGTGGGTCGGAAAGCCCGCCGCGATCTGGGCTGCGCTGGCCGCCGCGGTCTTTTCCGGGCCCGTCTACTACGCCCTGACGGAGTTCGCGCAGGTTCCCGGGGCGCTGTTCATCTGGATGTCCATCGCGCTTCTCGGGCTCGCTGCAAAGGAAAGGGACTCGGTTGCCCTGTTCGCGTCCACGATCCTGGGTGGAATCGCCTGTCTGTTCCACCCGGTCCTGAACCTGTTCCCGGCATTGCTGTTCCTGTTCGCCCTGTCGAGCCCGCAGGGAAGGGGCCTCCTTCGGTGGCGGACCGCGTGGCTGGCGGCGCTGGTGATCGCGGCTCTCTGGGCACTCCCGGCGGAAAAGGCACTGATGCGCCTTGTGACAGGCGAGGTGCCGGAACGATCCCTGGCCGGGCAGCTCTTCCAGTTCAAGGAACTCCTGCGGGCAAACCGGTTCGACGACTCCGGCAACTCCTTCCTGAACCCGACCTTCACCCCGCCGACGTTCGTCCTGCTGGCGGCCATCGGCCTGTTCGCCGCCCTCCGATCGCGCCCCCGCCGATGGGCCGTCGGTGTCGCTGTCCTGGGCGCGCTGTTGTTGACGGTTCCCGGCCTTCAGGCCATGCGGATGAACTCCTTGCGCCAGTCGGTGGCCGCCCACGGGTTCCTGGCCCTCCCGGTGGGCCTCGGGATCGCGACCCTTCTGTCCCTGCTGCCGCATTCCAGGGCCTGGCGCCGCGCAGGCTGCCTCGGTGGGGCCTCGCTGGTCGCGCTCTCGATGGCCTTCTGGCCCGGGCCGCTGGGGCAACTGTTCACGCCGCAACACGAGCGGAATTTCGTCGCGGATTCGATCGGCCTCGTTCCGGTATCCTGCACGGTCTACTACCCCTCCTTCGAGCTGGGGACTTCCCAGAAGGTCCCGGAGTACCTGTCGGACTCCGGTGGAAGACGCCGGGCCTGGAAACCGATCCTGGACTCCGGCGAGTCCATGCGCGCGGCTCCGGGGTGCGCCGTCTATTACCGCTCGGCGGCCTGCTGGGACGCCGAAACCGGGGACCCCGCCAACCACCCGGAGCCGCTTCCCGGACACCTGCGCCCCGAGTGCCAACGGATCGAGGCCGGCACCGACCTCGTGCCGCTGGCCGTGGAATCGATCCCCGCCCGACCGGACTGCGAGCAACATTTCCTGCAGGATTCCGTCGAGGTCGGCTTCTTCCTCGTCAGCCGACCGAACCCGGTCGATCCGTCAGGCCGCGCGGACCCGTAGGCCGTCCCGTCGCCGGCCATCGTCGACTGCCGCGCCGCGTCGCCAGGGCCCGCCGGAGCCTTCCCCACGACAGGCCTTCGTTTGCAAACCGGAAGGGTTTCCTGTAGGTTGCGCTCCGCTGCGCGTCGCTCCGATACCAGCATGAACCCATGAAAGGAACTTGATGAATCAATCCGTGAAGAACGCGAACATCCGGAACGTCGCCATCATCGCCCACGTCGATCACGGCAAGACCACCCTCGTGGACGCCATGTTTCGCCAGAGCGGCGTGTTCCGGGAAGGCCAGCAGGTCGAAACCCGGATCATGGACAACATGGATCTCGAGCGCGAGCGCGGCATCACCATCGCCGCGAAGAACTGCTCCGTGATCTGGAACGGCGTGAAGATCAACATCATCGACACCCCCGGGCACGCCGATTTCGGGGGCGAGGTGGAACGCGCGCTGTCGATGGCGGATGGCGCCATCCTGCTGGTGGACGCCGCCGAAGGGCCCCTGCCGCAGACGCGGTTCGTGCTGAAGAAGACGCTGGAGGCCGGCCTCAAGGTCATCGTGGTGATCAACAAGATCGACCGCAAGGACGCCCGCCCGGTGGACGTGTACAACGAGATCTACGACCTGTTCATCGACCTCGACGCCGACGATGCGCAGTCGGAATTCCCGTGCCTGTACGCGGTCGGCCGCGAGGGCGTGGTGATGCGGAACCTCGGCGATCCTGCGACCGACCTGCAGTGCCTGTTCGACGCCATCCTGGCCGAGATCCCGGCCCCGGCCCACGATCCCGAGCAGCCCTTCCAGATGCTCGTTTCCGACCTCGACTACTCCGACTACGTGGGCCGGCTGGCGATTGGCAAGATCGTCCACGGCCAGGTGACCGCCAGCGACGCGCTGATGTGCATCAACGCCGACGGCGCCTGCCAGCCGCTCAAGGTGACCCGCCTGCAGAGCTACGAAGGCATCAGCATCCACGACGTCGCCACCGCGCAGCCCGGGGACATCGTGGTGCTGGCGGGCATCGAAAACGTGCACATCGGCGACACGATCTGCACCCAGCAGGCGCCCAGGGCGCTGCCGCGGATCATCGTGGACGAGCCCACCGTGTCGATGCGCATCATCGTCAACAACGGGCCGATGGCGGGCCTGGAAGGCACCCTGGTCCAGGGCAGCCGGATCCAGGAGCGGCTGCTGAAGGAGACGCTGCGCAACGTGTCGCTGCGGATGGAGGTCGCCCCGGACGGGGACGGCTTCATCGTCAAGGGCCGGGGCGAGTTCCAGTTGGCCATCCTGATCGAGACGATGCGGCGCGAAGGCTTCGAGATGTGCGTGAACCGGCCGGAGGTGATCTGCGAGGTCCGGGACGGCAAGGTACTGGAGCCGATCGAGCACCTGTACGTCGACTGCGGCGACCCGTTCCTGGGCATCGTCACGCAGAAGCTGTCGATGCGGAAGGGCCGCATGATCAACTACGCCAACCACGGTTCGGGCCGCGTGCGGATCGAGTTCAACATCCCCTCCCGCTGCCTTCTGGGGTACCGCGACGAGTTCCTGACGGACACCAAGGGCACCGGGATCATGAGTTCCTACCTGCTGGGTTACGAGGAGCACCGCGGCGAGTTCACCAGCCGCTTCAGCGGGTCCATCGTGGCCGACCGGAAGGGCGAGGCGGTCGCTTACGCGCTGGCGGGCCTGGAGGATCGGGGCCGGCTGTTCCTGGTCCCCGGCGACCCGTTCTACGAAGGCATGATCGTGGGCGAGCACTGCCGCGAGAACGACATCGACGTGAACCCCTGCAAGACCAAGAAGCTCAGCAACATGCGGGCCGCGGGCCGCGACGACAACATCCTGCTGTCGCCGATCACGCCCATGACGCTGGAACAGTCGCTGCAGTTCATCCGGGAAGACGAGATGGTCGAGGTGACGCCGAAGTCCGTGCGGCTGCGCAAGACCGAGCTGTCCGCGAACAGGCGCCACGGCATGAGCGTCGCGAAGCGGAACGCCGCCGCGGGATAGCCCCGTTCAGCCCCCGACCCGTCGGGTCATGTCCACCAGCCAGCGGTGCAGCGGCGCCAGGTTGCGGAAGTGTTCCACGGCAAGGTCCAGGAAGCCCGCCGATTCCAGCGTCCCCTTCATCGGCAGCTCGATGCCCGCGTAAAGGCCGTTGTACCGCAGCCAGTCGGCCAGCTCCGGGGGCGCCGCGTAGCCGGGGGGGACCCGCTTGTAGTGCTCCCCCATCACGTTGTAGGGACCGGCGGCTCGGACCTCCGCGACCGCCCGCGCCAGCGCCGGCCCGTGGCGGGGGTTCGCCAGGGACTCCCGCCACGCGTGCAGCAGCGGCTTCGGGAACAGGTACAGGCCGGCCGCGACCATGAGGTTCGGCGGCTCCACGTGCAGGTAGAACCCCGAACACTCCATGCGTTCCAGTTCGCCTTCCCAGAGCCACATGCCCAGGTGGGTCTTGAACGGCGTCTTGTCGTGGGAGAAGCGCGTGTCGCGGTTCTGCCGGAACAGGGAGCCGTTGATCCGCGGGTCCGCGACCACGTGGGGCGCGAACTCCCGCAGGCGGCTGCCCACGGCCGTGATGAACGCCCGGGCCGGCGCCACCACGTCCTCCTGGTACCGGGCCTTGTTGGCCGCGAACCATTCCCGATCGTTGTTCATCGCCAGGTCCGCCAGGAACCGGGCGGTTCCGGGGGGGAAACCGGGGAAGCCGGGCACCGTCGTCATGGGTCCTCCTGCCGGGTCCGGCCGTGCCCGGGGCGTCAGCCCGGGGTCGGCGGCCTCCACGCGAACTCGATCACGTTGTTGTCCGGGTCGCAGAAGGTGACCGCGTAGAAGCCCGGCCCGAACTCCGGGTACTCCTGCGCGGGGAACAGGGGCTGGAAGCCGGCCGCGGCCATGTGCGCGGCGACCGCGTCCACGTCCTCGCGACGGGTCGCGTGGAACCCCACGTGCTCCGCGACGACGAACTCCTGGCCGGTCGGCGCGGCACGAGTGATGCGCCGGGGCTGCATCGCGCCGATGGACACCACGATCGAGCCGTTCCGGAAACCGGCGTACACCTTGCCGTCACCCCAGGCCGGCTTGAAACCCGCGACCTCGCAGAGCGGGCCCCAGAACGCCATGGACCTCCCGAAGTCCTCCACCTCGAAACAGACGTGCAAACCGGATAACTGCATCTTCCGTCCCTCCACCGTCCTGGACTACGAGTCTCCCCGACGCGGCCCGGATCGTCAATCGGCCGGCCCCGACCGCCAGGCCTGACCGGCATGCACCAAAGTTGACGCGACTCGCACGCCGGAGTAGACCCGCTATGTCGGCGCCAGGAAGCACAGGGAGGTACCGCCGTGAGATTCATTCTGGTGGGTTGGATCGTCGTCGCGGTCGTCCAGGTGGTCGTGCTGCTGCTGCGTGCTCGAAAGGACATCCGGTCCTTCCTCGAGGGCCTCGGTTTCGCCAGCCTCGTCCAGGCTCCGGTGGCCGGCATCCTGGGCTTCGTGATGTGGTCCCACGCGTACGCGAAGGTCAACTGGACCGACTTCCGCAACTCCTTCATGGGTGGCCCGGAGGAGGCGTTCACGGGGCAGTCGGTGACCCTCAGCGGCATCGCGTTCGCGGAGTTCGGCCTCCTGCTGCTGCTGATTTCCGCCGTCTGCTTCGGCCTGGTCTACATCGGTGCGGGGAACAACCCCTTGGCGCAACCGGGGGCCGGCCGCACTACTGCGCGCAATCCGCAGGCGTAGGATTGACGGCGCCGGTGCTGCTCACGACGATGCGGAAGGTGATGGCACCCGGGAAAACGCGGCCGGCCCCGGTGGCGATCTCGGTCCCGTTGACCTTCGCGGTCAGCGCCACGGCTCCGGCCGGAACGTTCAGCACCAGGAAGTCCCCCTTGGCCTTGGCCGTCGAAGGCAGATCTGCGAGCGTCCTGGGCCCGCTCGCGTCGAAGTAGAAGACCTGGCCGGAAGGGGTCGACTGCACGGTCGCGCAGCCGATGGGGTCACCGATGCCCGAACCCGTCCCGAAGCGGACGGTCCCCGACGCCATCCCCTTCGCGGGGTCCTGGGTCGCGCCCAGCAACGTCAGCACATTGTCGGCCATCGCCTGCGAAAGGATGGAAGCGTCCGCAGGCGAGTCCTGGGGGCTGAAGCCGAAGGAGTACGAATCCAGGTCACCGGACTTCGCCAGCTTGACGCCGAAGGTTTCGTCGGACATCACCTGGAACGTGACATGGCCTTCTGCGTCTGAGGTCGCGCTCTGTCCGGTCGGCGAGCCGCCCGGATCCGACAGCAGCGTCACCTGCACACCTGGCATCACGGTTTCCGCGCCGGTCGGGCCGATCTCGCTGACGAGGACCTGGCACGAAATCATCTGCGGGACCGCATCGGGCGCCGGGTCGCCTGCCGGCGGGTTGTCCGCCACGGGCACGTCGGAAAGCGGCACATCGCCCGGCCCCGGGTCCTGGGCACCCGGGACGTCCCCGGTGATCCCCGGATCCGCGCCCGTGTCCGTGTCCGCACCCACGCTGCTGGAACCGCATCCAAATGCAGAAAGGACCGGCAGGATGCACGCGGTCAGGAACCAGGCGCTGGTCTTCACGAAGGCCTCCTCGGGAAATCACTGGAGGATCGTCCGGCCAAGGCACGCCCGTGTCAAGGACGGCCGTTGTTGCGGGATGGCGAGGGTTCCGGCAGACGCCGCCCGGGAAGATTCCGAGAGGTGCGAACGAGCCGGGGGGATCAGAACTCGCCGCATCCCGGGACGGTCGCCTCCGCGCCTTCGGCGACGAGGCTTGCACAGACCGCGCCGGGCAGGCCGCACAGGCAGGTCTTGAGGCTGGCTCGCGCGGAGGCCGTCAGCGCGATCGTCTGTGCATCCTCGCAGGCGCCGTACTGGCCGTCGAACCAGGTGACACACCGGGCCGTCGAGGCGTAGGTGCCGCAGGCGACGTGGCGGCTGCACAGCGCCTCGCGGTATTGCAGGCAGGCCGAATCCGCCGTCGTCGCCGCGATCGCCGCGCACGCAGGCCCCGGCTCCGTCGCCGCGTCGCCGATCGCGTCGTCGATCGCGCGGGTCGCATCGCAAGCCGCGAAGCCGACAGCCAGCAGGACGGTGGCCAGGGTCATCGGAAGATCGTTCATCGAATATCCTCGTTGCCGGCGAACCCTTCCTGCGGACAGATCGCCCGGAAGTACCGGAGGCCCCGGCAGGCCAATCCCGCCGACACCGCCGATCGTGTTCCGGCCGAATGCCCGGTCCCTCCGTCCCGTCGAACTCGACCGGTGCCGACAGCATCCGAGCCGCATGCCGGGAAGTCAAGCGCCCGTAGACACTCCCCGATCCGGGAGGCGCGGCGGCCTGGCGCAACGTTGACCCCCTTCCACGGTCGGCCAATAATCTCGCCATGGGCGCGCTTCGACGGTTCAGGATCCCCCCCCGCTTCCTGCCCGGGCCCGGCTGGCTGTCCCGGGCCGCCCCGGTGGCCCTCCTCGTCTACGTCGCGGTCCTGTTCGCCGGCACGGCGCTGCTGCAGCCGGGGCTTTTCGAACGGGACGGCTACTACCACGCCCGGCTGGCCCAGATGGTCCCGGAGCGGGGCTTTTCGCGGGAGTTCCCCTGGACGCAGGTTTCGACCTGGAAGGACGGCTACTGCGACAAGGAGGTGCTGTACCACCTCGCGATGGCGCCTTTCGCCCTTCTGGGGGATCAGCCGATCCTGGGCGCGCGGATCTTCGGCGTGCTGCTGGCACTGGCCGTCGTGGCGCTCCTGCTGTGGCTGCTGCGGGCCCACGACGTGCCCTGGCCCACCTGGTTCGCGGCCCTGCCGCTGGCGATGGGAGGGCTGTTCCTGGCCCGGCTGGGGATGATCCGCTCGCACGTCCTCAGCATGTCGCTGCTGCTGCTGGGGGTGCACTTCCTGCTGCGACAGCGATGGCGCGCCGTGGCGGTGCTCGGTTTCGTGTACGCGTGGTGCTACACGGTCCCGTTCGTGCTGCTCCTAACCGCGGCCCCCCTGGCGGCGGGCCGATGGCTGGGACGCGGAAGGCTGGATTGGCGCTCGGTCGTCGCGGCCGGGCTGGGCGCCGTGGCCGGCCTGGTCGTCCACCCCTACTCGCCGCTGACGCTGGAAACCTTCTTCACCTACGTCCAGATCTTCCGGATGGGCCTGACCGGGATGAGCCAGTCCGGCTTCGAGCTGGGCAACGAAATCTACCCGTATGCGCCCAGGGTCTTCTTCGACATCTACCCGCTGATCGTGCTGCTGGTCCCGGTCCTGGTGGGGGTGGTGGCCGCGCGATGGCGCCACGTGGCCGCCGAAGCCAAGGGCGTCGTCGCCGCGACGCTCTTCTGGGCCGCGATGACGGCGGTCTCGGCCCGCTTCGTCGAATACCTCGCGTTGTTGCTGGCGATCGCCGCCGGGCTCGTGGTGCGCGACCTGGTCCAAAGCCCGGGCGGCCTGCCCGCCCGGATGCCGCGAGGCCCCCGCTGGCGCGCCCTGGGCGTGGTGGCCGCGCTGGTGCTGCTGGCGGGATCCCACGCCCGTTCGCTGGGCTTCTACCGCGTGTACCAGTTCGAGGTCGCCTCCCCCCGCTTCTTCGACGGCGCAGGCGCCTGGATGGCCGACCACCTCGAACCGGGCGAAACGGTCATCAACCTCTTCTGGGACGACTTCCCGGACCTGTTCTATTCGGCGCCCCGCCAGCACTACCTGTGGGGGCTCGACCCCACCTACTCCATCCGCTTCGACGAGCCGAGGGCGCGACAACTGGAGCGTGCGCGGCAACAGGTGGACCCTCTGGACGGGCCGGCCCTGGTCGCGGCCTTCGGATCCCGCACCCTCGTGCTGCGGGCCTGGCGGGCGCACGGGTTCAAGGAACTGCAGAACCCGCCCTTCCGACAGGTCTACCGGGATCGCCAGGCGGTGGTCTATCGCATCGATGACGCCGAGTAGCGGCGCGTGTCCTGACGACGCGCGGGGTCAGGTCCGCCGCATCGCCGTGGCGACGGTCCGCGCGAGTTCTTCCGTGCCGTAGGGTTTCTGGAGGAAGCCGTCGATCGACTCCTCGCGCAGCCCGGCGCGCAGGATCTCGGTTTCGTAGCCCGACATGAACACGATACGGACCCCCGGGTCGATCTTCCGCATCTCGTGCAGCGCGTCCAGCCCGTTCATGTTGGGCATCACCATGTCCATCAGCACCAGGTCGATCCGCCCCTCCCTTGCGCGGAAGGCCTGCACCGCCTGCATGCCGTCCTCGGCGACGATCGCCTCGTATCCCAGTTCGCCCAGCATTTCGACGCCCAGCCGGCGCAGGATCGTGTCGTCGTCCGCCACCATGACGGTCCCCCGGCCCCGCGGCCGCACAACGGGGGACACCGGCCTGGCCGCCACGCTCGCCCCTTCGGCCAGCGGCAGGAAGACCCGGAACGCTGAACCCTTGCCCGGCCGGCTTTCGACGCGAATCACCCCCTGGTGGTCCCGGACGACGCCATAGACCGCCGACAGGCCCAGGCCCGTCCCCTGCCCCACGGGCTTCGTCGTGAAGAACGGCTCGAACAGGTGCGCCAACACCTCGGGGCCCATGCCGACGCCGGTATCCTCGACATCGACCTCGACGTACCGGCCGGCGGGAATCGGCGTGCCCCCGTCCGAGGAAGGCTCGTCGAACACGACGTTCCGGGTCGAAAACGTGATCCGTCCCCCGCCGGGCATCGCGTCGCGCGCGTTCACGCCCAGGTTCAGCAGCGCGCTGTGGATCTGCGACGCATCCCCGTGCAGCGTGGTCTGCGTGGCATCCAGGCGGAGGTCGATGTTCAGGTTCTTTTCGACCGTCCGCTCCAGCAGGTCCGCGACCAGTCGCAACGACTCGTGGATGTCCATCGGACGCGTCAACACGCGCCCCTTGCGCGAAAAGGTCAGCAGGCGCGACGTCAGTTCCCGCGAGTGCTTCGCGGCCTCCACGATGTTCGTGGCGTAGTCGAGCAGTTGCGGGTTGTCCGGGACCTTCATGGCCAGCAGTTCGGCGTACCCGAGGATCCCGCACAGCGCGTTGTTGAAGTCGTGCGCAATGCCCCCGGCCATCCGGCCGACCGTCTCCAGCTTCTGCGCGTGGCGCACGTGGTCTTCCAGGCTCTGCTGCTCCGTCACGTCCTGGACGACGATCACCGCGCCCCGGATGCCGCCCCCCGAGTCCCTGATCGGCGCACCGGAACTGCCGATCAACACCCGCTTGCCGTCCTTCTGGCGCAACTGCAACGGGTGCGGCAGCCGGACGACCTGCCCCTCGGCCACCACCGGCCCGAACGGATGGACCGGGGTTTCAGG
>Ga0073936_10012731_pt1 | contig 9983 bp, 9 predicted proteins | sample AliMusrvi5mmetaG_FD_87041 | JGI IMG/M metagenome (GOLD analysis project Ga0073936, IMG submission 87041) | Freshwater lake bacterial and archeal communities from Alinen Mustajarvi, Finland, to study Microbial Dark Matter (Phase II) - Alinen... | ecosystem: Environmental > Aquatic > Freshwater >... | reverse complement strand
TCACGATGAGGTTCTCGCCTGGGCTGCCACCGCCTTCCGCCGCCTGCATCAGGCGGGCGGCAAATTCATGGTCTTCGGCAGCGGCGCCTCGCGCGCCCTGCGCGACGGTTGGCCGAAAAACAAGGCCGACGCGCAATTCGTCGCGCTGCTCAAACGCATGGGTCCGCTCGCCGCGCAACATGAAGTGACCGTGGCCGTCGAGCAACTCCAGGCGTCCGAATGCAATTATATCAATCATCTCGGCGAGGGTGCCAAACTCATCCGCGAAGCCGCCCATCCGGCGATCCGCATGAACGCCGATCTCTTCCACATGGCACGCATGGGTGACACTGCGGCCGACCTCAAGGCCGCCATGGATGTCGTCGCCTTTGTCGAAATCGCCGAGAAGGACGAACGCACCCCTCCCGGCGTTCGTGGCGACGACTTCCGCCCGTTCTTCCGCGTCCTGCGCGAGGCCGGCTATCAGGGACCCATCAGCATCGAGGGCAAAGGCACCGATGAACAATACACCAAGGCCTTCAAGGAAATCGCCAGACAGGCGGAGGAAACCGCGGGGTGAAATGGACGGGATGGACGGGCCAGGTAGAGCGCCTAGTCCATATTGTCCATAAAGTCCATATCGTCCATCTCTTCCCCGGCTTCCCCGGCTTCCCATAGAATCCGCTGGTATTTCCGGTGAATGTGTCGCACACTGGTGGGGTAGCGCATGGAAGCGCATTCCCCCCAATGGATTCGGTTCCCCTCATCCCGAAGCACGGCGGCTACCGGAAGCTCAAGAGCTTCCAGCTTGCGCAGTTATGTTATGACATCACGGTGCGGTTTTGCGACCGCTATATCGACAAGCGCAGTCGCACTCACGATCAGATGGTGCAGGCGGCGCGCAGTGGGGTGCAAAACATCGCGGAAGGCAGCAAGGCCAGTGGCACTTCCAAGAAGATGGAACTGAAACTCACCAACGTGGCTCGCGCCAGTCTTGAAGAATTGTTACTGGACTATGAGGACTACCTTCGCCAGCGGGGATTGGCGCAGTGGCCCGAGAATGATCCGCGCCGCGCGGAGTTGGTAGCCCGGCGCTGTGCCACCGCACAAGAGGTTGCGGAATGGGTCTGCGATCTTCACGGACGTCATACCCCGCAGAGGGAACCTCATCCGTCCATCCGGTCCGCCGCGGCCGGAAAGTCTGCCTATCCTGAGATCGCCGCAAATGCGGCGCTGGTTCTGATAGGTGTGGCCTGCGCCCTGCTGGACCGGCAGATCCAAGCCCAAGCCGCGGCTTTCACCGAGGAAGGCGGCTTCACTGAGCGCTTATACCGCGTCCGCTCCGAGCGGCGACGGCAAAATAACAAATAGCGGTTGTTCTTATTACGGATTCCGGCCTCGAATCTCCTCCGTGATCCCGATTCAAGAGTCTGAGATGGGGGTCTGAAGATGGTTCTTGCGGCACGGTTGCCGCCGGGCTATCCATGAGCGCGGATGAAAACCACATGCCGGACGGTTGATGTGGCAAGCCATCTCGCCGTGGCCGGGGTGGGGGCGGCGCTGTGGATTTGCTGGCAGCCGAACGCGCTGGATTCGTTGCACCATGGAAATGACCGGGCCGGTGCCACGCGCGAAACCACACGCCTGGCCCAAGACGAAATCACCCGGCGGGTCGTGGCGCGTGATGCGGCCAAGCAGGAAGCTCAGGTGATGGCGGCCAAGAAAATCACAGCCGCCGAAGATGCCAAACTGAGACTGGCCAAACAACAGGCGGATGGCCTGAAAAACCGCCAACGGCTGGCGGATTTGCGGAAGTTGTCATTGACCTATCAAAACAGCGCGGATCTGCGAAGTCCGTTGGCCGAGGTCTTGTCGGGCATCGGCTTGTCGGCCCAGGAATCGTTCGGGAAAGACGCCGCGATGGCGATCTTCCTCGAGTGGCACCGCAGGGACCCGGCGGGTGCCCTGGCGGAATTGGCCAGACGACCGGCATGGCTCAAAGTGTTCGAAAATGATTATCCGGTGACGCTTGCGCTGGGGATGCCGGAAATTCTCAAGCAGATTCTGAATGTCGGGAATACAGATCATTATAGGACGGTCTTTCTGAGTTGTTATACCGAGCGGCTTGCCGAGACGGACGATCTGAATGGGTTGGCCGAAGCATACGCCCGGATGGACGAGGGCTGTCGCTATTGGATGCTTCCTGCTTTCATCACATCATGGATCCCCCGGGATGGCCCGGCCGCCGTGCGGGCCATCTTCGATGAGTTTTCTCCGGAACTGCGTCGCGCGATGATTGATGGGTTGAGAAACGAGTGGAATGGCCCATGGACAGCCGACTTCACGAGCGCGCTTTTCCAGAGGGACTTCGGGGACTTGGAATATTGTCGCAGCGGGTTGAAGGAGGATGCCGAGCGGGATAAATCCCTGACGTATGAGTTGTCATCGGAATCGGAGGAATTGGTCCCCGGGGACTCGAAGGTATTCACGGCCAAACCGCTTGGCGAGGGAGTGGAGATGATGCTGCTGCAGGACCGGGACTATCCCGAATTGTTTGCGGCGGGAAAAATCGGCGCGGAGGAGATCTATCAGGAGATGCTCCGCCAACTTCCGGTTCATGCCGGTGAGCCGGAATTGGTGGCCCGGGCGGTGTTCAAGGCCCTGGCACCGCACCAACCGGCAAGCGCCGCGGCCTGGGCCATGACCCGGATCAACCACGGGGACCTGATCCACGACACGGCGGGATTGTTAGAAGGGCTCAAAGACCCGCGAACCAAACGCATGGTCGAAGTGATCAAGAGTTTGCCGGCGGATCTCCCGGACGGAAAGGAAACCGCCGATCTGACCACATCCATTCGTTATCGATTCCAGTTCTGGGCCGGGATCGATCGTGAGTCCGCCACCACAGCCGCGGCGGAGTTACCTGCAAACCACATCCTTGCCCGGGCGGCACAAGGAGGAATCACGGGCAAGGAGGCGGACCCATGAATGCGCGGCGCTGGCTGAGCCATGGCATTGCCCTTTTGTTAGGAGCGGCGATTGCCGCCTCATTGGCGTCTAACAAGCAAGGCGAGGTGATACCGGCGGTCGGAGCGGAGGCGAACCTGAATGGTCACCGCGTGTGTGCGGTTCATGTGAGACCTTCCCCGCCCGAACTATTAGCCGCCCTCGCCGGAACTCCGATGGCGATGGCACGGCACCTGGCAATGAAAAATGAAATCTACGCCGATTGGGCACAACGCGATCCGGCCGGATTGCTCGCCTATTTGAAGAACCGGGCATGGCCGGTTCACGGGAGTCATGGTTTTGACCGGGTGTTCATCGAACTGTCCCGCCAGCAACCGGGGGTGTTGCCTGCCTACGCGCGGGCAAACGGCTGCCGGGAGGCCATGGAGGCCATCGTTCATGGCGACCCCAGGGTGGCATTTCCCATTTTATTGGCGGAAAAACCGGGAAGGATTCCCTATGGACTCATGCATGATTTGTTTGAAAAAGGTGAGGGATCCGATCCGGAGTTCCACCAGCGGATCGCGGGTATCGCCGATCCCGCGGCAAGAGCGGATGCCATCAGCGGAACGGCACGCGTCATGCTTGAAAACAGGCGGTTCGATGACTTCTTCTCCTTGTTAGACCGGGAGAAAGACTGGTTGAATCCGGAGCGCATTGGTGCTGGATTCGCGTCGGCAATGATCAAGTGCAGAAGTGCCGGGGATTTGAACCGGATGGTTTCGATGGCAGACAATGTCCGGTCGGTGGCAGTTAAAGAGTTGCTGGATTATGTTTCGCAGGATTCGGTTGCTTTCGGTCCGAGATTGTATGAGGTCGACGGTGTGGAAACGCTCGGACGGTCACTGGGCGTAAATCAATATTATATCTCCGAGGAATACCGGTTGGGCACGTTACGTATCCTGACGGAACATGGATGGCTTGCCGGGTTGGAGCATCATGCGGCGGCGGCGATCACAGGAGAGGGCTTGGGCTTGTGCAATGCCAACGAGGAACTTGCCGCGCAATGGAAACAGTGGGCCTTGGATTTGCCCGAAGCCGAGAACATGAAAATGGTCAGAGAGGCGGCCATCGTGCGGTGGATCAAACTTGACCCGGAGAAGAATGCGGAGATTGCCGGGCTGCCGACACAGCGGTTGCGCGACATCTCTTATGTTGCGGCCGTGTCGTCGATGGACGGATGGCATTTGGCGATCAACGCGGACGACGTGCGGAAGTTGGTGGGCAGGATCGCGGATCCGGAGTTGCGGGAACAGGCGGCGCAAGCGCTGGAGAAGAGGATCGCCGGGAAACAGAAATGATGGATCACAGGCATTGGGCCGCCCTTTCAGGACCAGGAATATCTATCAAATATTATTTCCCAGGGCTTTGCCCTGATCATTATCCACAAATCCCTCCGGGATGAAGGCGCTCCCTCTTCCATGATTTTACCCATGATGGTGTTACCTCAGTCTTCCATCATTTTGGCTCATCATCACTTTGCCATGGCTTTTGCTGGCAGGCGAGTCTGGAGACTCGCGGTCCGGATTCAGAGGCTGCGGGATCGGATCTCGGCGGTGATGTTAGAGATGAACTCGGCGAGCGGTTTGGCACCGAGGTCGTCGTGGTCGCGGTGGCGGACCGAGACGGTGCCATCCTCGGCTTCGCGGGCGCCGATGACGAGCATGTAGGGGACGCGCTCGAGGCGGGCGGTGCGGATTTTGGCGCCGATCTTGTCCGGGCTGCGGTCGATGGTGACGCGCACTCCGGCGTCGGCGAGTTTGGCGGTGGCGGCTTCCGCGGTATCGAGGGTTTTTTCGGAGATCGGCAGGACGCGGACTTGTTCCGGGGCGAGCCAGGTCGGGAACTTGCCCTCGAAGTGTTCAATGAGCAGGCCGGTGAAACGTTCCATCGAGCCGAAGGGCGCGCGGTGGATCATCACCGGAATGTGCGGCTGGTTGTCCGCACCCACATAACTCAAACCGAATCTAACAGGCAGGTTGTAATCCACCTGGACGGTGCCGAGCTGCCAGTCGCGGCCGATGACATCCTTGACGACAAAATCGATCTTCGGGCCGTAGAACGCGGCCTCGCCGATTTCCTCGGTGTATTCGCAGCCGAGGGTTTGCACGGCTTCGCGCAATGACGCTTCGGCCTTGTCCCAGTTTTCGGCGGAGCCGACATATTTGTCGCTGGCCGGGTCGCGCAGTGACAGGCGCACCCGGTCGTCGTTCATGCCGAGCGTGCTGAGCACCTTCTTTACCAAGTCGAGGCAGCCGGTGACTTCGGCGGCCACCTGCTCGGGTGTGCAGAATAGGTGGGCGTCGTCCTGGGTGAACCCGCGCACCCGGGTCATGCCGCCGAGCTCGCCGGATTGCTCCCAGCGATAGACGGTGCCAAACTCGGCGAGTCTAACAGGAAGGTCACGGTAGGAATGGTGGTCGCTGGCGAAGATCCTGATATGGTGCGGGCAGTTCATCGGCTTGAGCAGGTAGCCCTCATAGGTGCCGTCTGACAATCCGTTGATCAGGGTGGCACAGCTCGCATCCTCGTCAGCGAGTTTTTCCAACACGTCGCGTTCTGCTATGGCCGGGTATTGGCTTTCCTGATAGTATGGGAAATGGCCGGACGTGCGATAGAGGTCGAGTTTGCCGATGTGCGGGGTGAACACCTGCGAGTAGCCCTGTTTGTCGAGTTCCGCGGTGATGAACTCCTGCAGCGCCCGGCGCACCAGCGCGCCTTTCGGTTTCCACAACACCAGCCCCTGGCCCACCATCTCGTCGATGTGAAACAAACCCATTTCCCGGCCCAACCGGCGGTGGTCGCGCTTCTTTGCTTCCTCCAAGCGGTGGAGATGTTCTTCTAACAACTCCTTGCTTTCAAACGCCGTGCCATAGAGCCGCTGGAGCTGCCCCTTCGACTCATCTCCCAGATAGAACGAGGCCGACACCGACATGAGTTTCACGTTTTTGCACTTCGAGGTATAACCGACGTGAGGGCCTGCGCAGAGGTCGATGAAGTCACCGTTTTGGAAACACGAGATCTCCTCGCCTTCGGGGATCTTGTCGATGAGGTCGAGCTTGAAGCGGGACGGATTGCCCGGCCGTTCCGTTAGTCCGCCAAGGCGGCCGCTGGCGGCCATCGCCTGGGCATCGGCGCGGGTCAGCACGCGGCGCTCGAATTTCTGGTTATCCTTGGCGATCTTGCGCATTTCCGCCTCGATTTTCTCGAAGTCTTCCGGGGTGATCCGGTGGGGCATGTCGAAGTCGTAGTAGAAGCCGTTCTCGACGGGCGGGCCGTAGGCGAACTGGGCGTCGGGCCAAATGCGCAGGATGGCGGTGGCCATGATGTGGGCGCACGAGTGGCGGAGGCGCTCCAGGTCGGTCATCTGCTGGCGTTCGTCGAGGGTCTTGCGGTCGTTCATGGCGGGCACAGGAAAACAAGATGGAACGGGGGACACAAGACGCAAGTGGACAAAGCATCCATCATGGCGCGAACCACTCCGGCGGCGGCGCGAGCACCCGCAAGCCGTCGATTTGTTGGAAATGTGAGTCGGACGTCAGCACCGCAGCATGAATCCTCAGCGCGCACGCGGCGATCACCAGATCCGCCGCCGGGATGACCCAGCCTTTGCGGTTCAGTTTCCACGCCAGATCGGTGGCTTCCGTCCACAATTCCAGATCGGTTGGCACATGGACCATCACATCCATGAAGGAGGAGATCCTGGCGAACAGTTTCGGGGAGTGGATCCCGCGCAAAACTTCCAGCCTCACCATCCCACAGGTCGCCAAATTCCGCTTGCCCGCCCAGATCCTCATCACCTGCGCGGGATCCCGGCCTGTTCTGAGAAGATCGATGAAGACATTGCTGTCCACCAGAACGTTACTTGCCATACTTTTCGGAAGATTCCGCAACTTTGATGCCCAATGGATCGAATTTTGAAAGATCCTTCGGGTCGTAGCCCGGATAGACCCCATCCGCCAACTCTTCGGGCGTCAAGCCCAGGCCATTCTCCATGAATTCCTCATACCGCGCCCTGCGGTCCAACTCCCGCAAGGCCTTTTCCACAGCCTCCGTCTTGGTGGCGAAACCGTGATCTTTCATCACCCGTTGCAACAGGTCGGCGTCAATGCGGATCGTCATTTTCATGCCATACTTGGTATGGCAACAGGCTGCGGATGTCCAGTATTTTCTTTCATGGGGCCAATTCCATGAAACGGCGGAAATCGGCCTTGCGTTTTATGACCGGTCATTTAAACTGGTCATCATGAATGCGATCAGCGCGACGGAATTCAAGGCCAAGTGCCTTCATTTGCTCGACGAGGTGCAGCGCACGGGTCAGGATTTGGTGATTTGCAAGCGGGGCAAGCCGGTGGCGCGGGTGGTGACTGCGAAACCGGAGCGGCCATGGTTGGCGTTGCGGGGGAAGGGACGGTTTGTGGGAGATCCGATTGAACCGGTGGTGGACAACTCCGAAATCGAGGCGCTGCGGAAATGACGATGGCACCGGTTTTGGATACGCACGTTTGGATTTGGTGGATGCTTGGCGATCCGCGGTTGAAGGAGCGGGAGCGGGAGGTGCTGGATGGCCTGCCGCCGGATGACCGGCCGGTAGTGTGCGACATCAGCCTGTGGGAGTTCGGAACCCTGGTGGATCTCGGCAGGTTGGAAATCGAGGGCCATGTGGATGCCTGGTTGCAAGTGGCGGCCTCACCGTCAACGGTTCGTGTCCAGCCGATCACACCTGCAATCGTGGCTGAGATGAACCGGTTGCCGGCGGCGTTTCAGCGAGATCCTGCGGACCGGTTGATCGTGGCCACCGCGCGGGCTCTCAATGTTCCGCTCGCCACCCATGATCGGAAGATCCGGCGATCGCGATTGGTGCCCCTGTGGAAGGGCTGAATAATGGAATCTTGCGTCGCGGCGCTACTCCCGCCAGACTTCCGGCCATGACCGTCCCCGCGAGCACGCCGATGATGGGCCAGTATCTGGCCATGCGGAAATCCCTGCCCGCCGATGTGATCCTGCTCTACCGTTTGGGGGATTTTTATGAAATGTTCTTCGAGGATGCGAAAACCGCCGCGCCGATCCTCAACGTGGCCCTGACCAAACGCGGCGGCACTCCGATGTGCGGCGTGCCGTATCATGCCGCGCAGGTCTATCTCGCCCGCCTCCTCAAGGCCGGCAAACGCGTCGCCATCGCCGAACAAACGTCCGAACCGAAACCCGGCAAACTCGTCGAACGCGAAATCTCGCGCATCCTCTCACCCGGTTCGATCGACGACCTCACGCTGCTCGACGACCAACGGCCGAACTACCTCGCCGCCGTTTGCCGCCACGGCAAATCCATCGGTCTCGCCGTGGTGGACCACACCACCGGGGAGTTCACCATCGCCGAGTTCGCGGACATCGGTTTGTTAGATGACGAACTATCCCGGATTTCTCCCTCCGAGTTGATCCTCCCGGACCATCAGGCCGGCGAGTTCGGGAAACTTGCCAACAGCCTTGCTTATGAAGGTTATGCGTTTCTGCCGGAGCATGCGACGCAGCTTTTGAAGGATCATTTCAGTGTCCGCTCGCTCGATGGATTCGGTTGCGGCAACCTGCCTGCCGCCAGCGGTGCCGCCGGGGCCGTGCTCCATTACCTGATCCACCAGCTCCGCCGCCAGTGCGACCACTTGCGCCCGCCCCGCGTCCGCGACAACAGCGAGTTCGTTCTGATAGATATAGCGTCCCAACGCAACCTCGATCTGGTCGAATCCCGCGCCGGCAAACAACACACGCTGCTGGCCGTGCTCGACCGCACCGCCACCCCGATGGGTGCCCGCCTGCTGCGCGATTGGATCCTCCACCCGCTGCGCGATCTAACCACACTGACCGCCCGCCAGGACAGCATCGCCGCATTCCTGGCGGAACCGTTCCTTCTATCAAAATGCCGCGAATCGCTCAAGGGCATCCGCGATATCGAGCGCACCACCTCGCGCCTGTCCCAAGGCTCCGGCAACGCCCGCGACCTCCAATCGCTCGCCACCTCGCTTTCCCACATCCCGGCCCTCAGGCAGGACCTCACGTCGCTATGGAGCATAGGCGTCCCGCCTGTGTCGGAAGACAGGCGTCCCGCCGGTCATTCTTCTCAAAGCGAGCTGCTCTCCGCGCTCCACGACTTCACCGATCTAACAAACCTACTGGCGGCAGCCCTGGTGGACGAGCCACCGGGCCATCTCCGGGATGGCGGCATCATCCGTGACGGCTGGTCCGCCGAGTTGGACGAGCTGCGCGCCGCCTCGCGTGGTGGCAAGGATTGGATCGTCCGCCTGCAGGAAGACGAACGCAAACGCACCGGCATCGATTCGCTGAAAATCAAGTTCAACAATGTCTTCGGGTACTTCATCGAGATCACCACCACCCATCTCGCGAAAGTTCCGGACGATTACACGCGCAAACAAACCATGTCCAATGCCGAGCGCTACATCACCCCGGCGCTCAAGGAAATGGAGAACAAGGTGCTCGGTGCCGAAGAGCGCTCGAAACAACTTGAAGCCGAACTCTTCGCGCAACTCCGCTTGCAAGTCAACACCCATCTTCCGCGCCTCCAGGAATGCGCCGCCGCCGTCGCCGAAACCGATGTCCTCTGTGCGCTGGCCGATGGGGCGCAACTCCACCGCCACTGCCGACCCGTGCTTAACCACTCCAACGGTTTCTTCATCACCAACGGCCGCCACCCGGTGCTCGAACAAACGCTGATCGATACCAAGTTCGTGCCCAATGATACCGAACTCGACCCGGAATCCGCCCGCCTCCAGATTCTGACCGGCCCCAACATGGCCGGCAAGTCCACCTATATCCGGCAGATCGCGCTGATCGCCGTGATGGCCCAGATCGGCGCTTATGTCCCGGCAGAATCCGCCACCCTCGGCCTGGTGGACCGCATCTTCTGCCGCGTCGGCGCGTCAGATGACATCTCGCGCGGGCAGTCCACCTTCATGGTCGAGATGAGCGAAACCGCCCTCATCCTCAAC
>Ga0073936_10012730_pt1 | contig 9983 bp, 6 predicted proteins | sample AliMusrvi5mmetaG_FD_87041 | JGI IMG/M metagenome (GOLD analysis project Ga0073936, IMG submission 87041) | Freshwater lake bacterial and archeal communities from Alinen Mustajarvi, Finland, to study Microbial Dark Matter (Phase II) - Alinen... | ecosystem: Environmental > Aquatic > Freshwater >... | reverse complement strand
TTTTCGATCAGCATGGCGATGGGGCCAAGGGCGACCAACCGACGAAATCAGGTCGGGCATAGATATGGTGATGGTAGGCATGCAAACCGGGGCGGTCGTTTTCGGGACAGTAACATTCCCACAGGGTGGCGGGGGTGAACGTCTTGAAGGTCCGAACAAGGCTGTCGACATAGCGGCGGGCGATGGAGTGGGCGAGGTTACCTTCCCCGGCCAAGTGGAGTCCGCGGGTGACCATGTAATTGGTCGGTGCCCAGACGCCCCCGATCCAGTAGGTGCCTTCCGGGTCGTAATTGGGGTCATCAGCCGAAAGAGAGGGGATGGGATTGGGGCGATTGAATTCAGCCGGATTGTTGAGGTGATCAACGAGCGCGCACAGGCGGTCGGCCGGGCAACACTCGGCCAGAATGGGCCAGAATCCAGCGACGGTTTTGGAGGCGACGAAATTGGTGGGAATCATGCGGTCATGATAAAAACGGGAGCGCTCGCTCCAGAGTTCACTATTGATTAGGTCTCCGGTTTCCCGGGCGCGCCGGGTCCAATTCTCGGCGGCGTCTTGATGTCCCAAAACGCGGTACATGCGCGACAAACAATTAAAGGAAAGAACCATCTGGCAGGATAGATCGATCCAGTCGAAATACTGACCGGCCTGATCCATGCGGGGGGCGCGGGGGGAATCGTCCATGCCGGAGGATCCGGCATCGCGGAAGAAATAGAGTTGGAAGTTATCGGTAGACTCACCGCGGCCTTCCATGGAGCCATCGCTCGCCTGACGGCGACGGTGGGGAGCGGTGCGGCGATGAGCATCGATCCATTCCATCAATTTTTCGATGTGGGGGATGACCCGTTCGAAGCGGGAAGCATCGCCGGTGGAGCGATAATGTTCCCATTCGGCCCAGGCGAAAAGGGGGGGATTGATGCGGTCCGGCCAGACTTCCCGGTTGGTGGTCAGACAATAGGTCATGGAGATATAGCCGTCGGGACTCTGGAGGTCGTAGAAATTATCGAGACTTTGGATGCCGGGGAATTGGTCATACCCATAACGGCAATAGAGGGTCATAAAACAGGTGTCCCAGACCCACTGATAATTCCGGGTGGCATCCCAGGCGGCATCCATGTAAGCGCGCCCGTTACGGGTGCGGACATGGCTGGCGGCGAGACGCCAGGCGAAATCGTAGAGTTCAATCCAGCCGGGATGATCGGCCGCAATGGGTTGAGGTAGCCGGTTGAAATCAATGTCGGGCATAATTCTCCTGCTCAGGTAAGGTCAAAAACGGGTCGTAGTCTGGCACGAAACGGGTGGACTGTCAGCAGGGAAAACATGGGTAAAGTGATTCTTTACATCAAAGAATTCGCTGTGTATCTTGAGGAGAACTGAATAGTAAACAGGCGGTACGAACAACTCTCCCCTTATTATTGGAGGTCCATCCATGTCAACCCTGGCACTGGCGATCGAATGGCGGAATGACAAACCCAAGGGACGCATTGAAGTCATCAATGGCGCATTGGGGAGCGGTACCATCGCTTCCGGCAAAGGAATGTGGAAGAAGGATCGGTTTCAATTTTCCGGCGAAGGTCCTTGCCGGATCCAGTTCACCGTGACGGGGGCGAAACTGGCACCCGGTCCCAATCAGACGCGGATAACGGTACATAATGGTGCGCGCTCCTTCACCTTTTTTGCCCGCGATGTCAATTCGGACCATCCCGTGCTCCTCGAACTTTACGGCGTGATGGTTGTGCCGGCCGCAGACCGCCGCTCCTACGATGAAGTGGCCGCTGTCATTCGTGCCCGGGGCAGCCAAACCATCCAGCAACGAATCGATCGAGACCCTGAGGAGTCCTTCGAAAATGCCTGCGCCGGCAACCGGAACGAAAAATGCCCCACCTGGCTGGGGTTGAGCCGTGACCTGCGATTTTTTGAAGTGAATGACGACAACTATTTGGGATACTGGGGTAATGTCCGGCCGCGGTTCCACTCGGTCATGCGGACCATGCCCGAACTCGAGAACAAGGCCTATCATGTGAATTTTGTCATCGGCAAGGGCGCCGCCTGTCGGCACGACATGACGCGTCGCCTCGAAGAAGGGTATCTGCCGATCCTGCATGCCACCCAGCGGGAAGACGAGGTCACCTATAACCTGACGATGTTCGCCACATTGGAGAAGTCTCCGTTGACGGGGAAAAACCTGCGCGGAACCGAATGGGAAGCCTGCTATCCGCATACCGGCGGGAATATGCTCAGCCCTGAGGAGCATGAAAAACTTAAGGACTTGATCAAACAGGAAACAACGGAGTGTGAAGAGGAAGTCGTTTTATGCATCCGTGTCACCGCGGTTAATACCGATGCCGTTCCCAGCTACGCCTGGTTTAAAACGCCTTTGTGTCATGCGGTCGGCCACTGGAATAACACGGAAACTCCTTATAATCCCACCTCCGGCTTGAGCAGCTTCGCTTCCTCCGGACGGGTCTATGCCATATGCCGGCTCAATGGGAAGCCGGCTCCCTCGGAAGAGATGGCGGTCCTGCTCCAGCCCGGAGCCACGACCACCTTTGACATTCTGATTCCGCACCAGCCATTGTCCAAAGCGCGAGCCTCGAAACTGGCGAAAGCCGATATTGAATCGCTCCTGGTCGATGCGCGCGAGTTTTGGCAGTCGAAACTGCGCGCAGGCGCCTCCATCAGCGTACCTGAAGCCGCCATTGATGAACGCATCAAGGCCGGCCTGCTTCATTGCGATATCGCGGCCCTGGGTCGCGAACCCGCCGGACCCGTACTGGCCACCATCGGCTGGTACGCGCCGATCGGCTCGGAAAGCTCTCCCATCATCCAGTTCTTCGATGGCATGGGCTGGCACAAACTCGCCGAACGCTGCCTCGAATTCTTTCTCGCTCGTCAGCGCGCCGATGGCTTCATTCAGAACTTCGGCGGTTACCAGCTTGAAACCGGGCCGGCGCTCTGGACGATGGGCGAGCATTTCCGCTATACCCGTGACACGAAATGGGTGCGCCGGATCAAGCCCAAGCTGCTAAAAGCTTGCGACTATCTTCTGGCCTGGCGCGAACGCAACAAGAAACCCGAACTGCGCGGCAAGGGGTATGGCCTGCTCGACGGCAAGGTGGCCGATCCGCAAGATTTCTACCATTCTTTCATGCTGAATGGCCTCTCTTATATCGGTATCCAGCGGGTCAGCGAAATGCTGAAGGATATCGACCCCGCTCAATCGCGTCGGCTGGAACGCGAAGCGCGCGAGTACCGTGACGACATCCGTACCGCCTATTATGAATCCATCGTCCGCTCGCCGGTCATTCCCTTGGGGGATGGCACTTGGATCCCGACCGTGCCGCCGTGGACGGAATATCCCGGTCCGCTGGCATTGTACGCCGATGGCGGAAAATGGTTCACCCATGGGGCCTTTGGCGCGCGCGATTCGTTGATCGGCTCGCTGTATCTGGTGATCGGCGAAGTCCTGACCGCCCACGAAATCGGCACGGATATTCTGCTAAAAAGTCATCAGCAACTGTTTACCGTGCGCAACGCAGCTCTGTCCCAACCCTATTACACGCGCCATGACTATGCGCATATTGCTCGCGGCGAGGTGAAGGCGTTTCTCAAGCTCTACTATAACCAATTCACGGCGTTGCAAGACCGGGAAACCTATACCTTCTGGGAGCATTACTTCCATGCGAGTCAGCACAAGACTCACGAAGAGGGGTGGTTCCTGATGCAGACGCGCTGGATGCTCTGGATGGAACAGAACCGGACGTTAAAATTCCTGGCCGGCATTCCTCGGCAGTGGATGGAAAACGGCAAAGCCATTGAACTCAACCGCGTTGCCAGCCATTTCGGGCCATTGAATCTCAAGGTGGTCTCACACCTCCTGGAAGGGACCATCGAGGCCACCGTGACCTTGCAGGACAAGAAACGACTGCCGGATTCAATCACCATCCGCCTGCCTCATCCCGATGGGCGCAAGGCCACGCGTGTGGAGGGGGGCGTCTATGATCCCGCGACCGAGACCGTTACGATTACCCGTTTCCGCGGCCAAGCCGCAGTGAAATTGATGTTTTAATGATCTGTTTCGCGGGGATTGAGGATGACTACGCCCCGGCGGGACAATTCGGCAAACCAGTGATCGATATCGGTGGGGCTGGGGGTGGGGATAATCGCCGTTTCATTTTCAGGCAATCCAAAGCGTTCGGCCTTGGAAGAGCCCATGGCATGATACGGAAGAATTTCGACTCCTTGAACATGGGTATAATGGCGGAGACGTTCGGCAACCGCATCGAAATGATCGGGACGATCGTTAAGTCCGGGGATGAGCGGGAGGCGGATGATGATGGGGGCGCCTGCGGCATCGAGGCGGTCGAGGTTGTCGAGGATGGGTTGGAGGGGGACGCCGGTCCATTCGCGATGGCGGCGGTCGTCCATGTCTTTGAGGTCGAAAAGAAAGAGGCGGGTCCAGGGGATCAATGCGGCAAGATCTTTCCACGCGCCGAATCCGCAGGTTTCAAGACAGGTATCCAGGCCGGCCTGGGTGGCAGAGCGGAGCAATTCCAAAGTAAAGGCCGGTTGGGCGAGGGGTTCACCGCCGCTCAGCGTGATGCCGCCGCCCGAGTTTTCATAAAAGCGGCGGTCGCGAAGCGCAACATCAAGGATTTCCGTAACGGAAGCGGTGCGCCCCGTCAGGGTTAAGGCCTGCGCAGGGCAGACCTCGACGCAGGCGCCGCAGACGACGCATCGATCACGGAGGAGCGCATGCCGGCCCAGATTAAGTTGATGGACCACTTGCGGACAGGCCTCGATGCAGTCCCTACAGCCGATACAGCGCCCGGCGAGATAGGTCAGAAGCGGTTTGACGCCCTGGGATTCGGGATTATGACACCAGCGGCAATGCAGGGGACACCCTTGAAGGAAGACGACGGTACGGATACCGGGTCCATCATGGGTGCAGAAATGCTGGATGTCGAAAATGCGGCCGGTCATTGATGCCTGGGGGGACAATTTTTTCAGTTACTTAGGCTGTAGGTGGTTAGGCTGTAGGGCATCAAGGGACGAAGACACCCTTAACCACCCGGCCGGAGGATGTGGCGCGAATGGCTTGGACGGCTTTGCGCAGGGGGAAGGGATTGACCAGTCGAGTAAAGGCGCGCGCGGTTTTGGGATGTTTTTTGAGGAAGGCCAGATACGCCGCAATGTCGGACATTTTATATTGGCCACTGCCGATGATCTTGAGAGCTTTGAAGGTGATCAATTCAGGTTGGATGGGAATGGGGCCACTGCTGGAGTATTGGCCGGGGACAACATAGCGTCCGAGCGTCCGGAGCAAATTCATCCCTTCTGGAATGGCGCTGGGGGAACCACTGGCTTCGATGACAACATCGGCGCCGTTGCCGCGGTGCAGTTTGGCGGCGATTTCCTGGACGGTCTTCAAACGCTTTTCGGCCGGGATCTTACGATAATCCATGACGAGTTTGGCGCCCAGGTTTTTGGCGGCCTTGAGGCGTTGAGGAATGGAGCCCGATCCGATGGCGAGGACCGTGCAACCGGCGGCGGCGGCATAGGCGATCGCGAAGAGGCCGACCGGACCGGTGCCCTGGACGACGACCAATTCCTTGCCCGAAAGACCCCCGGCAAAATCAAGGGCGCGCAGGATGGTGGGGCCGGCGCAGGGCAGGGCGGCGGCCGCGCGAAGGTCGATGCCAGCCGGGATTTTAACGAGGGTTTTAGCCGGCTGATGGAGGTAATCGCCGAACCCGCCGAAGAAATGGGGCGCGGTTTGGGGATCCTTGATATTGGAAACTCCGAAGTTAAGGCAACTGGCGGTTTCGCCCTGGGCGCAACAGAAGCACCTTCCGCAGGGGAGGGCGACGCAGGCGATGACCGCATCGCCTTTTTTGAGCGGATTTCCCAAACCGTCGGTTTTGACATTTTCGCCGAGGGCCTCGATGCGTCCGATGAATTCATGGCCTGGAATGAACGCGGGAGGAATGGCGAGACGGCCTTCAAGAATATGGATATCCGTGCCGCAGATTCCGCTCATCACCAGTTTGAGACGAACCTGACCGCGTTCCGGGGGAAGGACGGGATAGCGGCGGAGTTCGAGGGGGCGATTGGCTCCGACATAGACGGCGGCTTGACCGGTTTTGATTTTCATTTGAAGCGGACCTTTCGGGGTTGGAGTTCGATGCGATGGCACTGTGATTTACAAATCGTGTTCAGTACGGGAGAGGATGTCGGTTTGGACGGCGGAGTCCAGCAGGGTAAAATTAGCGCTGAACCCGGAAACTCGAACGACCAGGTTGGCATAAGGTTCCGGATTGCGCATGGCGTCCTGGAGAGTGGCGCGATCTGTGGTGTTGAATTGCAATTCACTCCCGCCGAGATCGAAGCAGGTGCGAATGAGTGCGGCGAGAGATTTCAAGCCCTGTTCCCCCTGGAGCGAGGACGGATGGAGTTTGATATTAATGACATTTCCGCCAACAAAGTCCGAGTAGGGGATTTTGGCAATACTGCGGATCATGGCGGTGGGGCCCCCGATATCACGCCCGAAAAAGGGGCTGGCGGAATCGGAGAGCGGGGTTTTGGCGAAGCGTCCATCCGGCGTGGCGCCGACGAGTGCGCCATTGATAATGTTCCAAATGTTGGAACCGAGCAGGGCCCAATAGTGCCCTCCCTGGGGATTGCGCCAGGGTTTGAAATGAGCGGCGTAGTCCCGGGTGTAGCGGACGGCCAAGTCATCCGCCTCATCAATGTCGTTGCCATATTTCGGAGCGCCACGCTGGAGGATTTGGCGTTCTTTTTCAAACCCATCAAAATTGGCGAGCAGCATGGCTTTCAAGTGGTCGAAGGAAAATCGCTGTTCTTCGAAAACCAGCTTTTTCAGAGCGGCCAGGGAATCGGTGATGGAGGCGACTCCCATGCACCCGAAGCCGTTGTTGCCGGGGTATACCGCGCCGCCATCGTTGAGGTCGCGCCCGCGCGCGATGCAATCGTCGACCAGGGCGCTCATCAGGGGGCTGGTGAAGTCACCCGCGCGCGAGGCATAGTCCTGTTGCATTGCGTTAAGGGCTTCGATTTTTTTGCGGAGATCGTCGGCGCACTGGCGTTGGAAGGCGGCATAGAAGGATTCAAAATCATGGAAGGTCTCCCCGGTTTGCAGACCGACCTGCTCGCCGGTGAGGGTGTCCACCCCATTGAATAGGGTCAGGTTGAGACAATGAGGGGGATTCAGGCAACCGTCCGCCCAGGGAGCTTGTTTGCCCTGCATGAAGACTTCGATGCAACCGACAAAACAATAATTTCGGGCATCCACGAGGGCGTATCCGTCCGCTACCAGGGCGGGGATTTCGACTTCGTCATTAAAAACCGCCGGATAACCGATCCCTGTGCGAATGACTTCGGCACATTTTTGGAGGAAGGCTGACGGCGTATTTTTGTGAATTCGCGCCGTGCAATTTCCTCCTGTCCGGCCGATCCGTTTGCACGCCTCAAGAATCATGAAGGAAAGAGGATTGGTGGCGTCTGAGCCGTCCGACGGCTTGACGCCGCCCAGGGCGATGTTCTGGACATCGCCATCGACCGTGATCTTGGCGAAGAGGTGATCGAAAAGATTTTGAACCTGTTCGTCGGAGATCCGGCCGGCATCGCGGTCGGCACAATAGGCGGGATACAAAAACTGGTCCAACCGACCAAAGGCCATGGCGTAGCGATCATCCAACTGCATCATATAGTGATAGAGCAGGACCAATTGCAGGGATTCGGCGAAGCCGGCGGGCGGAAGTTCGGCCAGGCGGCTGAGGCTTTTCGCCTGGGATTGGAGGAGGCTGGAAAAGGCGGGGTGCTCGGGTGCGATGGATTCGAGATGACTACTCCAGCGGCGGAGGTGGGCAGAAGCGCCGTCGAGGGCAACAAGCAGGGAGTCGAGAAAGATGCGTCCGATTTCATCCTGGCTGGGGAGGGAGGCGCGGATTTCCTCCTTGAGACCGCCGAACCCGAGCCGGATCAGTTTGGCATAATCAGGGGCATGATGATCGGAATGGACGCCAAAATGACGGGCGCCGATGTTTTTATTGAGATAGTCCTGGTCGGCCTTGATGACGTTTTCGGGGATTTCATCCGCCTGGATTCGGCGTCCGATATTGCCGACGCCGATCAGGAGTTCGCCGGGGATGACCGGAAGGAGACAATGTTCGAGCACGGCGTTAAGCGCCCGGGCGCGCCGCAGGGTCATGGGCTGTCCTTCGGTGGCGCGGAACGAGTCGGCGCGCCAGTGGACTGAAGCGGGGCAGGTCATGACCCGGGCATAATTCTGCAAAACCTTGGCCAACTGGGCAGCCGACAGAGTCGTTTGTTGTGGGTCGATGACTAGATTGTTCATAACACTCCAGACCGTTTCGGGAGAGCGCACTCCAAATTCCAAAGTCCCTATCAAAATCGGGTAAAATAATAGGTTTTAGCGGGGTGGAATACCAGTGATAAATATGCAAATTGGTCCAGGGACATAAATTGGACGACATTGCCGGGCAATGCGGATTTTATGATGCGGCCCATTTGTCGCGAGTATTTCAAGCCAAAACCGGACAAACTCGCGCCGTTTTGCCTGAACGCTGGGAGGGTGAACAAGCTGTTGGAATCCGTGCTATCCGTCCCATCCGTAGTGATTGCTGATTATTATTTAAACTGACTGATGAAATCCTGGAATTGCGCTTTGAGCCGGTTGACTTCATCGGTGAGCGTGTGGATTTCTGCTTCCATGCGGGCGATGCGTTCGTTTTCGGCTTGAACGGCAAGGCGGGCGGGTTCGGCGGTGGGCTGGGCTTCTTCGATGGCGACGGGACCGCAAAGCAAATGGGCAAAGCGTTCTTCGCGGCGACCCGGCTGACGCGGCAGGCGAATGATCAGCGGGGCCGGTTCATATGCGAGCAGGCTCTCCAACAAGGCCTGGACTTGGGCAGCGTCATCGAAGGGCACAAGACGCGCGGCATGGGCGCGGAGTTCCGCAGCGGTTTGAGGACCGCGCAAGATCAATTCGCTGAGGAGAGCCAACGCCGTCAGAGGCAGGGGATAAACTTCGGGGAAGCTATGGCGATATTTGGGAACCCGGCTACCGGCCAGGCTGACCGTCCAGGCCAGTTTTTTGTCACGGAGTCCGTCCAAAGCGGTTACGACCTCGATTTCATGGGCTTGCAGGACCGGGTCGCGATTGGATTTCTGGTTACATGCCGCTGTCAGCGCGACGAGGGTCATCGGGTAATACTCGGGGGTGGCAACCGATTTCTCGAACAGGCAGGCGAGAACGCGCGCTTCGAGCGGGGTGAGTACCGGCGGAGTGAGAGTGTTGATTTCCTCTGTCATGCGCGAAACCCTTTCTGGATAACGAAACGCATTTTTCAAGTAGGTTTATTATAACTCCTTTCGAATGATGATACACGAAAAAAAGGAGGGCTCATCCTGCGGCAGGGTGTAAGACAAAATTCAAAAAAGCCTCATTATTTTGCCTGCGGGTACATTCAAAAAATTAGATGGACAGAGGCACGCGGGGGCGAATCGGATCCTTCCCCCGCCCTGCGGAACGGATTATTTTCACGCAAAGGCGCAAAGGTCGCGGAGGGGGGGGCGAGAGGAAAATCCAAGCCGCGTGGTGAGCGCTTACGGGGCGTGATCGTGCACCCCGCGTCTGAGCCCGTTTAATGTGGCGCGGTCCTGAGCTAGCCGCCACGCGAGGCACCCGCCGGCCTGTCGGCGGGCTCGTCGCGCGGCGATCAGAACCTTGGCGAACTTTGCGGCTTGGCGTGAGAAAAATCAGAAAAAAGAGAAGATTGCAGTGTTAACTGGAAGAAACCAAATACCTAGATTCAAAACTAATTTCATGGCGGGCGCGGACTGCGGCCACCGGCCGCAGCCTCGAGTTTGGCCCTTTGCCTACCCAGCCAAAGCGTAAAAAACAGCCGAAGACAAGTGGGCGGAGAGTTTCTGAGGCTTCAGG
>Ga0073936_10012727_pt1 | contig 9985 bp, 8 predicted proteins | sample AliMusrvi5mmetaG_FD_87041 | JGI IMG/M metagenome (GOLD analysis project Ga0073936, IMG submission 87041) | Freshwater lake bacterial and archeal communities from Alinen Mustajarvi, Finland, to study Microbial Dark Matter (Phase II) - Alinen... | ecosystem: Environmental > Aquatic > Freshwater >... | reverse complement strand
GTTTCCGGATTGTTGTTCGCCATCGGTCTTGCGGGCGTGGTGTTGCGGCGCAACATCATCGTCGTGTTCATGTGCCTGGAGTTGATGCTCAGCGCCGCCAACCTCAGCCTGGTCGCGTTCTCCCGCTTCAACACCGTCAACGGCCTGCCGGATTACAACGGCCAGATGCTGGTGTTCTTCGTCATCACCGTGGCCGCCGCCGAAGTCGCCGTCGGCCTGGCCATCATCGTCGCCCTCTACCGTGCCCGCCAAACCATCCATACCGACGAACTGACCTCGCTGAAGGGGTAGAACCACATCCTAAATGAAAGCAGGCAGAAACCACGGATTACACGGATTTTACGGATTGAAGATTGGAGAATGAAAGACAGGGAACATACGCATCCACATATGGAACTCACCGAGAGACTCATCGGTGCGGCCATGGCTGTACATCGTGCAATGGGACCAGGTCTTGATGAGAAAATCTATGAGAATTCGATGTGCATCGAAATGGCGGACCTAGGAATCGCATTTTCCCAACAAGACCAATTCCCTGCTTTCTACAAAACCCATTTCGTGGGCAAGCTGATCACCGACCTGATTGCCGATAGAAAGGTCATACTTGAATTAAAAGTGGTCGAATCCATCTCCGAAACACACATCGCTCAGGCACTCAGTTATCTCGCCATTACCAAACTCCAGGTGGCACTAATCTTCAACTTTAAGAATGCCTCTCTTCAGTTCAAGCGTCTTGGCAGCAATATTCCATCAAAACCAACGGACACAGACGCTGGACCACCTCTCACAACCATCGAAGAATAGCTAAATCCTAATTCTTAATCCGTAAAATCCGTGTAATCCGTGGTTTTCCCACCCATCCATTAGCGGCTTTAACCTCACGACCCAATTCCCAATCCTCGATCTCCCATGACCCTCGCCTGGATCCTATTGTTTTTGCCGTTCGCCGTGGCGGCGGTGTGCCAACTCGTGCTGCGCAAGAGCGCGCTGGTGCCGTTGCTTTCCACCGGGTCCGCACTGGCCACGCTGGTGGTTTCCTGCCTGTTGTTAGGAAAGGAGAGCGCCGTTTCGTTCGATTGGGCGACCATCGGCGATTTTCATTTGCGGATCGGCATCCAACTCGACAAGCTGTCCACCGGCATGATGGTGGTGGTCACCGGCGTGGGAGCGCTGGTGCATGTGTTCTCGCTCGCCTACATGAGGGACGATGACGGGAAGGCCCGCTACTTCACCGGACTGGCGTTTTTCATGTTTTCGATGACCGGCATCGTACTGGCATCGAATTTCATCATGACCTTCATCTTCTGGGAACTGGTTGGTTTCAGTTCCTATCTGCTGATCGGCCATTGGTATCAGAAGGAAAGCGCGGCCGACGCCGCCAAGAAAGCATTTCTGTGCAACCGGGTGGGCGACTTCGGGTTCATGATCGGCATCCTCATGCTGTGGGGCATCACCGGCACCCTGACGTTTTCAGAAATGCGGGTGCCGGACGAGGTCGCGCTTGGGACGCTCTCCACCGCGGTGCTGTGCATCTTCTGCGGCGCCATCGGCAAGTCCGCACAGTTGCCGCTGCACGTCTGGCTGCCGGACGCGATGGAAGGTCCCACGCCGGTATCCGCGTTGATCCACGCCGCGACGATGGTCGCCGCCGGTGTTTATATGTTGTTCCGCGTGCAGACCTCGGTGGGATTTGATTATTTCCACGACTTGCAAGCCAGCGCGGTGATCGCGTGGACCGGCGGTCTGACGGCCCTGGTAGCCGCGCTGATGGCCACCCAGCAGGATGACATCAAGCGCGTGTTGGCGTATTCCACGCTTTCGCAATTGGGATATATGATCATGGCGGTGGGGTTCGTGGCGGGAGACGCGGGCATGTTTCACCTGTTCACCCATGCCTGGTTCAAGGCCTTGTTGTTCCTCGGAGCGGGCGCGGTCATCCATGCCTGCCATCACGAACAGGACATCTGGAAAATGGGCGGCCTGCTGAAAAGGATGCCTGTCACCGGCATCACCTTCGCCGCAGGATGTTTGGCTCTCGTCGCCTTCCCGGGCACCTCGGGGTTTTTCTCGAAGGAACTCATTCTGGATGCGGCCCATGAGGCCGGTTCGCCATTGTTCTGGGTAGCGGCCTTTGTCGCGGTGCTCACGCCGTTTTACATGACCCGCCTGTTTGTCGTCGCGTTCCTGGGCAAATCCCGCTCGGACAACTCCGGACATGCCCATGAGGTCGGCCCGCTGATGTGGGTGCCACTCGCCTTGCTGGCGATTCTCGCCGTTTTCTCCGGCTATGTCGCCAAATGCCCGTTCCTGGCCAAATGCTCCCCCGCCCTGCCGGAAAACGCGGGCGAGTTCCATTTCAATATGGTGAGCTACATTTCGTTAGGAGCGTTGGTGCTCGGCGTGCTGGCCGGACTGGCCGCCTATGCCGGCAAGGACAAGGAGCCTGTGACCATCCCGCTGTTGAGGAACCGGTTTTATTTCGACACCCTCTACGACAATTTCCTCGTCCGTTACTTCCAGGACGCATTCGCCGCCATCGTCCATTTTTTCGACGAGTTCCTCATCAACGGTCTGATGGTTGACGGGCTCAGCCGGACCGCCGTAAGTTCCGGCAAGCTGCTGCGCAAAGTCCAGTCCGGAAGTCTCCAAGGATATGCCTTCGCCTTCGGCTTCGGCGTCATCCTCGTCATCTACTTCACCGTATTCCGTTGAGTATTGAGTATTGATTATTGGATATTGAATACTGACAACTCACCCACCCCATGCTAGTCCTCCTCGTATTACTTCCAATTGCCGCGTTCCTCGCGATCCTGCTCGGCGCGCCCGCGCGGGCGACCGCCATCGGCGCGGCCGCAGTCAATCTGGCGCTCGGTCTTTACGCCACCTGCACCTGGCATGACTCTTGTTGGAGTTTGTCCTTGCCGGTGTTGGAGAAGCCGTCGTTGCATCTGGCCTTCGGGTTTCCCGACGGCATGAGTGTCATCATGGTGTTGCTTACCGTGATCGTCACGCTGGCCGCCGTGCTTTCCGGCGCGGCCCCCGCCGGCAGGGAAAAACTCTACTTCAGTTCCTCGCTGCTGATCTCGGGCGGCGCGCTCGGTGCCTTTGCCGCCACCGACTTGTTTTTCTTCTATGCCTTCCACGAACTCGCGCTGATTCCGACGTTCCTGATGATCGGCATGCTCGGCCGCGGCGACCGCCGCGCGGCCGCTTGGAAAATCACCATCTATCTTGGCCTCGGATCGATCATCCTGTTAGCCGGCTTGGTGTGGCTCGCCAATCTCACCGGCACCTATGACATGGGCAAAATGGTGGCCGCCGTCGGCACCATCGATCCCGCCGCGCAGAAGGGCATCGCCGCACTGTTGTTAGTCGGCTTCGGCACGCTGGTCTCGTTGTTCCCGTTCCACTCGTGGGCCGCCCCGGCTTATGCCAGCGCCCCCGCGCCCGTGGCCATGCTGCATGCCGGGGTGCTGAAAAAATTCGGGCTCTACGGCTTGTTGCGGCTGGCGATCCCACTGGTGCCCGACGGCCTCCAGGCCTGGCTCACGCCGCTGCTGGTGCTGTTGTTAGGGAATGTGTTGTGGGTCGGTTTTGTCACCATCTCGCAGAAGCGGCTCGACGGCATGCTCGGCAATTCCTCGGTGATGCACATGGGCTATATCTTCCTTGCCATCGCCGCGCTCATCGCGTTCCCGCAAAATCCGCTGGCCAAACCGGCTGCGGTGCTCCTCATGTTCGCCCACGGCGTGTCCATCGCGATGCTTTTCGGCCTGGCCGACCGCATCGAACGCGCCACCGGCTCGCTGGATCTGTCCGACATGGGCGGCCTGGCGAAATCCGCGCCCAAACTCGCCTTCCTTTTCGAAATCGCCGCCATGGCATCCATCGGCTTGCCCGGACTTGCCAACTTTTCCGGCGAGATACTCGTGTTTCTCGCCTCTTTCAAAACCTACGACGGTCTGAGCGGTTTCGGTCCGGTGCAGATCGCCTGTGTTTTCTCGCTGTGGGGGGTGGTCATCTCCGCGGTGTACATGCTCCGCGCCTACCGCAACATCTTCCAAGGCCCGCCCGTGAGCGCCACCGCATCCGCCGCGGATCTCACCCTCACCGACCGGGTCCCGGCGGCGTTGCTGGCGCTGGCGCTGTTCGCGGTGGGGCTTTATCCTAACATTCTGCTGAACCTGATGAAATAGGACCAAGGGGACTTATGGGACATATAGGATATGATTCTTCCACCGATTACTGATTACTGATTACTTATCACTTTCCCCACCCACCATGCCCGCTTACTACCTGGAAGCCCTCACTATCACTCTCGGACTGGTCCTGTTGCTGGCCGAGGCGTTTGTCCCAAGCAAAAGCAAAGCCTGGGTCGGCATCGCCGCGGCACTCGGACTGGCGGTCATACTAGGCCTCACAGCCATCGCCATCGGGCCGGACTGGGGCGTCGCAATGGGACTGCGGGATGGCGTCACCATGTTGGTGCCGAAATTCCCGAAAGACTGGATGACCTGGCCGCTGTGGAATTTCTATCGCATGGACTCCCTGGCGATGTTTTACAAGGTCTTCGCGCTGGTTTGCACGTTGTTGGTGGTGTTGATGTCGGTGGATTACCGGAAGATTCTCACCCGCTACACCGATCATCCGGGATCGGAGGACGGCACCGGGGAATATTACGCGCTGCCGGTGTTCGCCTGTGCGGGCATGATGTTCCTGGCCTCCGCCAAAGACCTGGCAGGCGCCTTTGTCGCGCTCGAACTCGTCACGGTCACATTCTATATCCTGGTCGCCTACATGCGCCGCAATGTCGGCTCGCTCGAAGCCGGCGTGAAATACCTCATCCTCGGCGCGCTCAGCACCGGATTCCTCGTCTATGGCATCGCCTGGGTGTACGGCACCACCGGCACGATGAACTTTGTGGAAATTGGCAATAGACTAGCACTTTCCCGGGCATTCGGTGATTTCCCGACCGCCGGTGGGATGATCTCTCTGTCCATTCCACCCGCACCGCTGCTTTTCGGCATCGCGCTGGTGATGGTCGGGCTGGGGTTCAAGATCGGCGCGGTGCCGATGCAGGTTTGGATCCCCGATGTCTATCAGGGCGCGCCCACCCCGACCACCGCGTTTCTATCAGTAGGTTCCAAGGCCGCCGGATTCATCCTGCTGATGCGTTTCCTCGAACCGTTTCTTGGCAGCGCAATCACCCGCGGTCCGGTGCTCAACCTGCTGTTGATTCTGGCTGTTGCGACCCTGCTGTTCGGGAATCTGGCGGCGATTCCGCAAACCAACTTCAAGCGTTTGTTAGGATACTCGTCGATCGCCCATGCCGGGTTTCTGTTATTGGCGCTGGCCGCCGGCATGGAAGAGAGTGGCGGATCGCTCGGCTCGTCCAAGGTGGTGTCGTTCTATCTGGCGACCTACCTGCTCATGACGCTGGGCGTGTTTTTCGTGCTGGCGCAGGTGCGCATTCGGCGCGAGGGCGAGGATATCGCGCATTTCAACGGACTGGGGAAAACCAACCCGGTGTTGGCGATGGCGCTCACCGTGTTGTTGGCGGCGCTGGCCGGAGTGCCGCTCACCGCCGGGTTCCTCGGCAAGTTCTTCGTTTTCGCGCTCGCCGTGAACGCCGGGCTCTGGACCGGCATTGCGGTTGCCTTCATTGGCGCCGCCGCGGGATTCTATTATTATTTCAACGTGGTGCGCGCGATGTGGTGGGCTCCGCCGGGCGATCTCGCGCCGGTCGAACTGCCGGCTATCAGCAAAGCTTGTGTCATCGTGCTCACCATCGCCACGCTGGTGTTCGGCATCTATCCGCAACCGATCCTCGCGCTGTTGCAGTGACTGGAGAAGATGATGAGAACCGGTAGATGGACGCAGATGAACATTGATAAAAATTGATTTGCACACCTTCAGGATCCGCAAACAAATAGACAGCATGTTATAAACCAAACATCCGGAGTTGAAACCTACAATCCACATTGGGAAACCACGGATTAGATATAACGGGTTTTTCGAGGAGGATTTCCCCGTCATTTCAGCTATTGAGACTCCGATGATCGATCCCATCTTAATCCGTATAATCCGTGAAATCCGTGGTTTCAATTTACCTTGATAGATTCAATCCCAATCTGCGTTCGTCCGCGTTCATCTGCGGTTAAAATGAATTCCAATAATTCCATTGTCCGCATCGGCGTCATCGGCTTGGGCAGAATGGGCAAGGCCCATGCCCGGCAACTGGCTGGCGGCTTGGTGCCACGGGCCTGCCTCACCGCGGTCTGCAACCGTAGCGCTGAAGCCATGCTGGAATTCCCCGATGTCGCTCACTTCACCGACTCCGCCGCCTTGATCCGCTCCGGGGAAACGGACGCGGTGCTCATTGCCACGCCGCATTTCTCGCACACGCCGATCGCCATCGACGCGCTCGGACAGGGACTGCATGTTTTGTTGGAGAAACCGGTCGGAGTACACAAGAACGAGTGTCTGAAACTGATCGCCGCCCACGCGGGCCGCAGGCAACAGGTATTTGCGGCGATGTTCAACCAGCGGACGGATCCGTTCTATCAGGAGATCCGGCGCCTGGTCCGGGGCGGCGCGATGGGCGAAGTCCGGCGGGTGAATTGGATCATCACCGACTGGTTCCGGACCGACGCCTACTATGCGAGCAGCGCGTGGCGTGCCACCTGGCGCGGTGAAGGCGGCGGCGTCCTGCTCAACCAATGTCCACATAACCTCGACCTGTTGCAGTGGATCTTCGGCATGCCCGTGGCGGTCCGCGCGTTCTGCCGCTTCGGCCGTTATCACGACATCGAGGTGGAGGACGACGTCACCGCCTATCTGGAATTCCCCAACGGAGCAAGCGGCGTCTTCATCACCACCACCGGCGAGGCCCCCGGAACCAACCGCCTGGAAATCACCACCGAGGGCGGCAAACTCGTTTATGAAAACGACCGACTCGTGCGCACCCGCAACGAGATCGAAGCCAGCCGCTTCAGCCGCAATTCCGCCGACGGATTCGGCGCACCCGGCACCACGGAGGAAATCATTCCGATTTCCGGCCACGGCACCCAACACCTCGGCATCATGGAGAATTTCATCTCCGCGATCCTCGACGCTGGCGCATTGTTAGCCCCGGCGGGTGAGGGCATCCACAGCGTGGAACTCGCCAACGCGATGCTTCACTCCACCCTGACCGGCCAAACCGTCACCCTGCCGCTCAACGGCGATGCCTACGGGCACCAACTGGATCAGCTCATCGCAGAGTCGCGGGCATGCGGCGAGACCCCTGCGCCTTGATGGGCCATATCCGCCATCGATTCTGATTGACCGGCACGGTTCCATCAGAAAACCTCCGAGCGTATGACACGTTCCCACCTTGCCGCATGCGCGCTGGTTTTCGCCACCCTGCGCGGCCCGACGTCTGCAGGAGTCACCTTTGGTCCCGTCCGCAGTCAGCCTGGCAAAAGCGTCCGGCTCGTGTCGCATGCCGAAACGCCGGGCGGCACCATCGAGCGGACCATCGACGGCAAAACCAGCAAAGGCACGATCAACATCACCCGCGACCGTGAGTTGGTGTGGACCTTCCGTGCGCCGATGGCCGACGGCACCAAACGCGGCATGGTCAGGGTGAACAAACTCACGACCACCACCAGGATCGTGATCGGCGGCAAGGAGGAGAAAACCACCGACGACAGCAAGTTAACCGACAAGATGTTCGCGATGTCCAAAGCGCCGACGGGCGAGTGGATGATCAAACTCGACGGATCGTTTCCCGACGCCAGTGCCGCTAACGAAATCGAGGAAATGAAGGTCTATCTGAAACGGGAATGGTTTCCCGAACACGAGGTCAGTCTCAGTGACTCGTGGGAATTTGATCCCGCATGGATCAAAATGATCATCGAAAAGGATCTGGAAAAAGCCCAGACCATCGGCACCATGAATCTGCGGCAGATCCGCCACTCCGAAAAGTTCGATAAGGCAATGGCGGATGTGTCGGTGCGCAGCACCGGCGGAGACTACCAGGCGGACGGCAGCCAAACCAGCGCGTCAATCGAACTGGCAGGCCAGATCTCCGTGAACCTCAACACCATGCTCGACGAAACGCTCGACATCAAGGGCACCATCAACAGCATCGCCAGCAAGCCCGGTGAAACCACCAAAATCAAACTGCCGGTTCACCTTACGGTCACCAAATCGTTTGTCACCGACGGGCCATGAACGCCCCCACCGATACCCTCATCGATCTTGCCTTGGCCGAGGACATCGGTGACGGGGATGTCACGTCGCTTTATTTCATCCCGGCGGATCGGCAGGCGCGGGCATTTGTCACCGCGCGCCGCAAGGGAGTGGTTTCCGGTGTCGGGCTGGCCGCATGCGTGTTTTCCCGGGTGGATCCGCAAGTGGATGTGGAAATCCTGATCCCTGACGGCAACCGGGTGAGCGATGGCGCGCTGTTGATCCGGGTGGAAGGCAAGGCCCGCCCGATTCTCACCGCCGAACGCACCGCACTGAATTTCCTCCAACGCCTCAGCGGCGTGGCCACTCTAACGAACCGGTATGTCGAATTGGTGAAAGGCACCCGCGCCCGCATTCTGGACACCCGCAAGACGACCCCGGTCTATCGGATGTTAGAGAAACTGGCGGTCGTCCATGGCGGCGGCACCAACCACCGGATGGGGCTTTACGACCGCGCCATGGTCAAGGACAACCACCTCGTCACCGATGGCTGCGCGGAGGCGATCCAGACCGCGATCCGCCGCTTGCATGCCGCAAAACCCGACATCGAGGTGGAATTGGAAGCCGACTCCATCGAACAGGTCCGCACGTTTCTCACCATGGAGGGAGTCTCCCATATTCTGCTAGATAACATGAGTCTTGATGAACTGCGCGCGGCGGTTGCGGCCCGCGGGGATCGCATCATGCCACAACTCGAGGCCAGCGGCGGGGTGACGCTGCAAACCGTGCGCGGCATTGCGGAAACCGGAGTGGATTTCATTTCGGTGGGCGCGCTCACCCATTCCGCTCCAGCCCTGGACATCGGCTTGGATTTCTCACCGATCTGCTAGAACCGGTCATGACTGACGACTGCACCGGGACCGCCGCCGATTTTCCGGATCCGTTCCGCCTGCTGATCCGTGAAACGGCGGATTCGACCAACGATGAGTTGCGCACCCTGGCGGAGGTGGGCGCTCCCGATGGTCTGGTTCTGTTAGCCCTGCACCAAACCGCAGGTCGCGGGCGCCGCGGTGCCGCATGGTTCTCGCCGCCCGGGGACTCGCTCGCGTTTTCCATCCTTGTCCGGCCGGAGGAAGCACGGGCGCGGTGGTCGCGCCTCGCCCTGGCCGCCGGTCTGGCCGTGGCCGAAGCCATTGAAGAATCAGGAGTGCCCGCCGGCATCAAATGGCCCAATGATGTCTGGATCGGTCACCGCAAGGTGGCGGGGATCCTCGTCGAGGCCACTGCGGATTTCGCCATCGTCGGCATCGGCATCAATGTCAATTCCACCCGCTTCCCGGCGGAAGTCGCGGATATCGCCACTTCGTTGCGCACCGAATCCGGACGGGACCTTCCACGCGACAACGTGCTCGGTGCCATCATCCGCCACTTCGCCCGACGGCGGCTCCAAATCGGCGGCGATTTCGCAATTTTGTTAGATTCGGTGCGGCAACGCTGCGTGCTCACCGGCCGGAGAGTGACCCTAACAGTTTCCGGCATGCCGCGGCAGGGACTCGTCGAGGGCATCGCTCCGGACGGTGAGTTGTTACTACGGACCCCGGCCGGGCTGGAAACCTTGCTCCAGGCCGACGAAATCCGCATGCTTGGGTCGTAGTCAGGGAATCAAGGACAGCTTCATCGAAGGGATCACCGAGCAATAATAAAGAAAGTGTTTGCGCGGGTTGTTGCGGTTTACGACGGATAGCCGCCTATAAGAAGAGAAGCGGCATCAAAGGGTTGACATCATCGTCCGATTCTTCAAATTCTCGCC
>Ga0073936_10012725_pt1 | contig 9987 bp, 8 predicted proteins | sample AliMusrvi5mmetaG_FD_87041 | JGI IMG/M metagenome (GOLD analysis project Ga0073936, IMG submission 87041) | Freshwater lake bacterial and archeal communities from Alinen Mustajarvi, Finland, to study Microbial Dark Matter (Phase II) - Alinen... | ecosystem: Environmental > Aquatic > Freshwater >... | reverse complement strand
GGTGAGGTTCCGGTTCGGACTGCAATGTACCTGTTCTATAATCGCATTGTAGCGCAGTTTACTCTGAAGTAAGTACTTCTCAGTTCTTTTCTGCGTTCTGTCCTGCATCTCGGCCTGATTTCAGATTAGTTGTGGTCATCCAATTTGTGCATGGATATATTTACATCCAGTTTGCAGGAACTCATGCTGAATATGATAAAATTGACATTAATTCAATTTAAGATCACCTAAAATATGGAAAGAACAATAGATGAGGCAGTTTACAAAACAGCACTTGAAAGAATAGAAGAGCTCCTACCGATGGTTACGGACGAAACTTCCGTTTACGACCGCAAGGCTATTGAGCTGAAAATTATGTCCGATATTGTGATCGAATACGAGGAGAAACATTTTCCGATTGAGCCTCCATTGCTTGCAGAGGTTGTTAAAATGAGGCTGGAAGAAGAGTCCATGTCGCAACGTGAGTTTGCCAAAAAGATTGGTGTTTCGCCTTCGCGTGTGAGTGAGTATCTCAACGGCAAAAGTGAACCCACCTTAAAAATTGCCCGAAATATTAGTAAAATACTCCATATCGAGCCGTCTATCATTCTAGGGATATGAATACTTATATGTGATCAGCGTAATATGTTTTCAATTGTTTTAATTCGAAGTTAACTGCTTCCAACTTTTCTTCACGCAAATTAGAGCTTTCCTTTTAAAACGGTTTGCAATCTTCGATTCAATTGTTGCAGAATAAAATTAAATTTCATTCTTTTGATAGACCTTAATCATTCGTGGCGGTATGAAAAAAAATGTGTCGAACGAAGAATTTTTCATCATTCAAAGAATGGTTGAAGGGGATGAAAAAGCCTTCAAGTATTTTTTCGACACTTATTACGACGACCTGTGCAACTTTGTGAACGGCTACCTGCGCGATGAAACCCTGTCGGAGGATATCGTTCAAAGTATTTTTATCTATCTATGGGAAAATAGGAATTCCATTCGTTCCAATAGTTCCATCAAAGCCTATTTGTACACTGCGACCAAAAATAAAAGCCTTAATTATTTGCGGGACGAAAAAAACAAGCACAGGATTGAGGGGGCGCTTTTCGCTCAGGCAGAAAGTTTTTCTGATGAAAGTGCTGATAGATACCTGGAATTTGAGGAATTAAAAACGATCCTTTCCAGTGCGGTTGAGGTATTGCCAACACAATGCAAAACGATTTATCAGTTAAGCAGGGATGAGGGTTTGTCGCAAAAGGAAATTGCTGAAAAACTGGGTATTACCATGAAAACAGTTGAAAACCAGATGACGATAGCAATCCGAAAAATAAAAGAGCATTTACAACCTTATCAGGACCAGATATTTATTCTTTTCATAGCAGCGAATTTTTTTTTAATTTGCTTTGGGGGGTAAGGGTGATTTAAGTGCTTTTAGAGTAAGAAGCAATTTATCAGCATCATGGAAAATCAGGTTCCCGTTTCTAAAATCATCCGGAATATTGCCTCAAACGGCGAAGAATTTGCCAATGAAATCCGCCGGTGGCTGGATGATTCCAATGACAACAAAAAAATATATCGGGACCTTCAGGACATTTGGCTGGTTACAGGAAGCTTCCCTGACCATTTTTTGCCTGACAAGACAAAAGCATGGCAGAAGGTCCGGCAACAGATTCATTCTCCCCAAAGAAATTTCTATTTATTGCGAAGAGTTGGACAAATTGCCGCTGCCGTAATCGTGGTTATTTTAAGCATATGGACAGGCACCAAACTGGATCAACTGCAACAAGTTACTCAGTTTACAGAGGTCATCTCTCCTGCAGGACAAAAAACACGTATTATCTTGCCTGATAGTTCAATTGTCTTGTTGAATGGTCATTCACAGATCAGGTACAGCCTGAATTTTAATGATCACAGAAGAGTTGAATTGAAAGGAGAAGGTTATTTTGAGGTTCGAAAAGATCTGTCCAGGCCGTTTGTTGTTGGTACTTCAGAACTGGATGTTAAAGTCTTTGGTACATCCTTCAATGTGAAAGCCTACGAAGACGACCAAAAAGTAGAGATAGGGCTAAAAAGCGGAAAGGTTGGAATTGATTGGGGTGGAAAGGAAATGGCACAACTTGTCCCCGGACAGGTGGCAACTTTTGACAAAAAAGAACACAAACTTGATGTAGGGAGAATGGACATCAATCTGGTTTCTGCCTGGACACGGGATGAGATGGTATTTGATGAAGTGCGGCTGGAGGAAATCATCAAGTATATGGAACGTTGGTATGGGGTTGAGATACGCGTAGCGCCTGAGTTACTGGATGGCGAACTCCTCACCTTCAAGGTAAAAACTGAATCTTTGAATGAACTTTTGAAATTAGTAAGTCTGCTAAAGCCAATTAAATTTCAGATTGATGGAAAACAAGTAGTGATCACCAAACCTTAATGAGACATTTAGCCTATGAATAAAAACGACTAACCATGTAATAAATGCAAAAAGGCTTGCCATATAGGCAAACCTTTCTTAATCAAAAATTTATTCACTCAGCCAGGAGAAGAGGTTACGGACATAACTTCCATCCATGAACGGCTGAATAAACATTACAAAACTATGAAAAAAAATTGTAGTTCGGATGAATATTCGAATGATCAGACGCTCCTAAGAAAATTATTTTTAAGAATGAAACTAATTGTCGCACTGATTTGTATTGTAGGGCTAACCGGAAGCTATGCTTCTGTTTACAGCCAGCAGACAAAACTGAACCTGAACGTGCAAAAGACGATGGTAAAGGATGTACTCAAGCTGATTGAGGATCAGTCTGAATTTTCCTTCATGTACAATGCCAGTAAGATTGATGTCAACCGTGAAGTTGACCTGCAAGTGGAAAAAACCTCTGTGGAAGATATTTTAAAGAAGATTTTTGCCGGAGAGGATGTCGCCTTCACCGTAATAAACAAAAATATCATCATTATCCCCAAAAGCACTGAATCATCAGTAGCACAGCAGCAAAAATCCGTTTCGGGAAAAGTTACCGACTCATCTGGAAGCTCATTGCCAGGTGTTTCAGTGGTGGTAAAAGGAACTAGTATGGGTGTAATTACAGATATGAATGGCAAGTATTCAATTTCCGGCATTCCTGAAAATGGCATTTTGCAATATTCGTTTGTGGGGATGAAAACCGCAGGAAGTGAAAGTTGTAAACCAAACTGTTGTGAATGTCGTTTTGACGGAAGAAACAATAGGACTGCAGGAAGTTGTTGCGGTTGGTTATGGAACAATGAAGAAAAGTGACATAACAGGATCTGTTACTTCGGTAAGCTCCAAAGATTTTGTTAAAGGAGTTGCAACCAATGCTCTTCAGCTACTATCCGGAAAAGCCTCGGGAGTAAATATCAGCCAGGCCAACTCTGAACCTGGTGGTACATTGAACATTTCCGTACGCGGTGCTGGTTCAATAAATAGTAGTAATAGCGTCCTAGTTGTGATCGATGGTATGCCAGGTGGAAATACAGCAAATATAAATCCATCAGATATCGAGAGTGTCGAAATCCTAAAAGATGCCTCAGCTGCTGCAATTTATGGAACAAGAGCAGCCAACGGTGTTGTGCTAATAACCACAAAAAAAGGCAAAGAGGGTTCTACTCAAGTTTCCTATAGTACTTTTGCTGCAATCCAATCACCCTCTTATAAGTTTGATGTTTTGAATGCTACGCAGTACATGCAAATGATCAATGATATAAGTAAGGATTCAGGCAAAACATTGCCTTACACCACTGATCAAATCGCATCTGCCGGAAGTGGAACAGACTGGCAGAATGAATTATTTAGAAATGCACTGGCTACAAACCATCAGCTTTCATTCAGTGGTGGCAGTAAACAATCCAAGTACTATGCTTCCCTGGGATATCTTGATCAGGATGGAATTATGGTCAGTTCCGGAATTAAGAAATACAATGTCCTGATTAACCTGGAGATTTCGCCAAGCGATAAATTTAAGTTCGGATTTAATCTGAACGGGAACATGAATCTGAAGGATAAAATTGCAAATGAGAGCAATTCAGGGAATGAGAATGCAGATCCATTGAATGCTGCTCTGATGTTTGACCCGCGACTAAGTCCAAAATTGAATGCCAATGGCATATATGACACCAATCCAAGTATTGCTCTGGATAATCCTGTTGCCCTTGCCTATGGGTATGATTTCAGAGAACAAAATAATCAAATTAACGGGATCACATTTGGGGAATATACGATAGTCAAAGGACTGAAAGCCACTGTTAGACTTGGTACAGACATTTATAACATCCGGAACGATGAATATTCTGATCGTACGACCTTAAAAGGAAGAGCAAGCGGAGGAATTGGGAATGTTTACAGTACCAATACAATCTATTGGTTAACCGAAGGACTCCTTAACTACGATAAAGATTTTGGAAGGCATCATATTTCAATTATGGGTGGAGCAACCAGAGAGAAGTTCCAAACATTGTACCAGGGATCATATTCGACAGGTTTTCTATCGGATGTGACCAATACCAATTTATTGCAGAGCGGTAACTCACTGACAAATCAAGTAAATACTTCAAAATCAGTTTATAAGTTGGAATCTGTTATTGGAAGAGCAAATTATTCATTTGCCGACAAATATTTATTTACAGCAACCATAAGAAGAGACGGGACATCCCGGTTTTCGGACGCAAATAAATATGCCTTATTTCCCTCGTTGGCTGTCGGTTGGAGATTGACAGAAGAGCCATTCATGAAGAAAATTCCAACTGTCAGTAATTTAAAATTGAAAGTTGGCTATGGTCAAATGGGGAACGAAGGTATTGGGAATTTTGAGACAATATCGACCTTTGTCGCAGGTGGCAACACAGTCCTGGGTGGTGCAGAGTTAAGCGGAGCTCAACCGGCAAGAATCCCAAATCCTGATCTTACATGGGAAACTACTGAAGAGTATAATTTTGGGCTCGATTTCGGACTATTCGGCAATAGAATATCAGGTAATTTTGAATATTATATTAAAAATTCAATTGACCAGTTATTTAGCAAACCGGTTCCGATGTCAACAGGATTTTCTACAGTCCGTACAAATTTTGGAACAGTAAGGAACTCAGGAATTGATGCTTCCCTTTCTACAAGGAATTTAATTGGGAAGTTCCAGTGGAATACAAATATCACCCTCTCCACATTGAAGAATGAAGTTGTAAAACTTCCTCCATATATAGGCGATATCATCACGGGAGGTATTGTTGCCAATATTCCTGGTTTTGCTTTGGTAAGGCAAGGTTACCCCATGCAATCATTTTATGGTTATGAAGTTACCGGAATTTTCCAGGTTGGTGACGACATCACACATTCAGCACAACCAACGGCCAAACCTGGTGAACCTAAATTTCTGGATGCGAATAGTGACGGAAAAATTGATGCAAGCGACCGGGTTATCCTGGGCAATCCATTCCCAAAAATCTCATACAGTTTGAACAATTCATTTTCTTATAAGAATTTCAACCTCGAGATATACTTCCTTGGAGTAAGTGGCATCAATACATTTAATGCCAACGTATTAGAATCGATGTTTCCAATAAATTTTGACCGGAACATCATGACGAAACATTATGTTAACAGATGGACACCCAATAATCCAAATACAGGTTATCCTTCAGGAGTAAATTCTGCAGTTTATTTTGCCAACGGAAAGATGATCAATTCCTATACCGTTCAGGATGCTTCATTTCTGCGATTAAAGAATATTACACTGAGTTATAATATTCCCTTGGGTAAATTCAAACTAGTTAAATCGATATTGCTCTCATTATCTGGTGAAAATTTATTTACACTGACAAAATTTGATGGGTATGATCCGGAAGCCAATCAAACCGGTGATGGCACATCAGTTGCAAAAAGCAGTTATAATAATTATCCGAGTGCAAGAGTCATTAGAATTGGAGCCAATATCAATTTTTAGCATTTAACTTTATATCTGTAAATGAATATGAAAAATTATAGTCGCAATAATATATTTTTGGGTACAATCCTTGCTCTTTTTTTCGCTTCGTGTAGTGGTTTTTTGAAGGAAGAGGTTTTTACTCAATATGATCCGGCATCATTTCTGCAAACAGAAGATGGGATCAACAGTGTTCTGGTTGCCTCATACAGTAATATGCAGGTTACTTCTAACATGCGTGACCGTATGTATACTCTTCAGGAATTTCCCGGAGATATTATGTGGGAATGGGGAGGTAGTTTTGCCTCAACCGCTATTCTTTATATGAATTATAACTGGGACTCACAGTCAACGATGTTATCAACTCCATGGCAACAATACTATCAAAGTATAAGGAATGCAAATTCACTGCTTGATAATATTGATAAGGTTACAGCTCTTACTGCAGATAAGGTAAAACAGTTTAAAGCTGAAGCCAGATTTATCAGGGCAGCCGACTATTATTATCTATGGGAAATATTCGGGCCGGTTCCACTGATTACCACGGCTGCAGAATTAAACTTTGAGCCACTTAAAGCAACAGACGATGAGTTTAATACTTTTTTAACCGCTGAACTACAGGCGGCTGCAAATGATTTACCCTTAACTCAAAGCCTGTGGGGGAAAGCCACAAAAGGTGCTGCCTTATCATTATTGGGTAAATACTATCTTAATTCACTTCAATGGCAAAAAGCTGCTGATGTAAATAAACAGGTAATAGATCTGAACAAATACAAGTTATTTACCGGAGATATTAAAAATATGTTTGCAGTTCAAAACGAAGTAAATGATGAAGTAATCCTTGTTGGACCCGCTCTTTCAACTTCTCCCACTCACTTCAATAATTATATGCCTCATGCTTTTCCTCCAAACTATCCAATACTAAGCAACTGGATAAACTATGGAGCAATGTTTTGTGTATACAATGATTGGGTAAAAACCTATGATCCAAATGACAAGAGATTAGGCTGGTTCCTTTTTACCTATACTGAAGCCAGTGGAAAAGTTCACAATTTATTAGATGCAAATGATGCAGGCAAAGCTGTACGTTGTTTTAAATATGTTCCGGATCCCGGTGCAGTTTCAGAAAAAAATGGCAATGATGTGCCTATGATACGCTATGCTGAAATATTACTTAATAGATCAGAAGCCTTAAATGAGCTGAACGGTCCGACACAGGAAGCTGTTGATTTATTAAACCAGATCAGGAGAAGAGCTGGAGTAACTGATTACACCTTATCAAATTTTGTATCAAAGGATGCCCTTCGTGCTGCATTGTTAAAAGAGCGTGGCTGGGAATTTGTTGCCGAAGGAATGCGTAGAATGGATCTCGTCAGGCAGGGAAAATTAATTCCAAATGCACTTGCAAGAGGTGCTTCAGCAGCAAAAGATTACATGGTCCGCTTTCCTATTCCATTAACCGAAATACAAGCCAATCCTAAGCTAGTTCAAAACAAAGGTTACTAATCATAAAATATCAGGCCATTCCGGAAAAAGTAATGGCCTGATATTTATTCATTCCCATATGGTCTCATTTGAATAAAATATTCTTTATAAGTCTGTAATTCAATATATTAATATATGAGAATCATGGTTAAAAGCTTATTTGTAACGGCTGTCGGACTAATTCCTGTATATAGTTCCTATGCTCAACAGGCTCGTGATAAGTTTGCTCAGCCAAATATCGTTTTATTTTTGGTTGATGATCTGGGATGGAAAGACGTTGGTTATGCGGGCAGCAGATATTACGAGACACCAAATATTGACAAACTATCAAAGGGGGGTGCTGAATTTACAAATGCTTATGCTGCTTGTGCTGTATGTTCACCAACCAGAGCATCAATCCAAACCGGCAGGTATCCTGCCAGGATTGGGGTTACGGACTGGATACGTGCCCGCTTCCAGCTTGACTCACCTGAAGTAAAAGCCCCTCAGCCCTTTGAGGAGAATGGTGATAAAAAATTAAGGACTCCTTCTAATCCATATTGGATGGATCTTGGCGAAGTAACCATTGCTGAGGTTCTAAAACAGGCAGGATATTTCACTTGCCACATTGGAAAATGGCATTTAGGCCCTGATGATTTCTATCCTGAAAAGCAAGGTTATGATCTTAATATTGCGGGAAACGACATGGGACAGCCAGTAAATTATTTTGATCCATATTCAGATAAAAAAGGAGTGACATTTCCAAATTTAAAACCTCGCCTGGCAGGAGAATATTTGACTGATCGTTTAGGCGATGAACTTAAGACTGTCATTGAACATCACAAGGTTGCTCCCTTCTTTATAAACATGTGTACTTATGCTGTACATACTCCTCTTATGGCAAAAATGGAGATGATCAAAAAGTATCAATCAAAAACTCCGGACGGAGGCCAGAAGAATCCAATTTATGCAGCAATGGTTGAGAGTATGGATCAGACGGTAGGCATATTGATGAAAACGCTTCAGGAAAATGGCTTGCTTGATAATACAATTATTATTTTCCTGTCTGATAATGGGGGGTTGATTGGCCCGACTGATAATTCACCCCTTCGTTCTGGAAAAGGATATCCATATGAAGGAGGAATACGTGTGCCAATGATAGTCTTTTGGAACGGTAAAATAAAAGCCGGCTCTGTATGTGAATTGCCGGTATCAACTGTTGACATTTTGCCCACAATTTGTAGGTTAACAAAAACGGTATTGCCCAAAACGACAATTGACGGACGTGATATAAGTCCGGCTCTCTTCGGAAAGAAAATCAAAAATGTTCCACTTTTCTGGCATTTCCCGCATTATCGCGAACCTGACATTGTTCCTTACAGTATTATTAGAGATGGGGACTGGAAGCTGATCAAACGTTATGAAGGGAATGAATTTGAATTATTTAATTTGAAGGAAGATTTCAGGGAAATGACAGATTTATCGGGAAAATATCCTATTAAAGTTAAGCAACTGGAAGGGAAACTAAGTAACTGGCTTCAACAAACAAATGCTAAACTTCCAGTATTAAAATAGGATTGATATAATCTGCTCTCCGGAATTTCCACAAAATTCGGTCTGGAGCGTATGTCAATTGCAACCGCCACTTACCGGTGGTTATCCTTATTGGGTTGAAATGGATCAGATTTGATGAAACATCCAGTAATGACAATTATACAAATTTGTGGAATCTTGCTTCCAATGGAATTTTCTGTTGCCATAAATTAATTATTGAAATAGACCCTCCCGAACGTCACCATGGATTCGATTTCTGGAAAGGATCGGATTGTTGGCAAGAGTACCTGAAAGAACAGCAAGGTTTGCCATAAACTGACTAAGTGTGGGTTGTTGCTGCACAGGCATTGAAAGTACAGCCTGATAGGCTCGTACCATGCCGTGCAACTTTAATTGGGTAAGATGATCAATAGTGATTTGCGTGTTCATTCATTTGATTTTAATAAGCATATATGTCTGTTTTAGTGATAGTTTCCTGCACCGCGGATATTTTCATGATTAGGGATAGGGAAAAGGTTTAATTGTGGTTCAACTTGTTTGTCAAGGTTTTTTTCAAGGATATTCTTGATCATACCATATGTTATTCTTCCGGCATTTTCAACTCTTTTACAGGCAGCTTCGAACCGATGTGTTCCGTAGATCTCAGAGAGCCTTTTCAGTCCAAGACAGGCCTTGTAGGTCTGCTCTATAAATTCTTTGGATGCAAGTATTTTCTTGAAGACCGCTACTGAATTTTCACCGATTTTGGCTGCCAGGGACAAAAAGTAACCAGCGTCCCATCCCAGGGTTTCATTGTATTTAAGATGCTTTTCTGGCATATGAATGGCTAAAGTGGTATAGGCATGCTGGCGGTAATCACGCTTGTGACTGGCAATCCTCTGAAGTCCGATAAATACTTCTACATTCTCCTGGTCATAGACAATTGTTGTGGCTTTTCCAATATACTGATAAGGTACGCTGTACATGTGTTTGTCTTCACCCAGGATAACATGATAGTTCATCTGGACCTTGGCTATGGTGGTATGCTTAATCGTAAAAGGTTCCTGTGGAAGTG
>Ga0073936_10012721_pt1 | contig 9987 bp, 6 predicted proteins | sample AliMusrvi5mmetaG_FD_87041 | JGI IMG/M metagenome (GOLD analysis project Ga0073936, IMG submission 87041) | Freshwater lake bacterial and archeal communities from Alinen Mustajarvi, Finland, to study Microbial Dark Matter (Phase II) - Alinen... | ecosystem: Environmental > Aquatic > Freshwater >... | reverse complement strand
GCGGGGGACGGTGGGGGGATCAAGCACGACGAATTGGGGACCGTGGCTCTGGGCAATGATCTGGGCACGAACAAATTCGCCGCGGACCAGCGACAGCCGGGTGCGGGCGTCTTTCAGGGTGAGTTGAAGCTGCTCATAGTGGGTCTGCGCGGCGGGTAATTGCGCGATGGAGGCGGAGAGGTCGGCGGTGGCGCGGCGCAGGCCATCGATTTTTGCCTGGTTGGCGATGGCGGTCACCAGGTCGTCGTGCACGTAGGGTGAGGCGCCGGTGCGCAAACTGCGCAGTTGGCGGCTGATTTCGTCCTGGAGGCTGTGGCGGGCCACATCGCGCGCCTGGCGCGCCTGCACGACTTCGGGACGCTGATCGGTATATTTCTGCCGCAGCATGGCCAACTCGTTTTCGCGATCCACCACGGCGCGGTAGAGCGTTTCCAGCAAGGTGTTGCCGGTGGTGCTGTGCAGCGAGGCGAGCATCTGCGTGTAGAGTCGCGTGGCGGTTTGCACGCGAGCACGCGCGGCGGCTTCATCGACTTCCGCGACGCGCAGCTCATGCCGCAGATCGGTGTGGAGCTGGTTCAGCGCCTGCAAGCGCATATCCGGCGGGGTACCGTCGTGCAGCCGCAAGAAATTCACCACCGCGGCCTCTGCCGTCACGCACTCTTGCTCCGACTCGTGCAGGTTTTTGGCGAGGAATTTCACAGTGCGCGCGGCGGGATCGAGGCTCAGCTCATCGACGGTATGGGTCAGTTGCGTGATAGCTTCGCGCACAATCTGCTGCGCGCGTTGCGGCACGCGGTCGGTGTAGGCGATGCGCAATTCACCGGTGCCGCCGGCGATGCATTGGAATTTGCCGCGAAAATATGTGTCGGTATCGATGGCGCGGAGGAAGTCGAAAAGACCGTCCGGGTGAATGTGATTGTGGGCAATGAGGTGCTCGGTCATGCGGTGACTGGTGAGGATATAGACCGCGGTCGCCGGACTGGTGCCCGGTTGCGGCACCGAAATAACCCCCTGCATCAATGGCAGCGAGGGCTTGTCGGACGACCCGCTGCCTTGCGCGGTGGACGCGGGGAATTGCAACACCGTCGTCGCGGTATAGGTGTGCGGAATCAGCCGGTTCACGCCGGCGCCGAGCAAACCACCGATGGCCAACGCCGCCAGCAGTTGCCAGAGCAGATGCACGCGCTTTTTTACCGGTGATGCCGTTTGCGGCTCCGTCAGGTTGATGACCATTGCGCCTCTCGATTACTTCAGTCCACGCACGACCAACGCCATGCCGAATAAATCGACCAGCGTGGTGCCCCAGTGCTGTTGCATGGGCGGTTGAATGATTTGATACTTCGACGCCACCACGATGACGTCGCCGGCATCGATCGCTTTGGTGCGGTCGAGGGGTTGCACGGCGCCGGAGAGTTTGATCACCACCGCGCGTTTGAGATCGGCATCGGGGGCGGTGCCGCCGGCACGGTCCAGGTATTGCCGTGCGGCCAGGTTGGCTTCAAAATCGACCGGTCCGGGGGACTGCACCGCTCCCAGTATCTGCACGACATGGCTGGCGCGCGGCACTTCGATGGTGTCGCCGTCCGCCAGCGGCACCTGTTTCATGCGCGCGTAAAAGGTATCGCGCTTCTCCAGCTTAAAGCCGATGCGGGTATTGGCTGCCATATCCGTCAGCCGACGCGGTGACACGAGCAGTATCTTTTCCGAGCGGTCGGACGGCGACAACGGATTCAACGACGGTACCGGGGCATCGAGCACTTCGGTGCTCGAGCCGGCCGGGGCGGCGGCGGTCGTCGCGCCGGCGCCGGCAGCGGTGACCGCGCCGGCCAGCGGCGGCAGCATCTTGTCCATCGCCTTCAGCACGGTGTTGATTTGCTCCTGCGTGGCCCCGGAGAGCAATTTATCTTTCGTGCGCATCAGCGCGATGCCGAAGGGCTCACCTTCCGCCGTCAATCCGCCCGCGCGCTCGATGAGCGATCCCAACGGTTCCCCTTCATAGAGCAGGGAATAGAAGCCGGGACGTTTGAGCTCGCCTTTCAACTCCACCGTCATCGTCCGCGCCATGCTGTCCTGCCCGCGTGGCACGGCGATGAGCATGCCCGCCGCCAGCGGATCATCGCGATGGGCGCCGATCAGCACTTCGGTGAGCGGTAAGGTTTTTACCTCGCTGCTGCGTTTGCCGGTCGGATCATTCAGCGGACGGGCCACTTCCACCATGGCGGCGGCATGCTCCGTCGGCCCGCCGGCGATCAGCAGCAGATCGTACAGGGTCATTCCCTGGTAGAGGGTGTAATCGCCGGGTCGGCGCACTTCTCCGACCACGCTCACCTTGCCGGGAACAGCTTCCACTTCGCTGCGCGGATAGATCACCAGCCGGTCGCCATCCTGCAGTGGGACGTTCAGCCCGGGGTCGCCGGCGCCGGCTTTCGCCGGTGTGACGCGGAGGATCTTCAGCTTCCCGTCTTCGCCGTGCCGATAGATGTGGGCCACCTCGCGGGTGGCATCGCGCAGCAGACCGCCGGAAGTGAAGAGCAGATCGTTCAGCCGCATGCCGTCGGTCAGCCGGTAACTCGCGGGATGCTTCACCGGGCCTTCCACCGCCACCAGCGGCAACGGCGCTTTCTCGCCGAAATCGTAGACGACCAGTTCATCCTGATCCTGCAGCGGAACATCCTCCGCTTTGCCGTCGAGCAGCAGCTTCACCGGCACCGGGATGACCACCGGCGTGCCGTCGGGCAGCAGGCGCAGCACATCGGCGCGCTCCCGGTAGGCGCCGGGCTTGAGCTTCGCCGCCGTCAGCAGCGCCTTCACCGTTGGCGTGCGGGCGAGGGCGAAATCGCCGGTGAATTCCGCCGGGCCGTGCACGATCACCCGCTCGCGAATCCGCGCCGGCACCCGCTCGACCGCCAGCACATCGCCGTCCTGTAGCGGCATGTTGTCGGCATGTTTGGTGTTAGCGAGTAAGGCGCGCGCATCCAGCGTGCGTTCGACGCGCTGGCCGTTTTCTACCCGCTGCAAATGCAGCAGGCCGGGATAGGCGGCGGCTTTCAATCCACCGGCCAGCGCCAGCGCGTCAGCGACGTGTTGGCCGGTCAGGTATTCGTAAATGGCCGGGCGCGCCACCTCGCCGGCGACCGCCACCCGCGCGGCTGCCAGCGGAAAGAAGACGGTATCGCGATCCTGCAGCGGCACGAACTGCGCGTTGGCGCCGGTGAGCAGAAAACGGTAGGTGTCCTGCTCGGTCACCGGCTTGCCGTCGCGGAGCAGCGCGATGTGGCGCAGGCTGCCTTCGTCCGCCGCGCCGTTGGCGGCCAGCACCGCGTCGAACAGTCCGGCGGTGGCCTTCAATGCATAAGCGCCGGGATGCCGCGCCGCGCCGGTGACGAAGACGGTAATGGTGCGCACTTCGAGCAAGTCGGCCGCGCAGGCGGGTTGCTTCAACTGCTCTTTCAGCAGGCTGTCAAAACGTTTGCTAAAGGCTTCCAGCGTTAAACCGGCGGCTTTCAGTTCGCCGATGCCGGGCACGGTGATGGCGCCGTTTTCCTTGATGAATTCTTCGAGCGCCGTTTCGGGAAGGCTGGGCGTCCAGTAGCGCAGGCGCAGCTTATCGTGCGGGCCCAGCCGGTAATCGGCCGGTACCGCCGTCACCGGCGCGCCCGTGGTCGCGTGCGTTTCGGCAAAAAAGGCGTAGCCGAACGGACGAATCTCCCGCGCGGTCTCTTCCGTCTCACTCGTCCACCCGCGCATCGCCGCGCCCGCCAGCAGCAGGCATGCAAAGAGCACGCCAAAGTATGTGGAACGTATCATTGAATTATCCTCGAAATAGATGTCAGGTGCCAGGTTTCAGGTGTCAGGTGTCGGGTTTCTGGTATCCGAACCGTCCAATCCGACCAATTCGACCAATCCGTCCGCTATGTCCGTACTGTCCGACAAACCTGACACCTGACACCTGAATACTATATTCTCGCTTCCAGCAGCAGGCGACTCTCGGGGTCGAGGGAGGCGATATCGGGCACATCATACCGAGTGCCTTCCATATCCGTCAACGTAAACATGCCGGGGAGCAACTGCTTGATGCTTTCGTGCGGATTACGCATGATGAAGTGCATCCGCCCGCGGTTCGTCTCCACCTCCCACTCGCACAGGTCGAAGCGCGAGGTGGTGGAGTAGATGTGGGTGATGACCGGCACCAGATAATAGCGCCGCAGATAGCGGCGCAGGCAAGTCAGGCTCTCCGGCGGCAGCCCGTGCAACTCCTGCACGATCCCGATCTCCTCGCCTTTGTCGTTGCGCACCGATATCCACTGCAGCGGCTCGCTCAGCGGGAAGAGCCGCAGCAGCGTCACCTCGCGCCACTCCTCCTCACCCTCCCGTCGCAATTGCAGCCGATAGGCGTCTTCGCGGAAGTGTAAGGTCGCGGTCGCGAGCAACACGAGATCATAAGAGGCGGGAATGGCGGTGGTGGTCATCTCAACGCTACCTCTCCAGCGTCCGCACGCTGGAAATATCCTGGTAGGACTTCACCAGGCGGGCAAATTCGCCGTCTTCTTTAGCGAGCAGTTCATCGTGGGTGCCGATTTCGGTGATCTCGCCTTGCTTCAGCACGATCAGCCGATGGGCGTCTTTCAGCGTGGAGAGGCGGTGGGCGATGGCGAAGGTGGTGCGCCCCTGGATCAACCGCGCGATGGCTTCCTGAATCTGCTTTTCCGTATCGACATCGACGTGCGAGGTGGCTTCGTCGAGGATGAGGATGCGCGGGTTGTGCAGCACGGCGCGGGCGATGGCGATGCGCTGCGATTCCCCGCCGGACAGCCCGACGCCGCCTTCGGAGATAATCGTCTCATATCCATCCGGCTTCCGCGCGATGAAGTCGTGCGCGTTGGCTACTTTGGCGGCGCGGATGATCTCCGCGCGGTCGGCATCGGGACGCGCGTAGGCGATGTTCTGCGCAATGGTGCCGCTGAAGAGGAAGGTATTTTGCGGCACCAACCCAATCTGCCGGCGCAGGTCCTCGATGCGCAGTTTATTGATCGGCACGCCGTCGATAAGGATTTCTCCTTCGTCGGCGTCGTAAAACCGGCAGAGCATATTGATGATGGTGGATTTGCCGGCGCCGCTGTGGCCCACCAGTCCGATCATTTCGCCGGGTTCCGCGATGAAGTTCAATTTCTTCACCACCGGTTGATGGCGCTGATAGCCGAAGCTGACATCGCGAAACTCCACCCGGCCTTCCAGGTTCGGCAGCGAGACGACGTCCGGCGGCTCGAGGATTTCCGGCTCGCTGTCGAGCACTTCGAAGATGCGTTCCGCGGCGGCAAAGGCCTGCGTCAGCCACTGGTTGAACAGCGTCAACTGCACGATGGGCTGGTAGAACATCGAGGCATACGCGGTGAAGGCGATCAGCGTGCCGGCCGTCAGGTTGCCGAACATGACTTCGCGCCCGCCGAAATACCAGACCAGGTAGGTGCCGATCATGAAAAGGACCCCGGCGCTGGAAAAGAGCAGTTGACTGACGCCTTCGACGCGGATGCCGGTGCCGGCCAGTTCGCGGCTATAGTTCTGAAACCGCTCGATCTCGCGCGGTTGCTGCGCGAAGGCGCGCACCACGCGCAAGCCGTTCAACGTCTCGGTCAGCACCGCGTTCATGCGTCCCCATTTACTGTAGACGCCCCCCCACATCGGACGGACGCGACGCCAGTTCATGGTGAAGAGCAACGCAATGAATGGTGCGGGAATGAGCACCAGGATAGCCAGCTTCGCGTTCATCATGAACAGCATGGTGCCGACGCCGACCACCTGGAGGACGAGGATGGGCAGCAACTCGGCGCAATAACTCACCAGCCGTTCCAAATGTCCGGTATCCTGGTTGACGTTGGAAATCACCACCCCCATCTGCCGTTTATCGAAAAAGCGGAGGGAAAGGTATTGCAAATGCTGGTAGAGCTGGCAGCGAATGGTATGGGTGAGCGTCTGCGCGATATACGCGCCGACCCAGGTGCGTCCATTGCCGATCAGCCATTGTAATATCCCCAGGATCACCATCGCCAGTACGAGCACGGTGAGCAACTGCAAGCGGGCGGCGAGCGGCGCCGCGGGACCGTGCGGCATGATGACCATATCCATCAACGGACGGATCAGATACGGGGGGATCAGGCTACACACCGCGCTTATCAGCGCCAGCGCGAAGAGCACCAGCGCCTCGGTCTTGCTGTAGCGCAGATAGGTCATCAGCCGCAGCATCGATTGCCCGCGGGACAGGCAATACGAGCAGACCTTGCTGCCGATCGACAGCGGCAAGCCGCACTGCGGGCAGAACTGCTGCTCGTCCACCGGCAGGTGGGCTTCTTCGCCGGAGAGCCACTTGCCGAGGATGCCGGCGGCGATGGCGAAGCGGGGCATGCGGCGGCTGGTGAAACGCAGCAGTTCCACGCGCGTCCCCAGATGCATTGTCTCCAGCGCTCCGCCGCCCACCAGGGTCAACGTGGTCAGCCCATCCAACTCACCCAACGGCAGCGCCCAGCGCGTCTCGGTGCCGGTATCTCGGCGCGCGAAGACGTAGAGGAAATTGCCGGCGACCACCAGCCATTCCTCGCCCAGCGAATCGTCGAGATGCAGATCGGTCTGCACGCTAAGCCGAATCGGTTGGTCGAGCACGATATCATCGGGTAACGCCGCCTGCAGCAACGCCGATCGATTTTCCGTCATTGCCTCAACCACGGTGGCGTACCCATCCCGGAGCGGCCGGCGTTGTTGAGGCAGTCGTGTGAATATGTCGTCGCATGATTTCGGTCATCATTTCCTGGAAAGCAATGCATTGGTAACCGTTCAGGCTGGATCTACGCAAAGTTTACGGCGTGGCCCCCATCCCCAACCCTTCCCCCGCTGCGGCAGGGGAAGGGAGTACCAAACCCGATCACCTGCTCCCTTCCCCTGCCGCAGCGGGGGAAGGGTTGGGGATGGGGGCCACGCGTCTTCCGGAGCTTTTGCGTAGACCCAGCCTGAACAGTTACATGCATAGACTATTCCACTGCTGACAGCTCTTTCCTCTTACCGCACGCACTGCGAGCAGGCTGACGGTTGCCTGCTCGACTAATTCACGGTACACTTTCCTGGCGATTGTAATTCCAATTCGGAGGTCATGCACCCATGGCAGCTTACCGTTACGATATGTCGGGAAACTGGTATAAAGGCAATACGCACATCCACAGCACGGCTTCGGATGGCGAAAAGACGTTCGCGGAGATCGCCGCGCTATATGCGACGGGGGGATATGATTTCCTGTTTCGCACCGATCATTGGGTCACCTCCACTGCCGACGCGGAGGACAATACGGCGCCGTTGCTCTGGCTCGATGGCATCGAGTTGGACGGCGACGATGACACCGGCGCGTATTATCACGTCGTCTGCCTGGGAACTCACGCGCCGATCACGCGGGAGATGGGTTTCATGGCGGCGCTGGAATCAGCGCGTGCCCAGGGGTGCCTGCGCATCCTCGCCCATCCCTTTTGGACCGGCAATACGTTGGAAGATGCCGTACGCTGGTCATTCGACGGGGTGGAGTTATATAACAATGTGTGCCGCTATCTGAATGGCAAATACGATGGCATGATCCATTGGGGTGCGATGCTCCGCCAACAACCCGCCACCCTCGCGTTTGCCGCCGATGACGCGCACCTGTGGCCGGATTTTATGCAGTGGAACGGCGGGTGGATCGTGGTGAATGCCCCGGCGTGCACGCGCGAAGCGCTGCTGCCGGCCATCCGCGCCGGCAACTTCTACTCCTCCCGCGGCCCGTCATTCGAGGTGATCGCGCAGCAGGGCAACCAGCTCACCCTGCGCACCTCGCCCGTTGTCACCATGCGCGTGATCAGCGAAGGCTATCGTGGACTGCAGGCCTTCGGCAAAGATGCCCTGCTCACCGAAGCCTCCTTCACCATCCCGCCGGAGTGGCCGTTCGCCTACGTGGAGATCGAAGACGAAGCCGGCAATTGCGCCTGGACCAATACGCTGCTGCCGCCCTATGGTGAGGCGGTGTAAAGACGCTACCGCAGGCGCTGAGACGCAGAGGACAAGAAAAAAGATAACCGTTCAGATATCTCTGGCGCGCGAGCGTCCCCGCGAGCACTCCGGTGGTTGAGTAGGCTACGGATGGTCGTGTCGAATCACCGAAATGCTCGCGAGGACGCTCGCGCGCCAGGGGGACCTGAACGGTGACGAAAAATAATGGAGTTACCCCTGACCGCCCGTTAACTACGCGATTTCGTCGATACGATCTTGCAATATCACGGCGAGAAGCGGATCGGCGCCGATGGCCTTGCCCAGTCGCACGGTGATACTCGGATGGGTATCGGTGAAGGAGGCGATCAAGCGCGGAATATCCGTGTGCGCATGGATACCTTGAAAGAGCAGGCACGGCACTACCAATATGGTGCTCGCGCCGTGGGTAGCGGCGAAGACCAGGGCATCCGACAACGACGGGGCGGTCATTTCCATATACGCCGCGAGCACCAGATCATCGGCATTATTGGTCTTCACCAGTTCGACCACCGTTTCAAATTGCGCATTCGCTTCCGCGGCTCGACTGCCGTGCCCGATCACAATAATTGCTCTGTGCATGTCGTACCTTCTTTAATATTGATTCGCTCATGGGTGCATAAAAAAGCGCATTGGGAGCCCGGCAGTCCTCTGCCGGCTCTAGTTCAAGCCCCCTGGTGCGCGAGCGTCCCCGGAGGACGCTCGCGCGCCAGAGATTGCACGCCCTTTCCTTACCGAGTGCGGAGCAGTAACCCCTCGACATGCCGGCGTAAACCGACGTCAATGGGCGTGGCGGGAGGAGTGAGCCCGCACGCCGTGAGCTTGCGTAAATCGTAGATGCGGTGGCACATAAAGGGCGCGGCGTCCGGATGCTCGTTCAGATAAGCATCGACCGGCACTTCTTCCACCTGCAAGGCCACCCCCAGCGTCTCGGCGATGAGCTGATAATAGCGTCGGGATTCGATAATGTCCGGACCGGCGACGTTGAAGATCTGCTGGTGCGCCTTCGCCTGACCGGCGACGCTGAGGATGGTCAACGCCAGATCGTCGGCCAGCACCGGTTGCTGCAGGAAGTATCCGCCTCCCACCAGCCGCACGGGCCGGCCGGCGCGCAGTGTCTCGATTAATCCCGGATCTCGCCCATGCAGCGGCAGGCAGCCCAATTCGGAAGTCGGCCCGTAGATATGGCAGGGACGCACGATCGTCCACGCCATCGCGCCGGTATCGCCGTCGAGCAGTTCCATCTCGCACCGGCGCTTGTTGCGCCCGTAACCCAGCACCGTTTCCCACTGCTCCGCCTCTTCCGGCTGCGGGTAACGCCGGTAGACGGGGTCATAGACAAAGTCGGTGGAAATGAAGACGAACTGGGCCGCGCGGTCGCGAAACAGCCGGATATCCTGGCGCAGGTCCGGCACATCGAAGCCGATACAATCCACCACCAGGTCCCAGCGCATGTCCGTCGCCGCGATCACCGCCTCCAGCGCGCCCGCCACATGCCGGTCGGCGACCAGCCCCTGCACGCCGGGCAGCAGCGGGCGCTGCCCGCGCGTAACCGTCCACACCGCATGCCCTAGCGCCACGCCCGCCCGCGCGATCGCGCCGCTGACATGCCCACTACCGCCGATCAGGAGGATATTTTTCATAGCGTAAGTCTTTCCGTCCCGGGGGAGCGGATTCCTGCAATGGGGGTTTCGGGTTTCAGGTTTCGGGTGTCAGATGTCGGGTGTTGGGTTTCCGGTATCAGGTGTCGAACATTGGGATACCGATCGATTCCTAGTGGGTCAATTGTCATGAATAACCGTTAATGCCCGAAGGGCAGCGCTATATCAGCCCAGGGCGTTGCCCTGTCCTTTATACACATCTCGCGACCCTCGGCAGCAAGTCGTAAAGTCTGACGGCTTCTTGGATACGCTGCCAGCCACGCCAGAGCACTTCCGCCCCGGGGGTCCCGTC
>Ga0073936_10012720_pt1 | contig 9987 bp, 5 predicted proteins | sample AliMusrvi5mmetaG_FD_87041 | JGI IMG/M metagenome (GOLD analysis project Ga0073936, IMG submission 87041) | Freshwater lake bacterial and archeal communities from Alinen Mustajarvi, Finland, to study Microbial Dark Matter (Phase II) - Alinen... | ecosystem: Environmental > Aquatic > Freshwater >... | reverse complement strand
TTAGCACATGTTTTGGAGTTAGAGGTTCCGGGCAGAATGCCCGGACCACCTGTGGCGCGGGCATTCTGCCCGCCGCCTTCTTCCTGCCCAGTTCCTGCACCGCCTAATTGAACAGTATTGGGCCGGACGCCTACTCTCCATGAGCGAGATACATTCGTGATCCGCGAACATATTTTTCGGCCCAGTATTTGATTTTCGTCTGTTCGTCGAGAGACAAGGTTTTGACGACTTTACCGGGCGAGCCGAGGACCAGCGAGCCTGGCGGGATGACGGTGCCGCCGGTGACCAGGGCACCCGCGCCGATGATCGTGCGTTCGCCGATGACCGCGCCGTCGAGCACGATGGCACCCATGCCTATCAGGCACTCGTTTTTGACCGTGCAGGCATGCAGGATCGCCGAGTGGCCGACCGTGACGAATTCACCCACATAACAACCGTAATCGTCGGCGAGGTGAACCACCGCATTGTCCTGGATGTTGGAATGGGGACCGATGACGATTTCGTTGATGTCACCGCGCAGGGTGGCGTGATACCAGATGCTGGTTTCCTCATGCAGGGTGACCCGGCCGATCACGTCGGCGCTGGCGGCGATGAAAGCGGATGGATGAATGTCCGGGGAAAATTCGGCGAAGTTCTCGATGGCCATGCCGGAGGATAACCCTGCCCGCGCCACCCCGCAAGCCGCAACAGGGAGTGGCGGACTCCGGCCGCCGACGGACCGCGAGTCTCCCAGACTCGCATGCCCATGAGATGCCAATGATCTGAGGCTATCTACCTGCCATCGGCTTCCCATGGGCGGGGGCGGCCAGAGTCCGCCCCTCCTTGATGGCGATTCGGCAAACCGCCTTTGATTTCCGTTAGCTTGACGTGTTGGCCGATCAGGGTGCTAGAATGGCGGTGCCATCGGAAGCCACGCTCATGACCCAGCCACCCACCATCGCCATTGACCTCGGCGGCACCGAGATCAAGGCCGCCATCGTGAATGGCACGGAGGTGCTCGCCGCCGCATCCATCCCGGCCAAGTCGCGCGACGGCCTCGCCCCGCAACTTCCGCGGGTCGCCGACATGATCAAACGCCTGTGCGCGTCCCGGCAACTCGCCCCGCCCTCCTGCCGGGGCATCGGCATGGCGGTGCCGTTTCTGGTGGATCCGCTGCGCCAACGCATCCGCTCGGTGCCCCGCGAGAAATTCGGCGACGCCTGCGAAATCGACCTACCGGCATGGGCGCGGCAGTGTTTCGGATTGGACATCAAGCTGGAAAACGACGCCCACGCCGCGTTGTTAGGCGAGTGGCGTCACGGGGCCGGCCTGGGATCCGATGACTTCGTGATGCTCACGCTGGGCACCGGGATCGGGTGTTCCGTGTTGATTCGCGGACGCGCGCTGCGCGGCAAACATTTCCAGGCCGGCGTGCTTGGCGGCCACCTCATCGCCAATCCGCTGGATGGCCCGCCGTGCGCCGCCTGCCCGTCCTCCGGTTGTTATGAGGCCGAGTCCGCCACCCAGAGTCTCACACGCGAGGCTAACAAACACCCGGATTTCCCCCAATCCTCGCTGGCTGCCGTGGAATCGCTGGATTTTGCCGCGGTGTTCGGGCACGCCTCAAATGGCGACGCGGTGGCCGTGGCGGTGCGCGGCCGCTGCCTGCGTTATTGGACCGCACTCGCCGTCAGCCTCGTGCATGCCTTTGATCCCGACCGGATTGTCATCGGTGGCGGCGTGGCGGACAACCCGTTGGCCCGCGCGTTTTTTCCCGCCATGCAAGATGGTGTCAACCGGCAGGCTTGGATCGTAGAACCTATCGAAATCCGCGCCGCCAGTCTCGGCAACCAGGCCGGAATCATCGGGGCAGGCAGCCTCTTCACGCATCAAACACCGTATATCTAACAGACAACTCCCCCACCCCACCATCATGAAACACATCCATCTCACCGCCCTGGCATTTCTAACATCCCTCACGCTTCACGCGGCCGATGATTCCAAGGTCCTCTGGCAGATCGGCAAGCCCGATCACGGCAATGCCGAGTTCGCGCTCGCCCCCGATGGTTTCGCAAAATTCCAGCAGGACGCCCTGTTCATGGTCGGCACGTCCGACCCGAAGCGCGACTGGCCCTACGCGCATCCCGGTCCCCAGGACGCGTGGGCCGGCGGGCGTTCACACACGTTCGCCATCGTGTTCGGAGTCAAAACAACGCCCTCCACTGCCACCTGCCGGCTGGTGGTGGATTTGCTGGACATGCAGCAGGTTTCGCCGCCCGAATGGCGCATCGAGGTGAACGGCCATCCGTTCAAACAGGCATTGCCCGCCGGAGCGGGTGACGCCTCGGTCATGGGCGATCCCGCAAAAGGCCAGCCCTATCAGTTCGCGGTGTCATTCCCGGCATCCATGTTGGGAACCGGCAACAACCGGATAGATATCACCAGCGAGACCGGCAGTTGGGCGCTGTATGACTGCCTGTCGCTCGAGGCACCCACCGGGTTTGCGGGTTTGCCGGTGAGCGACTTCGTCCAACTGGGGTCCGTGCGCGCCGAACCGGTGTTGCTCGAACGGGACGGCAAGCTGCTGCAACCGATCACAATGTCGTTGGCGTACGTCGGTCAACCGTGTGAGGCAGTGATCCGCGCCAACGGCACCGAGATCAGCCGCGTGAATCTCGTTCAGGGCCAGCGGGAATTGTCCACCGCCATCCCGGCGGTGAACCGCGAATCGGATGTCACCCTTATCACCTTGATGGCCGGTAACAAAACCCTGGCCAGTCGGGCAGTGGCCCTCAAACCGGCGCGCAAGTGGGAGATTTATGTGTTGATGCACTCGCATACCGACATCGGCTACACCGACATCCAGCCGAACATCGAAAAAAAACAGGCAGGCAATGTCATTCGTTCCCTCCAATTGATCCGCGAAACCAAGGATTATCCCCCCGGCGCCCGCTTCAAGTGGAACCTCGAGGTCATGTGGACCGCCGACCAGTTCGCCCGCATCGCCACGCCGGAACAACTGCGCGAGTTCGGGCAGGCGATCCGCGATGGCAACATCGGCGTGGATGCCATGTATGGCAACCTGCTCACCGGACTCTGCCGCTATGAGGAAATGGTGCGCCAAATCTCCTACGCTGCGCAGTTGGGCCGCAACAACGGCGTGACGGTGGATTCCATGATGATCAGCGACGTGCCCGGCATGACATGGGGCGTGGTGCCGGCTCTTTTCAACAGCGGCGTGAAATACATTTCCAACGGACCCAACGCATCGCGCACCATGGACGGCGACCGCATCGGTTATGTGCGCGTGCAGTGGGAAAATAACCCGTTCTACTGGCAATCACCCTCGGGACAGGAGAAGGTGTTGTATTGGGGCGCACAAGGCGGCTACTCGCTCGGTCACCACTTCGGCTCGATCAAGGAGGCGCTGCCATTTCTGTTAGGCCGGCTGGAGGAACAGCAATACCCGTATGACATCGTGCAGATGCGCTGGACCAAGGGCGACAATGGCCCGCCCGACGAGGGAGTGATGGCGGCCGTGCGCGACTGGAATGCCAAATATGCCTATCCGAAACTTGTCATCGCCACCACCAGCCAGGCGTTCCATGCCTTTGAAAAACGCTACGGTGACAAACTCCCGACTTTCCGCGGCGACATGACCCCCTATTGGGAGGATGGCGCCCCGTCATCGGCCCGCGAAACCGCCCTGAACCGCCACTCGGTAGATCGATTGTTAGAAGCCGAGGCGCTGTGGACCATGCTTGACTCCGGGCCGTTTCCCAAAGCGGATTTCGCCAAAGCCTGGAAGAACGCCGCGATGTACAGCGAACACACCTGGGGCGCCCATAACAGTATCAGCCAGCCCGACCTGCCGTTTGTCGCCGACCAGTGGCGCTACAAACAGGGTTATGCACTAACAGCCGACAAACTGTCCAACGAACTGCTGGCAAAATCTCTGCTTCGCAAGTCGCAGGGCGTGCCCGACGCGGTGGATGTGCACAACACCTGCTCGTGGCCGCGCACCGACCTCGTCACACTGCCAGAGGAAACCCGCGGCAACTCGGTCAGTGATGCCGACGGCAAACCCGTCGCATCACAACGGTTAACCACGGGCGAATTGGTGTTTCTGGCGCGCGACGTGCCGGCGTTCGGGACGAAACGCTTCCTGATCACCGCGACTCCCGCCCCAAGCGGCGGCCAGGCGCGCGCCACCGGCAACTCGCTGGCAACGCCCATGATCAGGATCAAACTGGACCCCGGCACCGGCGATATCGTCAGCCTTGTCAGGGATGGGATTGCCAGCGATTTCGCAAAGGGAAAGATCAATAACTATATCTATCTTCCGGGCGGTGGCGTGAAAGACGCCGTACCCGCCGGCGAGGCATCCATCAAGGTGAGGGAAAGCGGTCCGCTGCTGGCCTCGCTGGCGGTCGAATCCTCCGCCCCGGGCTGCCGCAAGCTCACCCGCGAGGTGCGCCTGGTGGACGGCCTCAACCGTGTCGAAATCACCAATTGGATCGACAAGCTGCCGGTGCGCGCGGTCGAAGGCGTGCATTTCGGCTTTGCTTTCAATGTGCCGGATCCGCTTGTGCGCATCAACAGCCCGGGAGCGATCGGCCAGCCGGAAACCGACCAGTTGCCAGGCGCCTGCAAAAATTGGTTTTCGGTGGAACGCTGGGTTGACATATCTAACACAAATCTGGGTGTGACATGGTCCACGGCCGACGCGCCCTTGATGGAGATGGGCGGACTGACGGCCAATTTGCCGCGTGGCCAGCCGAATCCGAATGCCTATCTGAAGACGATCAAGCCATCGGCAACCATCTACTCATGGGTGATGAACAACCATTGGCACACGAATTATCGCGCCGATCAGGAAGGACTCACCGTTTTCCGCTACGCGCTGCACCTCCACAACGGTTATGACGCGGTTGCGGCCTCGCGCTTCGGAATTGAAAGCACGCAACCGCTGATTGCCGTACCGGCCACGGGCACGGTGCCCGCCGCGGGATGCCTCCGGTTGGACTCGGATCAGGTGATCGTATCGTCGCTGAAACCCGGTGATGATGGCAAGTGCTGGATCGTGCGTTTGTATAATCCTACCGGCAAGCCGCAGACAACCGGCGTGCATTGGAGCCGCCCGGTTGGCGGGACATGGTTGTCCAACGGACTGGAAGATCCCTTGCAAAAGGCCCCGGCAAGCATGACGGTTCCGGCTCTGGGTACCCTCACCCTACGGTTTGATAGACAGAACTGACACTTGAAAGCGGATTTCGACCGGAGAAATGGGCGATCACGGAAACCTGGATCACATGAGAACCCCGAACTACGACAAGCATCCGTTCGTCGCCGTGCCAGGTGCCGAATCCGCCTGCGTGGCCGGATGGGAGGAGGTCGGCCAACGGCTGCGCGAGGTTCTAACAGGCATTGCGCGAGTTAAGACCATTCTCGCCGTGGAATGTTATCCGGGGGTGGATGAATTGGCGGTGGCGCAACGCCTGACGGACTTGTTGCGGCCATCGCTGGTGATCCGCGCGGCGGACGCATTCAAGCCGGAGGATGATATCAATCGGCTATGCGAACCGTATCTCGGCGGCGATGACCCGGTGTTCGGATATCTCTGCCCGTTGGAGCTGGCGCGGTTTTTCGCCCCTCGAATGTTGAATTTGTTAGGCCGGTCGGTCGCCAGGGCCAAGAAGGGCGTGATCCTGGTCGTCGGCACGGGCGCCACGCTGGTTTGTGAACCGGACGTGCTGGTTTATGCGGATTTGTCACGCTGGGAAATCCAACAGCGGCAACGCCGCAAGGAGATCCCCAACCTCGGCATCAACAACGCCAACCAAGCCGCAGGCGTGAAATACAAACGCGCGTATTTCATCGATTGGCGGGTGGCGGACCGCTGGAAGAAACCGTTGCTCCAACGGGCGGATTTCTTTCTGGACACGCATCAGACCGCCTCTCCCAAACTAGCGGATGGCGGGGCGGTGCGCCGCGGTTGGGTCACCGCCGCGCGGCGGCCATTCCGGGTGGTGCCGTTTTTCGATCCCGGCGTCTGGGGCGGCCAATGGCTGAAGGATGTCTGCGATTTGGACCGCTCGGCAGTCAATTATGCATGGGGCTTCGATTGCGTGCCGGAGGAAAACTCATTGCTATTAGGATTCGGCGGGCACCGATTTGAATTGCCGTCCATCGATCTGGTGTTCGACCAGCCGCGTTCGCTGTTAGGTGAGGCGGTCCATGCCCGGTTCGGCGACGGGTTTCCGATCCGCTTCGATTTTCTCGACACCATGGGTGGCGGCAACCTATCCTTCCAGGTCCATCCGCTCACGGAATACATTCAGGAGAAATTCGGGATGCATTACACGCAGGACGAGAGTTATTACATGCTGGATGCCGGGCCGGAGGCTGCGGTCTATCTGGGAGTCAAGGAGGGCGTGGACCAGGCCGCCATGTTGCGCGACCTCCGCCTCGCCCAAGCCGGTGGTGCGCCGTTTCCTGATGGGAGTTATGTCAACCGCTGGCCGGCGAAGAAGCACGACCATTTCCTGATACCGGCTGGCACGGTGCATTGTTCCGGCGCGGGGGCGATGGTGCTGGAAATCAGCGCCACTCCCTATATCTTCACGTTCAAGCTGTGGGATTGGAGCCGCCTCGGATTGGATGGCAATCCCCGCCCGATCCACCTCGACCACGGCGCGGCCAACATCGCTTGGGACCGCGATACCGAATGGACACGGCAGCATCTGGTCAACCGGATCGAGGCACTCGGCGGCGGCGACGGTTGGCGCGAGGAACGCACCGGCCTGCACGGGCGCGAGTTCATCGAAACGCGGCGGCATTGGTTTACCAAATCCGTGGAGCATGACACCTGCGGCGGAGTGAATGTGCTGAATCTGGTGGAGGGCGAGGAAGTCATCGTCGAGAGTCCCGACGGCACGTTCGATCCGGTCATCATTCATTATGCCGAAACATTCATCGTACCGGCCGCGGTCGGGCGTTATGCCATCCGCCCGCACGGCCCCGGCTGCGGGCAGGAATGTGCGACCATGAAAGCTTATGTCAGAACATGACCCGGACGCCACCCGCTCATATACCACTTCCAACAAATGATGAGACTCTATGAAAACCGATGAATCAGGGGCCAAGGGCCAGTGAAGAAGTGACACTTCTTTCTCTGGCCTCTTTGCCAGCCCCTAACCTCTGGCCGCTAGCCCCTCCGTTCACGCGGTAAACCGATTCCATTTCCCCATTTGATCTAACACCCAATGCCACTCATTTGCCACTGCCGTTTCACCGCGATCGATTTCGAATCAGCGGGCGCGGCGCGTGGCATGACGGATAGCCCGGTGCAGGTCGGCCTCGCCTCGTGGTCGGTGGCGTCCGGCCACGGGGATCCGTTTGTTTCCTATCTGTTCACGGACCAGCCGGTGCAATGGTCGGCGCGGAAAATCCACGGCATCGGCCCCGGGGATCTGGCTGGCGCGCCGCCGCTGCTCACGCTGTGGCCCGAATTGCAACGCCGTCTCGCCGGCGCGGTGGTCGTGGCTCACGGCAAGGGCACGGAAAAACGTTTCCTGCGGGCCTTTCCCGGCCATGGTTTCGGGCCGTGGATCGACACCCTTCTGTTAGCCCGCGCGGCCTGGCCGGACCTGGCAAACCACTCGCTCGGCGCACTGTGCGACCGCCACGGGCTGACACCGGCCATCCGCGCCATCATCCCTGACAAGTCGTGGCATGACGCGTTGTTCGACGCGACCGCCTCGCTGGCGCTGCTGGCATGTTTGATAGAAACGCTGGAACTCGCCGGGCAACCGGTTGAAATCCTGTTGCGGCCCGACACCAGCGCCTGGCACAAGTTGCAACGCGGCTCGTGAGAATGCTCGCGGTCGGTTCGCCGCACATGCCCACCGGGACGATTCACAAATGATCGGTTGGCCCCGCCAACAGCGCGCGGCGGATGGAAACTTCCGGATAGTCTTTGGCCAGGAGGCGGATTTTTGCTAGACCGGCGGCATCGGCAAGTTGTCCTGCGGCGACGGCGGCGGCGTAGCGGGTGTCGGTGGCGTTGTCGAGGTTGGTGATGGTTTTGAGTAGAACCGGCAGCGCACGGGAGTCGCCGGATTTCCCCAGCGCCCATGCCACCTCGGCGCGCCAGCAGGGTGTCAAATCGTCATGGATGAACAACACACCCGGACCTAACGGATCCGGCCGTCCGTTGGCCGCTTCGGGTGGCGAGTCCGCCAGGGTTTTCACTAACATATCAACCGCCCGCGGATCGGCCAGGTTTCCCAGTGTCCGGGCAAGGAAAAATGATACCCAGTGGCGGGTTGGCAGTTTGGTCACCACCGGAATGCCCGTATCGAAGACGCGCGGGATATCAACCGGCAGATTCCAATATCTTTGCAAAGCCTCACTGATGCGCGGTTCGTAGGATCGGTCGCGGCACACAAGTGATAGGATTTGCGCCGCGCGGTTCTCCGGGCCCGGCTTGCCACCCCATGCCTGATGCGTGGTGCCGATCGCCTTGGCTATGTCCGCTTGTTGCTTCGCCTGCGGATCACCCAGGATCGCAAGGCAGGTCTCGATGACCTCCGCTTGCCGACCGCTGCGGCGGATCACCCGCCCCGCCAGCATCTCGTAATCATCATTGCCGGGCAACAGCGCACGGTCCATGTCGGTAGGCACGGAACACAAAAGGTTCGGCACGATAGCCGCCGTGCCGGCTACTCCGCCCGCATCGAGCGCTTCAATGATGGCTGAATGCACCGGCGACACATGACACGCTATCAAGGCATCGTGATCGCCATACCAACGCGTGAACGACGGGTAATCCCGCAGTTTGGAAAATACCTCTATCAACGACGCGATGGCTTCCGGCGTGCCAATCCGGCCCAGCGCCTCCGCCGCCACTTCCGCTAGAAACAGGTTGGCCGTTTGCGGGTCGATATTCAGGCGCAACGTTTCCACCAACATTGGCACCGCCTCCGCATCGCGCAGCCAACCCAGCGATCTAACCGCCGCTTGCAAGGTGCGGGGATTGGCGTCGTCCCGCGAGTTGAACCGCGCGTTGTCACCACCGTGGGAGCGGATCCATTCCGGATAGGGATTCCGCCCGCGTTCCCGCATCACATATTCGCGCAGGCCCCGCCGTCCGGCGTCACCACCGATGTGGCCCAGGGCGACGGCAGCCTTGCGGACGTCATCACGGTCATTGCCGGACAACCGGCGGATCAAATCCGCTTCAATCACATCCCATGAGTTCGCATGAATCCACTCGCGCCACACTCCGGCTTCACTGGTTTGCTTCGGATCGACCGATTGTTGATGTGCCGTTAGATTCTCCACCGCCAGCACCGCCGCCCGTGCGACCAGCAAATCCTCATCTATTAAAGCAGCCAGCAACGGCGCAATGGAATCGCGGGTGCCACAAGCCGCCAGCGCGATGGCGGCAGCCACCCGCACCTCGCGTTGATCATCATGCAGGCACTGCGCCAGCGCTGGAGCGGCGGTGCGATGGCGGAAGATGCCGAGGCGTTGGGCAGCGCTGATCCTGCGATTTGCATTGGCATCCCGCAACCGTGCGATGAGTGCGGCAACCTCCTGGTTTCCGGTCACCAACGCGTCACCATTATCACTGTGCCGGTTGATGCCGGCAACTTCGCGAAAACGATCGAACTGCAATTCCGTCATGCCGGTGACCGCCGCGTTGTTGCCGCGGAAACGGTGGGCTTGCCCTATGCCTGACAGACTCAGGGGTTTCACCCGCAATGCCTGCACGCTGGTCAGTGGAACCGTTGGCGACGCCTGCCGCGGTTGATGGCAACCCACGCAACCGCGCGTTTCCCCGGGCCTCACAAAGATCCATGACATTTCATTGAGTTCCGAGCGACCTTCGCCATCGACCGCTTGGAATGCGATCGGCGTGTCCGCAGGCACCTCGACTGCGAACGATCCATCCGCCGCCAATGGCACGGTGCCGAGTTCGGTGACCTCGCTGCCGGCATGCAC
>Ga0073936_10012719_pt1 | contig 9988 bp, 5 predicted proteins | sample AliMusrvi5mmetaG_FD_87041 | JGI IMG/M metagenome (GOLD analysis project Ga0073936, IMG submission 87041) | Freshwater lake bacterial and archeal communities from Alinen Mustajarvi, Finland, to study Microbial Dark Matter (Phase II) - Alinen... | ecosystem: Environmental > Aquatic > Freshwater >... | reverse complement strand
GCTCAACACGCTGTCGATTTCGCTGCCGGCGACGTTAACAGGCCAGGTGCGTGTGCGCCTCGCTTCCGGCGGACGCGACGCCGTGCTGTATCGCAACATTGGCGCGACCCTGCCGTTGCCGCTACAGACCCCGCGGCTGACCGAAGCGCAAGTTCCGGTACACGTGCGGGACGTGGACTACAATGACTATCTGGAAACTCCCCACGTGGCCTGGGCCAAGCCCCTCGAAGGCGAAACCTTGCGAATCTTCTGCTCCTGGGGTGAACTGGCGGACAACCGCATGGTCAATGAACTCATGGAGCGCGTGGATGCCCGTGTGGACACCGTGACCATGGCCAGCGGCGACGGCATCAAATGGGGTCTAGGTGGCGTACTGTGCGACACGCGCACCCAGCGGGACATCGACGAAGGCGTGAAAGAATATCTGGGTGGCGACCGGCCGTATGACGTGATCGTGCTGGGCGGTCTCTCCTTCCCGAACCATATCGGCGACGCCATCGGCCTGCGCATCCTGGAGCGCGTCCGCAACGGCGCGGGGTTGGTATTCGGCGGCCTGTCGGGCATGTCCAAGTCGTTCGCGGAGGCGATCCCGGTGAAGCGGGCGTTTGGCAACGGGCACGAGAACTGGTCGCTCAAGACCGCCGGTTACCACCCGCTTACCTCCGGACTGCCCATCGACCAGATGGCCGCCGGCATCACGAAATACATCGGTGTGCGTCCGGAGGCGCAGGTTCTGGCGAGCGCCGGGACCGATGGCACGGGCGCCAACGCAACCGAAAATCCGGCGATCGTGACTGCCACTCTTGGCAAGGGCCGCATCGTGGTTCTCGGCGGTCTGCCAGACGGCGAGGAAGGGCAGGCCCTGATGGCCAAGGCGATCCTTTGGGCCGCCGGCCGTGAGCCGACGCTGCGTTTGACGACGTTGAAGACGGATAAGGCCTCATATCCTTATGGAGTTCTGCCGAAGGTGACGCTGCAATGCGCCTCGGAGGTCGGAGGCGCGTTCGAGGTCGTCCTGTCATGCGATGATGGCTGGGCCAAGACGAACGCGATGACCGTTGCGGGCAGAACCGGGCTGTTGGAGGTGGCGTTGCCGGTTCCTCCGGTCGTCGGCACGCACCGGGTGGATGTGCTGATCAGCCGCAACGGCAAACGGGTAAACTTCGGCTGCGTCAAGTTTGTCGTCGAGCCGGTGCAGGCGGACTTGGCGATCCATCTGGACGCGGCGGCCGACGGCGCGTGGGGCTGTCCGGTCTACAAGTATGGCGGCGTCATTGCCGGGCAAGCCAGGCCCGTGGCGGGCTATGAGAGCGTGGCGGAACTGGTGGACCTGCACGGGCGCGTACTTGACCGCAAGACGCCCGATGCGCAGGGACGTTTTTCGCTCGCGGCGACGCACACCGACCGACCCCGTGCAACGGTTCGTGTTCGTATCTCTCGCGCGGGCTTGCTTGCCCAGGAAACGTCTGCGCCGGTGGCCATTGGCATGAGTACGGAGAGTCTGGCCTGGGACGAAATGCAGGTTCTTCTCTACGGCAATGCCAACAACGACCCGCGCGGGCGCGTCATCCTTGACGCCTGCGACCCTTGGGGATCCGGCGACCTGTTGCGTCCGTACATCTGGGTGGGGGTGCCGTGCGGCATTGCGGAAGTCGATACCGGCGCCTGGAACGCCCTCCAGCGTGAGTACGGCAAGACCAAGGATATTCATCTGCTTTACCGCGTGCCCTGCATCAACTCGTCCAGCTATGTGTCGCTGGTCCAGGAGATCTGTCGCAAACGCGCCTCCGCCGTCGGTGCGCTGGCTTACCTGAATGGGGACGAACAGTCCTTCACCTCCTACACGCGTGAATTCGATTTCTGCTTCAGCCCCGATTGTCTGCGCGAATTCCGACGCCACCTGGCGGACAAGTATGGCGCGATCGCGAAACTCAATGCGATCTGGCAGACGCAGTACGCCGGGTTCGATACGATCGTTCCGCCACTCACGGCCGATGCCCGCAAGGATGCCAAACTTCTTCCGGCATGGAACGACTTCCGGCTCTTCAACAATCTGACCTTTGCCAAGGGATACCGGATGATTCTCGACGAGTTGCGCAAGTATGACCCCACGGCCCGGCTGGGCATCTCCGGATCCCAGGGGCCGGCGGCGTTCGGCGGTTACGATTACACCCTGCTCATGCAGAATTTCGACATGCTGATGGAATACCCCGACTGGGAAGATCTGCAACTGGCGATCAACCCGCGCGCCAAGTTAGCGCCCGCCGTCGGTTACAGCGGGGATTATCCCAATCTCAAATGTCGTGTCTGGAATATGCTGGCGCTGGGTGGCGCGGGGGTGAGCTACTACGAAGCGGGTGCGGGCATTTACCCCACACTGCGCATGGCCTCAGGCTTCCATGGCATGGCGGATGCCATGGCGCAGGTGCGCCCGACCGGCATCTCCAAGTTGATCATGAGCGCCGAACGGGCGTGCGATCCCGTGGCCGTGTACTATTCGCATGAGTCGATCAACGCCGGTTGCATGGGACTGGGCGGCGACGTCGCCGCCGGTCAGCGCTGGCTGTCGGCGCTGCACGCGGGCACCACGTTCCAAGGCACCTACTTGACGCGGGGAAAGTTGCTCGCCGGCGCACCCGGCCTGCGCGTGCTGGCGCTGCCCCGGATTTCGTCGCTCGGCGATGCCGAGATTGAGGCCTTGCGCGGGTTCATGGACAAGGGCGGGTTCGTCCTCGGCGACGACACGCTCGGCGTGGTGGACCAGTACCTGCGCCGGCGGACGGACGCCGCGGCGCTGACGGCTCTGCGCCGGCACGCCAACTACGTGCCGTTGGAACACGTGTCCGGACCCGCCGCGTTGGATCGTTTCCTGCGTGAACGGGCCAAACTGACACCGGCCAGCGACGTGTCCCGCGACGATGGCGCTGCGCCCGGCGTGCGCATCGCCACGTTTCGCAGTGGCGCACAGACGTATCTCGTGACCGGCGCCAATGGCGGCGCGAAACCCCTTCACCTGACGCTGGCCGGCGCGGACAAGTCGTGGATCTACGATAGCCGCACCGGTGTCCTGCTGGGGCAGGGTAAGGTGGGATTCGAGGTTCCGCCCGCCGAATCCGCCGTGCTGGCGCGGTTGCCGTACCGCGTGTCCGGCATCGATCTGCGCGTGCCTGCCACTGCGGTAAAGGGCGCCGAACTGGCCATTTCGGCGGCTGTAAAGGCGGACGGCGCACCCGGCCCGCACGTGTTCGCGTTTACCGTTGTTGATCCAGCCGGCGAAACGGCCATCCCTGCGCGTTGGCGCGTGGCGGCCAAGGCCGGCAACGCCGACACGACCTTCTTCGTTCCGTTCAATGCCCGCACAGGCACGTGGCGGATCGAGGTGCGGGATGCGGCGACAGGGATCAGGAATACGGCTTCGTTGACAGTCGAGTGAGGATCAGTGGACCATGAATTGCGGAAAACAGTGGGCAATCGCGTTGGCCGCGGCAAGTGTACTGGCGGTCGCCTCGGCCAGCCGTGCGGCGAATGTCGTTTTCAAGGCCGGGTTTGAAGATGACTCGGCCGAAAACTTCGTGACCAGCTTTGCGGGCGGCATGATCGCGCCGAGTGACTATGACTTCAGCGTGGGCAAGGCGGCCCTGAAGTGCACGGTCGAGACGGTCACTGACGTGGAGCGTTATATCAAGTATACCGAAGCCGACACCCGGATCGGGTTTCACTATAAGGCCTGCGGTGTCCGCACGATCCGTGTGCTGGGCGGCGGCATTGAGGACGGCGAGAACCTGTACTTCACACTCACCAACGTGCCGCAGAATGTCTGGGCGTGGGCGGTTGTCAAGGTGGCGGATTTCCGGAACATCATTCCCCGAAACGGCGGGCCTGCCTGTCCCACGGGTGACAAAACGGGCAAAGGCAAGACGTTTCGGAATGTCGTGTTTCATTTGATGGATCCGACCAAGGAGGTTGAACAGCCCGTCGTCTATCTGGATAACATCGTGCTCTTCAGCGGCGCGGACACCAACGTTCCGTCGTTGACCGGCAAAGCGGTGATGCGTTCTGACGCGCAAGGACGGCTGCTGAGTTGGCCTGATGCCAAGGACGACATCGGCGTGGCCTGCTACCGTGTGATTCGTTCCGACACACCCGATTTCACGGCAGGCGTTGTCACGAACACGGTCGTGGTTCCGGAATTCCCGCTCGACGGGAAGAAAGCTTGGTATCGGGTGGTGGCGGTGGATTATGCCGGCAACGCCAACCAGCCCGGGGAACCGGTGGCGGTTGAAGCGAAGTAGACAGTTCATGATGGCTGAACCGAGGAACGAATTGATGAAACCAGTACAACGTATTAGAGAATATCCCGCCGCGCTCGTGCGTCAGGCGCAAAAGAGTCTGACCCTGGCCGCGGATTGGGCGGTACGCAACCAGATTCGCGATGCCTGGCCGGCGTGGGACGCCAACAAAGGACGATTTCCCTATCACATCCTGATCGATCCGGCAAAGCGGGCGAAACAGCCGCAGATGTGGTCCACCTGCTGGAAGACCGCACGCGCCGCGCAGGGGTTGTACAGCGCCTACCTGGTGACCCGTAAACCGGCGTATCTTGCTGCGGCCAACCTGGCCATGGAGTACGTCGCCACACTGCAGGTGTTTGAGCCCGGGTGCGAGGAATCGTACGGCTCGTTCCGCGAAGATTCCCCGCAAGGGTTACACATCGCTTCACGCGACGGCATGGAGGCGGTTCAGGGCTTTATCGCCGGGTATCAGGTTACCCGAAACCCACGGTTCCTGCGCCGTGCCATCGCGGGCACGGATTTTCTGCTGCGGACCATGAAGAACGGGAAATGGCCATTCGGCATCGCCTGGCCGTTGGAAGGGAAATTCAAATCGCAGGACAGTTTCTGCTTCTACGCGGGAGCGCTTGTCTTCGCGCAAATGTTCGCGCTGACTAAGAATCGGGCTTACCTTACGCGTGGCGCCATTCCGTTTGCGGATCGCATCCTCGCGCACTATGTTCGTGCTGATGGCGCGTTGGGTATCGTGGCGGGAAGCGAGCTTTCGCATCACGTGGGCCGAACGGGCGAGTTGGCCGGTGTGTTCATCAACGACGACGGCATTGGCGTGGCATTGCTGGCGGCGTATGCGGTGACAGGCGACAAGCGCTATCGTGAGGCGGCGGTCGGATTCGCCGATTTTTGGACCGGAATCACCGAACAACCCGGAAAACTGGCTGCCTATCCTTCTGTGGCATTGCTGCTTGCCGACGTCTATCGCCTGACGGGTGATCGCAAGTATCTGCCGTGTATCGTCGAATTCGTCCAGAAGACCATCTCATTGCAGTACCTCTCGCCGAAGAATCCATTCCTTCACGGCTGTTTCATCGGCGAGGACATGGCCACCCACTACGATAAGAAGACCTGCTCCATGGATTATGTGGACTTGCGGATCACCTCCTACGCGCTCATTGCGCTGGCCAAGATCGCGGCAAAGAGGGCCGATCAGTGGGGGTGTTCGTATTCGTGCTATGGGCGGCGCCGGTAGGTGGACGCTAAGGCCGCGACTGATGGCATGGGAAGGTTAGGATATCGTGTCCGGCGGCACGGCCTGGGCGGTTTCATCCCTCCCGTTTCGCCTGGCGGTACCCGGAGGGCGTACAGTGGTAGATGTGCTCGAATGAGCGGCAGAAGTGGCTCTCGTCGGAAAAGCCCCAATCAAGGGCTATGCGTTTGACCTGGTGGTCCGTGGAAAGCAGTTCGTTCGCGGTGCAGGATAATCTCCGCCGCAAGGCAAACTGGCCGAAGGTAACCCCCATAGCCTCCATGAAGTTTTCCGCGAATAAGCGTTCCGACATGCCGCAGGCGGTGGCGGCTTCATTCACCGAAAGGTGTTTCCGGGACGAGAACACGAGCATCAGCGCCGGCGACAGATGTCGGCTGGTGCTCGGGGCGGCGGCCGTTCGCAGATGCCTGTTGGCGGGGTCGGTCAGCACCATGGTCAGCAACTGCAGCAGCAGCATCCGGCTCAGCAGCCGGGTTCGTTCGGTGTCGGCCGGGGGGCGGCCCTCGGTGCCGGCCGTTGCCTTCGTGCAGGGGGTATCGTCCTTTAGTCCGCGGGCCATGCCGCCGACGGCCGCTAAGGCGCAGGCGATGCGGACCGTTTCGGAGCGTAGCGGTGGCGGGACGACAGGCCTGAGCTGGGGCTTGACAACGAAGGGGGCCATCCAGCGGATGTCCGGCGCTTCCAGGAAGTTCAAGTCGATCACGAAAGGCGGCCAGACCATGGCGATGATCATGCGAGTATCGGGCTCCAACACGGTCCATCCGTGCGGTTCCCACATGCCATGGAACCAGACTTCGCCGAAGCCAAAATCCCGATGGTTGCCCTCGGGGTAAAAGCGTCGGGCGCGGCCTTGCGTGATGACGCCCACTTCGAGCTCGAAATGCACGTCATAGAGAGCCGCGGCATTGGGGTGGACCGGCTCGCCCGCGATCAGGTCAATCGGTCGCTCGGCCGACACACCGAATTCCATCCGGTTCGCGACTTGTTGCCAGGTTGATGGGTGACGGCGCATGGATGGGCTGATGGAGAAGGCAAAATATACAGCAACGAGGCGGATTTATTCAACACTATCAGTGTGCCCCGCGTGGCCGGCTACGTTATGGTGACGGTCAATCAACTCGTGGCGGATGAAGAGACCACCTATGCATGAGGTAAAGGCACTGGCGGGTGAGCGTCGGGATGGCGGCCGGGACTACCATTGCGGCACGTTAACCTACACCAAGCTGGGGTTGGGCGCGTTGTTTGCCTGGCTGCTGTGGGGCGACTTCTGCTTCCAGCTCATGGAGACGGTGGCGCCGTCGGTGTTGCCGCTGAAGCTAAAGGCTCTGGGCGCTTCCAACACGCTCATGTCGGTCATCATGACCACACTGCCGGGCATTCTGAACATGACGATATGCCCCTGGGTGAGCTTTAAGAGCGACCGTTACCGGGGGCGCTGGGGCCGCCGTCTACCGTTCATCCTGTGGACCATGCCTTTCCTCACCTTGAGCCTGATTCTGCTGGGTTGGAGCGAGGAAATCGCGCGAGCCGCGCAACACGTGATTCCGTCGCTGGCTGCAATCGCTCCGGCGACGGTGACCATCGGCGTTATTGCCGGCTGCCTGGTTCTCTTCCAATTGTTCAACATGTTCGTGAATTCGGTCTTCTGGTACCTGTTCAACGACGTCGTGCCGCCGCAATTCCTCGGCCGGTTCATGGGGCTTTTCCGCATCGTGGGCACGGCGGCCTCATCCTTCTACAGCTACTTCATTTTCAAACACGCCGAAACTCACATGCGCGAGATCCTGACCGGCGGCGCATTGCTCTATTTCATTGGGTTCGGGGCCATGTGCCTGTTCGTGAAGGAGGGCAAGTACCCGCCGCCGCCATCCGCCGCCGAGGAACCCCCGGGGTTGAAGGGAATGTTCAAGTCCTTCGGCAAGCAGGCGTTCTCGTCGAAGTTTTATTGGTATTTCTACTTGATGAATGCGTTCGGCTCCATGGCCGGCGCCTGCGCCTTCGCCATGGTGTTCTTCAACAAGCAGATGGGGCTGACACTCGAGCAGATGGGCAAACTAGCGGCCTATGGCGGCATTGCCGCGTTGGTGGCCACATATTTTACAGCCATCTTCGTGGATCGATGGCATCCCTTGCGCATCTCCACCTATATGGCCATCGTGGCCGCTGTCACCGGGTTCGGGAGCTGGGTATGGATTTCCGTCACGCTGCCGGCTGAACTCTATTTCTGGCTGGCGTTGGGCGGCATGCTGGTGGGCACCTTCAGTTCCTGCCTGAGGGATGCGTGCGATATGCCGCTGTTCATGCGGCTGATGCCCGGATCGCTCTACGGCCAGTTCTGTTCGGCCAATGCGATCGTCCGGTCCTTCGCGCGAATTGCCGGCGGCCTGATGGCCGGGCCGTTTCTGGACTTTGTCACGTGGCTGAATCGCGGGTCGGATGTTGCCTACCGCTGGCTGTTCGTCTGGCCGTGGGCGTGCAGCATCATCAGCACCGTCTTCATCTGCCTGGGTTACCGCGAATGGAAGCGGCTCGGCGGGGATGATGGCTATCGGCCGCCGACGCCCTGGACGGCGACAGGCTACGAGGAGGTGGCGGATAAGGTGAAGTCCGTCCCGCCCGTGCCGCGGCTGGTGATGCTGTCGCAGGGCCTCGGCTTGGCGGGCATCGCGATCAACCTGCTGATGGTGGCGGTGTTTATGGTGTTCATGCGCCGTCACGAACTCATGCATGCCTTTTGGTGGCATGTCCACACGTTCATTCCCGCCATGCTCGGGCTGTCGGCCCTCGGTGTGTGGCAGTATGTGTCCATTCGCCGCGATGTGCGGGCGGTGCGGCGCGGCGACGCCCCCCGCCTGGGCATACCGCATCATGGTGTCTTTCTCGTGAACGCCATTCAGGGATTGGTCGCGTTTCCGATCTATTGGATGCAGACCGCGTGGATGATCCGGATCAACATGGAACGGGAATTGATCATATTCGGTACGAACATGCTGTTGATGACGTTGGCCGGTATTGTCGGCGTACTGCTCATCCGCTGGCTGGAACATGAGCCGGCGGCGTCAGTGACGCCGATACAGATGAATGGGGAAGGAGTTCTTTAGGTAACCGATGAATACGACCGAATCACAAGGCAGGGATTACGTTTTTGAAGTCGTAGCGGAGAAGGATGTTTCCGCGGAGCTGGATCGCGAATGGCGCCGGTTTTTCGGCGAGTGTTTCGAACCTGGCACGCCTTTGCTTCAGTCCCGGTATTGGCACAACTCGGCACCGGCTTATTCCGTGATCAGCCGGTCTCAGGGCGCGCTGTGCGGGCACATCGGGATCGTCGTGCGTCGCATCCGTTGCGGTGCCACGCCGATAACGATCGCCGGCGTGCAGAACCTCGGCGTCAAGCCCGGAGCGCGCGGCGGGCGGCTTGGATACCGGATGCTGGATGTCGCCATGGACGAGGCGCGCCGGCAGGACATTGGATTCGGGTTGCTGTTTTGCGTTCCCGCGCTGGAGGCGTACTACGCTGGGAATGGCTGGCGGACAACAACCGAGCCGGTCACGATGCGGTATCTGGCCGGCGACGAGCCGATTCCTGACAAGAACATCGGAATGTACCGGACCTTGGGAACACAGGCATTCCCGTCAGGCCCGATCCATCTGCAAGGGCCTGATTGGTAGAGCTCGAAGGATTTCCAGACATGCACCTCACCGACATCAACTTGAAAGGCTACGGCCGGTTCTGCGCGGCGCCGGCCACGTTCCGTTGCGAACGTTACGGGTTGCCGGCCAAGTGGGACTACATCTACACCAACGGCAAGGCACTGTTGCGGGTGCAGCATGACGGCGGTGGCTATTTCCAGCTTGATCCACCAGGCGGACCTGCCATGTTCCGGCTGACAGCGGGTTCCGCGGCACCGGCACTTCTGACATGGATCGTGCCGGAAGGCGCACCCGAGGCCACTCAGGCGTTCACGAACTTCTGGCTGCCCACCGTACCCGGCATCAAAGCCGGCACGGATCCTGAGTCGTATACCTGCACGTTCGCACCCGACGCGGCGCGGTACGAGGTGAAGCATGACGGCTGGACGGTCGCCACCGAACTCTGGGTGCCGCCAGACGAGCCGGCGGTGGTGATGACGGTTGCCGTAACCAACGTCACCCGCGCCACCCGGCGGTGTCGGTTGGTGAGCGTGCTGAACCCGCAACTCGCGCCCTTCTCGCTGGCGCCCTGGGACCGTCCCGAACTCTACCAGACCGCCGCGCTGGCCCGGTGTGGCACCGCTGACGCGATCTGGATGGAAACCCGCAATCCCCAGGGGAATCCGGCCCTGCGGTTGCGGGCCGTCGTGCTCTCCGACATGCGGGCGACACACTTCGAGGTGGCCCGGCACGCTTTCGAAGGCGCGGGAAACTGGGGCGCACCAGGCGCGGTGTGGGAGGG
>Ga0073936_10012716_pt1 | contig 9989 bp, 11 predicted proteins | sample AliMusrvi5mmetaG_FD_87041 | JGI IMG/M metagenome (GOLD analysis project Ga0073936, IMG submission 87041) | Freshwater lake bacterial and archeal communities from Alinen Mustajarvi, Finland, to study Microbial Dark Matter (Phase II) - Alinen... | ecosystem: Environmental > Aquatic > Freshwater >... | reverse complement strand
GTTTCGCAAGGTTTTAACGCTGTCGCCCTATGCCTTCTGTTGCCTCGCCGCCGAATCAGGCCGATCATTGCGCCTTAGGCGAGGATTTGGGTGCCAAACTAATCATTTGACATGCCCTTCAGAACATGACTCTAATAACGATGTGTCGAATGATGCAAACAAACAGATTGAATCGCAACGAATGGCCCTACGCCTGCTGGGTGAGCGCTGTCCCAGGTTACGGCGCCTATGTTATTGGGCCGGGAGTGCCGCTCTGGCTATCGAGGAACTTCACCACCGAACTTCCTTTGACCTTGATTTTCACACCCGACATGCGCTCAAGAACGTCCGGCCAATCATGAGCGAGATTCAGCACGCGTTCCCGGGTCAATTCGAAGTGATCCAAGCGCCGGACGAGTTTGGCGCCAGCTTCCGGGGACTTCTTATGCTTCCAGGAGGAGATCGAATCACAGTTGAAGTGATGTCAAACTACGAGGATGTACTGGAAGACGACCTGGTGCCGTCAACAACCGCACCGGGAATCCTTCGGGTATCGCTGTCCCGATATCTGGCGGACAAGATTCAATGCGTGGCGGAGCGTGCCGAGGCGCGCGATCTTGTGGATATCCTCGCCGTCCTGAATCGTCACCCTGAAATGGAGACACTTGCCCGTCGCCTGTTGTTGGAACAGGATGCCCTGTTGTTGGCGGAAAGACTTTTGTCATGGACTGATACGCGAATCATGGCCGACTTGGCGGCCTATGTTGACGTGTCTCCAGAAGATGCGAAAATAACCAGGGATATGCTATTGAATTGGCTCAAATCCGCTTCCTTGGAGGAGCCACAGTCATGAAGCAGACCTGCGTTTTCGCCCGAAGCATGGGGATTGCCACTTTCAGAACGGCTTCCGGACAGGAAATCAAGTTGCCCGTGGTGCCGGGGATTCTCAAACATCCAAACCCGGAGATGCTGCCATTCCTGCTGGGCAAGCCGGATGTCGCCTTCAAGTATACGATAGAAGCGTTGCAAAAGGCCTCCTGGCCGGTTCTGCGGCTATTCCCAAAGGATTGGCTGCGGCAATGCCTTCCTGACGCCCATTTGCGTCAGGGTAGAGCTAAAGCGCTTGATTTCCTTTTGTCATAGTCGTCAGGAAGTCATTCGACTACATCTCCGGGAAACCTGCTTCAAAAAACACCCCTTGTGCGTGAAAACGCCTCCTTGTGGGGACTGGCGCGTGGTGATATGGAATGGCCATATGATATCGATTCTTGAATATGGTGCTGTTTCGGGACAAAATGAGATGCAAACGCACCCCATACAGAGCGCGATCGCTGCCTGCGCAAAAGCAGGCGGAGGTGTCGTTACCGTTCCTGCGGGCGTTTACTTGACCGGAACGATTCAGCTCTTTTCCCATGTCACGCTCCACCTTGAAAATGGCGCCGTACTCAAAGGGAGTCCGGAGATGGCCGACTATCCTGAAGTTGGAAGCGGATTTACCGATGCGATTGGCCAGAAGCGCAATCGATGTCTTCTCTACGCATGCGACGCCGCGGGTGTCGAGGTCACAGGGAAAGGAACGATCGACGGCAATGGTGGCGCGTTTGACTATTGCCAGAACGGGAGGCCGTTTCTGCTGTCTTCCCAGGCGGAGGAACCCCCGAAGAAGCGGCACGCCGCGACATTCCGGAGCAGGAGGCCGAATTTCCCGAGTTCCATTGTTTTCATCCGTTGCCTGCCTGGGGCCTGTACCTGCGGCATACCCGCAACATCCGGCTGCATGATGTGCACCTCGATAAGGAGGCCGCAGACGCGCGGCCAATGCTGTTCACCGATGATACCGAAAACCTGAAATTGGAAGGCGTTGAGGTGGACGGGGAACCGCTGCGGTGGGGGTGACTATTAACCTGGATGGGATTTGAATAGATCAATGCATGACACCACGATGAGGAGGAGAATATGGCTTATCACGGCTCTCCACCTGTTGGCCTTATCCTGTAGCGGGAGAACGGTGCCCGTGGTCTTCTGGTCGCCTGACAGCGTTGAACCCGGCAATATCGTCCTGCTTTACTGTAGCGGAAACAAGTTCCGTGTGGCGCTCGACCGGACCTGGCCGGCGGCGACCTACCTCGCCGTTCGCCATCCCGGCACGGACAAGATCCGCGCGGTGGTGCAGCCCGCCCAGCTTTCACGCGAAGGCCACACCGAAGGCATCCCGCAAACAATCACGTTTGATAAGATCCCCGACGTCAAAGTCGGTACGAAGTCGATTCAGCTCGTCGCAAAATCCGATGCCGGACTTCCGGTAAGCTATTTCGTTGTTGTCGGCCCGGCGATGGTGAATGGCGACAGCCTCGTCTTCACCAAAATTCCCTCCGCGCACCAAATTCCCAATGACCGTCATCGTCGCGGCCTGGCAGTGGGGACGGGGTTCCGAACCCAAAGTCAAAACCGCGGAGATTGTGAGGCAAACCTTTAAGATTCTACCCGGAAATCCTTGACCGGACTCGTCATGCCCTGCCGGGTATGCAGGCCAGCTAAACATCGATTCCGATTAATCGTTGCAATATCATTGCAAAAATATGTAAAAATTATCTAAAATATTTGTGTAACACATTAAGATAAAATAGTTTACATATCAATTAATTTATTGCATTATGTTTGCATGAACAGACGAATTGATCTATTGCATTCCGAGATGAATTTGCGGGGTGTACTGACATCGCGAGAGATGCAGGCTGTCATTGGTGGAAGTGCGGCGATGCTTTCGCGCCTTTTGGCGGGTTCTGATGCGCGGCGGATTATCCGCTTTGGAAAAGCTCGTGTTACCCGGTATGCCTTGAGGAGGGATGTCAAGGGGATGGGCTCTGAATGGCCGCTCTATCGGATCGATCCGGATGGCAATGCGGTGTTGGCAGGACATCTCTATGCATTGAGCGGGGGTAGGTGGCTTCTGCAGCAGGAATGGCCGTGGGCGACGTTGAGAGGCGATTGTTTTACGGAAGGTCTTTATCCTAGCCTTCCATGGTTTCTTCAGGATCTACGCCCGCGCGGGTTTCTGGGCCGTCTGTTGGCGCAACGCTATGCTTTAGAGCTCGGGGTGTCTCCAGATCCGCGCGACTGGAACGATGATGATCTGCTGATGTTTCTTGTGGTTCATGGCAGCGATTTGCCCGGCGCGTTTATACTCGGACGTCAGGCGTTGGCGGCAGCGCAATCGGCGACGCTTCAGGTGGGAGGCCTGGTCCCGGAGTCGGAAAGAACAGTCGTCTATCCGCAATTGGCGGCGGCGATGATGGCGGGGGCCGTGCCGGGGTCGTCTGCCGCCGGAGAGCAGCCGAAGTTTACGGCCCGGATACGCCGTGGAGCTGGTACGGTTGATTCCGTGATCGTAAAATTCAGCGGTGCAGGGGGGCGGCCCGAGGATCTGCGTTGGAGCGATTTATTGGTTGCCGAGCATGTTGCCAACGCGGTTCTATCCGGGGCGGGAATTCCCTGTGCCGTGACGACGTTGGTCCATGCGGAGGGGCGCTGTTTTCTTGAATCTACACGTTTCGATCGGGTCGGACAGGGGGGGCGCAGAGGCTTTGTTTCGATGGAAGCGTTTGACGCCGCCTATTTTGGCGAGGTGGGGACGCCATGGGATGCGGCCGCCGTGCGTTACCGTGAGTGCGGATGGATATCTGACGAGGATGCGGATCGCCTCGCGTTGCTGTGGTGGTTTGGTGCGATGATCGGGAATACGGATATGCACTATGGGAATGCCGGGTTACTGCTCGGGGACGAACGGCCTCTTTCGCTGGCCCCCGTTTACGACATGGTTCCGATGTGCTACCGGCCTGATATTGAAGGCCGACTGCCGGGTGCTCCTGTTGTGCCGCCGCTGCCGCCCCCTGAATCCCGGGTTGTCTGGTTGCGGGCCGTCAAACTTGCCCGCGTTTATTGGCAACTGTTGGCGCAAGACGTATCCATTTCAAATGATTTCAAAGAGGTGGCGCTCCAGAACATGGCCTCCTGTCCAGATACTTGAGGGAGGAGGATGTCTGGTCTCACGATGCTGGGGTCAACAATTTCATGGAGTTGGCCAGGATTATTTCGGCAAGAGTTTCCTCTTTTAGGCCTCTTAGCCCGGCGACGGTCCTCATGACGTGGATCACATGAGCCGGTTCACTCACGGGTTTCCCGGCGGGGTCATGCAGGGCGAAGGTTTCCGATGGCAAGTCGGGCGGCAAGTCGGGCGCATCGGTTTCAATCAAAAGGCGGTCAACCGGTACGGCGACAACAGCCTCACGTCCGCGCCGGTTCTGCTCGAAGGTGATGGCGCCTGAAAAAGAGAAAAACGCTCCGCGCCGGATCAGCGGTTGAACCAGATCGGCGGATCCTGAATAGGAGTGAAGCACGAACCCGTGGGCGGGCCAGCCCTTCTCGTCGAGCAGTTCCATCAGTCGCCCCCAGGCGCGACGGCAGTGGATGGTGACCGGACGCTGGAATTCATTCGCAAGATGGATTTGCGCGAGGAAGATCTCCTCCTGGGCAGTGAAAGTGGCCTTGTCGAGTGCATGATCGAGCCCGATTTCGCCGACTGACGACGGGGTGGTTGCCAAATATTTGGTGAGGGTTTCGAGCCAGTCCGCGGTGCGCCCGCCGATATACCAGGGGTGCAATCCGAAAGAGATCCGGACCGCCGGGAAGCGCCGGGCAATGTCAGGCAGAAGGGGCCAGTCGTCCTCGTTGCTTCCACAGCACATCAGGCCGGCCACCCCGGCCTTCGCGGCGCGGTCCATGGCCGCATCGAGATGCGGGAACAGCCGGGCGTCCTGCAAATGACAATGGGCATCAAAGAGGTGCATAGTGGTAATCAGTATTCAGTGTTCAGTACTCAGTGTTCAGAATTGTGTAATCAATTTTCTGGATACTGGATACTGAATACTGAATACTACCGGTTTTTATGACGACAAACAATGCCAGTGATTCCGAAATTCTCCGCCATGCGAGGGGAAAGTTCGCGTGCATCGCATCCGCCTACGGGCTCGGGGTGTTCAACGATAACTTTTTCAAGCAGGCCGCGCTGGTGCTGTTTGTCGCGGGGGGACGGAACTCGATGCAGGGCTATGCCCTGACCGTCTTCACGTTGCCCTTTATCCTGTTTTCCGCCCCGGCGGGCTGGTGTGCCGACCGGTTTATGAAAAGCCACGTGGTGATCTCGGCCAAGTGGATGGAACTGGCCGCCATGTTGTTCGGCGCGGTCGGGATCTGCACCGGCTATTCCCCCCTGATTTTTACCATGTTGTTTATCATGGGATTTCAGGCGACTTTGTTCAGTCCGGCCATGAACGGCTCGCTCCCCGATCTCTATCCCGAACGGTTTATCACGCACGCCAACGGGATTCTGCGCATGTTGGTCACGCTCGCCATTCTCGGGGGTGTGGCCGTGGCGGGGATGATGCTGGACTACCAGGATCCTTGGTTCTGGGGGATTGAGAAGGGGCGCCTGTTAGTTGCTGGAACGGTTATCGGTGTGGCGGTGATCGGAGTGCTGGTCAGTTACGGTGTCCCCAAGCGTCCTGCCGCCAATCCCGCCGCGAAGTTTCCCTGGAGTGGGCCGATCCATACCCTTCAGGAGCTTTGGGACACCCGTAAAGACCCCCTGCTGGCGACCACGATATTCACGAATGTCTTTGTCTGGCTGGTCGGGTCGCTGGGTATCCTGATCATCAATCCACTCGGTATTCAACAATTCGGTTTGAGCAAGACGCTCACCAGTTGCCTGATTGTGAGCCAACTGATGGGGATTGCCGTCGGGGGGATCATCAGCAGTCGCCTGGTTCCCATCACCCGCTGGTACAGGGTGGTGTGGCCGCTATGCCTGGCGATGTCCCTGGTGATGCTCGCGATGCCGGGAGTTCCCCATCTGCCTCCGACTCTGCACCGGACCGCGCTCTATCTGCTGACGTTCTTGCTGGGGTGCTTTGGGGGCGGCATCCTGATTCCCATGGAGAGCTTCCTTCAGATTCGCCCGCCGGTGGCGCGAAAGGGTGCGGTTCTCTCGGCGGTGAACTTCATAGTGTTCGGCGGAATCCTCTCGTCAGGCTTGTTCTCCAATTATCTGAATGCCCATTGGAAGCCGACCCAGGCATTTGGCGTCATGGGCGTGTTTTCGCTGGCGGTTACCGTAGTTCTGTTCGTTCTCTTTCGTCGGCGGAATGAAACTATCGGCGGCTAAAGATCTATCTTGTCCGGCCACACCACATTCGGGGACAGCGCCTTGAGGGTCATCTTCTCTTCGTTGGCCCGCTGCTGGCGCTCGGTTAGCATGCGCTCGATCAGATGGTCTTCCGTCAGGAGTTCGAGCGGAACGCTGTCGTCAGGAGGCGGAACCGCCAATCCAAGAAGGGTTATATCCTCAAGGATCATGGAGAACACGGCGCCGGCGTGTTCGCATGATGTGGAGCAGGCCGAACATTTCCACTCGAGTCGTTTCCGAGCCCCCTTCGACAGGCGTAATCCAACTGTGGCCTCTCCCAATTGAACGACAAGGCGGCGATCATCGAGGCTCACATTGGCTGGATCGATCTCGAATTTGCCACCCTGATGAATGAGTGCGCCCCCGTTGTCGCCAAGCAATTTCGCCGCCTGGACAAAATTTAACCTCGAAAGACGATCCTTCAGAGTCAGCGCATCGGCGCTTTTTGTCGCCATAAATGGTCTCATTTTTTGACAGAAAAAACGGTCGGATAGTGCGCTTTGCCGGGGTGGGAATCAATGTTGAAATCCAGTTACGGCGCCACAGTACCCCTGTAGAAGGCGCTGGTTGAGCCTCCATAGATCGGGTCGGTATATTTTCACAGTCTACCCATTATGGCGGTCTGATCACTCTGCTGGTTCGTTCCAAGTCCCGAAGGGGCATTTCCCCACACGTGCCAATATTCAGACAAAACGGACGAAACGGGTTGGGGACTACGGTCGTCTGGTTCGGGTCCTGTAGAGGCGCTCGGAAAAGCCCCCGTCAGTCTCAAAGTCACGGGCCTGCCGGTCCATCAGACGTTCGGTGAGCCAGTGGGCCTGGGTGGCCAGGATGGCGCCAAGGTTGGCGGCAAGGTTGAGGGCCTGCATGGAACCGCACATCGGTTTGCCCTGATGTGGCTTGAAGGGATCGAAGAGTGTTACAAATTGCAGTTAGATTTCCACCAATGCGCTGGAAAAGGACGTAAAAATTGCCTTGTAGCATACGGACTGTATGCTACATTGCGTGCATGACCTTCAGAAACGCAGAAGATATTCAGGGTGCTCTACAACGATTGGGGAAGCGGCTTTTGTACGACTACGCCGAGCCTATCTCTCTAGTTGTCTGCGGAGGCAGCGCATTGAATGTACTCAATATCTCCAACCGAACCACGAGGGACGTTGATGTGCTGGCGACTGTTGAGGAGACGGCCCAAGGTATCAGGCTTCGGCATGATCAGCCATTGCCGAAAGAGTTCCGTATTGTTGTAGCAGAGGTCGGCAGGGATCTCGGATTGGAAGAGGACTGGCTCAACATGGGTCCCAAGGATGTGCTTGAGGTTTACGGCGCGCCCCATGGGATGACGGACCGATGGGAGCGTCGCGAGTACGGACCTTCTCTGACGGTCTACTTTGTGAGCCGACTGGATCAGGTGCATCTCAAGCTGTTGGCTGCCGCTGATCCAAAGGCTGAGCCTAGGCATCTGGACGATCTGTTAAACCGCATTAAGCCTACGACGGAGGAGATTCGAGCAGCTGTAGCGTGGTTGCTTGACCGCAAGACTTCATCTGGGTTTCGAGGTAACGTGAGGCGCGCAGTGGAGGCATTGGGATATGACAACATCAGTCACGACATTCCGGAATGAGTTCTCTGAAAGAGTACTGAGCTTTGTATGGGGGCAGTGGTGTCAGATCGGAGTAGCCGGTTCCACTCCCCAGAAAGGCCAGTGGGTAATCGACCCTGAACCCCTTCTGGCGTTTACGACAGAAGTGGCTCGGCGCGATGCCCGCATGTTCGACGAAGTCCTTGACTGGCTCGTTAAGAACGGGCGCTGGATCAACACCCAGCGGCTCTCCACCATAGTAAAGCAGGATAAAGTCGGCGACACGGCTGTCATCGGCGCAATCGCCTCATGGATGTCCGGGCAGGATAAGTCCATGAAATGGCGAGGCATGACGCGCCGCATGGTCGACACTGAACTCAAGCGCAATGGAGCTCTGTTCATCGCGCATCCTGGAGTTTCGGCGGGAGTCGCTGAACAACCCGAAGCACACTTCCTGCGGTACGGGTTGCTGCGGGGACCGATACACACACGGGGCATGACCCCGGCGGTGAACATGAAGGACCCGCTGAACGTGATGTTCAAGAGCCGTGCGGCATTCGGTATCGGGATCCGCGCGGATGTGATGGCGTACCTCGTCACCACGGATGGCGGGTATGCCCGCCGCATTGCCGAGATACTGGGCTACAATCACATGCGTGTGACCGAAGTGCTGGCCGGCATGGCAGAGGCCGGCATGGTTACCGTGCATTCATCTGGCCGAACCAAGCACTACAGGGCTGACCGCGAGAAGTGGCAATCGGTCCTCCTGCCTGAGCGGTCGGGGGCTTCCCAGTGGGTAAACTGGCGGTCTCTGACGCGTGGTCTGACAACCATCTGGCGAGAGGCGTGGGGGGTTGACGACACCCGCGCTGATGCCTATGTGTTCTCATCTAAAATGAGGAAGGCGATGCAGGCGGCAAAGGACGATCTTCAAGGCAGCGGGATTCCCTTCTCCATAGCGGATGACAAGGGCTATCTTGCAGAGGCGTATCTGCCCGTGTTCGTCAAGGATATGGATGGAATCATGAATGCTTTGGCGTCTACGGCACAACGATGATCGGTTGCTCTAACAGCCCATTTCTTTTCTGACGATAATTTGGCAAGGCTTTGCTACCCTGCGGGCATGATTAACCGAACGATTTGTGCGCTGGTCAGGTGGTTGCTCTGGCTCCGGTACCGGGTCTCGTTGACCGGGTTGAAGGCGGTTGAGCAGAAGGGCCGGACGGGAATCCTCTTCTTGCCGAATCATCCAGCCCTGATTGACCCGGTGATTTTGATGTCGCGGCTCTATTCCCGGTTCCGGCTGCGTCCGCTGGCGGATCAGGACCAGATGGACAGGCCGGGCATCCGGTGGCTGGCGTCGCGTCTCAATGTGGTGGCCATCCCCGATCCCAACCAGTATGGCGAAGCCAGTCGCAAGGCGGTGGAGGAGGGGATCGAGAAATGCGTGGAGGCGCTCCAATCGGGCGGCAACCTCCTGCTCTATCCCTCAGGTCATATCATGCGCCAACGGACGGAAGACCTGGCGGGATCCAGCGCGGTGGAAACCATCCTGGCGCGTGTTCCCGGTGTGCGCGTGGTTCTGGTGCGGACGCGCGGCCTGTGGGGGAGCGGGTTCAGTCGGGCCGCCGGAACCGCCCCGTCCCTGGGCAAACTCATGAGGAAGGCGCTGTTCTCCCTCCTTGCCAACGGCCTGGTCTTTACCCCCCGGCGCCGGGTGGCCATCGAATTGGTCGAGCCGGATGATCTGCCCCGGCAGGGCGGACGCGCCAGGGTGAACCGGTATCTTGAGACCTTCTATAACGTGGAGGCTCCGGCGGCCCGGTACGTGCCCTACACTCTGTGGGAACGACAAGGCGCCCATGACCTACCTGAACCGGCGCGCGGGTCCTCCGGTGGCGACCTGTCGGAAATCCCGGAGGCCACCCGTGACCTGGTGATCCGGCACTTGAAGGAATTGACGGGGCGTTCCCGGATCGGTGTCGAGGATTCCCTGGCGCGGGACTTGAATCTCGACAGCCTTGCTCTCGTTGACGTGGGCCTGTGGATACAGTCCGAGTTCGGTTTTTCAGTCAGCGATGGCGCCGGACTGGAAACGGTCGGTGACGTCATGCTGGCCACCAGGGGCCTCGCCGCAGTTCCGGGGAAACAGGACCTCAAGCCGGTGCCGAAGGAGTGGTTTGCCTC
>Ga0073936_10012715_pt1 | contig 9989 bp, 8 predicted proteins | sample AliMusrvi5mmetaG_FD_87041 | JGI IMG/M metagenome (GOLD analysis project Ga0073936, IMG submission 87041) | Freshwater lake bacterial and archeal communities from Alinen Mustajarvi, Finland, to study Microbial Dark Matter (Phase II) - Alinen... | ecosystem: Environmental > Aquatic > Freshwater >... | reverse complement strand
TTGAACGATTTCGGTTTCCAGCACGCCGCCAGATTGCCATGACGGCTTTCTGGAGTCCCGTACAAAATCTAGAAATCTTGCGCCTCTATTCCTTCGCCCGCGTTCTGACCTGAGTAGTTACCTTTTTAGCCTTCTGGCGGCAGCTCTCAGCCCACTGCCAGGGTGCGTCCGAGAGCGTGCTGTTTGAGGTACTCAATGAGCCATCGCGCAACCTGACTCCGGAGCTGTGGAACCAATACCTGGCGGAAGGAGTGGCTATTATTCGGGAGAAGAACCCCACCCGCACCGTCATCGTCGGCCCAGCCTTCTGGAACTCGATTCATCACCTCACCGAACTGGAGTTGCCGGCGGCGGATCGCAATCTCATTGTGACCATCCATTATTACACGCCGATGGACTTCACGCATCAAGGCGCCGCGTGGGCAGACCGAAAGGACAAGGTCGGGGTGGAGTGGACAGGCACGGAGCCAGAACTGGCTGTCCTCAAACGCGATTTCGACAAGGCCGCAAGCTGGGCCAAAAAACACGCCCGGCCGCTGTTCCTGGGCGAGTTCGGCGCGTATGACAAGGCCCCGATCGAATCGCGAGCCCGCTACCTGGGCTGCGTGACGCGGGCCGCCGAACAACGAGGCTGGAGTTGGGCTTATTGGCAATTCAGCAGCGATTTCATTCTCTATGATATCGGGCGCGACGCCTGGATCGAGCCCGTGCGGCGCGCGCTGATTCCTGCCGCCGGCCCACAGCCTTCCCAGCCGGCTTCAGGCACCACCCAAACTAACCGGCAAACTCAGCATGGAAAACCATAACATGAGACCACACGTGAACTCCGACACTGCCCTCGGACCGCGGTCCGCCACGTCGGGACGCTCTCACGGCTTGCCGGCGACGTTGGGATGCGGCGGGAGATCACTCCTGTCAGTAACGCTGCTTGCGCTGGGCACCTGGCTTGCCGCCGGTTTTGCCTCAGGCGCCGTCGCTGCGCCAACAAGCAAACTCCCGAACATTATCATCATCTTCACCGACGACCAGGGCTACGCGGACATTGGTGCGTTCGGCGCCGGAGGCTTCCATACGCCGAACCTAGATCGCTTGGGCGCGCAAGGGTGCATCTTCCGTAACTTCCATGTGCCCCAACCAGTTTGCTCGGCCTCGCGCGCGGGCTTGCTGACGGGCTGCTACCCGAACCGCATCGGCATCCATGGGGCGCTGAGTCCCCGCTCCAAAGTCGGCATCAGCAGCGATGAAATGACCCTGGCGGAACTGGTCAAGCAGCGTGGCTACGCCACGGCCATCTTCGGCAAGTGGCACCTAGGCGACGCCCAACAGTTTCTCCCCCTCCACCATGGTTTCGATGAATACTTCGGCCTGCCCTACTCAAACGACATGTGGCCGCTTCATCCCGACCTGGTCAAACTGCCGCCCAACGATGAAAAGCGGAAGCGCGGCTACCCGGACCTGATCATGTTCGACGGCAACAAGGTCGCCATCCCCCAGGTCACGCACGAAGACCAGAACCAGCTCACAACATGGTATGCGGAACACGCGGTGAAGTTCATCGAGCAGCATAAGGACGGCCCTTTCTTCCTCTACCTCGCGCACAACATGCCTCACGTGCCATTGCACGTCAGCGACAAGTTCCGCGGCAAGACCGAGCGCGGTCTCTACGGCGACGTGATCGAGGAGATTGACTGGTCGGTTGGCCAGGTAATGGATGCGCTGAAGCGGACGGGCTTGGAAGAGAAGACTTGGCTAATCTTCACCTCCGACAACGGTCCGTGGTTGAGCTACGGCGACCACGCCGGCTCGGCCTATCCGTTGCGCGAGGGCAAAGGCACTTGCTGGGAAGGTGGCACCCGCGAGCCATGCGTCATGCGCTGGCCCGGGAAGATTCCCGCCGGCACCGAGTGCAACAGGATGTTGATGACGATTGACCTATTCCCGACCATCGCCAAGCTCATTCACGCCGACCCGCACAAGCACGCGATCGACGGCCTGGACGTCTGGCCGATTATCTCGGGCAAGCGTGGCGCCAAAAACCCGCACCGCGCTTACTGGTTCTATTACGAATCCAACCAACTTCAGGCGGTTGTCAGTGGTGATGGCCGCTGGAAACTGCAGTTACCGCACACCTACCGCACCCTGGCAGGAAAACCCGGCGGACATGGTGGGACGCCCGTCGCATATGAGCAGCGCAAGATTGAGCGAGGTGAGCTCTACGACCTCGTGAACGACATCTCCGAGGTTACAGATGTGGCCGCGCAACATCCCGACATCGTCCAACGTCTTGAAACCGAAGCCGACAAAGCCCGCCAGGAACTAGGTGATTCGCTAACCAAGGCTAAAGGTAAGGGCGTCCGCGAGCCTGGTCACGTGGAGCAGGAGTAATCGAGAGTCACTTTCCCGGGCCGCCTGAGGAACACAAACAGACCATTCGTGTCCGTGCCCACTACGAAGTCGCCCTGAAGTTCCCCGCACTGCGATCCACCCTCGCGACACCGACATTAATACCCTTCACTAGCCGCATCTGCTTTATAGAGTTCTGCGCTTAGCGCTTCTGGAGTCCCATTTGCTCGAAAGGAATTGGTGTAAAGCCCTTCAGCTTTTTGAAGGCATCCGCACCGGGCCGCAGGCGGTAGTCGCCTTTGTCCATGTTCACGAAGCCGGGGTCTTGCTCAGTGGACCAGTTAAGGCCGGGCGGGAGTTGCCAGTTGCCGCCGGAGAGCTGGCCGCAGCGCACGAATATATTGAGTTCGGCCCGGTTCACGCGTAACGCTCCGGGCAGCGGGTCCATGTAGTTCATTAGCTCCGGGTAATGCATCAAATAGGGCGGCTTGGTAATGTCCACTTCTTTGAGCAGCTTGTCGGGGAAGAAACAGTCTTCTCCGCCTTTGAGGGCATTGCGCCAGCGGGCGTCGTCCCAGGGCGCTGAACCCAGAGCGCGCTTGCAGTCCACAAAGACATTATTCTCCGCCCGGATGTCGTGGCCGCCGTGGGAGAAAACGGTGCCAAAGGAGCCGCGCCCCGGTTCACCGCAGCGCACGAAGACGTTGCCCACGACCAGATCGCCGCCATCGCCGTCATCGAAATAGACCGCTGCGTTGCCGTGGCCCATCGGGCTGCCGATGTCATGCCAGTAATTGAAACGGATGACGTTACCGCGGCAGGAAGGGTTGCGGCCTTTGTAGAGGGCGCCGCAGTCGTCCGTCTCGGTGCAAACATGGTGCACCTCGTTGAGCTCGAAGACGTGGTCGTTGCCGCCGACAAACACCGCCTGATGCGGGGCGTCGTGGATGAAGTTGTGTGCGGCCCGGCAGCCCACGCCGCCGAATGACAGTCCGTAAGCCGAAGTGAGCTGGTGCCGCGAGAACCCCCAGATGTGATTATTCAGCGCTTCATGATGGCCGGGGGTCAGTGTCTTACGGTCACCTCCCGCGAGAGACAGGCCGCCTGTGCCGGTGTCGTGGATGTCACAATCGGAGACGCGGTGAGCGAAGCCGCCGTCCACGCGAATGCCCGTCTGGCGCAGATTGCGGACGGTACAGGCCTGGATCACGCAGTTAGACCCGCCACTCACCTCAACTCCATCGCCCAAGCCGCACTCGACCACGTAGCCGCTCAGGACGATGTGGGATGCGTCCTTGAGCGCCACGATGGGCGCATCCAGTGTCGAGACGGTCATTAGCGCTGCTCCGTCATCCGGCGGCCAGAAGTACACCATCCCGGCAGTGGCATTGACGACGAACTCGCCTGGCTGATCCAGTTCTTCGAGCACATTCAGTGCGCGATATCGTCGGGGCGAGGGATTGCCCTGCATCAGGCTATAGACATGCGGAGCAGCCAACTTGATCCGATGTGTTGCTGGGTCCACCGCTGCCACCCGAATGACCTCATCATACCAGTCATAACACCAGTAGCCCTGGAGCCATACACTTTCCGCAGCTCGCCACTTTGAAGGCCGATCGCTTGAGTACTCGAAGACGCCCAACCGGCTGGCATGATCACCGTCCCGCGGGCGAGAGCCCGACTCGACTATCCGCGCGATGGTCGCCCAGCCCTGATTTGGCCAACAAGCCAGCTTCATGCGCTGGTCGCCGCAAGAGAGCTCCGGGCCGGGGGGCGCACCGTGGTAAGTCGTCGGGAATGGCGGTGTGCTGATGCCAAGCACCTTCAAATCTGCCTTCCGCACCCTGCCACGTGCAATCGGCTCCAGCCGCTGCAACGTGGCGTCGTCGTCAACCTTCTGCCAGCTCGATGCGGGGAGTTTGCGCCCTCCTTCGAGGCGGACATCCTCGCCTTTCGCGGCTTCCCAGGTCACCGGGTGTATGAGGCTGCCGGAATCCAATGGACCAAGAGCGAAGCTGGTGGAGAACTCATAAACTCCGCCACGGACAACAACGTTGCGCGCCTTGGTCTGCCCGGCGCCCCGAACCGCCTCACGCGCGCGTTCGAAGGAGCGAAAAGGGCGTCCTCGGGTTCCGGGATTGGCGTCGCTACCATTGGTCGCGACATAGAAACCACTCTCAGCAACTGCCGGCAAAACCATGAAGGCGATCACGGTGCCGAAAATCAGGAAAGGAGTATACAGACGCATGCGGACTAAGAACCTAGTCCGCCATCCGCCCCGACACAAGCGCTGAGAGAAAGGCTGAAGGCCGGAGTCTGAAGCAAGGGAAATGAAGGCTGTGGTCCAACGTTTAGGGTAATTTGACAGGTTTGTGAAGGTGTGGCTTATTCGTTTAGACTACGAGGATGGCGAGGAAGAACCCTAAGGACTCGCACACGTAGGAGTCATGAAGGTTAATAAGCGATTATGTCAAGCAGCACTAAATGCTATGGAGGACGGAGGCCTATGTGCGAGCGAAAGACTGAAGCTGCATTCAATCCAGGGGCGATGGCTGTGTCGGCCAACCTCAGACTGACGGGCATAACCTTATCCCTCGTGGCTTTTTGGACCGTCATTGTGGCTAAAAGTGAAGAGGCCTTTGCCCAGCCAAGTCCAGCACTGACAAACTCCATTTCGAGCCCTGAGCCTGCTCTAGGGTCTCCGCGAGCCAGCATTTGGGAGGATGGGGTCGGCGAAGGGTTTCGGCCTACGACGCGATCTATCGAAGTGAGCACTGGAGTCAATGCCGGACTTGCGATCTTTGGCAGTCAACAGTCGCATGATCTGGCTATGATCGATTTCTCCTATGGCCACATGCTCGGTCACGCCTGGGGCGACGGCCACTGGTATAAAGGCAATCTGGAACTCCGGGGCGAGTTGTTCACCGGCGCGCAGTTTTCACCCGGCACTGAATGGTTCATCGGTCTCACCCCGCACCTGAGATACAGCTTTGCCACTGGCACTCGCTGGGTCCCATTTGTCGATGGGGGCGCGGGCGTAACGGCGACGAGCATTCAGCCCCCTGATTTGAGCGGCATCTTCGAATTCAACCTCCAGGTGGGCGGGGGCGTCCAGTGGTTCTTGACGGACAACGTCGCACTAACCGCTGAGGCCCGGTATGTCCATTGGTCTTGCGCCGGCATTCATCAGCCCAACCTCGGTCTGAATGGCATTACGGGCCTTCTCGGGTTAAGTTATTTCTTCTGAACGGATTTATGGACAAAACCACTCAATTCCTCGTCGAGCACGGCGCTCCGATTGTGTTCGTGGCAGTGTTTCTGGAGCAGATGGGGCTGCCTCTGCCAGTCGTGCCCTTGTTGCTGGCGGCGGGTGCGCTTTCCGCGACCGGGCAATTCAACTTCCTCTTCGGGTTCGGGATCGCCGTGCTCGCCTGCCTGATCGCGGACACGATCTGGTTCTACCTGGGACGATACCGCGGCCATCGCGTGCTGGGTTTGCTTTGCCGCATTTCGCTGGAGCCGGACTCCTGCGTTCGCCGCACGCAGAATGTGTTTACGCGCTACGGCCTGCGCGGGGTCGTCGTGTCGAAGTTCGTGCCTGGTTTTGGCACTGTGGCTCCCCCGCTGGCGGCGATGGCTGGCGTTAAGTTCAGCCGCTTTCTCCTCGCCGACGGGCTCGCTTCAGTGCTTTACGGTGGCAGTTTTCTTTTCCTGGGTTACTTGTTCAGCACCCAAATCCAACAGATCGCGGCTGCGATGGCCCACGTCGGTGGGAGCCTCCTGAGCTTGATCGTCGGGCTTGGCGTAATCTATGTCGGCTTCAAATACTGGCAGCGGCGGCGAATTCTGCGCAAGCTGCGCATGGCGCGCATCACGGCCGCCGAACTGCGCCACAAACAGGTGGCCGGGGAGGAGGTCGTCATAATTGATTTGCGGCCGGGTGAAGATCTCGCCCTCGATCCTTCGCTCATTCCGGGTGCCTTCCATTTGGGGATGGAGGAAATCGAGCACCGGCACCAGGAGATTCCGCGTGACCGCGAGGTGATCGTCTATTGCGCCTGCCCAAACGAAGTGTCCAGCGCACGCGTGGCCCTGTCACTTCATCGCAAAGGGGTCACCCGCGTGCGGCCATTGCTCGGCGGGATAGACGCCTGGCGGGAACTCAACTACCCCCTGGAGGTGGCTTCGCTTCCGCCGAAAGCCATAACACCGATCCACCGCAGCGCTGCGGCTCAGGACAAATCCGGAAGCGGCGCTGACTTGACCAAGGCGGCATGAATGAAGCCGAGACACTGAACTGCTCACGACCTGTGAACTGTTCTTTGAGAATGTGACCCTGCGGCAGGTACATAAGCAGCGTTTGACCGTGTTTACTTTGTGGTGCAAAGTAAAAGACCTAAGCGTGCAGCAAACAGAACATCAGAGGTCTGAGCAAACAATCACTTTTTCGCGCGTTTTAAGATAATTTCTGGCGGTTGGCTATTGGACGTAGTAACGGATTGGCAGATGAAATTTGTCCAAGGTTACTGGGCGCATGCTGTTGAGGTCTTCGCAGAGGAGTCGGGCGGCAATGTCGATTTCCCGATCCGCGAATCCTCTCAAGGTGACTGCTAGCCGCCCTCCTTCCAATTTCACATAGCCCCCTCTTTCGACAATCATCGCCAGCGCTGGCACGACCTCATTCTCCCGATCATAGTGCTTTAAGAGCAGTCGGCACATTTGGGCTTTCAGGTTGCAGGCAAACACCTTGAGGCAATCCAGAAACCGCTTCTTCTCGTGGTTGAGTTTCAATAGTTTTTCCCCAGCGTGAGCCTCATTAAAGCGGATTTCTGAGGGCAGTTTGTCCAACTGCCGATCCGTCAACACCATCTTACTCTCGACCACCGTGATGTCCTCCAGGACCTCTTTTTGGCTCCGGGGTGGGGGGCGGCGTTTGCTGGTCGGCGGTTCAAGCAGGTGATTGGCTAATGCAATTTTCAACCGGTTCAATTCACTCACCAGTCCCGCCCGCTGTTTCTTTAGTTCCCTGACTTCTGGGTTGTCCACCAGGGGCTGCTCTTCCAATTCCTCCAGGACATAACCCGGCGTGCAGTTGATCAGGTGTTTGTGCAACAGTTCCTTGATGGCATTCTCCTCTCCCCGGCGCCGACAAATCAAGGACACGATCCGCTCCGGCCCGATTTCTTCGGCGGTGCCGTTGGTGTAAATGGCCGCTCGTTTTTTGTCCCTTCCATTTTGGATCACCACGGCCCGAATCTTGCCGTGCTTGCTCATCGGGCGCGTGGTCTCCAGGTAGGGGATCGCTTCGGCCTTCCGGATCTCATAAGTCACCTGCGCCACCCGGTTGAATTGCTCCTCCGCCAGATCTTTCACCCATTTATTCGAATATTTAGCCCAACTGATGAACAACGCCCGCCGCTTGCCCTCTCCCTGGTCTTTGCCGTCCAGGTAGCGGTAGAGCTCCGCGCTGTAGCCCTCCCGATCGAAGACCACGATCAACTGGTCCAGCCGCTCCCGACTGACTCCCGCTCGCTCCCCAATCCGTTTGGCCTTTTCGATCAACTCCGGTATCTTTTGCAGCAGATCCTCCGACGAGGAGCGGATCAGGAACAGTCAGGGAGCGAAGCGCTCGTCCACTGTCAGAAAATTGTAACGGCCTTTCATCGGTATCTGGCGCACGCCGTGCCAACCCTTGCTGATCGGATACCGCCCGTAATACGGCAGGAAATGGCCGTCAATATACCTCACTCCCCACGCCGCCAGGCCGGACTTCAAATAGGCCAGGCCAAACTCATCGATCAACCCTTCGCCTTGGCCCAACTTTCTTACCTGGTGCAGGAACCGCCGCAGCGTGAACAAACTTGGACTCTGGGCGCGTCCCAGAAACACGCCAAACTGCTCAGGATAAGCACGCTTAAAGTCCTCCAGCGACCCAAACCCAAACACATCGAAATAGAACAACGTCAGCCCCAACTCTTCCAGGCGATAGCCTTCATGAGTCGGAATCGTGATGACTCGGCTCAAGGTCGGCAGAAAATCATATCGCGCGAGCAACGGCGCGAACAGCAGCCCGCCAGCATACGCGTTGTAAGCACCTTGTTCCCACCGATCCAAATAAACTCGATGCGCGGGCGAATAGCAGTCGCGCCGCCATCCTCTCCCCAGGTCTGCGGCTCCGGCCTCACTTCCCGCAGCGTTGCCGTTTCGGGTTGCGCTTTGCCTTTCCCGCACGCTGCCGTTGCCGACCGGCTCACTGTACTGCGCGGACGGACCGTCCAAAGGCAGAACCAACTGCGGCGGCGGCTCCAGGGCAAAAAGCTCGCCTTGGACCACGGCGTCGCCGCCGCCCCTGGTGGTCGGGGCGCCCAGCCCGTTTTCCTCCAACACTTGTTGGATGCTCGGCAGGCTCACCGTCTCATGCCAGGCTTCCAGCAGCCGCTGCTGAATCGCTTCCAGTTTCAAGATTCCTTCCCGCAGAACTATCAGCAAGATTTTCCCGCGCAACCACGCGGTGAGCTTCCACCGAGCTTTGGGCCCTCGGCGCCCCGGCATCAAGCCCAGCATTCCCTCGCCGGCAAAATCCGCAACTTATCTTTGCACCGACCTGAGGTGCCGCCCAAACGCCGCCGCCAAATCTTCCTCCGTTCCCAACCCGCACTCGTACAACTCTACGATTGCCAAGCGAACGCACTCTTCATCCCCCGACCGCCACCTCATATACGGTTGGCCCTCACCATCACCCGCGTCAGCCCATTGTCTTCAATCACCTGAGTGGATTTCTCTAGCTGCCATCCCGGAAAGTTGACATCAGCCATCGCGCGCGCCTTTCTGGCCACATCATACCAGAAATCAACTCGGCGAAAAACCCGTGAGGAATTGTTTTAAATTGGCCCCTATGTAACTAATTGCCAACAAATAGCTTGGGAAGATGCCGCTTTCAGCCTGATCGTTTGTCGCAGTTAAGGGTACTTTAGGTATTTTCATGTGCAAGAAGAAAGAGCTCCAAGCACATGAAGAAATCCCTATTGGAACAGAAACAGATACCGGAATGCGCAGTCGAGTTAGCAGGGCGACTGGTGAAACGAGTAGCCTGGCCCGAGCGGCGGCAGGCGATGGCGGAGGTCACGCTGGCGTTATTGGGAGGTAAGGCCCTCACGGCCGAAGAGGTGTTTGGTTGGGGGCGTCCGACGGTCGAACTCGGGCTCAATGAGTTGCGGGCGGCCATCGTTTGCGTCAATGATCTGTCCCAGCGGCGCAAGCCTAAGAGCGAAGAGAAGCACACGGAGCTGCTGGCGAGCATCCGCCTCATCATGGACCCCAACAGCCAGGCACAGGCCCACCTGCGCGCGCCCTGGTCCTGCACCCACATGACCGCCAAGGCGGTGCGCGCGGCGCTGCTGGAAAGCGGTTCGTTGGAAGCCGAGTTGCCGAGCGTGCGGACTCTCTCCAATATTTTGAACCGCCAAGGCTACCGGCTCCGGCGTGTGGAAAATCCCGGGTCCAAAAAGAACGCTATGGACGGGCGCGATCTTTGCGAATGTGAAGCGAGCGAACGCGGCGGCCAATGCCGATCCAGAAAGCGTGCGCATCAGTATCGACACCAAGGCGGTGATCAACCTCGGCCTCTATTCACGCGGCGGTCTTTC
>Ga0073936_10012706_pt1 | contig 9992 bp, 4 predicted proteins | sample AliMusrvi5mmetaG_FD_87041 | JGI IMG/M metagenome (GOLD analysis project Ga0073936, IMG submission 87041) | Freshwater lake bacterial and archeal communities from Alinen Mustajarvi, Finland, to study Microbial Dark Matter (Phase II) - Alinen... | ecosystem: Environmental > Aquatic > Freshwater >... | reverse complement strand
GGGTGGTCGGCGACGCCCCTTAAGTTAAGCACGCCGACCGTCCTTTCTAACGGGGCAGTCCAATTCAGCTTCGTCGAAAACCTGGGCTTGAGCTTCACGGTATTGGCCAGCACCAATCCCTCTGCCTCGACAGCCAGTTGGAGCGCCGTGGGTGCGGCCATAGAAGCTTCACCAACTCACTATCAGTTCACCGATAATCAAACCTCCAACTACGCGCGGCGATTCTATCGAGTTCGTTCGCCATAGTCTGAGGTGTCATTATTCGCTGGAGACACGGTGGAGCTTCGATTCACCACCGCACCGGGCGGAGCGGGGCTTCTCGACAGTATTGAGTTCTCCGCCGCGCCAATTCCAGAGCCAAGTGTCCTCGGGTTGCTCGCCGTCGGTACGGCAGTGCTTGCCTGTAAGCCAGACTTCGGCGTCTCTGCAGGCAAGGGAGTGCGTCAGCAAACAAAGGGTTCCTCAACCCTCCAAGCGAAGTTGGTGTTCATGGATAGCCTCCACAAATCGCGCTCGCGCCGCGAACCAATCTCCCCGCCCGCGGCTTTCCAATGGGGATCAAAATCGCCCGCCTGGTGGTTGCGTCCGCCCCAGGTGCTTGAGGTCTGCATGTGCTGGACGAGCGACGGAGCGTGGTAGAGGATAGGCCTCCCCACCCGCCCGGCCAGCCTTGAGATCCGGATATCCTGCATGCCTTCGACACGCCCCCAGTTGCGGACGATGTGCTCGAGCGCGGGACGCGCGATGAGCATGGCTTGGCTGCCGAAAATAGCGCCTGGAGCTACAATTCGGCAGTTGTTCTCTACGTGGCAGGCAAGCTCGTGTAGCCGCGGATTATACAGACCGGCCATTGAAACCACTGCGGTCCGCAGCGGCCTCCAGCATTTCAGGTTATGCGCGATATGGAGATTGAACTCCAAATCGTCCTCCAGGAAGAGAACAAAGTCCGCTTTCCCGCCCAAGGCGCCTTTGAGCGCCTCGTATGAACAGCGGGTCTGCCTCTCCTGCCTGTGCCCGCCGCTTTCCTTGTCCATCTGGATGGTTAGCGGCAATTTGCCCCAGTCCGTCCTGGCGAGATTATCCAAGGTCCGCCGGCGCACTGCATCCCGCTCGCGGCAGGAGATCATGACCGCCTCGATTCTCAAAGCCCGGCGGACGCTCGGCGCGGAGGGAATCGCGATTCCAGCTTGCCCTTTGACCGTCCCGTTCCAGATCTCGCGTAGTTCGTTAAGGTAGCCTCGGCATTCTTCTTCAAACCAAAAATCCCTCACCCGGCGGTTGCACAGTAATAGATCCCATTTGTCCATGTTCCGATGCTGGAAGAGGCGCTGCCCGTCGAAATCATGCTGACACATCGTTCCCTCCAGCGTGTGAATCGGCGTAGAGACAAGGGAATAGCTCTGGCGCACCTTCCTGAAGGCCAGGTGAAAGGTCTCCTTATCGCCATGAACATACTGGTAGTAGAAATCCGAATTCTCGTTGAACCACAGGCACAAGCAAAGGGCGCGCCAGCACCGCTCCTTGTCCACGACTATCTGCCCGCTCTCGAACTCCCGCTCCCGCGGCTCTCGTAGTCCGCAGCTTCGCCAGATGGCTGGCGCCTTTTTGTTGTGCCCCGGCCCGTGATAGTCAGGCCAGAAAACCGCGCCCGTCTCCCGGAACTGCGGAGTATCAAACAGGAACTCGGGGTCCCTTACCGGCACGTTGTCGGCATCCAGGAAGAGCACCTCCCGGAAACGGCAGTGCAGGATGGCGTAGCTCTTGAGTTCCCACCCCTTGAGTATCCGCGCCGGATGCCGCCTGCGGAGCTTCGCCGCATCCACACACTCAACTCCGTATGGTCGCAGCAGGGCGTTCATGGTCTCGTCCACTTCCTTCTTCCCCAGGTGCCACAACTCAATGGGCAACCGGCAGCCCAACCGCCGCAGCATGCGGATGCAGACCCACGCATTGGTGAAGTACCTGCTTCCGCCCGCGCACAGCACAATCCCCCGCCCGTCAAACCCTCCGCGGTACGGAGGGATGGTTTCCATAAAACGGCTGCAGAGCAACCCCGCGCTATGGATGTTGAGAGCCTGCTCATCGAGAGTGTTTTTCGCGGTCGCGCTGACTCCCTTCTCACCCGCGGCACGCTGTACTGGCCCAAGGAACTTCAAGGCCCCTCCCGCATAGTACAGTTCGATCCGGCCGATGACCTCCGCGGGCGTGATCCTCTCCATGCACGCCGGCAAATCCCGCACCTTGTTCACGCACAGGTTCCCCGGCCGATCCTGCTTGCTCCCATCCCCCAGCCGCACGGTCCGACTTTTCCAGCACCCCTTGCGAACGCAGCATTTGAAAGCCCCAATTCTGTGAATGAACTGATGACCAGGATAGGCCTCCCAATGCGGAGGTTCCCTTCCCCCCGCCACCACCACGCAGGCCCGGTTCGACGCACGTCCGCGCCGGGTTTCCACCGCCGCTGCCAGGTGCATGAGGCCGGTGACCGGGCAAAGGACGCCCTCAGAGTGGTAAACCAGGCGAATCAGTTCGCGCAAATCAGTGCGACCCCGCAGATCGATTACCCCCTTTAGTGGCGGATGATGATCCCCCAACCGGCCCACCTGCACAAACTGAATCTGCCCCCGAAAATGGCTCACCACCGCCTCGTAGCGTTTCGGCTCCCACCACTTGATTGTGACATCATATTTCCCCCCGGCGTCGATGATCCAGAAGGGCGTATCGGCTCCTGTGACTTCATGTACCTGCGAGGCCCATCCCTTTTCCAAGTCGGAGAGATGGATGTCGCCCTTGAGATCGCTAAGCCTGACGGCTAAGCCCAAGCGCTGGTTCAAGAAGGCCACAAAGCCCTGAAGGCAATGGGAACCGGCCGTATCGGCACGGTGAATGAGGGGATACGAACACTCAATCACCTCCGCTTCAGGATCATCCTCCGACAGCTTCACCAGGTAGGGATTCTGTTCCCAAAGCGCGGGGTAGAATGTGCGCACGTCGGTCAAAAACCGGCCGGGATAGCAGCCGTGCAAATCCCGTATCGCCGCTGTCAACATCACCAAATCCCCGAGGGGATACCCGCACTTTAAGATGAGCTTCTGCATAGACCGGGAGGTTGGGACAGGACGCAGCGCTGCCTTCGCCGGCCTGCGCCCTGTCCCTTAAAACCAGCCTGTTAGTAGGAGAATCCCCCTATATGGGCGGCGAGCTAGGCAGTGGACTCGGTGAAGGGGACTCCTCTGCCGTTAACGTCATACGTTGGGAGCTAGCCCTCCGCTTGGGTTTTGGGCTGAACTGGGGTTTCAGTTTCGTGCTTTTTGTTTTCTCTGGCTTTTGTTTTTTGCTGGCCATATGTATTGATTTAGTTACTCGCGTTCCCGGCTCGGGCACACTCGGTGCCGAGCCGCTCTTCCCCTCCGATTTCCTCCTCGACGAAATGACATGGCGCGCTATCCCATAGAGCCCCGGTGAATTTGTCCATGAAAATGTGCCCATAACTTTCTTAGGATCCTGTACCTTACTTGGGCCACCCCCCTTATGCCCAGATCCACATCTCCGCACCTCGGCAAGCAACGTCCTTCGTCTCGAGCTGCTCCCGCCAGCGCTGTTTCCACCCTCTTAGCCAGAATCGGTTTCATTGTGTGGTTGAGATTATGCGGTTCAGAACCCCTTGGTTTTCAATTGAATGATCTCCCGCTCGATCGCTTTGCTGATAAGATGCTTCGCGATATACACTCTGGCTCTTGTCATTCGCAAGTCCTTGGCCACTTTGGTGGCGGGCCAGTTCTGGATCACATAAAGATCGAAAGCCTGGTAGAGTTTGGCGTTCGTCTTCCTCTTCACGCGCTGGAGCGCCGCCCGCAGCAGATTCTGCTCCCATTCCTTGTCCCAGATGGCCTCGAGCGCTGGTTCCACCGAAACGGCAAACCGTTCGATATCATCGGCCCCTGTATCCCCGGCTACCGGCGACGAGAGCTCCCCTATCGGAATTCGTTTACGCAGTTGGGCGATAATCCGCCAATTCGTGGTTTTCAAGAGATAGTTCTTGAATGAACCCTTGGCGGGATCGTAATTGAACTTTGGGAGGCTTTTCGACATCACGATCACGGTCTCCTGAACCACTTCCTCGGCTTCCGTTTCGCTGAGTCCGGCGCGAATCGCTGTCCGATGGATCAGCCTCCAATAGGTTTCGAAGAACACCAGCCAGCTTTCCTGGTCCTCCAGGTTCTTCAACCGGTTGAGCAGCGATTTTCGGGTTGGGATAAATTCCTCAGCTTTGGCCATTCTCTCAGTGTTCACGGCGGTATAGTTCTTTTGCTCTTATGTACGCGCCTCTTTCGCCCTTCCTTCAAGAAAAATGCCAAAACCGAAAAGAAGTAAGATTTCTGGAAGATCGGGCTTCTCTGGCGCGTACTTAACTAAATGTCTCCCGTGAGCGCTGCCGCGCACCTTTGAACTTTCAGGAAGAAAAAATGCGCCCAACGCCAATTTGTTGAAAGAATGACCACCTACCGCGCGTACTAGTAGGTAGTAACTGGATTTAGGTCGTAGTTACCCGGAGTCCGAGCGACTCCGGAGTCGGGAGCCCCATGAAAACAACGAACGGGCGTCGATCGCTAATTGACGACACGGGTTGCGCAGCCGCAGTAAAGGACTGCGTCGTGGATGCCTCCTTCAGTCCAGTTGCTAGAACCATCCAACAACTCCGTATCCACCATTATATGAAGACTATCTGTTCCACTACAATCGCTTGTTTCCTCCTCGGTGCTTCACTGCTTGCCCAAGTATCCCAAACCCCCGCGTCTACTGGCAGGGCTACCGATTTGTCCGCTGCGGCAATCGATGCCTTGAGTGCCGTGGCTCCGACGGGCGTCCCGGTCGAAATGCTTTCCACCAATGGGCAGAGCATTCTGAGGGTCCTCCTCCTGGGTCAGCCCGTCTCCACGATAACCGGCAACACCCCGGCACCGCTGGCTACTGGTTCCATCGGCATCTCTCCGCAGTCAGGGCAGCCGATCTGTACCACCCTCCCTTCGAGTGCGATCGCCTGGTGGCCTGGCGAAGGGGATGCCTCGGACCGATTCGCCCGGAGCCCGGGCACGCCGCAAAACGGCGTCTCCTACACAAGCGGCAAAGTGAGCCAGGCCTTCTCGTTTGCCTCCGTCTCGGACCAGGCGGTTGAAATTCCTCCCACCGCGCTGGCGACGGCCAACTTCTCCGTCGAGGCCTGGGTGAACCCTTCTTCCCAGATTGGCGGCAATGGGCAGGCGTGGGTTTTTGGCCAGAGCTATGGCCGGCAAATGGTCGTACGTAACGATGGCTACAATCCCAATGGGCTTATCGTCGCCTGGGCCGTTTCCACCAGCCGCTGGCCTTTCTACGAGGTGGACAGCACCATTGATATCCCGATCGGAGCATGGAGCCACCTGGTGGGGACATGGGACGGAACGAACCTGAGATTGTACACCAACGGCGCCCTGTGCGCGTCCGCCGCCCTGAACATAACTCCGTGGGATTCGGGGTGCCCGTTCCACATCGGCGGGGTTTACGACCCGACGGGAGATTGCCAATATACGGGCCAGTTCTTCAACGGGCTCATTGACGAGGTGACTTACTACAATACGGCTCTAACGACGAGCGAGGTCTCCGCGCTGTACAGTGCTGGGACAGCCGGAAAGTGTTTCACCTACACACTCGCCTACCACATGGCTACTAACGCGGTCGGCCATAGCCTGGGACATACCGATATTGACCTTGCGACGAAGGAAGTTATCAATCCATACCCCTATACGAGCTGGAATCCAGAGTGCTGGCTGCTCGGGGTTGACGGGCTCAGCGCAACGTCCATCGGATGGAGTAATGGGATCTACGGGTTCGTCTATGGCTATCCGGTCGTCACGATGGTCTCGCCGAGGCATTTCCTATACGCCTGGCACACCCATCCGGAGAGTGATACCAATGGGGGCTTCGAAGCGTTTCTTGGCACAGACAGCGTTGTCCACTTCGCGAGAATTCTGGAGGGAACTAATCTGCTGAATGGCGATCTCGCCGTCGGGATACTGGACACCAGCTTGCCGTCATCGGTGGGTTACCTGCCTGTTCTCGATCCCAATTACTCAACCTATCTGCCAACAGGCAACCAGAACTTCGTCCAGGGGATCGGCGGGAAATCCGTTTACAGCCAACCGCGTGTATTCAGCCAGCCTATAGGCCTTTGGGATGCGTCGAATGTTTACTGGAGCCCTACCGCCGAGATCATCCCCCTTGGTTTTGGGCTTGGAACGGACTGGAGCCAGTCCTTAATCACTAACGATTCCTCCTCTCCACAACGGTTTTTGATTAACAACCAATTGGTGCTGCTTTCAGCCGCTTATTACAGTACGTTCGGCCCTAACTATGCCAACTATATCGATGCCATTCAGGATGCAATGAACGATCTCACACGGACCCACGGCGGGAATTACTATACGTTGCAGACGTACTTGTTGACAGGCTGGCCCAACATCCAGTAACCTATTATCCTCACAAGAGCCTGTTCGAAAACGACCGTTGAGACCCGTTGCAGCAGGTTTGGAGTCCCGCCTTTAGGCGGTTTCTGCGCCGCGCCGCCTAAAGGCGGGACTCCAAACCGAGTTTTCAAACACGCTCTAAGACACGAAGCTACGAGCCGTTCAAGTTCTGGGTTCGAATTGAAGTTGCGTGGTGATTAAAACTTAACGAGTGGCGACAATGTGAACATAGCACCGCGTCTGATACTTACCAGCTTGTTTCTGGCAGCTTCCGACCTCTCCGCTGCCACGCGCTACGTGTCTCTGGCGAGCACGAACCCGACCCCGCCCTACACCAACTGGATGATGGCAGCCACGAGCATCCAGCCAGCCGTCGGGGCGGCAGCAGCAGGTGATGTGATCTTAGTGACCAACGGGCTTTATGCCGGGGGTGTGTCTGTGACCAAGCCGCTAACGCTCCTGAGCGTCAACGGCCCGCAGTTCACGGTCATCGATGGTGGCGGGACGAGTCGGTGCGTATATCTGGCCGGCGGCGGCAGTCTCACTGGGCTCACGCTGACGAACGGCATGGCCCCCGACACTGGCAGGTATCCACCGAATCAGGGAGCTGGTGTTTGGTGCGCATCCACGAATACCTTTCTCACCAACTGCGTGATCACGGGTAACTTGACCACCGATCCCTACGGCTCAGGCGGCGGGGTGTCTGGCGGCACGCTCTATGACTGCGCTCTCAGTGGGAACTACTCGAGCGACTCCGGCGGCGGGGCATCGCAGTGCACGCTTTACAACTGCAGTCTGACTGACAATTCCGCGGGCGACTCTGGCGGCGGGGCGGAGCTGTGCACACTCTACAACTGCACGCTGACTGGCAACTCTGCGGGCAGCTTCGGTGGCGGGGCTGATTGGTGCACGCTTTATAACTGCACGCTGAACCTCAACTCTGCTAATAACGGCGGCGGGGAGGCCGGCAGCACGAACTTCAATTGCACGCTGACCGGCAACTCTGCCGGTCAGGGAGGCGCGGCGTGGGGTGGCGCGTTCTACAACTGCATCGCTTATTTCAACAAGGCCTTGTCCGGCGGAGCGAACTATGACTCCAAATTCGCCACCCTGAACTACTGCTGCACCGTGCCGCTGCCCGCGGGCGGCACCGGCAACATCGTCCTCGATCCCCAATTGGCCAGCGCCACATACCTGAGCGCCGATTCCCCCTGTCGCGGGGCGGGCAGTACCGCCTATGCCACCGGCACCGACATTGACGGAGAGGCGTGGGGTAATCCGCCCTCGATGGGCTGCGATGAATATCACGCGGGGGCGCTGACCGGTCCGCTGACGCTGAGCGTGATGGCGGACCACACCAACGCGGCGGTGGGTTCTGCGGTGGGCCTGACGGCCGTGATTGAAGGACGAACCACCGGGAGCGCGTGGGAATTTGGAGACGGCGTGGTCGTGAGCAACCGGCCTTACGCCAGCCATGCGTGGACGAAGCCTGGGGACTACACAGTGGTATGCCGAGCTTATAACGAAATCCTGCCCGGCGGGGTGACTACGAGCGTAAGCATCCACGTGGAATCTCAAGTACTTCATGTCGCTGTCACCAGCACCAACCCTCAGCCGCCCTACGCCTCTTGGGCCACAGCCGCCACGAACATCCAGCAGGCAGTGGACGCGGCTGGGCCGGGCACCCAAATCGTGGTAGCCGATGGGGTTTATCCCGGCGGTCTTAGCGTGAACACGCCGCTGGCACTGCGGAGCGTCAACGGCCCGCAGCTCACAACAATTAATGGCGGCGGCACGAATCGTTGTGTGTCTCTGACCGACGGCACAAGCCTAACCGGGTTCACCCTGACGAACGGCATGGCTGAATCCGGAGGTGGTGTGTTCTGCACATCCACTAACGCCTTTCTCACCAACTGCGTGATAACGGGCAATTCCGTGTATTCCGGTGGATGGCCTGGGCGCTATGGGGCTGGGGTGTGCGGAGGCACGCTCTGTGACTGCACCGTGGTTGGCAACTCCTCGAGCGCGGGCGCCGGCGGGGCGTCTGGCAGTACGCTCTACAACTGTAGGCTCATTGATAACTCGGCTGCTGCCTACGACGGCGGCGGCGCGCTTTACTGCACGCTCGACAACTGCACGCTCAGCGGCAACTCGGCTCCTTACGGCGGCGGGGCGGCCTACAGCACGCTCTACCACTGCACGCTGACCGCCAACTCGGCCACTTACGGCGGCGGGGCGCTCAACAGCACGCTTTACAACTGCGCGCTGAGCGCCAACTCCGTACACTCGGTCTCCTTTGATGGCCCAGGGTACTTCCTGACTGGGTCAGGCGGCGGGGCCAATGGGAGCACACTCTACAACTGCACGCTGACCGGCAACTCGGCTCCTGACTCTGGCGGAGCGGCTTCCAGCACGCTCTACAACTGCATCGTCTATTTCAACACGGCCTCTTTGGCTGGGGCGAATTACAACTCCTCCAGCACCCTGAACTACTGCTGCACTACGCCGCTACCGGCGGGCGGCACCGGCAATATTACCCACGACCCCCAACTGGCTAGCGCCGACCACCTGAGCGCCGGTTCGCCCTGTCGCGGTGCGGGCAGCGCCGCCTACTCCACCGGTAGCGACATTGACGGTGAGCTGTGGGGCAATCCGCCCTCCATCGGCTGTGATGAATACCAGCGAGGGGCGGTGACGGGGCCGTTGACGGTCAGCCTAGTAGCGGACTACACGAACGTCGTGGTGGGTTATCCGCTGAACTTAACGGCCTTGATCGAGGGGCGGACTACCGGCAGTATGTGGGACTTTGGAGACGGTGTGGTCGTGAGCAACCAGCCCTACGCCAGTCATGCGTGGACGATCCCGGGCGATTACCAGGCGGTATTGCGAGCGAGTAACGAGGGCCAGCTCGGCGGCGCAGCCACGAATGTCACGATCCACGTCGTGAAGCAGCCAGCGCTTTATGTGGCTGCTGGTAGCACGAACCCCCTGCCGCCCTATGTCTCCTGGGCCACAGCCGCCACGGGCATTCAGGATGCGGTGGATGCGACGACAGTCGCGGGAGCCTTAGTGGTGGTAACAAACGGAGCGTATGCCGGTGGTTTGGCGGTGGACACCCCGCTGGCGCTGCGGAGCGTCAACGGTCCGCAGTTCACGGTAATCGATGGCGGTGGCACGAATCAGTGCGCCAGGCTGACCACCGGCGCCAGCCTGACCGGATTCACCCTGACTAACGGATTCGCCAGTGGTCTCGGCACTTTCGGCGGTGGGGTGTGCTGCGCCTCCCCAAACGCTTTTGTCACCAACTGCGTCATTGTGGGCAACTTCGTTAATGATTCCGGTGGCGGGGCGTATGGTTGCACGCTTTACAACTGCACGTTAGCCGGCAACGCGGCTGCATGGGTTGGCGGGGGGGCGGTTGAGTGCACGTTCTACAACTGCACCCTCACCACCAACTGGGCGGCGGTCTGGGGCGGCGGGGTATTGGGG
>Ga0073936_10012698_pt1 | contig 9997 bp, 7 predicted proteins | sample AliMusrvi5mmetaG_FD_87041 | JGI IMG/M metagenome (GOLD analysis project Ga0073936, IMG submission 87041) | Freshwater lake bacterial and archeal communities from Alinen Mustajarvi, Finland, to study Microbial Dark Matter (Phase II) - Alinen... | ecosystem: Environmental > Aquatic > Freshwater >... | reverse complement strand
TAACATTAATTTTAAAAAAGGTCTTTTTAGCCGATTTGGTGTAATCAATAAATTCAAGTGTGTCTATCTCTTGCTTCAATTGCTCCAATAGCCGGGTACTTGTTTTTATACAATCCCATACAAGAGAATTATTGGTTGGGTAATGAATATTGGTTTTGACGACGGTAGAATCTTGCGAAACACTTTTTACATCTTCCAGTCCTTCATTGATGGCAATTCTATTAATCTCTACCAGGACGCGGTGAAGCGACTCAGGTTTAATCCGTGAAATATATTTTTGAAACATCTGAAAACTAAATGGATCGCGGTCATCCAATTTAATAAAAGTCGCACAGATCCTGGAATCATTTTGAGCATATTCCAGTTCCCTGTAATCCATTCCACGCATCTCCTTGAAAATGGCAGCACGCACAATTTGTTCAACACTGGGGGTGTCTTGCCGGCCAAAAGATGAAGCTATTTCATTCCCGACAATGTCTGATTTTAACATTAAAATAATATCCGGATGTGATTCCAAAACAGTATCAATCATACAAAACTCCGGATTCGTAGACCAGTCGGGCTTATCGAATTTCAAAAGTAAATCGTTGAAATATTTCATGGGTTCTTTTTCTTTGATTCGAAAATAAAAAGAACTTTTTTGTAAAATTCCATCAACCCCCAGTATTTATTAACATTCTACATTTAAAGACAGACTCTAAATAAGGTGCCTTTTGAGAAATCTTCACTTTCACTTTTGATCCGGGCACCAGATACGATTCTACAACCGGGAGATCGCTGAACAAGGCATCATTGCTTTTACTGCAGCCTGAAAAAATGAAGAGCCCGGGAAGCAGAAAGATAATGATGGTTTTCAATCGTGTTTTCATAGCAGATAGTATGTTTTATTGCAGTTTCAGTGTAAATGTTAAATTCGGTGTGAAACCAAGGAAGAGCTTGTCGGTTTCCAGGATTGTACCGTCGATTATCTGGTATTCTTTGTACCAGATGTTACGTCTGTTGTAAACATTGAAGATGGACAATCCGATGTTGCCCCACTCCTTTTTGGTTTCATTGCTCAAAAGACGATAATTTATTCCGATATCCAGCCGGTGATAATCGGGCAGCCGGCTCCTGTTTTTTTGTCCGAAGTCAATAAAAGTCTGGGTTGTTCCATTCACGAGTTTAACGGTATAGGCCCCATCCGGGGCTGTATAAGGTCTTCCTGAGGCGTAGAGCCAGGTGAGTGAAAAGCTCCAGTTTTTATAGTCGTACATGGAAACAAATTTAAATTCATGGGTAACATCCTGTGTTGCAGGAAAATATTTCGAACCATAAACATTGATCTGGTTACGTGCCTGCCCCAGTGTATAGCTGATCCAGCCGGTCAGGTTGCCGATTTTTTTTTGCACAAGAAACTCGATTCCGGTTGCATATCCGACACCGGAGAAGAAATTCCCGGAATAATCTGAACCGCCGGGGCCCGGCCTGAAACGAACAGAATATTCCGTTACACCGTTAATATCTTTGTAATATCCCTCAATACTGGCCAGAAAATTTTTATTCTCAAAGCTGATCCCTGCAATATAGTGCCAGGCGGAGGTAACAGGGATTGTTCCTCCGTTTGAGAGAATCCAGAATTCGCGGCTACCCGAAAGTATATCTTCGCGCAGGACCTGATTTGCAAACTGGTAATATTTACCGCTTTCGGCAGATAATTTGATTTTTGAGGAGAGGTTATAGGTGAGGGAAGCCCTTGGTTCCATATATAGTTTTCCTGTTGGCGAAAAAAAGGAGAAGCGCAATCCTGGAACAAAAGAGAGTCGGGAATTGAGAAACTTGATCTTATCCTGAAAATATCCGCCAGCCAGGAGACCATTCTGGTTTCTTTTAAGGTACTGGCTGGTATCGCTTTCACCGAAATTATAGGAGATGATGTAATCGGTGAGAAATACTCCAAACCCAAAAAGATGCCGGGTGTTCAGGTTATAGGAATAATCGCTTTTAAAGCTCAGATCAAGCAGGTTATTTTTCTCCTGCAGTCCGCTGCTGATATCACCGGTACCACCTTCGCCGCCTGAATGGGTCCCCGAACTGGTTCGCTCCCTGCTGCTGTAGTAATTGGAACAACTGATCAGTGTATTGCCATATAGTTTGGTGGACCAACTTCTCGACCACCGTAACGCCCCTCCGAGGTTTCCGTAGAGGGTTAGATCGCTGTTTTCCATGTTGAAACTGGGCATTCCGCTTCCGGTTCCGGAACTATTCTCCATTTTCATCCCATTATCAAGATGATCGGTGCCGTTATAAAAACTAAGGGAGAGAATATCTTTCGGGGAGGGGCGATAGGTGAATTTCGCATTCAGATCATAAAAATAGGACGATACGGTAGATGTTATTGAGGGCCCTCCTGCGGATGGGCCTCCCCCGATCCCTCCTTTAAACGAAACCTGTTTTACCTGACTGGAGTTTGTGAATTGTTTGAAAATTTTATCATAAAGAAGTCCCTGATAGGATCTTCTGAAGGCGATTAATGAGGTAAACCTTTTGCCGATGGGTATTTCTGCATAGATATTAAAGCTCAGCAGACTGATGTCGCCTCCCATGGCAAAACCCTTTGCGTTTCCATCTTTTCCTGTAATTTCGGTAACACTTGACAATCGTCCTCCGAATTTTGATTCAAACCCTCCCTTATATAATTGAACATCTTTGATTGCATTCGGATTGAAAGCAGAGAAGAAGCCATACAGGTGATCCACCTGATAAACTGTGAACCCGTCATACAGCAACAGGTTTTGATCGGGAGTACCCCCCCGCACATACAAGTTCGATGAGGATTCATTTGCTGCGGAGACCCCGGGCATTAACTGGAATGAGCGGATAACATCTTTTTCCCCGATATTGGGAAGGTTTGCCAGCTTTTGCGGGGTGATTTTCAAAGTGCTTAGTTTATCGCTGGTGTTCATGATTTGTTCCTGCTCCCCGGATATCAGGACCTCTTTCAGGGTTTGATATTGTAATTCCATTTCTATCAGGAGGTTTGTTAAGGGTAAATCGGGTGTGAGATAGATGATGGCGGTATGATACCCGATATAACTGACCAGGAGTGTGGAAGTATCGGTAGGTACGTTGATCAGGCTGAAATACCCATCGGCGTTGGTAAATGTTCCTATCGTCGTGCCCTTAATCCCCACATTTGCGAAGGGGAGTGCTTCCCCGGTATTTTTATCTCTAACCAGGCCGGAAAGATTGAATCTGAATTTTTTTGCGATGCCGGTAAATTTTCCTTTTTCCTGTGCCTCCTGGGGTTTGGAGTAGAGCGGCTGATATTTGTCCTGGATCACGATCACTGAATCGGGGCTTACCGACCATTTCAGGTGAAATTGACCACATTCCTGGTCCAGAAACATGGTCAGCGGTTTCTGCACGGGACGTTCCTCGACCTGCATCTGAGCCAGCATTTCCCGGTCAAATAAAAATTTCAGGTGATGTTCCCGGGCTATATCGTCAAGTACCTTATCAAGCGAGTTAAGATACAATTTATCGACGAGGATTTTGCTCAGGTTCTGCCCCTGGCAAAGAGGTACAATGCCAGTGAGGCAGAGACTTATCAGAATAAATTTTTTCATGCTGTAGTGGAAAATTGAAAATCCAGCATGAAATTAAACAAGCTTCGGCAAACTACCGGAAGATACTCGGTGTATGGGTTAATTCCACCGGTTAGGAATGAAGATTCCGGAAAAAAGCGATTAATCGCTATTCGTAGCGCAGGGCATCGATCGGGTTCAGTCCTGCTGCCTTACGGGCAGGATACCAACCAAAGAAAATGCCGATCACCGTAGAAAACAAGAATGAAAGCACGATTGATTGCGCGGTTATGGTGACAGGCCAGGTCATTACATTGGCAATAATTTCGGATGCCAGGATTCCGAATCCTACTCCGATAATACCTCCGATCAGGCTGATCATCAAGGCCTCGATGAGAAACTGCAGCAACACGTCGCGGCCGCGGGCACCAACACCCATTCTGATACCGATTTCACGGGTTCTTTCGGTAACGGAAACCAGCATGATATTCATAATTCCGATACCGCCCACCAGCAATGAAATACTTGCAATGCTGGCCAGCAAGGCAGTTAATATGGAGGCAGTAGCTGTTGCTGTACTGGCAATATCGGCCTGTGACCGGATGGTGAAGTCGGGCTCTTCCGAAGGCCCCAGACGGTGTCTTTCCTTCAAAACCTGGGTAATCTCATCGGTGGCTTCGGGTATCATCTTTTCGGAGGTAGCCGACACCATAATACTTTGGATATAAGCCACCGTCAACATACGTACGAGTACCGTGTTAAACGGGGCAATCACGATATCGTCCTGGTCCTGTCCCCAGGCGTTTTGTCCTTTTGCAACAAGAAGGCCCACCACCTGGAATGGAATTTTATTGATGCGGATGAGCCTGCCCGTGGGGTCCTGGCCTTCACCAAACAGGTATTTGTTAACCGTTTGCCCGATCACACATACCTTATTGGCAGTACGGTCATCATTCAGCGTAAAAACGGCTCCTTTTTCCACATCCAGATTGCGGATATTGAAATAGTCGGGGTAAACGCCCCATACAGAGGTTCGCCAGTTCTGAGCGCTTGCAATTAACTGTCCGCTGGTCCTTACGGTCGGGGTTGAATACATCACGGCGGGACAACGGGTCGCGAGTGCTTTGTAATCATCCAGGGTCAGTTTCACACTTGACCCGGCTTCCAGTCTGACCCCTGCGGTCATACTTGCGGAAGGAAAAATGGTCAGCAGATTGGTTCCCAGATTAGAAATCTGTTTTTGGATACTCTCCTTTGAACCCTGCCCGATGGCAAGCATTGCGATTACGGATGCCACACCGATTATGATGCCAAGCATGGTGAGGAAGGTCCTCATCTTGTTTTTAGCAAGTGAGCGTAAGGCTGCTCTTAATTGGTTTTGTAATTTCATATGGTCTCCTCCTCTGCAAGAACGGGCATGGAAATTAATTCAGCTGTGGCATTCCGGGGGTTTTCCATGCGGACATCTTTTTGGATCCGCCCATCCCTGAAACTGATATTCCTGTTTGTATAGCAGGCAATGTCGGGTTCGTGGGTCACGATAATTACGGTAATTCCCTTCGTGTTCAGTTGTTGAAAAATGCTCATCACCTCCACGCTGGTTCTTGTATCCAGGTTTCCCGTTGGTTCATCGGCAAGAATTACCACCGGGTCATTGACCAGGGCCCGGGCGATGGCAACACGCTGCTGTTCGCCTCCGGAAAGCTGGCTTGGGAAATGGTGGGACCGCTTTTCCAGTCCGACAGACTGCAGGGCGTTGATAGCCCGTTCACGCATCTCCCTGGAATTGACTTTATTGTTATACATGAGCGGGAGTTCGACATTTTCAAGTGCTGAAGTACGTGACAGGAGATTAAATGACTGGAAAACGAAGCCGATTTTTCTGTTTCTCAGGTTAGCCAGCTGGTCTTTGTTCATTTTCCCCACGTCTACCTCGTCGATCCGGTATTCACCTTTTGTGGGTACATCCAGACAGCCGATAATGTTCATGAAAGTAGATTTCCCGGAACCGCTTTTGCCCATAATGGCCACAAAATCGCTTCGCTGGATGTTCATGGTAACACCCCTGAGTGCATGCACTTCAAGGTCGCCCATTTTATAGACTTTGACGAGGTTTTTAACCGAGATGATTGTTTCTTTCATATCAACGACCTCCTCTTCCGCCTCCGCCTCCCTGTGGCGGACGACCCATCTGCGGCGCAAACGGGTTTTGCTGTTGTGTTGTTGTAGCTTGTGCTGAACTGCCGTTAACAATACCGATCACAAGTTCATCGCCTTCTTTGATATTCCCCTCAATTTCTGTGAAGCTATTATCAGAGATACCGGTTTTAAGGCGGTGTGGCATAAGAATTTTCCCTTCTTTTATCCAGACGAAACCAAACCTGGGGCGGGTCCCTCCTCCCCAACCTTGTCCGCCAGTACGCTGGCTGCCTTCACGACCACCGGCTACTCCGGCAGAACCTGCCTGGCCTCCCATTGCAGCCGGGCGGTTTCCGCCCCCTTGTGCGCCGGATGCGGCACCTCCTTGAGAAGTACTTTGCGTGGCACCCTGTCCTTGTCGCCGTGCCATGAACTTCATATAGCGTTCAATCATTTTTTGCGTGGTATCAGGGTATTCTTTCATGTGAATATCGAGATAATCCTGAGGCGGCCAAAACCTGAGCGCAGCAGCCGGGGATTTCAGCACATTCAGGGCTTCCTGTATTTTCACAGTGAGATTAGCTGTCATTCCCGGCATCAGCTTTTTATCAGGATTTGGAACGTCAATGATCACGGTATAATTAACAACATTCTGCAAGGTAACCGGTTGCAGTCTGATTTGCCGTACAGTTCCCGAAAAAGTCTGATCCATGTAAGCATCTACGCGAAACGATACATCCTGCCCAACTTTGATTTTTCCGATATCTGCTTCGTCAATACTGGCCTGCAACTGCATTTTTGTCAAATCATTGGCTATTGAGAAGAGGGTTGGGGTGCTGAAACTGGAAGCCACTGTTTGCCCGATATCTACGTTTCTTGATATGACCACACCTGAAACAGGGGCAATGATGGTAGCATACCGGATGTTGATCAGGGCTCTGTCGAGGGCTGATTTAGCAGATTTCTCATTGGCCTGGGCCGTTTCGTAATCAGATAAGGATTGATCGTAATCTGACTGGGCGATCACCTTCTCTTCAAAAAGGGTTTTATTCCGTTCATAATTACGTTTTGTCAACCGGGTTTGCACCTGGGTGCGGAAGAGACTCGATTTGGCGTCATCAACGGAAGCGGCCAGGAATGTGGTGTCCAGAACCGCAATCTTCTGCCCTTTCCTGACCATGGAGTTAAAATCGACAAATATTTTCGTGATAATTCCTGAAACCTGGGTTCCAACAGCAACTGTAGTATCTGCGCTCAGGATGCCGGTGGCCGTAACGGTAACCTGCAGGTCACCACGCTCAATCTTGCCGGTGCGCCATTCATATGTTTTTTCTGTTTTCTTTCCCAGGAGGAAATAACCCCCGACGATCAACGCCACCAGAATGATGGCAAGGATTATCCAAATCGTTTTTTTCATGAGTATTCCTGTTTTTTCTATTAAAATGTGATCGGTTTTCCCTGATAAAAATCCAGGATTTTTGATTCGAAGATGTAATTATATTTCGTTTGAATTGAGTTTGAAAGTGCCTGTATATAGGTGCTTTTCTGTATCAGGTAATCCGTGGCACTCATAACTCCCACCGTGAATTTCTTTTCAGCGTTTTTATAGGTCATTTCTGTTGAAGTCATTTGCATTTTACTGGCCTCATAGGTGCGGGCAGCGCCTTTGAGGTTGTAATAGGCCTGTTCGATATTCATACGGAGGTTCTGCCGGATATTCAATTCGTTAAGCCGGGCGTTCTGAAAGTTGATTTTTGCTTTTTCGATGTTGCTTTGAAGCTGTCGGTTACTATAAATGGGGATTGACAATCCCAGGTTGAAAGATTGGCCGATGTTATCCCAAACCTGGCTTTCCCAGGGATAATTTTCAGGATTTACGGCAGTTCCTTTTTTTCGGCTGGAAGCGTAGTTTGAACTCAGTCCCGAAGAAAGGGTGAGCCGGGGCCATCTTGCCCCATTGGCGATGCGGATGGCAGTTTCAGAACTGCTGGTTCTCAATCCGGAGCCAGCAATCTGCGGTTGGGTTTCCAGTGCTTTGCGGTAGACTTCTTCTTTGCTTTGCAGGAGGAACAATCCCGGCTCCACAAAATTCGGAATTACTACGTCAAAATTGTCGATAACCGGAAGCTGCATCAACTGCATCAGCGTAACTCTTGCAATTTCGAGCTGGTTTTGGGCGTTGACCAGGGTAACGTTATCGGTGGCCATCTGCGATTTTATCTGCAGTAAATCGCTCTCGGCTGATTTGCCAACATTGAACATCTTCTGGGTGCGGTCAACCTGGGCCGAATCGGAGTGCAGTTGAAACTGTGCGGTTTTTAGCAGTTCATATTGCATCAGTATTTGGAGGTAGCCAGTAGTAATGCTCAGAATAACCGTATTTTTTGCAGTCTCAATATCATAGTTTCCGGCCTGGATATTCATCCGGTACTGCTTGATGGTATTGTTATTCTGAAGTCCGGAGAAGAGGTTATAACTCAAATTTACATTGTATGTTCCGGAGTTGAACTCCTGTGTAACAAACTGGTTGGTGGTCATGTCCACATTCTTCCCCAGGTTAACCGCCTCTCCCACACTGGCACTGATACTGGGAATCCGGTTTGCCTTGACCTGTTCAAGGCTCACTTTGTTCAGGTCGTTGGTAAGCCTTGACTGATTTATTGAGATATTCCGTGCCAGCCCGGTATCAAGGCATTGCTGGAAAGTCCAGGGTTTATTTTGGGCACCGGCCTGGGTGACCAAAAAGAAAATGAGAACGGACATTGACAATTTTCTCATTTCATTCCAGGTTTTTATCATTATTGATCATTTTAAAAAGTTGGTCGCGGTAATGTTCGCTGATCGGAATTTCCTTCTTCCCGATCGTAAGCATTTGTTTCTGAATGAAGTCGATCTTGTTAAAAGCAACAATGAAAGAGCGGTGGACCCGTACAAAGTCATTTGCAGGCAACTTCTCTTCCAGTGCTTTCATGCTCATCTGGGTAAGTATCGGCTTTTCTCCCATGTATATTTTAACATAATCTTTGAGCCCTTCGATGTAGAGGATCTGGGCAAGGTCGATTTTGACGAGTTTATAATCGGCCCGCACAAACAGAAAATTCGGCAAAACAACTGCCTCTTTTTGATTATCCTTCGCCATGGCCTTATCCCGCAGGTCCTGGTATTCCCTGGCTTTATTGACTGCCCTGAGGAACCGTTCAAATGAGTAGGGTTTGAGCAAATAATCGATCACATCCAGATTAAAACCTTCGGTGGCATATTTTTCATAGGCTGTGGTTATGATAACCATCGGCCTGGATTTCAGGGTCTTCAAAAGCTGAATCCCGGAAACATCCGGCATCTGGATATCCAGAAAGATGAGGTCAATCTGTTCATGACGCAGTATTTCGAGTGCTTCAATGGCGCTTTTGCACTTCGACACCATCTCCAGGAAAGGCAACTTTTTTACATTGTCCTCAATGAGATCAAGGGCAAGTATTTCATCATCAATGGCAATACAACGGATCATTTCCGGAATTGTAAAGTGAGTTCTGCAAGATACAATTTCCCATCATCGGTAATTGTGATATTGTGTTGTTCAGGGTAGAGCAGGTCAAGCCGCCGCATAACATTTTTCAGACCAATTCCCGATCCGGGTTCCAGTGTTTCATCCTTGTGTTTTACTATATTGTTTTGCACTGTAAAGAAGAGTGACTCTGAACTGAGGGCGAGCCGGATCTCAATAACGGATGGTTCATGGTAGCTAACCCCGTGTTTGAATGCATTTTCGACAAAGGGGATCAAAAGAAGCGGTTCGATGAAAAAGCTTTCCGGATCTCCTTCTACTGTAAAACTGATTTTAACCTGATCGGAAATACGCAATTGCTGAAGTTGAATATAACTTTCAAGATATTCAACCTCTTTTCCCAGGCTTACCTTTTCATCTTTGGAATCCTGGAGCATATAGCGCATGATCTGGGAAAGTTTGATAATGGCATTTTCGGTGTGATCTGATTTTTTTCTTGCCAGGGAACAGATATTGTTCAGGATATTAAACAGGAAATGGGGGTTGATCTGGGATTTCAGGAAAGCGAGGTCGGACGAAAGCTTTTCTGCTTCCATCTCTTTTTTCTGACGTTCATTTTTAAACCATTCGCTGGTAAGCCGAACCGCGATACTCAGGGTGATGATAACGATGGAAGGATAGATTGTCGCGTTAAAAGAGTGCCAGAAATCAAACTGATGATGGTGGGGAATAAAATCAAACGTAACATAGACAAAAACAGTATTGAAAAAACAAACGACCATCATCC
>Ga0073936_10012695_pt1 | contig 9999 bp, 9 predicted proteins | sample AliMusrvi5mmetaG_FD_87041 | JGI IMG/M metagenome (GOLD analysis project Ga0073936, IMG submission 87041) | Freshwater lake bacterial and archeal communities from Alinen Mustajarvi, Finland, to study Microbial Dark Matter (Phase II) - Alinen... | ecosystem: Environmental > Aquatic > Freshwater >... | reverse complement strand
TTTTCATTAAAAACTTTTTGCAAAAGTGCAGGCGCCTTTGAGACAGAATAAGTATACTTAATATCATATGTCTTTACGGGGATTAGTGAAAAATCATTCAACTTATACTCAGTAAATGCATTGAAGTTTTTTGTGGAAGAATCCATTTGAAAACCAACAAAATGAATTTGATTATGATAACTTATAGGCATTGTCCTTCCATCTTTTTCACTTTTCGAAACAAAAACTCCATTTTCTTCTTTAAATAATAAGGTGTGACAATATCCGCCAGAGCCTTCAATCTCAGATAACCACAATTCATTTATTTTATCATTATTGATATCAAGCAGATAAGCATGTTGAACATTTGGCAAAAGTTCTTGAATCGTTAAATCTCCTTCACCAAAGTCGATATCCTTAAATACTACTTTTATTTTGCCTTGGTTTATTAAATCTTCAAGGTTAAATTCGGACTTTTGCTTAAACAATGACAACCAATCATCTTTTTTGATGGTATTAATCAGATAAGTGTCAAAACTTTCATCACTTGCACTATTCACCATTTTATTAGTGGTAGATACCGTAGTAGTGATTGTTGCTTTACTGATGTTTTTTGTCTGACTGCATGCGCTAAGCAGCGTCAAACAACATACACAAAGCGTCATTAATCCCGCAATTCCCTTTTTCATATAAAACCTTTCAAAAACACATTGGAACTGTTCTCTTGTGTTCAATTATCGAAATCATCCTTATGTTCCGCGAAAAAATCGTAATATGCACGGACGCCTTCAAGCTCAGTCCAGCGGCGGACACATACAGGAACCGAATCGATGTTATAAATCTTTGCCCGCCGCAGTGCCAGCAAAAAAGGCGAATGCGTTGAGATAACGAACTGGCATTGGTGATTGCGGACACAATCTTCGATAAAATATTTCAATTGGATTTGGTTGGCCGGAGAAAGGCTGTTTTCGGGTTCGTCAAGGAGATACAAAGCACCGTCTATTATTGAATCAACGAAAAACGCAAGCGCGCTTTCTCCGTTGGAACGTTCCTGCACATTGCGCATCAGTTTTGAACGCAGATATTGTGATTGCGTGGCTTTTTTGCTCCGTGCGTCAGAAACCGATTTCCAGCGGTCATAATCATCAAGTCCTTTTAAACGGTTGGGTTCGTCACTGCCGCGTTCGCTTATAAACTCCGTAATCAAATCGGCTCTCTTGTTATCGACGCCATCGTTTAAACGGCGAATATCAAGAACTTGGTCGAACACATCATCGCTTGTGATGATTTTACTTGCAGACGGGAGCGCTTCGGCACGTTTAAAACTGCACAACTCCACATAATCATCAAAAAAATCGCTGCGGTTGTATGGCGTTCCCCGCTGCAGTTTGAGTTTTTCAGCAATTACATTTAATATTGTGCTTTTCCCACTGCCGTTGTCGCCATAAAAGATTGTAATATCATTAAAAATAAAATCGGGTAGACTGCTCTCACGGAACATCACGAACGGATATTGAGATGAATAACAGGTACGATAGTTTTTCGTTTTAAAGGTCGGGGCTTTTACATTGAAAAAATCTTCGTCTTCGTCCTTTGAAAGCATATGGAACGATTGCAAATAAATCATTGTTTATAACTCCTTGCGTCATCGTAACTCTATATTTAAACATTTCTAATGTTGCAACACAAAAGACCCATCCCCTTGTGTTCCAAACCAATCCGTAAGATTTTACAAATTCAATCCGTGAAATTCGCGAATCTTAATCCGTGTAATTTTTTCTGCAACTCCATCACCTTGACATATTGACATCTGCACAACGCACTCCACATGGCTCGAAAGAACAGCGTGGATGTTATTATTCTCCTTCGTCCATGAAAATTATGTTAATTTCTTATGCAATCTTATATTAACTTAATTCTTACCGAATTGCAGGCAGATTTGTCAATTATCAGGCATTTGAATCATTCAGTTGTTTTTGCCCTCTGTGTTTCTCTTTGCGGTTGTAATAGAGGCGATAAGCAGCTTTCGCAGTTTGCTGCACTGTGAAAACATTTTGCTGTATTCATCGTCTGTAATGATTCCGGATTCCTTAAAAATATCAAGCCAATAATCGGACTCATAGCACTCCTTGAGTGCAATCTGCAACTTGTTTATAAAGTCTGCCCGGCTTGCAGCGTAGTTAGCCTCGTGAATGTTTGCTCCGATGCTTGTACCGCTGCGGAGCAGTTGACTGATAACAGCGTTACTTTTACCACGGGCTTTGATGTGGTCGCAAAGCTTGATAATATCTACCGCAAATGACTTTGACAGGGTTACGAGTTGATTATCTTTCATTTTCGTTTTCCTTCATTAATGATTTGACGCTGTGCGTCATTATTTGGCTTCGCCATAATTTCTCGCTGCGCTCCATAAATTGAATCGCTTTTCATGCCTCGCAGGGCAAATCACGACCGGAGGTCAATTCATGCAATCTGGCAAATCATGTGCTTACAGGCGCAATTCATTGTAGAATCATCGCTCCAAAAGAGCGACGGATTCTACATGCCCTGTCCTCGGAAACATATCCACCGGCGCAACCTTTTGCACTTTATACCCGAGCTCCCCCAAAACCGCGCAGTCCCTTGCCAAAGTCGCCGGGTCGCAGGAGACATAAACGATTTTGCCGGGTTCCATTTTCGCGATGGTCTGCAGCAGCTCCGCGGCGCAGCCCTTGCGCGGCGGGTCGAGCACCACCACATCCGGCTTTGTGCCTTCCTGCTCCAAAATCTGCGCCGCCTCAGAAGCGTCCCCGCAGATGAAGCGGGTGTTATTAATATGATTGATCTGGGCGTTTATTTTCGCGTCTTCCACCGCCCGCGGAACAATTTCCACGCCGACGATTTCCTTTGCCTTCGCCGCCATGGTGAGCCCGATCGAGCCCGCGCCGCAGTAAAGGTCGAGCACCGTTTCATTACCCGTCAGCACCGCGTATTCCGCCGCCTTTTCGTAAAGGAGCTTCGCCCCTTCGGGGTTCACCTGGTAAAACGAAAGCGGAGAAATCTGGAATTTCAGCCCGCAGAGTTCGTCTGTTATATAGTCCTGCCCCCAGATTGTCTTGCACTTTTCGCCCAAGATCACATTTGTATCGGCCTTGTTTTTATTGATGACAATGCTTTTAATATTCGGTTCTTTTTCGATGAGCGCGGAAATCAGCTCCCGTTCGAACATAAAATCCCTGCCGTTGATAACGGCGCAGACCATTATCTCGCCTGTTTGTTCCGCCCGTCGGATATAGATATGGCGGAGCAGCCCCGTCCGGTTTTCCGCGTTGTAAAGCGGAATGCCGTAGCGCAGAATCCATTTGTCGAAAACCTCCAGGAAGCCGTCAAATTCAACGGGCTGAAGCAGGCAGGAGCGGCAGTCGATAACCCTGTGGCTGTGGGCGGCGTAAAAGCCGATTTTAAGGGCGTCGCCGTTTTTTTCAACGGGGTACTGCGCCTTGTTGCGGTAATGCTCCGGACTGCGCGCGCCGATAATCGGCTCCGGCTCGATGTCGATATGCCCGATGCGTTTGAGCGTATCCCTCACGTGGTTTTGTTTTATTTTAAGCTCCGCCTCATAGGTAATGTGCCGGAACGCGCAGCCGCCGCACTGCAAAAACACGGGGCAGTCCGGCTCGGTTCTGTCCGGCGAGGCAACAAGCAGCTCGTCCAGCCGCGCAAAGGCGTAATTGCTTTTAACCTTCACGATGTGGGCGGTGATTTCGTCCCCCGCGGTGGTGTTCGGCACAAATACTGCGCAGCCGTCATAATGCCCCACACCGCTGCCTTCCATGGTGACAGCCGTTATAGTAAGCGGAATTTTTTCGTTTTTTGCGAGTTTCAATATGGTTCCTCCGAAAGCTGTGCGCGGCACAGTTAAATTTTCTTAAAGTATATCATATTGTATATTAAAGAGCAATAAACAGATATTATTGTTTAATATTTAAAAATTTTAATAAATAGTTTAAAAAGCTTGCTATTTCGGCATTTTTGTGTTAAACTGCCTTTTGTTAGACGTAGTTGATGTGAGAGTGGGGCAACCCGCTCTTTACTTTATGCTAATTTGATATTTCACAATTAGAAATTAGGTGATTTCATGCCCGTTAAGGGAAAGGGCGGTATAACCGTTGCAAATGTCAGCAGGATTGCTCAGCCTATAGCGGAAAGTTTGGGGCTGCGCATTTGGGATATCCGCTTTGTCAAAGAAGGCGCCGCGTGGTACCTGCGCATATTTATTGATAAAGACGGCGGCGTTTCTTTGGATGACTGCGTGGATTTCAGCCACGCCGTGGACGGCCCGCTTGACGATGCCGACCCGATTGAACAAAGCTACTATTTGGAGGTTTCCTCCCCCGGGCTTGAACGGGATTTGGTGAAAGACGCTCATTTTGAGGCTGTTATGGGCCAAAAGGTCAAGCTTCGCCTCATCCGCCCCAAAGAAGATAAACGGGATTTCAGCGGGATACTGGAAAGTTACGAAAACGGCACGCTTACATTAAGGCTTGAGGACGGCTCAGGGCTTTGTATAGATAAAAAAGAAGCGAGCTACATCAAGCTCGACGACTTTGATGATTTTGGAGGAATTGAAGAATGAACAGCGATTTTTTTGAGGCTTTAAGGCTCCTTGTGAAGGAAAAGGGAATTTCGATGGATGCGCTTTGCGACGGCATTCAGAAAGCGATTGTTACCGCGGCAAAGCGTGATTACAATAACAAGGATATCGTTTTTTGCGACATCGACCCCAAAGAGCAGACGATGAGGGTTTATGTGCGGAAGACCGTTGTTGACGAAATATCAGACCCCGATACGGAGCTTCTGCCGGAACAGGCGCAGAAATACAGCCCGAACGCGCTGCCGGGCGACATTGTTGAGATTGACCTTGACCCCAAAGAAGTCAGCCGCATCGCGGCCGACAAAGGCAAGCATCTGTTAAGGCAGGGCATCCGCGAAGCCGAAAACAGCAACAAGAGCGAAAAGCTTCAAAGCCGCAACCAGGAAATTGTCTCCGCCAAGGTGCAGCGAGTTGACCCCAACACCGGCAACCTGACGGTTGAGTTTGACGGCATTGAAGAGACCTTGCTGAAAAGCGAGCAGATTCCGAACGAAAACTTCCGGGAAGGCGAGCTCATCAAGGTATATGTGGTTGATGTCAAGGATTCAAGCAAAAAAATGCTCAAGGCCACCATTTCCCGCACACATCCCGGCCTTGTGAAAAGGCTCTTTGAAACCGAAGTGCCCGAAATTTTTGACGGCACGGTTGAAATCAAGGCCGTATCCCGCGAGGCTGGCTCCCGCACAAAAATGGCTGTTTACAGCAGCGCGCCGGATATTGACCCGGTGGGTGCCTGCATCGGCCCGAGGGGCGCCAGAGTCGGCAAAATTGTCGACCAGCTCGGCGGGGAAAAGATAGATATCGTTAAATACAGCGACTCGCCTCAGCTCTTTATCGCCTCGGCGCTCGCGCCCGCGGATGTTATAGATGTTATTGTGGACGAAAAAGGCGAAAAATCCTGCAAGGTTATTGTGCCGGACGGCCAGCTTTCATTGGCCATCGGCAACAAGGGGCAGAATGTCCGCCTTGCAGCGAAGCTCACGGGCTGGAAGATTGACATTAAGCCGGAAAGCGGCACGCAGGAGGAACAGGTTCTCCATTTTGAACTTTAATCCGAAAGCCGCTGTGATTTTTTAATTTTTAAACGGAGTTGAATTCATGCCGAAACGCAAAATTCCCATGCGCAAATGTATGGGATGCAACGAGATGAAACCGAAGAAGGAACTCGTAAGGGTCGTACGGAGCCCCGAGGGTGAAGTTTCCCTTGATTTGAAGGGACGCAAACCCGGCAGAGGCGCCTATGTCTGCCATGACATGAACTGCCTGGCAAAAGCGCGCAAGGCAAAACGTTTTGAACGTATTTTTGAATGCGAAATTCCGGAAGAGGTCTACGAAGCCATGGAAAAGGAGCTGAAGGCAGATGAACAATAAACAGCTCTCCCTGCTCGGGCTGTGCAAAAAAGCGGACAAGCTGAGCATGGGGCATGATTCATCCATAGCGGCGATCGTCACCGGGCGGGCAAAGGCCTGCATACTATGCGAAGATGCCTCAGAACGGCTAAAGAAAGAATTCACCCGCGCGGTAAACTATAATGAACGGAATGTCCCTTTGGTTTATCTGCCCAATACGATGGAAGATATAAAATCAGCCACAGGGCAACCGGCGGGTGTCTTAACAATAAACGACGAGGGTTTTGCCAAATCATTTTTAAAACTGACAGACAACAATACGGGGAGGAATAACATACATGATCAATAAGTACAGAGTACACGAGGTGGCAAAGGATTTTGACATTAAAAGCACGATTATCGTTGACCTGCTTTTAAAGTATTTTCCGGACACCAAAAAGCATATGACGGCGCTTGAGGAAGAGGAGCTCGATGTTATATTCGAAACCTTTACTACCGAGCATGCCGTTGAAAGCCTTGATGCCTATTTTGCCACAGCGGAACTTCCGAGAGCGGAAAGAAAGCACGCGCCCGCAGCAGCGCCGGCTCCGGAAATAGAAGAAGAAAAACCCGCAGAGGTAAAAACCGAGGCCGCCAAACTTCCTCCGATTAAAAAGGGTGCCCCGCCCGTAAAAAGCGGAGAAAGAGGCAACGCGCCGGCAGGCACACCGCAGAAACCGCCGCAGCCGTTCCAAAACAGGCCCGCTCCTCCCCCGCAAAAGCCCAAAGAGCAAAAACCGACGCAATCCAGAACCAAGGGCGACGCGCATACGATTGACACAAGAGCCGGCAATGTCGAGCTTGAAAAATATAACGAGCGTTACGAGCAGATAGCGCCCGCGAACAAAGCGCCGCAGGGCGACAACACCTTAAACAAACAGAAGCTGAAACAGAAGTCCCTGCAGTACCGCAAAAAAGGCGGCATGCGCTCCGCGCATAAAGAAACCGAAACAGAGAGGCTGAACAGAATCGCCGCCGAGCGCGCGAGAAAGCCCCAAATGGTTATCACCGTCCCCGAGGAGATTGTTGTCAGTGACCTTGCCGCCATGATGAAAATGACCGGCGCGGAAGTTGTTAAAAAGCTCTTCTCGCTCGGCATGATGTCCACCGTTAACGAAATTATTGATTTTGACACTGCCGAGATAGTAGCGAACGAGCTTGGCGTAAGGGTTGAAAAAGAAGTTATCGTCACCATAGAAGACAGAATTATTGACGACAGCAGCGACGAAGAAGAGAATCTGGAACACCGCGACCCGGTTGTTGTTGTGATGGGCCACGTCGACCACGGCAAGACTTCTTTGCTTGACGCAATACGCAACACCGCCGTCACCGAAACAGAAGCGGGCGGCATTACGCAGCATATCGGTGCATACAGGGTTGACCTCGGCGGCAAGCATATCACTTTCCTTGATACCCCGGGCCACGCCGCCTTCACCTCCATGCGCGCCAGAGGCGCAAACGCGACGGATATCGCAATCCTTGTTGTCGCGGCGGACGACGGCATTATGCCGCAGACAGTTGAAGCCATCCACCACGCAAAAGCGGCCGATGTGCAGATAATTGTCGCGATTAATAAGATGGATAAAGAGGGCGCGTCGCCCGATAAAATCATGCAGCAGCTCACCGAATACGAGCTTGTGCCGGAGGAGTGGGGCGGCGACACCATCTGTGTGCCCGTTTCCGCGGTTACCCGCCTGAATATCGACAAGCTGCTTGAATCCATTTTGCTCGTAGCCGAAATGAAGGAGCTGCGAGCCAACCCGAACAGGTCGGCAAAGGGTATTGTTATTGAAGCCCGGCTTGACAAAGGCCGCGGCCCGATTGCGACATTGCTTGTACAAAACGGAACACTCAAAACAGGCGATGTTTTGGTGGCCGGTTCCGCCGTCGGGCGCGTGCGCGTCATGACAGACGACAAGGGCAATATTGTTGAAGAAGCAGGCCCCTCCGTGCCGGTTGAAATAACCGGCCTTGCAGAGGCGCCGCAGGCGGGCGATTTGTTTAACGCCGTTTCCGACGAACGCCTTGCACGCGAACTGGTTGAACAGCGCAAGTATGACGCGAAGGAAGAGCAGTTCAACGCGTTCGAAAAGGTTACACTCGATAATTTGTTTGATTCCCTGCAGGCCGGCGAGCTGAAAGATTTGAACCTGATTGTAAAAGCGGATGTCCAGGGCTCCGCGGAAGCCGTCAAGCAAAGCCTTGAAAAGCTCTCCAATGAGGAAGTCAAAGTTAACATTATCCACAGCGGCGTCGGCGCGGTGAGCGAATCGGATGTTATGCTCGCGAACGCTTCAAAAGCGATTATCATCGGCTTCAATGTCCGCCCCGACCCGGTCGCGGCGCAGATTGCCGAGCGCGACGGTGTTGATATCCGCATGTACCGCATTATCTACGACTGCATTGAGGAAATCGCGGCCGCCATCAAGGGTATGCTCGCGCCGAAATTCCGCGAGGTTTTGCTTGGACGCATTGAGGTCAGGCAGGTTGTTAAAATCACATCGGTCGGCAATGTCGCGGGCTGTTATGTGCTCACCGGCAAGGTGGTGCGCAACGCCAAAATCCGCGTCGTGCGCGACGGCATCGTTGTAACCGAAACCGAAATCTCTTCACTGAAGCGTTTTAAGGATGATATGAAAGAGGTTGCGCAAGGGTACGAGTGCGGTATCGCGCTCAACAAGTTTAACGACATCAGGGAAGGCGACATTCTTGAAGCCTTCATCATTGAGGAATACAGGGATTAGCATACAGCTATCAAAATAAGGGGAAACTATGGCAGGCTACAGAAAAGACAGAATATCCGAAGATATAAAACGGGAAATCATCGCCATCACAAGGGAGCTGAAAGACCCCCGGATTCAGGGGATGCTTACCATTGTGCAGGTGGATGTCAGCCCGGACGCCACCTACGCGAAGGTTTATGTCAGCGCGCTGGAAGGCATAGAAACGGCGAAACTCGCTGTTGCGGGTTTGACAAGCGCGACGGGGCGTATCCGCCGCGAGGTCGGCCAAAGGCTGCATCTGAGAATTACCCCCGCGCTGAAATTTATTGCGGACAATTCCATTGAACACGGCATGGGTATTGTAAAAATGCTTGACGATTTGAAGGTTGAAAAGGATGAAGGTTAGTGTCAGCCGCGCTGCCGAACTGCTGAAAAATGCGGACAATATTTTAATATTAGCCCATGACCATCCCGACGGGGATACTCTGGGCAGCGGCTACGCGCTGTGCAGAGGCCTGCGGGCAATCGGCAAAAAAGCGGTTGTTAAATGCGGCGACAGAATACCCGAAAGCTACGCTTTTCTTTGGAAAGGTTTAAATGAACAAACCTTTGAACCGGAATTCATCGTTGCCGTTGATGTTGCCGACGCCGTTCTTTTAGGCGTTGAATTCGAAAAAAAATACAAAGATAGAATCAACCTCAGCATCGACCACCACGGGTCAAACAACCTGACTGCGGAATTTATTCTGCTGCAAAGCGACGCGGCGGCGGTCGCCGAAATCATCTATGACGTGCTTTGCGAACTGAATGTTATGCTTGACGCAAAAATCGCGGACTGCATCTATACCGGCCTTTCCACCGATACAGGCTGTTTCCGTTACTCCAACACCACCTCCCGCTCACACCGCCTTGCTGCGGTTTTGCTGGACGCGGGCGCAAACATCAATGAAATTAACCAGGTGTTTTTTGAGACAAAAACCAAGGTTTACGCAGCACTTGAGCGTTTGGCGCTCGACAGTTTGAAAATGTATTTTGACGAATGCTGCGCGGTTATCACCATCACGCAGGAAATGTTCCGTTTAAGCGGCGCGACCGACAGCGAGTGCGACCGGATATCCGCCCTGCCCCTCCAGATTGAAGGGGTCAAGGTCGGCGTAACGCTACGCGCAACAAAAGAAGGAAACTTTAAGGCATCCATACGCACAAACGGGCCGGTGAACGCGGCTTTGCTCTGCGCGAAAATGGGCGGCGGCGGCCACCCGAGAGCGGCAGGCT
>Ga0073936_10012693_pt1 | contig 10001 bp, 7 predicted proteins | sample AliMusrvi5mmetaG_FD_87041 | JGI IMG/M metagenome (GOLD analysis project Ga0073936, IMG submission 87041) | Freshwater lake bacterial and archeal communities from Alinen Mustajarvi, Finland, to study Microbial Dark Matter (Phase II) - Alinen... | ecosystem: Environmental > Aquatic > Freshwater >... | reverse complement strand
GCTTTATATCCCGCAGGGCAGCTTTCAGATGGGCTCAAAAGATGGCAGTATTGATGATGAAAAACCGGCGCACACGCTGTTTTTGGACGCTTTCTGGATTGATCAGACCGATGTGACCAATGCCATGTTTGCCGGATGCGTCAGCGCCGGGAAGTGTAAACCGCCCCAATTCTCCACATCCATCACGCGCAAATCTTATTATGACAATGCCCAATATGCCGATTACCCGGTGATTTACATCGATTGGTCCCAGGCCGATGCCTACTGCAAATGGGCTGGACGCAGCCTGCCCAGCGAGGCGCAGTGGGAAAAGGCTGCCCGCGGTACGGACGGCAGGACCTACCCCTGGGGTGAGGGAATTGACAGTTCCAAAGCAAATTATAATGGGAGTGATACATCAAAGGTGGGCAGCTACCCGGATGGGGCCTCGCCCTATGGCGCCCTGGATATGGCGGGCAATGTAGGGCAGTGGGTGGCGGATTGGTATGACAGCACCTACTACCAAAATTCTCCGCAAAAAAATCCAACCGGGCCCGCTTCTGGAAGTTCCAGAGTTGTGCGCGGCGGGTCCTGGTTCAGTAGTGACGACGGCGCTCGTTCTGCCCGCCGCGACGGCGACGATCCTTCGGACCAGATCAACTACCTCGTCGGCTTGCGTTGTTCCGTTAGCGCAGCACCCTAGGGCTGTGTCAAAAGAGTAAAGTAGAATTTTCGAAAAGCCAATTTTCCCTGCAAACAGCCTTTTGCACATAAGATAAGCAGGTTTGACACCGGGGGGACAGGGACAAAATCTGATAAATGCGCATAGATTAATTTTGGTTATAGGGAATTTACATGGTCCCCCAAAATAAATCTTCTCCCCGGGTCATCCCATTGCCCCAAGGCGAATTTCTTAAAGTCACATTTTTTGAGGAAGAATTTTCAACTGGAGCTGCTGGAGGAAGGAAGCAGCCTCGGCGTGTGAGTAGGGAGATTGCTTCGCTGCGCAATGACAGTTGCTCTCGCACATCGTCCCGGGTTATTACGGGAAGGACATCTGAGCGACTTAATTGCTTTGACAAGTTTGATTAAAAATGCCCATTTCCCGTGCCAGGGGTCCGGACGCCTGATATCACCCATTTGGAGTTCCAAAAATCCCTTGCAATGTGGGGTCTCCATGCTATGATTAATACATCCTATTCTAACTTTCCTGATTAATGCATCTCCTTTTCAGGAATCCAGGAAAATGATCTATGCCTTCTGACCAAGCAGATTCGCAAAACAACCTGAAAAGCGATAGCATTCACATCGATTGGACCAGCATGACGGTCAACATCCTTTTGCCTGTGGCGGGGGTGGTGGTGGCGCTGTTGATTGGCGCCGTGCTGCTGCTCTTTCTCAAGGTCGACCCGATTAAAGCCTATGCGGCCATGTTCGGCGGAGCCTTTGGCAGCTGGCAGGGCGCGGTGCAGTCGCTGGTGAAATCGACCTCCCTGCTGCTGGTCGGTCTGGGAATCTGCATCGCCTTCCGCGCCAATGTGATCAACATCGGCGGCGAAGGCCAGATCATCGCCGGCGCGATTATGTCCACCTGGTTTACGCTCGCCTTCCGCAGCCTGCCGGGTTACGTCGTGATTCCCGGCGCTTTGATCCTTGGTTTTGTGGCCGGGGCCTTCTGGGGTTTGATCCCGGGGCTGCTCAAGGCGCGCCTGAATGTCAACGAAATTCTTTCGACAATCATGATGAACTCGATCGCCCTGCAGCTCTTGAACTTAATGCTGCGCGGCCCGCTGACCGACCCGGCCGGGGTGGCCGCGGGCACTTACCTGGCCCAGTCCGAACGCATCCCCGACAACCTCTGGCTGCCGCGCCTCATTCCGCAGACCCTGCTCAACGCCGGCCTGATCGTGGCGGTGGTGCTGGCTGTGCTGGTCTATGTATTCCTCTGGCGCACCACCATCGGTTACCGCATCCGCGCGGTGGGGTTAAACCCGAACGCCTCGCGTTTTTCGGGGATCAATGTGCCGCTTTACCAGGCGCTCTCGCTCACGCTCGCGGGCGGGTTCTCGGGAGTGGCGGGCGTGGTCGAAGTCATCGGCGTGCAGCACCGCCTGCTCGAAGGCATTTCGGGCGGTTACGGTTTCACCGGCATTGTCGCGGCCCTCTTTGGCGGGCTGCACCCCCTGGGACTGATCCCGGCTTCCTTCCTCTTCGGCGGGCTGCTGGTGGGGGGCGATAAGATGCAGCGCGCGGTGCAGGTGCCCTCGGCCCTCACCGGGGCCATCCTGGGCCTGGTGGTGCTGTTTGTCTCCGGCGCGGCGCTCTATTCAAGACGCTGGGCGGCGCGGCGGCGCATCAATGAAATTAAGGCCAGGGAGGGTAAAGCATGAAAGACGTACTCACCATGGGTGTCTTTGCCGGCATCCTGACTTCGATGATCCGCCTGGCGACCCCCTATTTATATGCCGCCATCGGTGAAGCCTTTGCCCAATCATCCGGAGTGGTTAACCTGGGCGTGGACGGTATCATGCTCCTGAGTGGTTTCGTTTCATTCTATGTGGTGTTAACCACGGGCAATTTGTGGCTCGGGCTGCTGGCGGCGGTGATTGTGGGTCTTTTGATGGGCCTGTTGATGTCGCTGATCAGCGTGACCCTCAAGGCCGAGCAGGGCATCAGCGGCATCGGCCTGTACATGTTTGGCCTGGGCCTTTCAAGCCTGCTTTTCCAGGTGATGGTCGGCACGGTGAAGACGGTCGACGGTTTCCAGCCGGTATCCATCCCGTTTTTGGGCGATATCCCGGTCATCGGGCCGATCTTTTTTAACCACAGCCTGCTGGTTTACGGCGCGTTTTTATGTGTGCCAATTGCCTGGTGGGTGCTGGATAAAACCACCCTGGGCCTGATGATCAAATCCGTCGGCCAGAACCCGGCGGCAGCCGACTCGCTCGGCATCAACGTCGACCAGGTGCGTTACATCAGCGTCTGCGTGGGGGCGATGCTGGCCGGCGTGGCCGGGGCTTCGCTCTCCATTTCGCTCCTGAACCTCTTCCAGGATAACCTGACCGCCGGCATGGGCTTTATCGCCGTGGCCCTGGTTTATTTTGGCGGCTGGCGGCCCGTGGGCATCCTGGGGGGTGCGCTGCTCTTCAGCGTGGTGAATGCCTTCCAGCTCTGGATGCAGGTGCTGGGTGTGAAGATACCATCCGACGTCGCCGTGATGTTACCTTATTTGTTGACCATTGCGGCCCTGGCGTTCACGGTGAACCGCGCGCGCCAGCCGGCTGCTTTGAACAAGCCTTTTGAACGAGGCGAATCGTAACCCTAACTGTAATGGAGGAATAGATGAAAATTAAGACTTTGTTTTTTGTAGTTGTCATATTGTGCATGCTCTTCAGCGCATGCGCCCCGGCTGCCACGCCGGCACCCGCCGCACCCGCCGCTCCCGCTGCAACCACCGCTCCTGCCGCACCTGCCGCACCGGCTGCTGGCGGTCCTGTCAAAGTTGGCCTGATCACGAAAACCACCACCAACCCCTTCTTCGTCAAAATGATGGAAGGCGCCGATGCCGAAGCCAAGGCCAAGGGTGCCACACTGATGACCGCCGCTGGCGCCTTTGACGGCGACAACGAAGGCCAGGTGACCGCCATTGAAAACATGGTCAATGCCGGCGTGAAGGGCATTCTCATCACCCCCAACGATGCCAAAGCCATCATCCCCGCCATCAAGAAGGCCCAGGATGCCGGCGTCATGGTGATCGCCCTCGACTCACCCCTGCAGCCCTCCACCGCCAGCGATGCCCTCTTCGCCACCAACAACTTCGTCGCCGGCGAACTGATCGGTAAATACGCTGCCGCCGCCATGAAGGGCAAGACCGTCAAGATTGCCGCCCTCGATGCCGCAGTCGGCAACCCGGTCGCAGTCCTGCGCCACAACGGTTTCGTCAACGGATTTGGCCTGGCCAAGCTCGACAACACCAAGACCGATTATGTCAACACCCCCGAAATTGTCTGCTCCGGCGACACCAACGGCGACCAGGCCAAGGGCCAGACCGTCATGGAAAACTGCTTGAGCAAGAACCCCGACATCAACGTGGTCTACACGATCAATGAACCTGCCGCCGCTGGCGCTTACACCGCCCTCAAAGCTGCCGGCAAGGAAAAAGATGTCCTGATCGTCTCCATCGACGGCGGCTGCCCGGGCGTTGAAAATGTCATGGCTGGCAAGATTGCCGCGACCTCACAGCAGTACCCCCTGCTGATGGCCTCCATGGGCGTGGACGCGACCATTGATTACGCCACCACCGGCAAAAAAGCTTCCGGTTACACAGACACCGGTGTATCCCTGATCACCGACAAACCGATGACGGGTGTGGACAGCAAAGACACCAAGTTCGGTTATGACAAGTGCTGGGGCGTCAAAACCGCCGGCGCTGCCGCCGCTCCCGCTGCCCCCGCCGCTGGCGGAAAAGCCTTCCGCATCGCGGTGATCATGCCCAGCGCCACCACCGATATGGCCTTCAGCCAGTCGATGTGGTCTGCCCTGCAGTCCGTGCAGAAAGACATGGGCGGCGAATCTGCCCTCGAAATCAAGTTCACCGATAACATGTTCAATGTTCCCGATGCAACCAACGCCATCCGCGATTATGCCAGCCAGGGCTTCGACATCGTCATCGCCCACGGCTCGCAGTACGGCTCTGCCGTGCAGGAAATCGCCAAGGACTTCCCCGCAGTGACTTTTGCCTGGGGGACCGATGTTAACACCTTCGGCCTGCCCAACGTCTATGCTTACACCGCCGCCGCTGAAGAAGGCGGTTATGTCAACGGCGTATTGGCCGCCAAGCTGACCAAAAGCAAGATCATTGGCGTGACCGGCCCGGTTGAAGTGGGCGACGCCAAGACCTATATCGACGGCTTCACCCAGGGTGTCGCCTCGGTCAATCCGGCGATCAAGGTCGCCAAAACCTGGACCGGCTCCTTCTCGGACGTGGCCCTGATGACCGAAGCCGCCAAGACGCATGTCGCCGCTGGCGCGGATGTACTCACCGGTTCATCCCAGTCCGTGGTCGGATCGATTGGCGTGGCCAAGGACAACGGCAAGGTGCTCTGGTTCGGCACCCAGGCCGACCAGTCATCCCTGGCCCCCAGCCTCGTGGTTGCCAGCCAGGTTTATGACTGGACCGCCATGCTCAAGGACCTGATTTCGAAGCACAAAGCCGGCAAGCTGGGTGGCGATGTTTACACCCTGCACCTGGCCGACAACAGCCTGAAAATTGCCTACAACGCCGGCTATTCCCTGCCCGCGGACGTCAAGGCAGCCGGTGATGCCGCGATCAAGGGCATTTCCGACGGCAGTGTCAAAGTTAAACCGTAAATTATTGCAATAAAATAACCGCTGCCTGCCCCCTTTAAGAGGCAGGCAGCGGCCCCCCTTAAGGCCCGTTTATGCCAAAAGCAGCCGCATTTTTGAGCGAAACCAAAATGATCCAGCATGTCGAAATGTGCGACATCGTCAAACGCTTCCCCGGCGTGCTGGCGAATAACAAAGTGTGCTTCGATGTCAATGCCGGCGAAGTGCACGCGCTGCTCGGCGAAAACGGGGCCGGTAAAAGTACGCTGATGCGCCAGCTCTACGGCCTCTACCAGCCGGACGAAGGCAGCATCGTGATTGACGGCAAGGTGCACGTCTTTCATTCCCCGGTCGACGCGATTAAGGCCGGAATCGGCATGATCCACCAGCATTTTATGCTCGTGCCCACCCTGACCGTGGCCCAAAATGTGGCCCTGGGTTTAAAAAGTTCGCGCGAACCGCTGATGGACCTGAAAAAAGTGACGGCGCGCATCGAGGCGCTCTCCGAGGGCTACGGGTTGAAGGTTGAGCCCGGGGCGTATATCTGGCAGCTTTCAGTGGGCGAGCAGCAGCGCGTGGAGATCATCAAGGCGCTCTACCGCGGGGCCGGCCTGATTATCCTCGACGAACCGACCGCAGTGCTCACCCCCCAGGAAGTGAACGACCTGTTTGTCACCCTGCGGCGCATGGTGCAGGAAGGCCATTCGCTGGTGTTTATCTCGCACAAGCTCAACGAAGTGCTGGCGATCAGCGACAGGGTGACCGTGCTGCGCGACGGCGCGGTGATTGGCACCTGCCAGACCGCCGGGGTGACCCGCGACCAGCTGGTGAGCATGATGGTCGGGCGCGAATTAAAGGCGCTCGAACCGCGGCCCCAAAAACCCGGCGCGGTGGTGCTTCAGACCCGCAATTTGCACGTCATCGGCGACCGCGGCACCGAAGCCCTGCGCGGCGTGGACCTCGAAGTGCATGCGGGCGAGATCGTGGGGCTGGCAGGCGTTTCGGGCAACGGGCAGCGGGAACTGGCCGAAGTCATGGCCGGGCTGCGCAAGCTCACCGCCGGCAGCGTGCGCATCAATGACCGCGATATCAGCGCCTCTTCTTTAAAAGAACGTGTCGCGGCCGGGCTGGCCTTCATTCCTGAAGAACGCATGCGCGACGGGGTGATCCGCGAATTTTCGGTGGAAGAGAATATCTTCCTCCAGGACCACGGCGCGCCGCAGTTTACCCGCGGCATTTTCCTCGATTTTGGAAAAATGGCGGCGCATGCCGCCGGCCTGGTGAACACCTTTGCCGTGAAAACCCCGCGCCTCGACACACCGATTAAGAATCTTTCAGGGGGCAACATCCAGAAATTAATCATGGCGCGCGAACTTTCGCGCCAACCCAATCTGTTGATCGCCGCGCAGCCCACGCGCGGGGTGGATATCGGCTCGACCGAGTATATCCACCAGTGCCTGCTGCAGCAGCGCGACGCCGGCACCGCCATTTTGCTGATTTCGGAAGACCTGGATGAGATCCGCACGCTCTCGGACCGCATCGCGGTGATGTATGAAGGCAGCATTATTGGCATCGTCGACCGCAACCAGGCCACGGTGGAACAGATCGGCCTGATGATGGCCGGCATCCGCGTCGAAGACGCGCTGCGCCCGCCCGCCTGAAATGGGGCCGGCAGGGACAGGGGGTAAATTTATTGAAGTATCAGCCGCCTTGAACAACCGCATCGGCGGCTCAAGGCTGGCTTAAGCATGGGCATTATGTTTGAAGCGCAGCACGATGAGACCCCACAGCAGCCATTCGGCCAGGAAGAAGCCCAACCAGACGATGACTGGGCTGCGGAGGGTCTCATAGATATCCCCCGGATTAAGCGCTGAAGGCGCAGAGATCAAGGCAGTGAATGCAGCCCCGGCGGTTGCCAGCGCCAGCATGACCAGGATGGCCTGTATTCGCCGCGACGGCTTGATGAAAAGTTGCGGCGGGTCAGCCAGCGGGGCTGCCGCGCGGAACCACTGGCCGTACCAGCGAATTAATAAAAGGATGCCGGCCAGGGTGCTGAGCTGCTGGAAGAGCAGGTAAACCGGCAGCCGGATGTGTCCCAAAACCGGGATTGGATACCTGAGCAGGGGAGTCCAGAGGACAAACAGGCCCTCTTCATGCGTAAAGTAGTCCCAGAGGGCGTGGGTCAGGATGCCCACCAGCAGGGAACCGACAATCCACCCCAGGCGTTTGAGCGGCAGGAAATTAAATTCTCCGGCGAGGGCCGCCAGGCGGGCGCGGTGGGCTTCAGGCAGCAGGCACAGCGCGGCTTCTTTTAAAACGCGGTGAAATAAAAACAAGAAGATCAAACCGGCGGGCAGGTCGAAAATCAGCAGCCCCGGAAGGTAGTGCGTGTCATTCCATTCGGGCCCGCCGGAGATCAGTTTACTTAAATCGGGGACGAGGCTGCCGACGATTAAAGCCGAGAGACAGAGCCCTTTTTTTACGAAGGGCACAGATGCTGCGGGATGGGCAAGGGTAAATGGCATTGGTTATTGTTTTGATCCCGCCCGGGGTTCGCGCGGAAATGATTTAATCCAAAAAACCTTCCAGGCCGGGAGCGCGGACTTCACCCGGCGCGCGCGGCTTCCTGTGATTTGCTCAGCTGGATTCCAATCACCACTACCACCAGGGCCAGCACGGCCAGCCCGATGAAGACCACGGCCGGCAGGTTAATTCGCAGCAGGGCGTCCAGCGAAAAGGCGCCCGGTCCGGCCAGGCCGAGGAAGACGCTTACCACCAGGATCAACAGGCCGTATTCGTAACCGCCCTTCTGGATGAAAAAGCCGTTTTTCCAGTTGGTTTTGAAGGTGGCCATAAACATCGCGCCGAAGACCCCGGCTGCACCCAGCGGGGTTAACAGGCCGGCTGCCAGCGAAAGCCCGCCGCCAAGCTCGCCCACGCAGGCCAACCCCAGCCAGACCCAGGCGGGCTTGAAACCCTGTTTTTCGAAGAAAACAGAGGTGTTTTTTAAACCGCCTCCGCCAAACCAGCCAAAAAGTTTCTGGGAACCGTGGGCGGCGATGGTCAATCCAAGCATCATACGCAGGAGGAGGAAAGCAAGATTTGTGAGCATCAAAAGGCACCTTTTAAAAAGATTTATAAAAACAACACATGTTGCTGATCACAGCCAGCAGCACTGATTGTAAACGCCTTGAAAGCAAACATCAAGGGGAATGATCAAGCAATATGCTTAATTTAAACCCGCCCGGCACCGGGATAATCCTGACATGGTCACTCGTCCGGTCATGGAAATCATGGCGATGATGACCCGGCTCATTTGTTTCTCCGTTGTTTTTGTAACCCTATTTTCAAGCGGCTGCAAAAGCGTCAATGCATCTTTTTGTGGGAAATGCCTCGGATGCACTATGAGCGTTTTATTCATCCGAATTTAATACTGGTTTATAATTTATGCGTGTAAATAATATCTCGGAAAGTTTCAGGTGGAATAACACCCTGCCTGGCGGCGTTTTACACCAGATTGTCATCAACGCAGCTGGTGTTCAATAAAACGCAAAGCATTAAAACTTCACTGTAAACCAATTCCTGGAGGCAAAATGCTGTTCGGTGTTCATATTTTTCCGACCCAATTCTCATTTCAACCCGGTGAATTAGCGCAAGCCGCTGAAGAACGCGGCCTGGAGTCTGTCTGGTTCTCAGAACATACCCATATGCCCGTTCGTTTTCTAAATCGTTCCACTCCGCCAGATTATTACTGGCAGACCTACGATATCTTTGTCGCCATGACGGTTGCCGCGATAGCTACAAAAAAGCTCAAAGTTGGAACCGGCGTTTCTCTTGTGGTGGAGCGAAATCCAATTTTCCTTGCAAAAGAAATCGCTACGCTGGACCTCCTTTCGAAAGGACGTTTCATTTTTGGAATTGGAGCAGGTTGGCTTGAGGCTGAAATGGCTGATCATGGCGTTGCCTATCGCACCCGTTTTCAGCTCCTAAAAGAACAAATTCGAGCCATTAAAGAAATTTGGACAAAGGACGAATCTGAGTTTCATGGTAAGTTTGTGAATTTTGACAGGATGAAGGCGTATCCCAAACCTTATCAGCAGCCTTACCCTCCAATCATTATGGGCGGAGGGGGCGGAAAGGCAATTGAATGTGCGGCGGAGTTATGCGATGGCTGGGCGCCGTGGTTCATGGAATGGACCAAGGTCAGGGAAGGCATTAGTGAACTAAAGAAGCAGGCAATCGCAAACGGACGTGACCCGAATTTACTGGAGATATCCCTTTTTGAAGAGACTATACCTGATAAAAAAAGGATTGAGGAAATGGAAACTGCGGGGGTCAAGAGGATTATATTAACTATTTTCGGACAGAGTCGCGAACAGGCGTTGCCCACGCTTGATTTATTAACGAAAATAAATCGGTAGGATTAGGACCTGTTTCAAGAAGGTAAAGGGCCAGGGTAAGATAGTGGAATGTTGAACGTAGTAAAATAGAAAGATGACCACGCGCGCCGGATTGGCCGGGCTGTTAACCGGCCTGGTCAGCACCCTTTTGATTTACCCGCTGTATCTCGCCGGGAATGCCGCCTTGCTGCGCGGGGACCTGGCCGGTGCTGCGCCAAGCGCCTGGGCCGGCGCAACTGCGTTTGCCGTCCTGGCGGCGGCGGGCGGCGGGTTGGC
>Ga0073936_10012686_pt1 | contig 10003 bp, 7 predicted proteins | sample AliMusrvi5mmetaG_FD_87041 | JGI IMG/M metagenome (GOLD analysis project Ga0073936, IMG submission 87041) | Freshwater lake bacterial and archeal communities from Alinen Mustajarvi, Finland, to study Microbial Dark Matter (Phase II) - Alinen... | ecosystem: Environmental > Aquatic > Freshwater >... | reverse complement strand
TTCGTTTGGTGGTGTTCAGCCCTTGAAGCTGGAGTTCGGCTGCCCGTCATCCAGCAGGTCACCGATGCGGTTGGCCGTATCCTTGATGATCGAAGCTGCGGCAAACACGAGCACGCCGATCTTCGGATCGACAAACGGGATCACGTTGAGGGCGGTGACGAAGCCGGCAAGCTTCCCGGCATAGCTGAGGTATTTGAGTGCGTTCATGGCAAGACGGGTTGTGGTGTCAACGTGGACAACCACATTTCGCCGGAATTCTCGCCGGATTATGGCGCAGCGGAAATAGGCATGCTAACTATGACCGCTATGGATCAATGACTCATGCAGGCCACACCCGATGCTCGCGGGAACGCCGGTCGCCGGCAGTCCCCTGAACCCTGCGCGTGCGGGCGGCCCGTCCGTTACGTCCCTTTGACCGGGACGATTTTTTCAATGACATGGGGCCAGCCTAGTACACCTCGCCGCCGTGAAAAGGGACTCCTTCCGGGATCAATAGTTTCAATTTCTCACTCCAACCCACCGTGCGCATCTGACTAGTAAAAAGCCATTAGAATAATAAAGCGGAGCATGGAGTTCACTGATAGGCGTCCTGTCGATCTCGTTGATTAACCTCGACTCCATCATGAGATATTTCTCGTCATCGAGTTCCATCATGGAAGATATATAAAACATCTCCGAAACGTCAAGCATCTTAGCCGCCTGGGACACCATTCGCTGCCCTGCTTCATCCACCGGCATAAGTGAAATCTTGCGATATTGGGCTCCTTCACCTAAGAGCGTATTGAATCTGTTCTTTTCCGATAGGCTAATAAACTCTACCTGATCACCTATGTAGATATAGACATTTTCCTGCAATATCGCATAATGTCCACTCTCAATAAGCCGTGTCTCATGATCGCTGACCTTGCCATGACTCCCGCGCACGCCAATATTTCCGTCTATTCGGACATCTGGCCTGTGAGGCTGCTTGATTCTAGGCGGGGAGCTTGCAGATTTTGACCACAAAACCCAAAGTGCGATTGAAAGGGCTGCAAGAACACTGATCGCAATCGAAAATATTCGAACCTGTTTCATAAACCAATTACATTAAAATCCCCCCAACATAGCCATGAAATTGATGCGTTAGCCCAATGGGCACCTCTGGATTCTTATTTTGGTAAATCCCGGCGGTAATTTTCAGATCCGAGACATCAAGGCTATTAAGCGTTGCGCCAGCAGCCCATCCTCCTTGATCGAAAAACGACGTGAGCCCGTACCCTCCGCCAGAGTTATCAAATATCTGGTCGAAATTCCGATAGTCAACTACGGACGAATTCGGATCTCCCATTACATTATTTTCCCAACCTGGAAGAGGTTTATCACCGCCCCCTGTGTGCGTATATGCATCATCGCCCCCGATGATATGCCCCAATTCATGAGCGAAAGTGCGGTGAAAATGCTTGGAAAGATGTGGACAAAACGTCATAATGTTCATGGGGTGGAAGTTACTATTGTTTACAAGCAGCGGCGCATCAACCACCACAGAGGTCTGTGTGTGGCCATCGCAACAACAATTAATTTTGACTAAATTATAGCCATTCGCTGCTGCATGGTCATCTGGGAGAAGCGCTGCGAGAGGATCGCCCTCCTTGCGTTCAACCATGACATAATCGAATTGCGCCTCCCAGGAGCGCCCTGAGGAGCCTATGGGAAATGAGCCCGTCCATTTTTTCTTTGCACTATCCATCAACTTTCGAAGGGTGTCTGCTGGAGAAAGCCATGGTTTATCATCTGGAGACAGCTCACAGTTCTTCATGACAATGAAAGCAATCGGAACTTTAAAACTTATCTTTGTCACTTTTCCCACAACCACTCGACTAAAGTCAGTGATTAATAGGCCGTTGTAATCCGTCCAATTCGCTCCGTCGTTCCCAACAAACCCGTGTAAGTTTAACCCGCCCTTTTCCCCTATCGGGTCCTTCGACAACCACCTCCCATCCACCGGACCATAATACCGCTTTATATAATACAAATACCCAGTCTCTTTATCGGTGTATTTCGTGCTGAAACCGAAGGATAAGCGCGACAGAGTGTCGTCGTTCGGTTGCGTGAACTTGTATTGGGCGATCAACTGGCCGAAGGGCGAGTAGTCCATCCGGGCGATCAGCGTGCCGCTTTGGTTCACCCAGGCGCTGACGTTGCCGTTACCGTCGAAGGCGGGGAAGTACGAGTGGCTGCTGGAAAACCCATCATCGCTTATGGTGGATGAGAGAAGCCCGCCAACCCCGCCCGCACCCTGCAAGGTGCCCGAAAGGTCGAGCCCCCAGGTGTGGGTTGCTTGCAGGAACAGGTAAGTCTCGTCATTAAACTGGATCCCTCCGTATTCCGCGATGAGATTCCAGCGGTCGTAAAGGAACCGCGTCTCGTTGGCCCAGGTCCATGTGGTGCCGTTGGTGGAGGTGGAGACGGTCTTGCATACGCGCCTTCCCTCATGATCATAGGCAAAATCCAACCGCTGCCGGGGAACGCCGGCATTGGCGGCGGCTATGGTGGTTTCCATTCTCACAAGGCGGTTCTCCGCATCCCAAATGTAATTCCAGCGACCGTCACATGTCAAGTTCCCGTCAAAATCGTATGATGGGGTGACGGATGCTGCGGGCGTCCAGGTCCTGCCGCTAACTGTGACCCCGTTGCTCAGGATGGTATCCAGACTCCACAGCGGGCCGTCCGTGTTGTCTTTGGGAGGGTTGGAGGTGTCTTCGGTGAGGTGTTTCCAGAAGAAACCCAGACCGCCGGCCCGCTCGGCAGGATTCTCCGTGTCGCCGTTAATGATGACGGAATTCCCCGTGGGGGCTTCGCCGAGGATGAAGCGTCCGCTGTCTGTGGTGATCTTGGTGTATTGATTGAGCGAGTTCGGGGAAATTGGCGATTCAAAGAAGTAAGTAGCGGTGTTGCCAGTGCCCCCGAGGGTGGCGGTCTTGCGGTTGCCGATACCGTCAAAGTCAAAGCTGAAGGCGTGTCCGGGCATTGCGGTGCCGCCCGGGAATTTCTTCACGGCGGAGGTCACCTGGCCAACGCTGTCATATCCGTAATCCCAGCGTTGGCCGTTCTCGCGGACGGCGTGAACACGGCGCCCCGCTTCGTCCAGGGTGTACCCGTGGCGCGAAAGTGTGCCGCCGGAATTGGAATTGTTGATGCCTAACAGCCGGAGCATCCTGTCATGATAAAGGGACCGGGTAAGGACCGCACCGTTATTCGTCGCAAGAGTCAAATAGGTGCCGGTCCCAGGAATGTATGTATAAGTGTGGCTTTTGCCGTTTGCGGACACAGTTTGGAGGCGCCCAGCGGCATCATAGCCAAATCCGGAAGCAGGGCCACCGGCAACCGAGTAACCCGTTAGGCGTAACGTGGTGTCGTCAAACGTGTAGGCTATCCCTCCGCAGGATCCGAGCAATCCACCGGTGTAGGAGACGCTTGCCGTTCCGCCGATGACGGGTTGGTATGCAAAAGCGCGGGTTCCCGAGGCGTCCGTGATCTGGGATGGCCTGCCGATCCTGTCGGGCGTGATGGACACGGAGGGTGTTCTGTAGCCGGAGGATGTGGAGTCCGAATAGTCCTTGTTCGTGAGATCGCCGAAGGCATTATACGTATAGGTGGTGGTCAGATGTCCGGCCGGGGTCGAATCAGGATTGTCACGCGCCCAGGCGCGTGTGTTCACGAGCCCGCTGGAATAATAGGTGTAGTTCGTTTCCTTGCCGACCGCATCGGTTTTCGTCATTAGCAGCCCTGTTGCAGGGTCATAACTCCATTGCGTCGGATCTCCTGTGGCGTTTGTTTGGATGCTGCGGTAGGTTAGCATCTGCTCCTTCTCGCCGTATCCATTGTATCCGTAGGTCACGCGGTACGTGCCGGTGCCCGATGTCTCCACAACCTGTCCGCGGCTGTTATAGGCCGTTATGACGGTTTCACCTTTGGGGTTGGTGGTTTTCTTGAGCAACCCGGCGGCGAGCTCTGCGCTGGAATAGTATTCGTAGGTGGTGGTTTGACCTATGTGGTTTGTGGTGGCGACAAGCTGGCCTGCCCCGTTGTATGTATAGGTGGTAACCGCCCCGGTGGCGGACGTGCGGCGAATCAGGCGTCCCGACGAATCATATGCCATCGTTTCAGGGTTCTCGCTGCCGTAGGCGGATCTCGACACCTCCCGTCCGTGACTGCTGATGGACACGGAGTCGGGACTGACAGTAGTCGCGGAGTCATCGGTCGAAACCACTGACTTCGACGCGCCGAAGAAGGAATCGCGGGTCGTGGTTACGGTGGTGGTGCCGTTGGAAGTGCTGGTGATCCATCTCAGGCCATCCTGGTTTCCGACAGGGCCGAGCGCCTCGATAGTGGTCCGCGTATAACAGTCGTCGCTCCCGACCGTGTGGAATGTGCGGGTGACAGTCTGACGATAACATGGCCCGTTTGTCGAATCCGCGATATAGGAAACCGAGGTTTCGGTAAGGCGGTCGGTGATGCCGCTGCCGGAGATACCCCAGCCGCCTATCCCGCCGAAACGCTGCAAGGCATCCATGACACGATCAAACGGGAGTCCCCGGCATCCGGCAGCGGGGACGACATGCCCGCCCGTAGGAGCAACGGCAGCGTGCCCCCTGAATTCGCACGGGGGATCATGGCGGAACTGGCGCGGCTTCATGGCCGCCCGGATCGCGACACATGGCGCGACGTGTCATCCGCCGTCTGTGATGGCATCGGCGCTGGACCGGGAATCGAATTGTTGCAGGAATTCTGGCCCGAGGAAGAAAACCGCGAATATGAGAAACTTGTGAAGTCTTTTCAATGGCTCGCGCCATGGGGCAGTTTGAATAAATTCCTGAAAGGCTCCAGCATGAAGGCGGGAGACTGGTTTGATGGCGTGATGGTCATGCCGGACCTTGGACCGTTGGAAGGGCAGGCCAAACCCGCCCGCAAGCGGCTTGCCGATTTCCTTGTGGATCATTCCAACACGCTGGGCATGTCATGGTGGGAAATCGACGCCTTGCGCCCGCCGTTTGTGATAGATGAATTCGTCAGGCGGGGGGAGGTTTTGCTTTTGGGTGCCGAGTCGAAAAGCCGCAAGTCATGGCTGGCACAGGATGCCGGTTTTGCCGTCGCATCTGGTTTGCCGTGGCTGGCGGATGAAAGCGGGGCAAACGGTTTCGCTACGGCGCAAGCGCAGGTGCATGTGTTCGATCTTGAATTGAGTTCGTCGGAAATGCGCTATCGCTTCGCCAAGGCCCGCGCCAACCGCTTTGCCGATTCGCCCGAGGTTGCCGCCGCCATGACTGCCAGCGTGGCCGCCTATTCGTTCGACGGGCAGAACGTGAAAGAGATTCTGCAACGGCTGGAAGAGTTGAAGCCAACCGTGCAACCCGGCGACCTAGTGATTGTCGATTGTCTCTATCGGCTTTGCCCGGACGGAAACGAGGTAACGCCACTTGCCGAGATTCTCGAAACCGTGAAACGCTTTGCCAGCGAGACACAGGCCGGGGTGATTGTCGTGGATCACTTCCGCAAGGCTGGCGACGAAAAAGCCCGCAACCGGTTTGCCGGATCGTTCGTGAAACAGGCCAGCGCAAGCACCCTGGTTGCAATCGAGGTGACGGCCGAAGACGTGCTGGTGCTCAATATCGACGCCCGGACGTTCTACGGGTGCCCGAGGGTTCACGCCCGGTGGAATCCCGAAACCCACGCGTTCAACCGCTTGCCGCCGCACGGGTTGTTGCCGGCAATCGATGGCTCGTGGGTCTATGTGATCCGGCGTTTCGACCGCGCGGACCGCGACCAACGCCTGCATGTGGAGGATTTCGCCCAGCTATCGGGCGCGACCCGGGACACCAAATATGCCGGTTCCCTCGAACAAATCGCCAAGCTGGTGGAAACCCATAGCAGTTTCCCGGCAGTGGAAAAGGCGGCACTCGCCCGACGTTTGCTCTTCTGCTTCCTCATCGGCAACGAGGACATGCACCTCAAGAATTTTTCACTGCTGGTAGAAGGAGGCAAAGTCCGCCTCGCTCCGGCCTACGATCTTCTCAACTCCACCCTCGTGCTGGAAAACGCCAGCGAGGAATCCGCCCTGCCCCTAAGAGGCTGCAAACGCAAACTGACCCAGGGGGACTGGATCGATTATTTCTGCCGCGAGAGGCTTGGACTGCCAGACGCGATTCTGGCGGGGATTCTGGCGGATTTGCGGGATGGACTGCCGAAGTGGACGGAAATCATCCGCCGTTCATTCCTCTCGGGTCTCCGTCAGGAACGCTATCTTGAGATTCTGGAAGAACGTCACCACCGGCTCTTTTCTGCTTCTTGATGGCGCGCAATCCATCTAACTGTCTCTCGTGTGCTTCCTTCCACTCTCAGTCGTGAAATCAACTTAACTCGATGGTGGAGGAAGCGGAAGTTGGAAGGAAAGCGGGAAAACCTCACGCTGGGAAAAATGATCAAGGATCTCAGCAAGCGCGCGTTCTGCATCTGCCCATGAGACAGCGTTCAAGGTCGCTTCGGATTCATACGCTGCTTGCGTTGCAGGCCACGCTTGTCGGAACGTCTCCGGTCCCTCGCAGTCCACATAGCGACTCTCGCAGGCGAGGCGGAATTCATCAGCCACTTGTCGCCAGAATATTGTTTCCCCGATGGGTCGCGCGGCAAGAATCCGGGCGAGGTCGTGCAAATCCTTGGCCCGCACTTCCCGTCTGGGACTTTGGATCTTGTCACGATACGCCGGCAGGGATGTGAGGAATGCGCGCAATTTCTCACCCCCAATCCGATGCAGCGCATAGGCCCGCACGTCCACCCCGGCGACGCGAACGTCGCAAACCGCATCGGGCCCAAGCGCTTCGGGCGCGGCCATTTCCAGTTCCACCGTGGGCAGCCAACGAACGCCGCGCATTCTTTGGTCATTCACGCGAATTCTCGCTTCCAATCCGTCCCACCCTTGGGGATGAGGCATTTCCGGAGGCTTGGGAGCGACCTTCACCGACTCCAACACATATCTCACCGTGTATTGGCTTTCAAAATGGTTGCGGATAGCGATTGCCAGTTGTTTCTCGAACCAGTCCGCCTGTTTCAGGCGGTCCGGCATGGAGCGCTGGAACTCCAACTGAAGGTTCGCATCGATGTCCAACGATTGTCTTTGGGTGGCAAGATGAAGATTGAGAATCCGGGCTCCCTTGAAGACGAGGGCGTTTCTCAAGGACTCATGCGTCGAAACCGCCTTCAAGACCTCACCTAATACCGCGTCCTTCCAGTTGATTTGTTGTTCAGTGTTCATTTCATGGTGTCAGGATTCCCCAGCCTGAGAGCAGTGTCGATCCCGGCAAGCCTGGCAGTAGCGGCAAGGGTTCGGTGCTTGGAACTTTTCGCAATTCCGTCTGTCGTGCTTCGAGCAGGGTTTTGAGGGTACCGGACGGAATTTCGCATTTGATCAAGGTCATTATAGCACCCACCCGCCGGTCCAGATCCTGGCGGTTGATTGTGGAGAGGTGCTTGGCCATTCGCTCCGGGTTCCAGCGTCCAACGCCACGTTCCCATGCCTCGAAGACGACGGATTCCCCACCACACCGCAAGGGATGCCACAGCGTATCCAGCATCGTCTGTTCGAGGGTGGTGATCCGCAATTGGGTCCTTGGTCCGTATTCCCGGAGTTGGATCCCCGGGACCAAGGAACTATCGCGCCGAGTGGCATAGCATGGGCGACCTTGATAGCGGAAAATCAGCGTGCCCAGAGGGTCGCGTATCCGACCGGGCTTTTCGCCAACATCACCGCCGGGATTTGCAGCAATGACGCTTGTTCTTGGGGTAGGGGAGAGGAGTGTCGCGATGTGGAAAAACGCGGGCACTTGGGTCGTCAACTCGTGAAATGAAAGCGCCCCGAAGTAGCAAAGCACACCGGTCGTTTGGTAGCCCTGAAGCAGTTCCCAAAACTCCGGCAAATCCTCCTCGGTGGCTTCCATATCCAACAAGTAAATTTCCGGCAAAGTTCTTTCTCCGACTCCGTTTTGGACCGGCAGTTTCTGTAACCAGCCGATTTGAAGCATCCTCTCGATGACCGCATTTGCCGATGGGAAAGTGGACTTCAGTTGCTCCAAGCGCTCATCCCTCACTTTGGCAATCACCGCCACGAGATCCGAACGCCGCCAGACTCTTGCTGCCGGATGGTCCTCGCTGGGAACGGAAATCACGCTCTTTAAGTCCCTGAACATCAGATTCCAGCGAACATCTTCCACTTTTTCCGGTGTCGGCTTCATAGTCTTATAGTCGTTGATCCTATCGGCAACGCTCTAAAGAGCGTTGCCGATAGGATCAACGATGTCAATAATAAACAACAAAAGACAATAAATAGCCGTAAGCTCTGCTTGCTGCATGCAGCAAGCAGAGCTTACGGCTATATCACAAGAAGTCAAATCAAAAAATCACTTTTGCGATTTTTTGCCCTCTACCACTTTGCACTATCCCCCATCAAAACGCTCCTTCGTCTCCCTGACTCATGCGTCACACATCTGCCGGATTGGTGCTGCCGATCAAGGGCTGATTGTACCAGAAGAATGATTTCCGCGAGTCCGGCTTCAATCGACTCTGGGATCCTCTTGCCGACGATTGACTCAAATCCCAAAGCGCCATACCCCTTCCCTGAATCACCGTCCTATGACGCCCGAAGCCTACGATCTCGCCGATGCTCTCTTCGCCCTCGCTCCCTGGACCTGGCTGAACGAGGACAACCTCATCGCCATCCGCCACCCGGAAACCGGTCGGCTCGACCACATCTCAATCATGGGTGCCGCAGGCAACCATCGCTGCCTCGCCATCTACCTCGGTGTGGTGGCCCGGCAGCGATTCAACCTCATGCAATCGGCAGAGTGCGACATGGACCCACACGGCAACGACGACTCGCTCGCGCTCATCCTCGACACCCCGCAGCTCCAAGTGTCGTTCTCCGAACGTAGTGATCTCTTCAAATCCGAACTCGCCGCCATCAAGAAACACGGCAGCAAATACCACGGCGAAAACTGGCCATCGTTCCGCACGTTCTCGCCCGGCCATTGCCCCATCCCGGCCAATCCGCAGGAAACCGCCTGGCTCTGCACCGCCATCCGCCAGGTCCTCGAAGTCGCCCCCACTCTCCACCTGTCAGACACTTACCGCTACGACAACTGCATTGTCGAAATCCTCACCCGCGAATGCATCGACGGCATCTGGCGGACCACTTGGGAGCAGGACGATGGCGCGCTGTTTTCCTACCCTGAACCGGAACCCAACTCCTTCCTGCTCGAAAAAATCCGCCAATACACCCGGGAAGTCCCGCTCGAAGTCCACTTCCAACTCGTTCCCAATCCCGTCGGCAAATCCCGCGAAACCTCGGTGTATCCCTACCTGCTTCTGGTCGTCGAACCGAAGAGTCACTTCGTCCTCGGCGTCGCCATGCTCGGCACCGAAAAACAGACCTACGACGCCTTGATCGCCTCCATCCCCGACGAACTCCTCCGCATCTGCGACAAACACGCCGTCCGCCCTGCATCCATCGCCGTGGCTTCTCAATCCACCTACAGCCTCCTTGTCAACATCGCCGTCGATCTCAACATCCCATGTGATCTCAAAAAGCGCCTGCCCGCCCTCGACGACGCACTCGGCTCCCTCAGGAATTTCATGGAAGGAAGGAACTGACGGCACGGATATTCCCGATGAGCACACATTCCCAATTTCACTAGCATGCACTCTGGGTTTGTGACCACTTTCCATCTGCCACACCACATCTCGGAGGTGCGGTAAATGACGAGTGCTTTGCGCAAGGAGTGGAGCAGATCGATCTTCCGACTGAACGGCAACGCCGGCACATGCCGCTCGACAATGACGTCCCCCGGAAAGTTGTCAGCGGCGTTCTAGAAAGCCGATGAAATGGGCGACTTGAACGTCGGATGGCGCTTGCGTTGGATCTTCTTCGAAAGCTTCTAGCAAAACTCTTCTTCTTGCGTCTTCTTCCCGGTCTTCT
>Ga0073936_10012685_pt1 | contig 10004 bp, 6 predicted proteins | sample AliMusrvi5mmetaG_FD_87041 | JGI IMG/M metagenome (GOLD analysis project Ga0073936, IMG submission 87041) | Freshwater lake bacterial and archeal communities from Alinen Mustajarvi, Finland, to study Microbial Dark Matter (Phase II) - Alinen... | ecosystem: Environmental > Aquatic > Freshwater >... | reverse complement strand
TCGTTACGCAGGGCCGTTGGCCGTTGACGCTGCGGGCGGCCCATACGCGATCAGTTCATCGGCGCGGATGATCCGGAAGAAGTAGCCTCTCTTTGCAACGGCTTCTGTTGACGCCGTTTTTGTCAGCAGCACTTTAAGGATGGTCCTGCCTGGATATTTTTCCTGCAACGCCGCCACCTTTCTGTTGACTTGTTCAACGATATCGCCCGGCACCTTGGTCAAGAGGTATTTCATCTCGCAAAGCACGAGGACCTTGTCGCTACGCTCAAAAAGGAGATCAATCTGAACGCTTGGATCATGGAGGGTTTTGCGTTGAAAGAACGGGCCCACACTGTACGGAACTCCGCTGAATCCAAGGATGCCGCTGATTTCCGCATGGTGCCGCATGCAGAGAAGTTCAAAAGCCCTGCCGAGCCAGGCGGCATAGCGGGGGCTGGCCATAAGGGTGTGGTATTGTGTGTCGGGCGGCGCCGCTTTCCGTGATGCCCCCCTTATCATGGTGTTGTAAAATCCGACGTAGGCATCCATCAGGACGTATTTGCGCAATTTGGAGGTTTCCGGTTTATCGAAAGGAATCAGGGAATGAAGAAAGCCCGCCGATTCCAAGTCGTCAAGTTGATTGCCCAGGGTTCCGCCGGGCGCCACATCCATTGCCTTCGCCAGTTTGCCCGTTGTGAGGCCATAAGGATTGGCGGACAGGGTTTGGATGATCTTCCGGTAGATGGGCTTTTTCCCGAAGTGGCTGGCAAAAAGCCGGTCATACTCGGATTGGAAAAAGCCGTCGCGCGAGAACGCCAGATGCTCCATGGCGTCGTACAGGCTTGGAAACGCTGAAATCAGCTCCAGATATTTCGGGATGCCGCCAACAAGCATGGCGGTTTCAAGGAGTTCATCGGATCCCTTGTCGGGGAAGAACGCCGCGATTTCATGGAGGTTGAGTTCGCGGAGATTCAGCTCATAGTCGCACCGCCCGTACAGGGCGCTTGACCTCAGGACTTTGGATTTCATGAAGGACGCAATGGAGCCGCAGAGAATCAGGGTTAACCGGGGGTTCTCCGACAGGTATTGCTCCCAGATCATCTTGATGGCGGAAACCAACTCGTTCTGATAGTTGGCCATCCACTGGAATTCGTCGAGGATGATAACCCATTGTCCGTTCTTCGTCAGTTCGCGCAGGAGGATGAGCGCGGCAGGCCAGTCGGAGATTCCCTTTTCCGTAATGCCGGATTGCGTGGAGAGTTGGAAAAGGAAGTTCCTGATCTGTTTCTGCTTTGGCTGGCCTTCAAGACCTTCGAAACTCAGGACGTTTTTCCCCTGGGTGGCCTGGCGTATGAGCTCGCTTTTGCCCACGCGCCGCCTGCCGTAAATAACGGCGATGCTGGGCCGGGGCCGCTCGATCAGTGCAGAAAGCTGTGTTTTCTCGGTTTTTCTCCCAATGAACGTTTGCATAGATTTCAGCCTATTGTGTTTGTCTGATAAAGAATAAGCTGAAAGATATGAAGCCGTCAAGGGGTTTGAAAAATAATCAGCGCATTATGAGTTCCGAGATGCTGATATGCTGAAAATCTTGAGTTCTTTGGCGCTTGCGCGATCTTGCCGAAGGTCTGATTCCCGTCCCCCCCCAAACATGCGATAGGCGGACTTAGGGGGATTCCGTATAGTGTCTTCAGTCTCACATAAAGGGCTTTAGGGGTATTATTATGAAAACGATTACCAAACTCGATTCCTTCACCGTCGCCGCCCTGCTGCTGGCGCTGGCAGTCACGCTCCACGCCGCTGAACCGTTCCCCGGGGCCAAGGGCGACCACTACGGAGCCCCAATTTACTCGGTGCCCATCGGCAAAGAGACCGCCCAGGTCATTTGTCCCGAGAACCCGGCGACGGGCCGGCCGTGGGTGCTCGCGCCTTGGTATTATGACCAGCGCTCCCCGGTGTTGGCGAACATGTCCCGCACACAGATGGAACTCGTGAAGCGCGGGTTCCACGTCGTCGTTTTCGGCCTGGGCAACAGCTTCGGCGCGCCAGATGCCATCGCGAAGTGGGATGCGGTGTATCAGGAGATGACCGGCAAATACGGTCTGTCCAAAAGCGTCGCGCTCATGGACCTGAGCCGCGGGGGATTGTCCATCGCGCGCTGGGCCGCCGCGAATCCCGGCAAGGTCTCATGCCTCTACATGGACAAAGGCGTGTGCGATTTCAAGAGCTGGCCCGGCGGCAAGCTCGGCTTCGGCAAAGGAAGCCCCAAAGACTGGGCCAGCCTCATCCAACTCTATCACTTCAAGTCGGAAGCCGAGGCGCTGGCGTATGACCGGAACCCCGTTGACCTCGCGCCAAAACTCGCCGCCGCCAAAGTTGCCATCATCTATGTCATGGGCTCGAAAGACGACGTCGTGCCCTACGCCGAGAATGGTGCGCGCATCGAGGAGCAATACAACAAGCTCGGCGGCACGTTCAAGTTGATCCGGCACGAGGGGGAGGGCCATTGGCCGCATGGATTGCAAGACCCGACGCCCGTCGTAGACTTCATCCAGGAACATGCCCGTTAATCATCCCTGTATTTTTACAAGTGAAACAAAAAATGAGAATCCAACACCGGAACAAACTCACATCCTTCACACTCTCCTCGCTGCTGCTGGCACAGCCGGCATCCCTGTCTGCCGCCACCGCGCCGCAGCGGCCCAACATTGTCATCATCCTCGCCGACGACCTTGGCTTCGGCGACACCGGTTGTTACGGTGCGACGAAAATTCCCACGCCGAACATTGACCGGCTCGGCCGGCAGGGATTGCGTTTCACCGATGCCCACTCCCCTTCCGCCACCTGCACGCCGTCCCGTTATGCGATGCTCACCGGCCAGTATCCGTGGCGAAAAGCGGGCACCGGCATCCTCCCCGGCAACGCCCCGCTCATCATTGACCCGCAACACGCCACCCTGCCGTCCATTTTGAAAAAGGCGGGCTATCAAACGGGCATTGTCGGCAAGTGGCACCTCGGCCTTGGCGATAAAGGCGGGCCGGACTGGAATGGCGAGATCAAGCCCGGTCCACTGGAAGTCGGATTTGATTACGCATTTTTCCAGCCCTCCACCAGCGACCGCGTGCCGTGCGTATATATCGAAAACCATCACGTCGCCAACCTCGACCCGCATGACCCGATCGAGGTCAGCTATGGCAACCCGATTGGCGACGAACCGACAGGCAAGGACCACCCGGAGCTGCTCAAGATGGGTTTGAGCCGCGAACACAATGGCAGTGGCCATGCCGGAACGATCATTGATGGCATCAGTCGCATCGGCTATATGACCGGCGGCCACGCGGCGCGCTGGAAAGACGGGGACAAGGCCGATGTGCTGACGGGAAAAGCCGTTGACTTCATCAAGCAAAACAAGGATCGGCCGTTTTTTCTGGAGTTTGCCACGCACGATCCGCATGTGCCGCGCGTGCCCAACGCGCGCTTTGTGGGCAAGAGCGGCTGCGGGGCGCGCGGCGATGCGATTGTGCAGTTTGACTGGTGCGTCGGGCAGATTGTTTCCACGCTTGAAACGTTAAACCTGTCGTCAAACACGATGGTGATCTTGTCCAGCGACAACGGCCCGGTGCTGGACGATGGCTACGCTGACCGCGCCGAGGAAGATGTGAACGGCCACACGCCCGCCGGGCCGCTGCGGGGTGGCAAATACGTCATCTATGAAGGCGGCACGCGCGTGCCGTTTCTGGTGAGCTGGCCAGGGCGCGTGTCGCCCGGGGTTTCGGACGCGCTGGTGTGCCTGGTGGATTTTTCGGCATCGTTCGCCGCGCTCACCGGCCAGAAGATTCCCGCTGGCGATGCGCCGGACAGCGTCAATGTCCTGTCCGCGTTGCTCGGCGAAACCAGGAATGGCCGCGACAAGCTTGTCGAGCATGACGGCGGCCAGACGCTGGCCTTCCGCGACGGCCTGTGGAAATACATTGAGACCGACAAGCGCTTCCGCTTGGCGTTGGAATCCCAGGTGCGCTATTCGCCTGTGGGCGAACTTTACAATCTGAGCCACGACCTCGGCGAAACGAACAACCTCAATGTCGCACAGCCGGGCACGAGCAAGAAATTGTCCATGGAATTGGATGCCGTCAGGAAATCGCTACAATGAAACTTACAACCTTCACCCTCGCCGCCCTGCTGCTGGCGCCACTGGTGGCGATCCCTGCTACCGACGTGACGGGACGTTTCGAGGTGCGGACGTTCCACTGCTCGCTGGTGGAGTTGCCCTATCGGCTCCTCAAGCCAAAGGGCTTCGATCCGAAGAAAAGTTACCCGCTGGTCATCTTCTTCCATGGCGTCGGCGAACGTGGTACGGATAACGTCGCCCAGCTCAAGAACGCCGTTAAAGCCTTTGCCAGCGACGATATCATGACGAAGTATCCCTGCTTCGTAATCGCTCCGCAGTGCCCCCAAAACCAGCAGTGGGTGAATACGCCGTGGACCGCGCCTGAGCATACGATGCCGGTGAACCCCAGCCAGTCCATGGTCGCTGCATTTGAGTTGCTGGACGCCATCCGTAACGAGTTTCCCATCGATCCGGCGTGCATCTATGTGACGGGCATTTCCATGGGTGGCTTCGGGACTTGGGATGCGCTCCAGCGCCATCCCGAACTCTTTGCCGCCGGCGTGCCCGTCTGCGGCGGCGGGGACACGGCACTGGCGCCGCGCCTCGCCAGGATGCCCCTCTGGGTTTTCCACGGCGGAAAAGATGGCGTCGTGAAGACCAAGCGTTCGCAAGACATGGTCGCGGCGCTCAAGGCCGCCGGCGGACAACCGAAGTATGACGAATATCCCGGCGTTGACCATTGGTGCTGGGATCGTGTCTACGCCACCAAGGAACTTTACGAATGGCTTTTCGCGCAGCATCGCTCGCTCCCGCCGCCCGCCGGGTTCAAACTGCCCTCCCAGGCACCGGCCATCCCTCCTGCTGAAGGAGTCTTGCAGTATGTCAATATCCTGCAGGGGACGGATTCAGGCATTTCAGCCAATGTCGAGGACCAGAGCTACGGCAATTGCCTGCCGCTGGTCAGCGCCCCCCTGGCGATGCTGGACTGGAGCCTGCAAACAAAAGGCAACGCGATGGAACTCGACTTCTTCCGCTATAAAAATCCGAGAATGTTGGGGTTCAGGGCCACGCGCAAGCCGAGCCCCTTCCGGAGCGATTACGGCGCCTGCCTGATCACGCCGCAGAGCGGGCCGCTGGAGACGAATCCCGCCCGGATCGGATCGGCTTATGACCTGAAAACAAGTGTGTTGAGGCCCGACTACATGCGGGTTGACATGCCCGATAGCCAGATTGTGGCGGAATTGACGGCGTCCGAGCGTTGCGGTGTGATGCGCTTCACCTTCGCCAGCGCCAAGGAGGGCCGCCTCCTGGTTGATCCCGGCGAAGCCTTCACGATCGAGGAGACGCGCGGACGGACTTTCCGGGGGAAGACAAGCAAAGTGAAGACCTATTTTGTCGGAGTCCTCGACCGGGACATTGCCCGCTCCGGATTCTATTCGAGCGGCGCTTGCGCCGCTCACGGCAAACAGCCCGTGAACGCCGCCCGGACCGGCGCCTATCTGGAGTTTGATGTGGCGCAGAACCCCGTGGTGGAGCTTCGTTTCGCGGAGTCGTTCATCAGCTTCGAGCAGGCGGAACAGAACCTTAAGGCCGAGACGCAGGGCGGGTTTGAGGCGGTGCGGGCGAGGACGGCGGCCCAGTGGCTTGGCTATCTGGACCGGATTTCGATCGAGGGGACGGAGGAGCAGAAGAAGACCTTCTACACCTGCCTCTACCGCGCGCTGAAGTTTCCGCATCGCCTTCACGAGGTGACAGCGGAAGGCAAGACCGTCCACCAGAGCCCGTGGAATTGGAAACTGAACGACGGCGTGGCTTTCACCGACACCGGGCTTTGGGACACTTACCGGACCCAGTTTCCGTTGTTTTCCATCGTCTACCCGGAACTTCTCGGTGAAATCGTCCAAGGGTGGTTGAACGCATTCCAGGAGGCGGGCCGGCTGCCGCAGTGGCCGAATTACGGAGGAATCTCCGGCATGATCGGAACTCATTCAGACGCCATGATCGCCGATGCGATTGTCAAAGGCATCGCCGGGTTTGACGTCAACAAGGCGTATGAGGCCATCCGCCACGACGCTTTCGACCCCAAGGCGCGGGCGGGGCAGGAGGATTACCTGAAGTTGGGGTATGTCCCTTACCGTAGTACGGAATACTGGGTTTCGACGAGTCTGGACTATGCCTATAACGACTGGTGTGTGGCGCAGGCCGCCAGACTCCTCGGCAAGGACGACGATTGCAGGCAATTGATGGAGCGGGCGCAGAACTACCGCAAACTCTGGGATCCCAAGGTTGGCTTTATGCGCGGCAAGAAGGCCGACGGTACCTGGGACAGTGCGAAGTTCGACGAGTTCGCCTGGGGCGGTGCCTATTGCGAAGGCGGCCCGTGGCAGGCGAGCTGGGCTGTCCAGCATGACACGGCCGGGTTGGCGGATCTGCTCGGCGGCAGGGATGCGCTGGCCAAAAAACTGGACACGATGGTCAGTTTGGAGCCGGTCTTCCATCCCCATGAAGACGGCTATCGCGGCATGATCCACGAGATGGTGGAGATGAAGACGTTGAACATGGGGCAGTTGGCGATGTGCAACCAGCCCGCCTTCCACCACCCCTATATGTATTCCAGCGCGGGCCAGCCCTGGAAAACGGAGGCGCTGACGCGGAAGGTCTGCGACGTGAAGATCAATGCCGGCCCCAAGGGCTATCCGGGCGACGAGGATAATGGCTCGATGGGGAGCTGGTATGTGTTGAGCGCGCTGGGGTTCTACCCGATGACGCCCGGGCATCCGAGCTACGTGCTGACCAGCCCCGCCCTGACGAAAGCCACCCTCCATCTGCCCGGCGGCAAGACATTTGTGATTTCGGCCCCGGGCAATAACGCAAAAACCGTCTATGTGCAGAAGCGGACCATCAACGGGAAGGAAGACACCAAAACCTGGATTTCCCAAAAGGCGATCGCATCCGGCGGGACCATGACGGTTGAACTGGGCGACAAGCCAAAGGAGCGAACCGTCAAAGAGGATGAGTTGCCTTACTCGGCAAGTGAGAAATATACACAACCAACCCTAGAGAGGAAACTGCAATGAAGTTCAAAACGGCCCCCATTTTTTGGCCTTTCTCGTCATGGGCGTCGTCGTGGGCGATGCGTTGGCGCAGGCGCTGACCTTGATTGACGGTTTGGCGGTGATTGGCGGCGGGTTGTCGCACAACGGGCCGTTGTTCCTGCCAGCGGCGGTGGCGGAGATGAACGGCACATACCGGAGCCCGGACGGCAACACGTTCCGGCGGCTCGCGCAGACGGCGTTCAACCTCGAAGACGCGGCGCAACTCGACGTGTTCCTCAAGGGCGCGAAGAAGGAAATCGTGGTGCCGGGCACGACGCGGAAGATCGGCTACGACCCGATGCCGCGCATCGGCGTGGGCATCTCGAAGCTTGGCACCAGCGAAGCCGTGGCGGTCGGCGCCTATGCCTTCGCGTTGCGCAAGCTGGATGAATAATGTATGGAGTAATTATGAACACGTCTCTCTTCAAGCTTTCCGCCGCTTTTCTACTGGCCTTGTCGGCCTGCGGTTGCGCCCACTGGCCGCGCCCGTTGGAAGGCGCGCCCCGGTGCGCCGGACCCATTGCCGCAGACTATGAACTCACCCGGCCGGGCAGTTTCACCGTCGGCTGCAACTACTGGGCGTCCCATGCCGGCACCCACATGTGGCGCGACTGGAAGCCGGAGATTGTCGAACAGGATTTCAAGCGGCTTTCCGGAAACGGCCTCAAGGTCTTGAGGGTTTTTCCGCTCTGGCCGGATTTCCAGCCGATATGCCAGGTCCGTGGCTATGGCGGGAGCGGGAAATACATCGGGTTCAAGGATTCCCCTTTGCCTCCGACGGGGCCTGGCAGTAATGGAGTCAGCGAGGAACAACTGCGGCATTTCGAGGTCCTGGCCGACCTGGCGCGGAAATATAACCTCAAACTGGTCGTGGGCCTGGTGACCGGCTGGATGAGCGGCCAGTTATATGTCCCGCCAGCCCTGGAAGGGAAAAAGATCCTGACCGACCCGGATTCGCTGATGTGGCAACAGAAGTATGTGACAACCTTTGTCCACCGTTTCAAGAGCCATCCGGCCATCATCGCCTGGGATTTCGGGAACGAATGCAATTGCATGGAACAGGTCGGGAATTATGCCCAGGCCTATGTTTGGTCATCGGTCATTGCCGGGGCCATCCGAAGCGAGGATACTTCCCGGCCGGTGGTGTCGGGGATGCATGGGCTGGGCGTTGACGACAATGCGCGGTGGCGGATCGCCGACCAGGCCGCCCTGACGGATGTATTGACCATCCATCCCTATTCGTTGTTCACGCCCTATGCCGCGCAGGATCAAATCAACGGCATCCGGGCCATCCTGCATTCGGCCGCCGAATCGAGGCTGTATGCCGACATCGGGGGCAAGCCGTGCCTCACCGAGGAAATCGGCGTCCTGGGTCCGATGACCTCCGGGGAACGGGAGAAGGCGGCCTTTGCCCGCGCCGCGCTGTTTTCGAACTGGGCCCATGACAGCAGGGGAATGCTCTGGTGGTGCGGGTTCGACCAGCTTGGCCTCGGCTTCTCGCCTTACAACTATGCGGCCGTGGAGCAGGAACTCGGATTGTTCAAGCAGGACGGGACCCCGAAGCCCGTCCTGGCGGAGTTCAGGAACTTCAGCCACTTTCTCGAGACACTTCCCTTCAAGGCCCTGCCGCCCCGGAAGACCGAGGCGGTCTGTTTGTTGACGGAAGGCCAGGACAACTGGGCGGCCGCCTACGGCAGTTTCATCCTCGCCAAGCAGGCGGGATTCGATATCCAATTCCAAAAGGCCGGACAGGCGCTCAAGGAGGCCCCCGTCTACTTGATGCCTTCCGTCAAAGGCGGGATCTTCAAGGATTCCTGGTTCGAGGTATTGGACAGGGTCAAGGCGGGGGCGACATTATACCTCTCGTGGGATTCCGCCTACATGCCCACGTTGACCGAACCGATGGGGATTGAAATCAGGACCAATATCCAGCGGCGGGGGGCAATGCGGTTCATTTCAAAGTTCGGGAATGACCGCCTCGATTTCGAGACTGTGGCGGATCGGAAACTCGACATTGACCCCCGCAACAGCGCCGTCCTGGCGCGGGAGCCTGACGGCAACCCGGCGTTCATGGTCTCCTCCTACGGAAAAGGGAAGATCTATCTGCTCACTTTCCCTTGGAGGTCAACCTGGCAACCACGGTGGGCTCCTTTGACAAGGGGAAGCCGGCCTACCGCGACATCTATAGACTCGTGGCGAAGGATGCCGCGGCGGACAGGGTTTTGACCCATGACAATCCCTATGTGGGCGTCACGGAACATCCGATGGCCGATGCCGGGAAAGTTGTCGTCTTGATCAACTACGATTTCAACGACGCCTCACTGGGCGTTAAATTGAAGGAAGGGTGGGGCATAACCGCCTGTCTCTACGGGCAAGCGCCTTCAGGGGGGAATCTCACCTTGAAAGCGAATGACGCGGCCGTCTATTGGGTCCGGCGCGCGGCGGAGCCGCTACCGGTGTCCACTTATCTTCTGTCCGCCGGTGAATTGACCAACCGGGCGGAACAGGTTATCTACAAGAAAACCCCGCAGGAAAATCTCCGCCTGTATCTGTTGCGGCCATCGGGTCGGCCGACCGGTCCGCTGCCCGCCATCGTCTATTTTACCGGTGGCGGCTGGGTCAATGGCACGCCCGATGGAATGATTGCGAACGCGGCCTGGTTCCGGGACCACGGGATCATCGGCATCGCCGCCGATTACCGCGTGAAGAGCCGCCATGGCACGACGCCCCTGGAATGTGTCAAGGACGGCAAATCCGCCATCCGCTACATCCGCGCCCATGCCCGCGAACTCGGAGTTGACCCAAGCCGCATCATCGCCGCGGGC
>Ga0073936_10012683_pt1 | contig 10007 bp, 10 predicted proteins | sample AliMusrvi5mmetaG_FD_87041 | JGI IMG/M metagenome (GOLD analysis project Ga0073936, IMG submission 87041) | Freshwater lake bacterial and archeal communities from Alinen Mustajarvi, Finland, to study Microbial Dark Matter (Phase II) - Alinen... | ecosystem: Environmental > Aquatic > Freshwater >... | reverse complement strand
GCCATTCGCGCCTTCCAAAAAGATGTCGCCAAACTCGAAGGCTCCAGGGCTGCTGCGCGGAAACAACTCGCCAAAAACCATGCGGATTCCTAGCGGCATTGGACAAGAATGTCCGCGCGCCGGGACTGAAAAGGCGAGGCCACTTGATGGCCGAACGCCCGCGAGGGTGTCCCGCATTGGTATATTGCAACTATCTTGCAACCATCTCGCAACTATCATGCAATCATCCTGCAGCTATCAGGCAACATTAGAAGTGGTAGCGTACCACAGGCCGGCTGGCCAGGATCTCCGAAGTCCGAAGTCCGAAGGGGAAAGAGCAGCAGGCGTATGGCTTCCTCGCGTCCTGCGAGCTTTTTCGACGATTGTAGTACAAGGGTGGAACTGAAGTAACGCTACGGAATTCCAAACCTGCCACTTCACTCGGTCACCCGGACCCAGCGTTGGGCTTTCATTTCGAACCGCGGCAGGGAACCCGGCGAAAGGAGAATCACAGGGACACGGAGGTTCAGGGCAGCCTGAAGCGACTGCTCCAACCGAAGCGGCAGAGAATCCAGGCTAGGGCTATTCGCCGCGGGTTCCACTTCCAGCGACAGTTCGATCATGGCGCTGCGGCAATCGAGCTGGACGCGGTATTCGGCGACCTCGGGATAGGCGCGCACGATTTCTTCCACCAGGCTGGGATAGACGTTCACCCCGCGCACCACCACCATGTCGTCATTGCGTCCGAGGATGCCCCCGTCAAGCGCCAGTTCGTGGCGGCCACAGGCACAGACGGAACGTCGGCGCGGCTTCACGAGGTCCCCCGTGCGATACCGCAGCAGTGGGGAGCCGATCCGGTCAAGGGTAGTGAGGACCAGTTCGCCGGTTTCGCCTGGGGCCACCGGGCGCTCGGAATGAGGGTCGATGACCTCCGGCAGGTAGGCCGATTCGAGGACGTGCAACGCCCCGGGCCGTGCCGGGCATTGGTAGGTGACTGGGCCCACCTCCGTCATGCCGTGGTGGTCGAAGACCGCGGCGCCGGGCCAGAGACGTTCGATCCGCGCACGGGTGGCAGGGATGCTGCCGCCCCCCTCACCCGCCACGATGACGAGCCGCAACCGGCTGCGCGTCATGTCCATCTTCTTGTCCCGGGCAACCTCGCCCAGGTGCTGCGCATAAGTCGGGGTGCAGCAGATCGCCGTGATGCCGTTGTCCAGGATGGCCTGTCCCCGCGCATGACTGGTCATTGACCCGCCCGCGAAAGAGAAGCATCCCATGCGCTGTACGGCTTCGAGGGCCGACCAAAAGCCAAGAAACGGTCCGAAGGAGAAGGCAAAGAAGAAACGATCCCGCCGGGTCACTCCGGCGGCGTGGAGGATCTGCACCCAGTTGTCCACGATGTGGCTCCAGCTTTCGGCGGTGTCCAGCCAGCGCATCGGCACGGTTGTCGTCCCGCTGGTTTGATGGCAACGCACGTAGGCTTCGGGCGGGAACGTCAGGTTCGTTCCGTAGGGTGGGTTGGCGAGGCGGTCACGGACCAGCTCATGCCGCGTTGTAGTTGGAATAATGCGTGTGAACGTCCACAGGCTCGCAAGGGAGTGCTCTGCTTCGCAAGCCGCGAGCTTCCGGGCGTAGAATGGATTGGCAGGCAGGATCGCCTTCAAGAGCGAGCGCAGCTTGCGCATTTGCAGGCTGTCGATCTCCTCACGCGTGGGAAAGCCGTCGGCGAGCGGATTCTGGGAGGGCGAGCGTCCCCGCGAGCCCTGACTGTCATAGGCATTCGCAAAGTGAGGGCTCGCGAGGACGCTCGCCCTCCCGGTGGAAGCCTGGAGTGTCTCGTCTGGCATCTTAACCCCTAAGCGTTACAGGCCCGGCTGAAGCGTCTGTTGGGCGACATCACCTTCGAACGGTGCCGCGGGTGCGGTGATCGCCGATTTGGGAGCCGGCGCACTCGGTGCTGGCTTATAGAGCGAAACCAGGCATCCGCCGATAGCCGCCAGCACTATGCCTAGCACAAAGGGCAAGGGCAGCTTTTGCCAGCCGCCTGCCGGAGGGTGCACGGCCAAGGTATAAATCGCGTTCAGGACCGGGGCCCCCGCAAAAACAATGGACATGACGACGGCAGGTGTGCCTTTCGCGCCAAACGCCAGCAGCACGCCGAATGCCCCGACTGCGCCCACAACGCCGGCCAGCACCGACCACGCGACGCCGCCCGGGCTGAAGCTCCAGGTGGCGCCTCGAAACCACAGCATGGCCAGTGGCGCCAGCACGGCGGTGAGGAAATACGCCAGCCCGACGCACAGGAACGCCTTGTAACGCCCGTTTACCGGGTCGTGCATCCCCTGTTGGCCAGAGTGCAAGAAAGCGCCGTAGAGACCCCAGCAGCCGACCGTCAGCAGCGAGAAAAGCAGCCAGGTGGAGCCTGGTGAGTTCGAAGAATTGGATACGATGGTGTCATTCATAATAAGGGGTGAAACGTGATGCGTGATGCGTGAGGCGTGAGCCAAATTGCACGGTGGTTAGCCAGCGGTTGAGAGTTGCGTGGTGAGCGAGGGAAGGGGGCGCGACGGTTGCAGGAGGGGACGCTGGCGCTTGCTACCCAGCGCAACTGGTGTTTTCCCCAGCGGGCGTCCGTTTACCAGCAACCGGGCTGGGGCCTGTTGGATTTTGTCAGCGATGGCCTCGGGCAAAGGCACCGCCTTGAAGGCCCCGTCGGCCTGGCGCTCGACACACGCTACTGTCAACCGCCCGCGCGCGACTTCTTGTGGGCTTGGGCCGTTCAGACGGCTGAACCGGAACTGGTAGGTCAGGCTGCGCCGGCCCTTTTGCTCAACCAACAGCCGGACCAGCACCTCGTCCTCGAACCGCAGCGGGGCCATATAGTCGCATTCCGCGTGGACACGTGGCAGGCACAGTTCCACTCCGTTGCGGGACCCTGCCACGGAGAAGCCCAGGGAGCGCCAGAATGCATGCTCGGCCGACTCCATGAAGCGGAAGAAGTTCGAGAAGTGCATGATCCCCGCCAGGTCCGTCTCGGAGAATTCGACGCAGCGCGTTATTTGGAATTCGTAACTCATGCCGGCATCTCGGCGGTTTGGCTTGCGAAGGGGGTGCCATAGGGGAGCGGCCTGGGCACTTCGGCTGTCTCGGCAACAGCAGCGTAGAGACGCGAGAAGTCCTTGTTAACGTCTCCAGATAAGCAATCGGTGATGTCGCCCGCGAGGTCGGGATACTTATTCGTGAGGGTACGAAAGCTGAAGCCCTGATCATAAAAAGCATAGACCAGCTTGCGCATGTTTTCGAGGCCCTCGCGCATGATCCGGCTGTATTCGACGAAGCGTTCCGCGGAGAAGTCCTGCGCCTCCAAGGCTTCGGAGATGGCATCCGCGGCCAAGCAGCCGCTCTTCAGTGCCAGCATCACGCCAGAAGAGAACACCGGATCGAGGAACCCAAAGGCATCCCCAGCGAGTAACAGCCCATCAGCCGCGCAGTAACGGGAACGCCAGGAGTATTCGCTTGTCAGGCGATACTCTCCGACCTGGGTGCCACAGGCGAGGTGTGCCTTGATCCAGGCGTTTTGCTCGATTTCCCGCTTGAAGATCTCCTCGGGCTCGCGCACGCCGCCCCGCGTCAGGTATTTGCCTTCAGCCACCACTCCTACGCTGATCATGTCGCGGTGTTGCGGGATGTACCAGAACCAGCCCTTTTCCGGGACGTAGGCCACGGTCGTTGCGCCGCCATCTATGCCCTCGTCGCGCAACGCGCCACGGTAGTAGGTCCAAACGGCCACTTTGTTCAGCTTGGGCTCGCGAATCCGCCAGTTGAGGTGCGTCGGTGCTACAGCCTCGCGCCCCGAACAATCCACCGTCATGGGAGCGCGGAACTCCAGGTATTGGCCGGACTTGCTGCGCGCCGTGACACCGACCGTGCGGCCTTCCTCCTGGATCAGCTCTTGCACGGTTGTTTCTTCGAGGATCTCGGCGCCTTTGGCCCGGGCATTTTCCATCAGGATCAGGTCGAACTCTGATCGGAGCACTTGCCAGGTCTGCGCCACATCCGGGGCGTAGCGCGTCGAGAAATAAAAGGGCTGCGAGGCTTTACCGGAAGACGATACGAACTGGACGCTGTACTTCTTCACGAAGTCCGAGCCGCGCATTCGGTCCAGCAATCCGAGTCGCTTGAGCGGATAACTCGTGAATGGCAGCAGCGATTCGCCGATGTGGTAGCGCGGGAACTTCTCGCGCTCGAGGACAAGCACGCGGAATCCCTGCTCAGCCAGCAAGGCGGCGGTGGCGGAGCCGGCTGGTCCGGCGCCGATGACTAGTGTGTCGAAGGTGCGAGTATTGGTCATAATAGGGTAAGGTTCTGGGGCCAGGTCACCATATTGGTTTCAGGCTTCGGTGATTCGCAGTGGTCTTGACCGGGTGGCGGGGAGCACTGCGGAGTTGTGGTCCTCTCCAATCGGCGCTCACCTGCACTTTGGTCGCCGGAGCGAGCACCTCGATGACTTCCGCCAGCAAGCGCCGCGAGCCATCGAGCAGGACATTGCGCCTACCGTAAAGGAAGCCGGGGCGGCGCAGGCCCAGGGCTGCGCCCGTGTGAACATCCGCCTTGAGCCGGAAGAAAGCCTGGGGCCAACTAAGGAACGGAATCGCCTCTCCGTTCAGAATACCTCCCAATGGGCGCTCTTCCTGGAGGACCAATTGACAGGCCGCCGGAGGCAACCGGTCCAAGTGGATGCGAATCATCCCGTATTCGATGGGTCGTGCGCCCTCGGCGACCCAGAGGACAACCTCTCGCTTGTAGGAGTTGTTCCGGCGCTCACGGCTCAGTACCCGCAGACGTGGCGGCTCGCCATAGAAGCTCGCCAAGGTGGACGTCATGTCCGAAGAATGCACGAGCAGGGTCCGGTATGGCTGTGGAACCTCGGTGCCTTTGAGTTCCTCCAGCACGGGCACCGCTAGTCCGGCCGGTTCGTAGAAGCGTTGCAGCAGCGCCGCCCAGGGCGGCAGAGGCTTTGCGCGACGTTTCCCTCCTACCGCGCTGGTAAACATGTCAGGCACGCTGGAATTCACGCGTAACGCGCCGTGCGATGTTCCGGCAGGAAGAACTCGTGCACGAGTTTGTCCACCTCGAGCAGCCCCTCCCGACTCAGGCCCAGGCAGTCGCCTTCGACGGCCAGCAAGCCCTGCGACCTGAGCCTTGCCACCGGTTCGGCGAACTTCGCCAAGACGTCCACGCCGAACTTTTGCTGAAAGTAGCTGCGGCTAATGCGGCCCAGCTTGAATTGTAACACCAGCTCCCGAATCAGCCGCTCTTCAACTGTCGGCGTCAGGGCGCGGTAAATTGGGAGCAGACCCTCGCGCAGCCGGGCTACGTAGGGCTCGAAATCGTGCTGGTTCTGGAAGTGCGTGCCGCCCACGTGCGAGAAGGACGCCACGCCCAGGCCGATCAAGTCCGCGCCTTGCCACAGGCTATCCCGATATACAAATCGCGTTCGCTCGGGATTCCTCACGGCCGCGTAGCCGCTTGCGACGGAGTAGCCGGCCTTTTCCAACTCGGCGAAGGCATAGCGCACCCAGCCCCGCTTGGTTTCCCAGTCAGCGACCGGCGCCACCAGCCGCCCTTGCGCCTTCATCTCCTGGTAGATGTGGGTGTTGTAGGGAACCTCCATTTGGTAGATGGTCACGCTGTCGGCCGCGAGCTCGATGGTCTGCCGCACGCAATCGCGCCAGTTCTCATCAGTCTCCTCCACCATGCCGGCGATGAGGTCTATGTTAATCTGCGGAAAATCCAGCTCTCGGGCGAAGTGATAGGCGCGGCGGATCTCGCGGGAGCGGTGGGCACGTCCGTTGATCTCCAGGACGTGGTCACTGAAGTTCTCTACTCCGAGACTCAGGCGCGTAACACCAATGTCGCGGATGATCTTCAACTTGTGGTCTGTCAGCGTTCCGGGCTCGCATTCGAACGTTACTTCCTCGGCCGCGTCCCAGCTCAGGGTCGCTTTCATCCGGTCGGCCAGGTGCTGGAGTTGTGACTCGGACAGGTAAGAGGGCGTCCCGCCGCCGAAATAGATGAACTGCGGCTTGCGCCCGCCGACGAACGGTTGCTTCCCGTAAAGCTCCAACTCGCGAAGCGCCAAGTCCAGATAACCCCGGATGGCGGTGGAGTCTTTGTCTGTATAGACCTTGAAGTAGCAGAAGTGACAGCGCTTTCGGCAGAATGGGATATGCAGGTAGAGGCCCAGCTTCGTGCCGGGTAACGGCGGTCGGCCCAGCGCAGCCGCTACCTCGCCCACTCGCTCCGGCTTCCAAAACGAGAAAGGCGGATAATTCGAGACAAAGTAATTCCCGACCGTGGTTTCCTTCTCCGCCGGTGTGGTTGCCGGCTGCGCTTCTGCAATTGCTAAAGTCATGACATTTGGTATTCGCCACTCGCACCGGCCTAAACGACCCGGTCCCGAGTGGATCACCCTCACTATCAAGCAGCTTATGTAATTTATCAAATCATAGGTGCTTTTTCCATGATGCTTGCTTTGGTTTCCGGTTTTCCAGCCGAGACGCCCAGACAAGGGGGTAATTGGTAAACCCGGATGTTTCGTACCCAGTACGGAATGCCAGTAGTCCGGAGCGCCGGCATGTTGTCGGCTCACCCCTAACTTTGCTGTAACGGGGGAGCGCGCCCGCCCCGGGCGTCGTGATTGGCGCCCTCGCCAATCACCTTCGCGGCTGCCCGAACGAACTCACTGCTCAGTGACTCGGCGCGGGGCCCAACCACCCGGCGAGGGCGCCGGCTGGCCACGCCCGGGGCGGGCGCGGCCCCCGTTTTCAAAGGCGTTGTTAGGTAAAGCATCGCCCCGGTCAGAATGGGTAAGAACGGTCCTTAGAATGGGTGTAACACAATGCCCGCAAATGGGTCGCGGATATGCCGCAGAGGTCAGGCGGTGTCGTCCGCTGCGAGCTTGGTCAGGGTCAGCCATTCGCCTCTGGGAAAGGCTTTCAGGATGCCTGTTCCCTGGAGGGTGGCGGCGGCGTCGTTCAGGTGGGTGCCCCAGCCGTGATTGCTGGGTATGCTGCCGCTGGGAAGCGTCCAGCTTGCGGTGTCGGGTTCCGGGGCTCGATAGTGTTTGATCACCTTCTGGTAGTCGCCTGATGGCAACAGGACGTTGCTCTTGATCATCTCCCAAATGCCACCACGGACGACGCCGCTGGGGTCGGCTACGCCTGCCTCGCCGGCGGCTTTGACGATGTCATTCCAGTTCTCCGCTACGGCACAGGGACCGTTGGTGGACCAGTTCCAAACGCCGTTGGAGGTGAAGACGGTTCGCACCGGGATGGCGGAGCCGTCCGGCAGCCGCGGGCCTTCCATGGTGACGGTGATGGATTCGCCCAGCGGATTGAGCGGGCCAGGTTGCCGATCGGGGTCATCTTCGATGAAATAGGTCTGCGCGGCGTTATCCAGGTTGACCTTGGCCAGCAGGTCGTCCAGTTGCTGCTGAAACTGGCTAAAGCTCCAACCGTCAGTGAGGTTGAAAGCGTATCGAATGGTCTTGCTGCCGGTCTGGTTATGATCGCTGATATTACGGGCGTGCAGGGTCTCCACGTAGGACGCGCTGGTAGCGGTCACTTCAGCGCTGCTTTCCCAGCCTGTTTCTTCCCAGCCTTCGCCGGGCCAATCTCCCAGGGCTCTGTTCACGGTCTGGATCGGACTCTCCATGGTCCCGCCAGTGTAGTAGGCGTGATTGCCAGGCGGGTCATAGGTTCCGTCGTTGAGCAGGCTGTACTGGTAACGATACCAGTTGTTGATTGCCGGGTCGGTGTTGAAGCTGTAGAAATCATCGCCGACGATCTCGCCTGAGCCGTGGAAAACGCCCGTTAATTGGGTGTGTTTGCCGCAGGTGAGTTTGCGGCGATAGCAGGTGGTATCGCCCACGCTGGCGGTGAACTCTACGGACAGGTGACGCAGGCCGGAAAGGTCGTCATAGTCCGGGTCGGGGCTTGAGTTTGCCTGGCCGCCATAGAGCCAGCTGGCAATCAAGTTCATCCAAACGGCTTCGTCGGCGGGCTTGGTCGAAGTCTGGCTGGCGGAATGGCGCTGGCTGGCGGTGAAGGGAGGGTGTCCGATATACAGATGCTGGGCGATGACCTGGCCTTCGATGGCCCCGGCGTTGCGCTGATAATCCGGGGCGCGCAGGAATTGCCCGTCCGCTCCGCGATCAAAACCGTAGGGGCGCATACTACCTATCCCGATGCCCAATGCCTTCCGCCCAGGGCGATCCGGTTGACTGGATAATACTCCTCAGTCTCGGGGTCCTGCACTTGCACCCCGGTGTTCGGGCACGAGATCACTGGTATCCAGCTCGGCACTGGACTGGTCACAAATGGGGGGGTGATGTACTCGGTGAGCACAGTATCGTCATGGGTCGAGGTGCGTTTCTGCTTGGATTCGCTATCCTCGGGATAGTCGAATGTCCAGGTTAAGCCGTCGGGATTGGTTTGGCTGGTCAGGCTGGATTGCAACTGCGGTTCGACGGCTACCTCGACGCGATCCCCTGGCGCTGTGGTGCCAGGGAGCTGGCACATCAGGTAATCGCCATGCTCCTGATCCTGGTGATAGGAGACAAAGGCCATCAGGACTATGCCCAAGTCCTCCACTAGGAAGCCGGGGCGGCCGGCGCCGTAGCGGAGCTGCGCAGCCTCGTTACGCACGAATCCAGCTTCCGCGCCCGCATGATTCACCCGCAGATAATCCAGCGCGCCAGGCTCGAAACTCTTAAGCTTCCTTGGTTGGTAGAGTCCCATTATGTCGTGTATGATGGCGCGTAGAGAATCGGGTCCCAATGGCCGCTCGGCCCACCCAGCCAGGTGCTGGTCACCCTGATTATCGAGTTATTCACGCCAATCGGCTCCGGCGCGTCTGCTAAACGCAGCCAGCTTAGCTCCGTATTACCGTCCATCGGACCCCAAGTCGGCGCCTGAATGATTCCACCCAAAGAGAGTTCTGGCAGGGTGAAATAGTGGCGAATGTACATGTACTTGAGCCCGGCCAGATAATACGTTTCATGGCCCGCCATGAGCCAGCCGTACAGGACCAACCCCCATGCCGACTGATCCGCCCAGGTCGTTCCGCTGGGCAGTTCATAGTCTGAGGTGGGCTTGGCTGCACCCATGAGAGCCCTCAACGCATCTTTACATGATGCCGAACTAGATCCATGGACCGCGCGATAAGCCAGTCCGATGGTATCCGGAGCGATCTTGTCATTAGGATTCCCAGGATATGCAGTCCCATACATGTGCTTATTCCGCTCTACCTTCGGGTACAGCTCGACCGCTTCCATCCGCCAATCGTCGTTGGGCAGATACCGGTCATCGGCGTCAGGCCCGCCGACTTCCCAGTTGATTTTGACAGTCCCGATGCCGAGCTTTTCCCAGTTCACTTCCGAGCTGGTGCAGACCCAGCCGGCGCGGTCGCCGACGCCAAAGGCTCCCCTGAGCATGGTCTTGGCCACGCATAAAGCAATAGGGCCGCGCCAAACATCGCAATCCACAATGCGGTCAGCCAGTTTCAGGGACGGGCCGGTATACTGCTTTTGCAGGAAGGCGCCGGGTCTCCAGATGATTTGGCCGGACATGGTGGTGGGAAGGGTGAATTATGAATGATGAATTATGAAGGCGGAACGGGCGCGGTGGCCCTGCCGTTGACGCGCGAAGCCTTCGCGGGGGGCGGCGGAGGCGGGATAAAGGCGGGATCGATGGCGGCGGCGAGGTCCCATAGTGCCTGCGTGGGAATTAAAAGCGCCGATTCACCCGAACGCAGGATCACGCCCGTTATGCCGCAGCGGAGCTGGCGGGTGAAGCCCGGAACAGGTTCTTCATGGAGGGAAAAGCCGGCGTGGAGATTGGGGGCCGGCGCCTCGGCTGCTACACCGGTCAAATGGGTGATCGTTTTCATGATGGCAGATGCTCTCCTAAACCTGGGTCGCCATAGTGGCTCTGATTGTAGAGGATGACTTCGCGCAATTGATCGAT
>Ga0073936_10012682_pt1 | contig 10007 bp, 8 predicted proteins | sample AliMusrvi5mmetaG_FD_87041 | JGI IMG/M metagenome (GOLD analysis project Ga0073936, IMG submission 87041) | Freshwater lake bacterial and archeal communities from Alinen Mustajarvi, Finland, to study Microbial Dark Matter (Phase II) - Alinen... | ecosystem: Environmental > Aquatic > Freshwater >... | reverse complement strand
TCGATCCTCCAGTCGCTCTCCTTGTCGGCGTCGAACCAGCTCACTCCCGCGATGCGCGGGAAGGAGGACGGGATGACCTTGAACATGTCGGTGATCCACGCCGCCTTGTCGCCGCCGGCGGTGGAGCAGCCGATCTCGCCCACGATGACGGGCTTGGAAGAGAGCGAGGTGACCTTGGCGTAGGCGGCGGAGAAGATGGAGCTGAAGCTCCTCCAGGAGCTGCCGCCGAAGTTGTAGCCGTCGAGTCCGACGTAGTCCACGTAGGCGTCGCCGGGCCAGTAGGCCGAGATGGAGTTGGCAGCGGTATTGGGCACGCTGTCGGCGTTGGGGCACCACACGAAGCTCACGTTGGTGGCTCCCTCGGCCACGAAGATGTCGTGGATGTGGCGCCATGCGGCCACGAAGCCGGCCGGCGTGTTGCCGTTGACCGTCCCGCCCCACGGGTACCAGTTCCCGTTCATCTCATGCAGCGGGCGCAGCCACACGCTGGAGCCGAAGGCCCTGGCGGCCTTGGCGTAGCTGTGCAGGTAGGTGTCGAACGACCCGCCCGAGATCTTCGCGTAGCTGAACGACGGCTGGTCGACCCCGTTGGCGGGATCCCAGAACTCGAGCGTCACGAGCGGCACGGCGCCGGCGGCGACCGCGTTGGTCGCCTGGTCGGCGCTGAAGCCGTCCTGTGTGTTCTGGTAGTAGCTGCTCACGGTGGCCTGCCCCCCCGACTCGGAGTCCAGGGTGGTGAGCGGAGAGGGGTCGAGCGGTGCGCCAGGAACGTAGAAGCCGATCCAGTGCGGGGGCGCGGCCGGTGGCGCCTCGGCTGGAGCGACGGAGGCAGGGACCAGGAGCGATCCGGCGACGAGCATGACGAGCAACGCGTGGCGGATGTGAGGTCCCATTCGCGAGCACCCTTCGAAGGCGATGCGGTCAGTCCGGCGTCCGCGGGAGATCTCTCGGGGAGTCGCCGTGTTCTGCCGACACCCAGCGTCGCACCATTCATGCCAGACGCAAGTGGAACGTCCGCTCGTCATGTGGTCCGCCCGGCGGCGGCGCAACCGCAACTGTCGCAACCGGCCCCCCACTCGCGCGGCCCGATCGAGCCGGGCCGCCCACCGGGCGGCTCGCGGTACGCGGTCGCGACCGCTACCATGGGCGTGCGAACTCACCGGACGGACTCACCTGGTCCGGCGTCCCCGAAAAGACGGAGCCTGCCTTGGCGCGGTTGGGCGTTGACTCGGAGGTCGGCAAGCTTCGCCGCGTGCTCGTCCACCGGCCTGGGCTCAGCCTCGAGAGACTCACTCCGGCGAACAGGGCGGACTTCCTGTTCGACGACGTCGTGTGGGTGGAGCGGGCGCAGAGCGAACACGACGCGTTCGTGGCGGTGATGCGCGATCGTGGTGTCGAGGTTCTCGAGCTCGAGGACCTGCTCGCGCAGACCTTCTCGGCCTCGGAGGAGGCGAGTCACGCGGTGGTGGAGCGCGCCGTCTCGTCGTTCACCGTCGGTCTCTCGCTCGTGGCCGACCTGCGCTCATATCTGCTCGCGCTCAGCCCGTCGGACCTTGCCCGCGCCGTCATCGGCGGCCTGCTCATCCGCGAGCTCGAGGGGCTCGATCTGGCCACGCTGAGCCGGCACTCGTTGGGGGCCACGGTCTCCGGCGCCGACACCTTCGTACTGCCCCCCCTGCCGAACACGGTGTTCACGCGCGACTCCAGCGCATGGATCTACGGCGGAGTGGTCCTGCCGCCACTCTACTGGTACGCGCGCAGGCTCGAGGTCGTCAACGTGGCCGCGGTCTATCGCTTCCACCCTGACTTCGCTGATGCGAGGTTCGAGTTCTGGTATCCGCCTCACGGCGACGACCGCCGCTTCGCCGTGGAGGACTTCGGCCACGGCGCGTCTCTCGAGGGAGGCGACATCATGCCTATCGGCAACCGGACCGTCCTGGTGGGCATGGGGGAGCGCACGACCGGCCGGATGGTCGAACACATCTCGCGCTCGCTGTTCGCCGCGCAGGCGGCGGACCGGGTGATCGCGTGTCGCATGGCGCAGGACCGCGCGTACATGCACCTCGACACCGTCTTCAACATGGTGGACAGAGACGCGGCCACCATCTATCCGCAGGTCGTGGACGCGATGCGCGTCTACAGTCTGCGGCCCAGCGACGACGGGAAGGACGTCTTCGACATCACGGAGGAAGACGGGCTCCTGGAAGCGGTCGCCGACGCGATCGGCGTCCGGAGCCTGCGGGCGATCCCCACGGGCGGCGACGACTTCAGGGCGTCGCGCGAGCAGTGGGACGACGCGAACAACGTCGTCGCACTCGAGCCCGGCGTGGTGGTCGCGTACTCGAAGAACAGCGCGACGAACGCCGCGCTTCGAGCCGCGGGCATCGAGGTGCTGGAGGTCGAGGGTGGCGAGCTCGGCAAGGGGCGTGGTGGCTGTCACTGCATGACCTGCCCGCTCCTCCGCGACGGTTTGGAGTGACGAAGACGATGGCGGTGCCGCGCGGCTCCGCCCGCTGAAGCTCGCGGCTGTAGACTCAGGTCCACCGAAGGGAGCCGGCGTGTCGGACAGCAAGGATGAGATCGAGAGCCTTCGCCAGGAACTGGCGCGTTCCAGGGCTGAGACCCGGGCGGCGTTCGAGAACCGGGCGCTCGTGTACGCACACCTCCTGCGCGAGCTGGTGGCGGAGGTCGGCCCCGACCGGGCCGCGGAGATCATGAGCCGCGCGATCAAGAAGCGCGGGCTCGAAGTGGGGGCCAAGTACCGCGCGGCGGGCGAGGCCGGCGACCTCGACGAGGTCGCGCGCATCTTCTGCGAGGGTTCCCCGTGCGCGGGGACCATGTTCGAGCCTGGGGTGGAGGAACGCGACGGCGACCGCCTGGTGCTCAGGATGACGGCGTGCCCGCTGCTGGACGCGTGGAGGTCGGCCGGGATGGACCCTGCCGCGGCGGACGAACTGTGCGCGATCTCCGCGGCGGTCGACGAGGGCACGTTCGAGGCCGCGGGTCTCGAGCTCACGTTCCTGGACCGGTTGGGCCGTCCCGGAGCCAAGGCGTGTCTGCTGGAACTCGTGGTGCCGGCCGAGAAGGCCTGAGAAGCGCGAACCGAAAGCGATGCTCCGGCGCGGGCCGCGCCGGCGAGGGGGGTCACCGATGCACAAGGGCGCGAGATTCCTGCTGCTGAGCGCGACAGTCGCGATCACGCTTCTCGGCTTCGCGGTGGGGGCTCAGGCGACACCGGACAAGCTTGCACAGGGCCAGACCTGCCTGGGCACGAACTGCCACGCCTACGACCCCGACGCCCCTCACGTGCCAGCCATGCGCCGCGACTGGAAGCTTCTCTCGGTCCCGGGTCAGGACCCCGCCAGCTACGAGATGTCCGTCACCGCGGGAAGCGAGTGGGCTGTTCTCGCCACGGACCCGCCGTACACGCTGGTGGGCTCCGGAAGCCAGACGGGCTCGATCACGCTCTCGCCCTACGGCCACTACACGATGTGGGTCGGCGCTGTCGTCGGCGGCTCGCCACACGCGAACTACGTGGATCTGCCGTTCCTGCTGCGTCGGACGGCGATCACGATCTCGCGCAGCACGTCGAGCGTCCGCGGGCTGAAGGCGTTCGAGCTGTCGGGGGTCCTCAGCCCGGGCTCGCTGGGCGACTCGTGTGTCGTCGATGTGCGCAAGCCGAAGAGCCCTCGCTGGAGCTACTCGTCCGCCCGCTCCGGCTACGCGGTCACCTCCGGCGGCGGCGTGGATTGGTGGTATCGCTACGGCCCGAAGGTGAAGGGGACCTACTCGTTCCGTGTCAGGTTCGTGGGCGATACCAGCCGCGCGGCAAGTACGTCGGGAGTCGTGTCGGTGGCCGTGAGGTAGCCGCTCGGGACCGACCGCGCTGCCGCGAGACGAGCGTCGCGCCGTTCAGAACGCTTCAGAAGACCTCCTTCCCTCGCCGGCCTTTGGCATGGGGCGTGCACGTTGTGGCGCTTCACGGCATCGCCGTCGCAGCTGCCCAGGGTCGCTGCGCGGCCTTACCACGAGGAGGTCCCACTTGAAGAAGATCGTCGTCATGTTCGCGAGCGGACTCGCGACCGCAGCCTTCCTTCTGGCCGCCGGTCCCGGTGTCGCGTTCGCGCATCCGAGCGAGACATCGCCATGCGCCGACTGTCACGGCGGCCCGTCGATCGCGGTCACTCTCAAGCTGACATCCAACAACGGCTCCACGGCCGTTTACAGCGTCAGCGCCCCGGGCGCCTCAGCGATCGCGGTGTTCAACGGGTCGTCGAAGCTGAGTACCCTGTCGGGCGCGTCCGGCAGCATCTCGCTGCTCGACGCTCGCACGTACCAGGTCTACGCGGTCCAGGGCCCGAGTACGTCGAGCGGGATCGGCCACACTTCGGTGAGCCCGGTTGCGCCTCCGGTGGCGGTCAGCGATCACACGCCTCCCGTCACCACTTCCGATGCGAAGCCGGCCTACGCCGGCACCGCCACGGTGCATCTGACCGCGACGGACACCGGGGGGTCGGGAGTGGCGCACACGTACTTCATGGTCGACTCGGGCGCGCAGCAGTCCGGCGTCGCGATCTCGGTGAGCGGGATCGGCACGCACGCACTCGAGTTCTGGTCGGTGGACGCCTCCGGGAACGTGGAGACGCCCCACAAGACCGCCTCGTTCACTGAGGCCGCGGCGGCGCCGCCCTCCGGCATCACCATCGGAGCAAGTGCTGCATCGGTTCTCGGTCTGCGGCCGTTCACGCTCACGGGCGTGCTCTCGCCAGGATCGCTCGGCGACCTGTGCATGGTCGAGGTGCGCAAGCCCGGTCTCGCGCGGTGGAGCTACTCGTCGGCTCGGGGAGCTTACGCGGCCACGCCTGCCGTCGGCGCCCTGTGGTGGTACCGCTACGCCCCGAGGCTGAAGGGGACGTACTCGTTCCGCGTAGGGTTCGCAGGGGACCTCGTGAAGGGGCCCAGCCTCTCGCCGATCGTGAACGTCACGATCAGGTAGCGCACCCGTCTTCGGTCGTCTTCTGCGGGCGCCCCGTGCGGGGCGCCCGCTTCGTCGTCCAGGGGTCCCCGTGAGCGGACCTCGCCCTCGGCGAGCTCCGGGCCCTCGAACGGGTATGGACGCAGGCGTGGGAGTTCTCGGAAGCCACCCTGCGCGGCGGCGATTCGCCGCGGTCTCGCGGCCGGAGGTGCGTCATGAGGTATCGACTCAGTCTGTTCGCGGTGCTCGCCGTGGTCGTCACGGCGTGCGTCGGCGTGTTCGCGGCGTCGGCGTTCGCGTTCCCCACCGACACGACCCCGTGCGACGACTGTCACAGCGGATCCGGTGCGACGGTGAATGCGGTCCCCGGGTCGAACAACGGCGTCACGGCCACGTACACCGTGACCGTGACCGGCTCGGGTCCACTGGGTTGGGGCGTCTTCCTCGGTCTGACGCGTGTAGCAGGCGGCGCGGGCAGCAGCGGGACCTTCGCAGTGCCGGCCGGTTCCACGTACGCTGTGTTCGGAGTGAACGGGCCCACGCAGACGGACGGGCTCGCATTCCAGTCGATCGCCCCCACCGCCGCGTCCGACCCTACAGACACGATCCCTCCGACGACCTTCTCTGACGCGGTCAGCATCTACCTCGGCGCCGCGCACATCTATCTCACGGCGCAGGACGACCCGGGCGGCTCAGGCGTGGCCGCGACGTTCTACAGCATCGACGGCGGTCCCGTGCAGACCGGCCCGTACGTCGTCGTCACCGGCACGGGGGACCACTTCGTCCACTACTGGTCGATAGACAACGCAGGCAACACCGAGGCGATCAAGACTTCGGACATCTGGATCGTCGCGTCGCAGGTACTGCCTGAGATCCACATCCGTATGAGCACGTCGTCGATGAGGCTCGGCGGGACGTTCACCGTCTCCGGCAGGATGTACCCGTCAGACCCCGACGATCAGATCCACGTGCTCGTCATGAAGCCTGGCTCGAACAAGTGGTCCGAGTCGTCGATCCGGCCGATCTACGACGAGTTCCCCGGCGAGGTCGGGCTGTGGAAGTACTACTACACCCCGGCCGTGCGAGGGACGTACCGGTTCCGGGCGGGCTTCTACGGCGACATCGCCCGCAAGGCGAATCTGTCGATCATCGTGAAGGTGGCCGTCCGCTAGAGCAGGGGCAAGCAGCTCGGGCGCTCCGGGCGGAACGGGGCCGGGCCGCGCCGCTCATGCTAGCTTGGGCGTCGTCGTCCAGGCGGAAGGTGCGACGGTGCCGACGGTTCTCCTCGCGTGTGCGACCGCACTGTTCTACGGCTGCTCGGACTTCTTCGGAGGGCTTGCGAGCAGGCGTGACTACGCGCTGCGCGTGACGGCGAGCGCACACCTGCTGGGCGCGGTCCTGCTCGGCGCCGCGGCGCTCTTCCTCGCGGCACACGCGACCGCGAGCGACCTGCTGTGGGGCGTGGCGACCGGAGTCGCCGGCGGGATCGGCGTGACCGCCCTCTACGCGGCGCTCGCCCGTGGCCGCATGAGTGTCGTGGCTCCGATTACCGCGGCGCTCTCGGGGACGTTGCCCGCGCTGTTCGACCTGGCCCGCGGCACGGCCGTCTCGGCGCTGAGCCTCGTCGGGCTTGGTGTTGCGATCATCGCGGTCGTCATCGTGAGCGCGGCGGACGGCGGCGCGGAGAGTGGCGGCATGCCCCCCGCTGCTCTCGGCCTCTCGCTGGTCGCGGGACTGGGATTCGCCGCTTCGTTCGTCATGCTGTCTTTCACGTCACCGGCGGCCGGCATCATGCCAGTCCTCTCGGCGCGGATGACGTCGGCGGTCGTGCTCACCGCGGCGGCCCTCTGGCGTCACCGCACCCTCGGCGTCGCGCCGGGCGCGCTGCCGTCCACGGTCGCAGCGGGCGCATTGGACGCAGCCGCGACCGTGGCGATGCTGGCGGCGATACATGCCGGTCCGCTCGCTGTAGCCGCTGTCATCGGGTCGCTCTACCCGGTCGCTACGATCCTCCTCGCCCGGTTCGTGCTCGGGGAGCGGCTGCGCCCCGTGCAGCGCGCCGGCGTGGCGCTCGCGCTCATCGCGGTGCTGCTCACCGCGCTGCACTGAGGCGGCGCGAGGCTACCCGGCCCGCTTCGCGTTGGCCCGGATGGCGTCGCACACGTACTGGGCGAGCCCGGGGCGAAAGTCGTCGTAGTGGCGCGCGAACCTCGGGTCCGCCACGTACATGGTCCCGAGCCCGACGTGCATCTGATGGGAGCAGGGATAGAACCGGCGGTCGATCTGCAGCCGGTGCTCCTCAGCCAGGTCCATGGCTTCCCGAGAGTCGGCCGGAAGTCCGCGCCCCATGGCGTCGGCAAAGGCCAGCGACACCCGCTCCTGGTCGTCCTTGACCTGTTTCCAGTCGTCCTTGGTGTACTTCTTGGCCCGCTCGACCGACTCCTTGTAGGCGTCGGTCGAGCCCCAGCGCTCACGCGCCTCTTGTTCGTACTGCTTGGGGTCGAACTCGCCGAAGACCTCGAACATGTCCTTGTCGTCCATGACTTCGCCCTTCTCCATCGCGTCGACGGCGTCGTCGACGGCATCGATCATGTGGCCGAGCTGTCGCGCCTTCTCCTCCAGCATCCGCCGCTGCAGCAGCAGTGCCTCGAGGCGGTCGAAGGTGGCGTCGGACATGATGCGGCCGATCTCAGCCAGGCCGAAGCCCAACTCGCGGAAGAACAGCACCTGTTGCAGGCGCTCGAGGTCGGCGTCGCCGTAGAAGCGGTAGCCGGCCGGGGAGCGCTCCGAGGGGCTGAGCAGCCCGATGGCGTCGTAGTGGTGGAGCGTGCGCACGCTCACCGCGCCCAACGCCGCGACCTCACCCACCGTCCGACCCATGCTCGATCACCTCCGCGAACGAGACTAGACCCTGACGTTACGTGAGGGTCAAGAGCGAGTCTCGTGCGACGGCAGGACGGCCGGCCGGCCGGGCGGTCACTGGATGCCCATCGCCTCGGCTGTCTCGTCGACGAAGTCGAAGACACGGTCCAGTTCCTCGTCCGCGACGCCGAACACCGAGCCGCGGGGGGCGAGCGCTTCGGTCCTCATCCACTCGGGAAGGCGGTCGTCTTCGGCGGTGAGGCCGGCGCGCTCGTTGAAGAGCCGCTCGTAGGTGAGCGTCTCGCGCCCGAGCCGCCACAGGCCCTCGGCATCCCACGCCTCGCCCGAGTGCGCCGCGGCCATCTCGTGGATCGCGGTGAAGGCCTCGGGGATGTCGAGCACGGCGTAGATGACGAAGGTGCACAGACCCATGGCGTCCAGCATCGCGTTGAGCACCTGCAGCCGCCTCGACTGGGCGACCGGGTCGGCGGCGGCGCCCTCCGGCGCATCGGCGTCGGCGATCGACATCCCCAGCGCGGTCGTGTCGCCCGCGGACAGGTCCGCGCCCATGGGGGACGTCGCGAAGGTGACGCCGACACCGGGCACTGTGCGCGGGTCCAGCCCCGACATCGCCTGATGCTTGACCACGGGCACGCGCACGGCGCCGAGCGCCTGGGCGACGGCCTCTGCGCCGTCTCCGAGCACGCGCCCGGGCTCACCGGCGCCGAAGACGCTGCGCAGGGCCGCGACTGCCCTGGCGCCGTCACCGAACGCGATCGCGCCTTCGGACATGCACACGCCGATGCCGACGCCCATCTCCGTCGGGTCCAGGCCGTACTCGGCGCACGCGCGGTCGAGCTCACCGATCACGTCGAGTTCTTCGATGCCGCAGTCGGCTCCGAACGCCCACGTCGATTCGTACTCGGGGCCCTTCGTCTGGTACATGCGATCCGGGCCGAGCCAGTAACGCGAACACTGGATGACGCACCCGGTATGGCAGCCGTGCCGCACGTCGCCACCCCGCTCGAGCGTCGTCTCCCGCTGCGTCTCGCCGGAGATGGCGTCCACTCCCTCGAAGCGTCCGCAGGAGAAGTCCCGAGTCGGCAGGGCCCCAGCCTCGTCCAGAGTCCTGATCACGTGGTTGGTCCCGAAGGTGGGAAGGGCCGTCCCGGAGGTCACGTGAGCGTGGAGCGCTCCCGCGAAGCGGCGCATCGCCAGATTGAACGCCTCGGCGTCAGCGTGGGCCGTGAACGGCAGACCGGCGTCGGAGATGGTGACGGCCTTCAGCCCCTTGCTCCCCATGACCGCGCCGAGGCCGCCTCTTGCCGCGACGCGGTTCGGTCGCTTGAGCACGTCCGAGACCGCGATCGCTGCGGCCTTCATGCCCGCCTCGCCCGCGGGACCGCAGGTGATCGTCGCGAACACGTCGGCGGGGTCGCGCCTCTTCCTCACGGCTGCGGCAAGCGCGTAGGTCTCCAGTCCCGCCCACTCGTCGACCCGGGAGATCGTCGCGTGCCCGTCGTTCTCGATCGCGAGCACGTAGCGGGCCGAGGCGTCCTGCGGCTTTCCCGTCACGATCACGGCCGCGATATCGAGCTTGCCGAGCGCGTGCGCGGCCTGGCCGCCGGCGTTCGACTCCTTGATGCCGCCCGTGAGCGGGCTCTTGGCACCGACCGAGAGGCGGCCGCCGTTCGGGGTGTAGGTGCCCCCGAAGAAGCCGGGGGCGAACACAAGCACGTTCTCAGGGCCGAGGGCGTCGGCCGTGGGCGGCACGAGGTCGAACACGATCGCGTCAGTGAGCGCCCGCCCGCCATATCGCTCCCACTTCTCGGGCAGCGTCTCCGTCTCGACGGTGAGGTCCGACATGTCCACGCGAAGCAGCTTGCGCATGAGGCCTCCACGCCGAGCCACGGCTTTCGGGAACAGATGCGAGTGAGCATAGAGCCTATCACCGACGCGTCAGGTCACGGCGCAGCCCGGGAGGACCGATGAGACACTTCGATGTCGTGGTCGTGGGGACGGGAGTCACCGGGCAGTCCGCAGCGTATGACTGCGCCAAGGCCGGGCTCGCGACGGCGATCGTCGACCGGCGGGAGTACGGCGGCACGTGTGCGCTGCGCGGTTGCGATCCGAAGCGGGTGGTCCTGAGCGCAGCCGAGGCGGTCGACTC
>Ga0073936_10012681_pt1 | contig 10007 bp, 8 predicted proteins | sample AliMusrvi5mmetaG_FD_87041 | JGI IMG/M metagenome (GOLD analysis project Ga0073936, IMG submission 87041) | Freshwater lake bacterial and archeal communities from Alinen Mustajarvi, Finland, to study Microbial Dark Matter (Phase II) - Alinen... | ecosystem: Environmental > Aquatic > Freshwater >... | reverse complement strand
GCTTGATGAGCGAGGGGCAGAGGTTGTGATGACTTCCCCGAATGCAAGTTGTGGAACTGAACGAATCGCAGAAGCCGCCCGAAAGATCGGTGGGGATGTTTTTCTCAATCTGCAGGGGGATGAACCCCTTATCAGCCCTGAAAACATTGACCTTGCTTTAGAACCTTTCTTTTCCCCAAATCCACCTGATTGCTCGACTCTCGTTTTTCCCCTCCAGCCCGGCGACGTGCAGATCGATGACCCTCATGTGGTAAAGGTCGCAATGGATACAAAAGGATTTGCCTTGTATTTTTCACGATGTCCGATACCCTTCAGACGCAACGCACTCTCAACCACCACGTATTATCGCCATATCGGACTTTATGCATTCAGTGCCGATGTACTGGCTAAATTTGCAGAACTTCCACCATCAATGCTTGAGGAGTCAGAATCCCTTGAGCAGCTTCGATTGCTCGAAAACGGGTTTCGTATACAGTGCATTCAAACCCTCATTGATAACCCGGGAGTAAATACCATTGAGGATCTTGAACTGGTCCGCAAAATAATCAGGGAAGCTTACCCTGGCTGATCACGGCAGGCAGCACCCCGTCATGAAATAGGAGTTCAACGTCATCGGAAGGGTGCAGCGTTGTTGTGGCAGTCATGAATTTCCCCTCTTTTTTCACAAGCACATACCCTCTCTCAAGTGTCTTTCTGTAATCAAGCATCTTCAACTGCTGCAGGATAGATGCGTAACGCTCTCTTTTTTCACTGAATCCGGTCTTGATTGTACTGGACATCTTATCGACCAGAGTGTTCAGTCGGTCATCAAACTGCTGCATCTGTAATAAAGGCCTGTTGAACGCATAACTGCTGCAGATTGAATAGATTTGCCTTTCTGCGCCATCAAGCTTTCCAAGCAGCAGACTATCCTGTTTTGATCGCAGATTGTCGATATGCCGCAGAAGTTCCTGGGTATCCGGAACCGCAAGTTCTGCTGCAATGGAAGGCGTTCCGGCTCTGAGGTCAGCAACCATATCGGCAATGGTCAAATCGGTTTCATGACCGATTGCACTGATGACCGGTATTGCTGATTTGTAGATGGCATTGGCCACAAGTTCTCCATTGAAGGCCAGCAGATCCTCAAGTGAGCCCCCACCTCTGGCGATGATAATGACATCAGGTCGGTGGCTGCTTTTTTTTGTGCTGTTGAAATACCCTATTCCAGCAGCCACTGCTTCAGCCGCATTCGCACCCTGAACACTCACAGGATAGAGTAGGACTTTTACAGCAGGATATCTTCGTTCAAGCACCTTGCTCATATCTTCAATCACTGCTCCCGTTGGAGAGGTGACGAGACCTATTGATTCAGGTATTGCAGGGATAGGTCTTTTTCGTTCAGGATTGAAATAACCCGCCTTGGCAAGTTTTTGAAGAAGTTCGGCAAAGGCCTGTTGCAGTGCACCCTGTCCGGCTTCAGTAATTGACGTACAGATAAGCTGATAGCGTCCCGAAGGAGGATATACCTCAAGTCGACCTTCAGCAATAACATTCATGCCATCCTTGAGAGCAACAGGAAGCCGACTTCCAGTGGTTTTCCATATGACCGCAGCAATCTGGGCCCCCTCATCTTTCAGGGTAAGGTAGCTGTGTCCCGAACTATGCCTTTTGAAGTTCGATATTTCACCTTTGATTTTTACTTGAGGAAAAAGAGTCTCAAGCCCGGTTTTGATCTGCTGTGTCAGTTCACTGACAGAAAGAATCTCTGCTTTCATTTCATCATTAATGGAACGGTGGGGCTGAAAAACCTGAAGCCTTCTTGAGGCATAATAAACAAAACGTTCACAAAACACATCCCTCGATTCTTATCCAATTGAAAGAAGTATTGACGGTGTGCAACTTTGCGTTGAGAATAAAAAGGTTCTGCGGTAGGAGGTTAAATGTTATTGATAGTCCGTAGGATCACAAACGTTAATACAAATAATTCCTTTTTACTGAGTTATAGCACTGTAGATTCACTTGATAGAGAGGGGTAGTTACTCCAGCCGACCGCGAAATTCCAGTAAGGATATTATGTTGAATGAAGCCGAAAACATTGTACCCGATCTCATAACACTCAAGAAAGGTCAGTAAATCTTTGTCACAGCGGATTCAACACAAGTGTTACGCCTGAGAGTACACATTGTTATTCTTCGTCGTTATGAAAAATGAACTTTTGCAACTCAACCAATCCTTACTTATTATTACTCTATACGATTGACCCCTATACAGCAAAGTAATATTTACGTTCGATTGTCGTTTTCGATTAATCAGAACATGCACAACATGACGATATATCGGCGTAGAGAGAAGTACATATAATCAGGATGAAAGTGCAATAAAACAGAATGTCAACCATTAATTCCCCCAGGTCAAAGACTAAAATCAACCACTTATGGATTGTGTTGATGCTCTCCGGGCTGAGCATGGTTACTCATTCAGCAGTATCGTTTGCAGTCGTTCATAAGATTGGGGAGAAATATGGAGGTGGGGTCGTTTATTATGTCGATAAAACAGGAAATCATGGCCTGATTGCCGCTCCTGCCGACATAAATACATCATATACTGATGCATGGGAAGGAGAGCCCGTTACTGGTCGGTATTGCTGGAGCACCAACCAGTACGAATCCGAGAACAACATCGATTATGCCTATCAGTATATTTCAAATACAGGTACAGCTATAGGTCAAGGTTCAGCCAACACTAAAAAGTTATTGGCGAAGTACCCTGCATCCAGTTACCCCAACACTGCTGCAGCAATCGCACATACATATCGCGGAGGTGGATTTGACGACTGGTTTCTGCCAAGCAGGGATGAATTGAACCAGCTTTTTCTTCACAAAGCGGTTGTTGGTGGGTTTACAGGTGGAGGCTACTGGAGTTCCACTGAAGTCGATACATACTTTTCATGGTTCCAGGGCTTTACCAGTGGAACCATGATCGACTACGTCAAAAATGAAACTTGGTTGGTTAGACCTGTACGGGCCTTTTAATTTTATTGCTTCGCTGACATTGATTGGCGGCACCTTAACCCGAAGACCATAACATTTGTTTTAAAGGTGGAAGTGTTATCTTCAGGGTTTCGTATGTATAAGGTGTTGTGATCCCTCATTCCTCAATGTCGATTTTATGATAAACCATGCTCTTATAGAAGAACTTGCCGGTTTGCTTGATGTTGAAACTCAGGAGGCCGGACGACTTCTTAAAGGATTTTTCAGTGCTATGGTTACCGAACTGTTAGCAGCGCATAAACTTTCAGTCAAGGGCCTCGGTTCGTTTAAGGTAACGCATGTCCCTTTGAAAAAACAAAGCAATACATCTGGTGTTACATACACCCCTCCCTTTAATAAGCTGATATTCTATAGTCGGATTTCTGGATCGGATGATACGGTGCGGATAGCTACAACAAAGCTGTTGCTGAGTTCCCGTGAAGCTGAACAATTTGGTCGGAGTCTTGCAGTTATTCTCCACAAAACGGTTAAGCAGCAAAGAGAGATACAAATCAAAGGATTAGGCCTTTTTTCTCTTGAACATGGATGCTATTGCTTTATTCCTGAACGATCTCTTGAAGAACTTTTAAACCGAGAGTATAAGGATCTTGAAAAAGTTGTTCTGTCGAACAATGACTCAACACCATGGTGGAGACAGAGTAAAACACTTTATTACGCAATATTTTTGGCAGCACTTTTAGTTACTTGTGCAGTACTTACATTCCTCAATCCGGGGAACCCGGCTGCAGAAGTTCCAGTTTCAACGACCAAGCAGCCAGAAAACCAGGTACCTGAAAAAATTGCCAGCAGTACACATATTCAACAGCTTATAAAGAAGACCGTTTTTCATGGAAAAAAAGAGTTGTAACCCATTGCATCCCCAGTCGATGTGTCCAGCATTCGGTGGACTGAGGGTGCTGACAAGAATTAATGGTGTTCAGGTTTGTTTGCTTGCAGATCAGGGTTGTCTCTACGGGCTGACCTTTGTATCACATTTTTATGCTGCGCGTAAATCTATTATTTCCCCCGAATTGATGAATGTGCAGATATCCGGCGGAACCATGATTGATGATTTGCGCCATACCATTGAGGAAATTGCCCGAGACCCGGCGGTGAAATTTATTCCCGTAGTCAGCACCTGTGTGGCTGAAACTGCAGGAATAGCAGAAGAACTGCTGCCACGTAAAGCCGGTAACGCTGAGGTGCTTCTTGTTCGCCTTCCAGCCTTTCAGATCAGGACACATCCTGAAGCGAAAGATGTTACCGTCGCAACGATACTGAAGCGGTTTGCAGGGTTTGATCATCCCAAAAAAGCAAAAACACTGGTTGTTCTTGGTGAGATTTTTCCAGTCGATGCCATGACTATAGGGAGTATTCTGCAGAAAATAGGTGTTGAGTCAGTAATCACACTGCCTGGGACTGCACTTGAGGATTATATCGAAGCCGGGCAGGTCGAAGCTTGTGCTGTGCTGCATCCGTTTTATGAAAAAACGGTTGCGCTGTTTGAAGAAAAGGGAGTAAAAATTGTCAAAGGAAACCCGATCGGTGCCAATGCAACTGTGCAATGGATACAGCGTGTCGGAGAAGCACTCGATCTTGATCCAGAGACTGTTCAGGCTGTCGCAGAAGAAGAAGGGCGGAAAGCCCGGGATGTATTCGCCCAATTCAAACATCTGAACGGCAAAGTCATCGTTGCCGGCTATGAAGGCAATGAACTTCCGGTTGTCCGCCTACTGCTTGAAGCAGGCCTTGATGTCCCCTATGCATCCACATCCATCGCCCGAATGGCACTGGGCGAGGAAGATCACCAGGTCTTGACGATGCTCGGTACAGAAATCCGGTATCGGAAATATCTTGAGGAAGACATGCAGGCAGTACTCGATTATGAACCGGATCTGGTAATCGGCACAACATCACTCGACAGTTTTGCCAAAGAGCGGGGAATTCCAGCCATTTATTATACAAACAACATCTCTGCCCGACCACTCTTTTTTGCCGCAGGAGCAGCTACTGTTCTCGGCATGATAAGCGGTCTGCTTGGAAAAAAAGAAGTTTTCCAAAAAATGAAAGAATATTTCGTCGGTTAGAAAAGAGATTACTATCAATAGGAAAAGCCGGCTGAAACCGGCTTTTCCTATTGAATATCAACAATCACGTCTTAAGTCTTTCATCTTTCCAATCCCGTCATCTCCCAGTGACCAACCCTGCTATCACGAATCGACCAACCCTGTCATCTCGAAGCTTGCTGAGAGATCTCTTTTCCGATTTCTCCAAGCACCTCAGGACTCAGCAGAAGATCTTAAACTTCCATAATCTCTTTCTCTTTCAAGGCAATAAGGTCTGTCAACTGTTTCTCAAACCTGTGCAGCATCTCATCCGCATCCTTTTTACCCTTGTTTTTCTCATCTTCGCTGATCGCTTTATCTTTCTCAAGCTTTTCAATCTCATGAATCATATCGCGGCGAAGATTACGGAGCGATACCTTGGAGTCCTCACCAAATTTCTTGGTGAGCTTGACAAACTCTTTCCGGCGCTCTTCAGTGAGCGGCGGAATGCTGACTCTGATATTCTGGCCGTCAGCCGAAGGGTTGAGCCCGAGGTTCGCGTCGCGTATAGCCTTTTCTGTAGCAGAAACCATAGATTTATCCCAGATCTGCACAACAAGAGTATGCACATCCAGAACACCTATATTGCCGACCTGTTTCAGCGGCATCTGCTGGCCGTATGCTTCTACCTTGACACGGTCAAGAAGGGTCGTTGTAGCCTTTCCTGTCCTGATTGAAGCAATTTCGTGCTGAAATGCCTCAATAGTCTTTTTCATTTTAGGCTCAGTTTTCTGATGAACATCCCTGACACTCATAGCTGTTTCAATAGGTTAGTGCTGGTTTGCAGAAAAACTCAACGTTTTTTATTAAGCGTGAGTCTGTCCTACTGTGGCCTTCGCAAAGCGCTTGTTGAAGCGTTCAACACGACCGGCGGTATCGACAAGTGTCTGTTTTCCTGTATAGAACGGATGGCAGTTGTTGCAGATATCAACCTTGATGGTTGTTCTGGTTGAACGCGTAACGAAAGAGTTGCCGCAGTTTGCGCAGTTGACGGTAACCTCTGTATACTTTGGATGAATATCTTGTTTCATGACTTTCGTTGACTTTATCGTACAATAAGTGATATAACCAGCAATAAAATTGTAAAGGTGCAAATATACAAGAATTTCAATCCAGTTACAACCATTAATATGACCGGCGCGACCTCAATAATATACCTGAAAGGAGTAGGTTCCAAAAAAGCATCCATACTGAAAGAGGCAGGTATTGCTACCATCGATAACCTTTTTGATTACTTCCCGCGCCGATACCTCGATCGCCGTGCCATGAAAAATATCGGAACCCTTATTGACGGCGAAACAGTAACAGTTGTCGGTAAAGTGCTGAAAACCCAGCTTGAGGGAGACACTCCGGGAAAAGCCCGGTTCAAGGCATGGCTTGGCGATGCAACAGGCTCTCTTGAGCTTACATGGTTCAAAGGCGTACGATACTTCTCCCGCAGCGTTGTGCAGGGTGAAGCTCTTGCCGTTCATGGCAAAGTGACTTATTTCCAGCATCATCCTCAGATGCAGCATCCCGATTACGATCGTCTCAGTGTAACTCCTCATGAATCAGCAGATGGAGTCACCAGCGATTTTGAGCTCTACAATACCGGTAAAATTATTCCACTCTACCCGACAACCGAGGCCATGAAGCAGGCAGGTCTTCCCTCTCGGCAGATGCGTAACCTTATTGTCCGGGCCTTTGAAGGGCTTATTCCGGGTAGAGAGGATAATCTCAGTTCCGAAATCCTGTCGGCTTACAGCCTTATGCCACTTGCAGACGCATATCGCGAAATGCATTTTCCCTCATCGGACGAAGCTCTTGCCAGGGCACGTTACCGCATGAAATGGACTGAACTTTTTTATGCCCAGCTCTTGTTTGCCCTTCGCCACAACGCGATCAGACAGATTAAATCAGCCGTCCGCTTCACCCATTCAGGCCAGATAACCGAAAAGCTATACTCCAGTCTCCCTTATGAGTTGACCGATGCCCAGAAAAATGCCATCCGCGAAATATACCGCGACCTCAAAAGCGGCAGCCCCATGAATCGTCTTTTACAGGGAGATGTCGGATCAGGTAAAACAATCGTTGCCATGTTTGCCATGGCTCTTGCTGCCGATAACGGCCTGCAGTCAGCCTTCATGGCCCCAACCGAGATTCTTGCTGTACAGCACTACCTCGGTATGAAACGTTTTTTTCAGCCTCTTGGCTTGAAAGTCGGGCTTCTGACGGGGAAACAAGGCAAAAAAGAACGGCAGGCAGTTCTCTCAGCCCTGAGTTCCGGTGAGCTCAATATCGCACTCGGCACCCACGCCATGATTGAAAAAGGAGTCAGCTATGCAGGTCTCGGACTGGTTATCATTGACGAACAGCACCGCTTCGGAGTCTTGCAGCGCAAGGCGCTCCAGGAAAAAGCAATCAATCCCCATGTTCTCCTGATGACAGCCACCCCCATCCCGCGAACCCTTACCATGGGTGTTTTTGGTGACCTTGATGTTTCGGTCATCCGGCAGATGCCTGCAGGTCGTACACCGGTCAAAACCTATTGCAGGCCCGAAAAAGAGAGCGCAAAAGTCTATGATTTTCTACGAACCCAGGTGGCGGAAGGAAGACAGGGTTATATTGTGTATCCTCTTGTAGAGGAATCTGAAAAAATGGACTTGAAAGCTGCCGTTGAAAGTTATGAACAACTCTCTGCCGAAGTGTTTCCTGACCTTCGGCTCGGATTGATTCACGGACAGATGACGCCCGATCAGAAAGAAGAGGTAATGTCACAGTTTCGGCTTGGAGAGCTTCATCTGCTTGTAGGAACCACAGTTATTGAAGTCGGAGTTGATGTTCCGAATGCCACGGTCATGATAATCGAACATGCAGAGCGCTTTGGTTTAGCCCAGCTTCACCAGTTGAGAGGCCGTGTTGGTCGCGGCGAACACCGTTCCACATGCTTTCTTCTTTATGCAAAGCTTACAGACGAAGCCCGTGAAAGGCTTGCAGCAATGGATTCAACGACTGATGGCTTCACCATCTCCGAAATTGATGCAAGAATAAGAGGTGCCGGAAATATTCTCGGAAAAGAGCAGTCCGGTACCTTGAGTGGATTGAAAATTGCTGATCTGAACAGTGATGTTGATATCATGCAGTCCGCCCGCTCCGCTGCATTCCACCTTGTCGAACAGGACAACAGTTTGCAGGCAGCCAATCACAGCATGATAAAAAGGTATTATCATCGTTATTTTCAGGAACGCTCATCTCTCGCCGATATCGGTTAGGGCCTTTTGAGGTATAAAATTATAGAAATGGATACTGCAGTTTAAAAATGAACATAAAAAAAGATCATGAACCGGCAACCACTGGAATTGTCACGGAGGTTTCCGGCGCATCATTTATAGTTATTTCCGACGATGGCACCGAGTTTCGCGCCCGAACCTTTCCCGGTACAAAATCAGATAATGGCGATACCTCACTTGTTGCCGTTGGCGACAGAGTTGAACTGAAATTGGTTGAGACCGGAACCTCGCTTTGTGAAGCAGTCATATCGTTTGTGTTCCCCCGCAGGAGTGCCCTCACCAGAAAAAGGGATGTCCGTCGAAACCGCAGCAAAGAAAAAACACAGGTCATTGCAGCCAATATCGATCAACTTGTCGTTGTAGTCTCCGCCTACGATCCACTGCTCAACACCCGCCTTATCGACCGATATCTGGTTTTTGCAGAATCCGAACATCTCGACACGATTATTGTAGTCAACAAGATGGACCTTGATGACTCAGCGGAAACCAGCCAAATGATGAAGCCCTACAAAGCTCTCGGCTATACCATTTTTTATACAAGCGCCGAAAAAAAACGCGGCATGAAATCTCTTAAAAAAGCTCTTGCAGGAAAGCTTTCAGCCTTCAGCGGTCACTCAGGGGTCGGAAAATCAACCCTGATCAATCAACTCTTTGGTCACGAGCGCTTAAAAACCGGCGAAACAAATTGGAAGACCGGAAAAGGCCTTCACACAACCAGCAACTCAGTTATGCTCCTTCTGCCAGGAGGCGGCTACATCATCGACACTCCCGGAATACGAGAGTTTAATCTTTCGGACATCACCAGAGAAAACCTGCGCTTTTACTTCAAAGAGTTTCTCACCTATATGCCTGACTGCGCTTACTCTTCATGCACGCATACGGTAGAACCGGGATGTGCTATTCTGCGTGCGGTTGAGTCCGGCCATATTGATTCTGAACGTTACGAGAGTTACCTTGCAATCTATGAAAGCATTGACCAGGACAGTTGAATCTGATGTTTTACCTTTGTTTACTTCTGTAATAATGCATCCATCCAATGCATTTGTTTCTGGCTTCTCTCATCATTGAACAGCTTAACCAATGATTACTACCGTCAATCCAGCCACTGCAGAACCGATTGCCGAATACCATACCATGACATCCGGTGATATTCGTGAAGCAATAACCCTTTCCTACTGGGACTATATTTCATGGAAAGACCGACCTCTTTCAGAACGCAGTAAGCTCATGAAACGCCTTGCAAAACTCATGCGCATCGAAAAAGACAAGCATGCCGCACTGATCAGTCGTGAAATGGGCAAACCCCTCTCACAGGCGGTAGCGGAAGTGGAAAAGTCCGCATGGGTCTGCGATTATTATGCCGAACATGCAGCATCGTATTTAAAGCCCGAAGAGCGCGATCTCGATGGCGGAATGCGAGGAATGGTGAAATTTGAGCCCATCGGTCTTGTCCTCGGCATCATGCCGTGGAACTTTCCCTTCTGGCAGGTCTTCAGACTCGCCGCACCAGCCATCATGGCAGGCAACGGCATTATTCTTAAGCATGCGCCCAATGTTACCGGCTCAGCCATTGCCATAGAGCAACTGTTTCGCGATGCTGGATTCCCCGCAAATATCTACAGAGC
>Ga0073936_10012679_pt1 | contig 10008 bp, 7 predicted proteins | sample AliMusrvi5mmetaG_FD_87041 | JGI IMG/M metagenome (GOLD analysis project Ga0073936, IMG submission 87041) | Freshwater lake bacterial and archeal communities from Alinen Mustajarvi, Finland, to study Microbial Dark Matter (Phase II) - Alinen... | ecosystem: Environmental > Aquatic > Freshwater >... | reverse complement strand
GATCACATCTATGAAGTCGTGGAAACCGCCCTGCAGATCGCCGGCCAGCCGGCCCTGATCCCGCTGCAGATGCCAGGAGGCGTTGACGGCAAACCGCTCACCGCGTACCGCCTGCCGGCGTTACGAGGCAGTTGGGCGGCCTGCAGCGAGGGGTTGGCGCACCCGCATACCGGCGCAATTCGCCCACTCGTCTTCGATCATGAGCTGGCGCGCGGGCGCGACGATATCGTGCTGGCGCATCTGAACCATCGGCTGGTGCAGATGTCGCTGCGCCTTTTACGTGCAGAAGTGTGGTCGCCGGCGAGCCTGCGGGGGTTGCACCGCGTCACGGCCCGGGTGGCGCCCAACACAATTCTAAGAACGCCTGCGGTGATCGGGCATGCCCGCCTGGTGGTCATCAGTGGCAACAGCGCGCGGCTGCATGAGGAGATCATGCTCGCAGGTGGATGGCTGCGGGAAGGGCGATTCCAGCGCATGAACCTGGGCGAAATGCAGGATGCACTGGCCGCAGCAACGCATGAGTTGCCGCCGCAAGCCATCACTGAGCGCATGCGTGAGTTGTGGCCTCAGATCAGTGGCCCGCTGCAGCAGGCGCTGGACGCACGGATGCGCACCCGCACCGAAGCGATTCAGAAGCTCCTGGCTGAAAGACGAGGGCAGGAGATCAGCCGGATTACCAGCGTGCTGAACGAGTTGCAGAGCGCCATCCTCGCCGAGTTACACCAGCCGGAGATGATGCAGTTGGAGCTGTTTACCTCGGATGAACGTGAACAGGCCCGACGCAATCAGGATGCGCTGCAGTTGCGCCTGTCGCAGATTCCCGGGGAGATCGAATCGGAGACGGCGGCCATTGAAACCCGTTACGCGGAGCCGGAGCCGCGATTGTTCCCGGTCGCAGTGACATTCCTTGTGCCGGAGAGAACATGATGGCCCTCACAGAAATGAGCCGGATGGCTCTCACAAAGTTCACAAAGATCACTAAGGAAAGAGGGACGGGTAGCAGGACCCATCGGATGGCTCTCACAAAGACCACTAAGATCACTAAGGAAAGAGGGACGGGTAGCAGGACCCATCGGATGGCTCTCACAAAGACCACTAAGATCACAAAGGAAAGAGGGATGGGTAGGAGGACTTATCGGATGGCTCTCACAAAGATCACTAAGACCACTAAGGAAAGAGGAGGAGCGGGATGACGGAGAATGAGATTGCCAGGGAGATTGTCGATGCGGCGTTTAAGATTCATGTGGCTTATGGATCGGGGTTGCTGGAGTCTGCATACAGTGCGTTGATGGTGCATGTGTTGACCCGCCGGGGGTTGCGGGTCGAAGCGGAGAAGTCTATACCGCTTCACTATGAGGGCGTCGTGCTCGCTACCGCATTTCGCGCGGATATGGTCGTTGAAGGCAAAGTGATTATTGAACTGAAGTCTATCGTCAAGGTGCAGGATGTGCACAAGAAGCAACTCCTGACTTATTTGCGCATCTCTGGCCTGAAGCTCGGTCTACTGATTAACTTCGGCGAATTGCTGATTGGCGACGGCATTACGCGTATCATCAATGGCAAACTGGATTAATTGAGCGTTAACCTGTCACCAGCATCAACCATGTGTTCTTTCATTCCTCTTTGTGAGCTTTGTGAGCTTTGTGAGAGCCTTATCATAGTGATAACCCAAACATGATCTCATCCGCCCGACACCACGCCGAATGGCTCTCGCTGCTCGAAGTCTCCGGCCCGTTCCTGAGTATGCCGGTGCTGTTGCGCGCCTTCCCGCAGGGTCTGGATGCCGCCGACCCGGACGTGACGCGCCAGTTGCGCGTGGCCTATGACGAGTGGGCGGACAATCAGGGCGGCGCGCGCCCATCTCAGGCGCTGCACACCGCCTGGGTGCGCTTTGTGCTGGGTCGCCTGCTGGACATGCCGCGCGAGGTCATCGCCCAGGGGCAGGATATCCCGCAGACGATCAAGGCCGTGATGGCCGTGCAGGGCGAGACGTTGCGACCGGATATCGCCGTGCTCGATCCCGCCGCGCCTGCGCCGGGCGTGCCTCGCCTGTTGATCCAGGTGCTGGCGCCGGGGCAGAATCCCGATAAGGTGCTGCCGGGCAAGCTGTGGAAAGCCTCGCCGGCGTCGCGCATGGCGGAATTGCTGCGCGCGACCAACGTCCGGCTCGGGCTGGTGACCAACGGCGAGCAGTGGATGATGGTGGATGCGCCGCAGCAGGGCACAGCCGGGTTTATCTCGTGGTACGCGTCGCTGTGGTTAGAGGAGTCGATCACGCTGCGCGCGTTCCGCAGCCTGCTGGGCGCGCGGCGGTTCTTCGGCGTGCCGGATGCCGAGACCATCGAGCGGTTGCTGGCCGATAGCGCAAACGACCAGCAGGAAATCACCGACCAGCTCGGTTATCAGGTGCGCCGCGCGGTCGAGGTGCTCGTCGAGTCAATCGATCAAGCGGATCAGGACAAGAACCGGACGCTATTGTGCGACGTCACCCCGCAGGAACTGTATCAAGCGGCATTGACCGTCATGATGCGGCTGGTCTTTCTGTTGTGCGCCGAGGAGCGCGGGCTGCTGTTGCTGGGCGATCCGCTGTACGACCAGAACTACGCCGTGTCCACGCTGCGGGGGCAGTTGCGTGAGATAGCCGACCAGCACGGCGAGGAAGTGCTCGAACGACGTTACGACGCGTGGTGCCGGCTGTTGGCCACCTTCCGGCTGATCCACGAGGGTTCGCAACACGACTTGTTCAACCTGCCGGCGTATGGCGGCGGGTTGTTTGACCCCGACCGCTTCACCTTCCTGGCGCGCGTGCCGATCAACAATCGCACTGCGCTGCATTTGCTCCAGGCGTTGCAAATCCTGCAGGTGAAGGTGCCGGGCGGCGGGCCGGCGGAGGCGCGGCGGATGAGTTTCCGCGCGCTGGACGTGGAGAATATCGGGCAGGTCTATGAGGGGTTGCTCGATCACACCGCCGTGCGCGCGACCGAGCCGGTTGTCGGGCTGGCCGGCGCGAAGGACAAGGAGCCGGAGATCGCGCTGGCCGAACTGGAACGGCGCCTGGCCATGGGGCAGGCGCCGTTCCTCGCGGTTCTGCGCGACGAAACCGGGCGCTCCGAGTCCGCGTTGCGCAAGGCGGTCGATGGCGCATTGCTGCCGCAGGCCGACACCGCGCGCCTGCTGTCGGCCTGCGGCAACGACGAGGCGCTGTTGCAACGCGTGCTGCCGTTTGCCGGGTTACTACGCGAGGACGATTTTGGCGTCCCGGTCATCATCCCAGGCGGCAGCATGTACGTGACGGCCGGCGCCGACCGGCGCAGCAGCGGCACGCATTACACGCCGCGCTCGTTCACCGAGACCATCGTGCAACACACGCTGGAGCCGCTGGTTTACATCGGCCCGGCGGAAGGGCTGCCGCAGGAACAATGGGCCTCGCGCGCGCCGCACGAACTGCTCGAAATGAAGGTGTGCGACATGGCGATGGGCAGCGGCGCCTTTACCGTGCAGGCCTGCCGCTATCTGGCGGAGCGGCTGGTGGAGGCGTGGGAGCGGACGGAAGAGAGGGGGAGCGGGGGAGAAAGGGAGCAGGGGAGAGGAGGGAGAGGGATGCGGGTGCGGATTACGCCGGAGGGGGAGGTGTCGCAGGGGAAGGTGGGTGAGACGCTGATCCCGCAGGATGGCGATGAGCGGCTGATCCTGGCGCGCCGGCTGGTGGCGGAGCGCTGCATCTACGGCGTGGACAAGAACCCGCTGGCGGTGGAGATCGCCAAGCTCTCGATGTGGCTGACGACGATGGACAAAGGCCGCCCATTCTCGTTCCTCGACCACGCGTTGAAGTGCGGAGACTCGCTGGTAGGCGCGGACGAGGACATGTTCGAGCGGTGGGCGCACAGCCTGGCGGGGCAAGGGGACCCTGGCCGCATGGCGCTATTCAACGACACCACGCGCGAGCAACTGGCAGAGGCGCGCGAGAAACGGCGCGAACTGGAGTCGTCCGACACGCACACGCCTGCGAACCTGGCTCACAAGGAGCAGTTGCATCGCGAAGCCGAAGCCGCGATGGCGCAGGTGCGGCGCGGTTGCGATCTGCTCATCGGCACCAAACTGCTGGGGTTGAAGCCCAGGGAGCAGCAGGCGTGGCAGGCCGAGTTGCTGGTCGCCTTTATGGCCGGCAAAGAGGCGGACAACCCGAAGGCGCAACGGGCGCTGGCCGCGGCGCGGAAAGAGCGCGCCTTTCACTGGCCGTTCGAGTTCCCCGAGGTATTTGAGAAGGGCGGGTTCAGCGCCTTTGTCGGCAATCCGCCGTTTGTGGGCGGGCAACGCATCAGCGGGCAGATGGGGACGCACTACCTCGACTATCTCAACGCCAAGTGGAACCATACGCGCGGCAGCGCTGATATCTGCGCGTATTTCTTCCTGCGCGCATTTGAGCACCTGCACCTTGACGGCACCTTCGGGCTAATTGCCACGAACACGATTGCCCAAGGGGACACGCGTGAGCGAGGTTTGGATTACTTAACAACTCATGGCGCGACGATTTATAACGCCGTACCCTCAGCGGAATGGCCGGGAGCAGCAGCGGTCTATGTAAGCATAATCCATGCGCGTAAGGGCAGCTACGCAGGCCAAATGCTGTTGGATGGCAAGCCCGTTACACATATCTCATCGCTTCTTGATAGCACAGAATCTCTGGGTAAACCACAGCGCCTGGCGGAGAACTCAGGAAAGAGCTTTCAGGGTTCGATTGTGCTTGGTATGGGATTTGTGCTGGAACCGGAGGAAGCACAGGCACTAATTATCAAAGACCCTCGTAATGCTGACGTTCTCTTCCCATACCTTAATGGTGTTGACCTAAATAGTCGCCCCGACCAAACTCCAAGCAGATGGGTCATAAACTTTTTCGATTGGGATATCGAAAAAGCAAGAAGCTATCCTCTTTGCTATCAGATTGTAGAACGGAAAGTAAAACCTGAGCGAGAGCAGCAAAATCGCGAGATACGAAAACGATATTGGTGGCGATATGGTGAGACAGCGCCGGCACTTAATAGAACGATCGCTCAACTTAAGCGAGTGCTGGTGCGAACACGGGTCACCAAAACACATGCATTGGTGTTTACGTTACCAAATATCGTGTTCTCAGATGCAACAGTGGTACTGGCATATGACAATGCGAGTGATTTTTGTGTGCTTCAAACGAGTTTTCATGAGCATTGGGCATGGACATACGCCTCAACACTGAAAAGTGATCTGCGCTACTCCCCGACAGATTGTTTTGAAACGTTCCCATTTCCCCGATTACAGGTTACTCAAACCCAATCCCTTATGCTCATTGGTGAGGGTTACCATAATTATCGAAAGCAAATCATGCTGGCGCGTCAAGAAGGATTGACCAAAACCTATAATCGCTTCCACCATCGTGGCGAAAGCAGCGCCGACATTGCCCACCTGCGCGAATTGCACGTGCAGATGGATCATGCCGTAGCCGAGGCCTATGGCTGGTCTGACGTCGATCTGGGGCACGGCTTCCACGAGACGGCGCAGGGGCTGCGGTACACGATCAGCGAGCCGGCGCGTCGCGAGGTGTTGGCGCGGTTGCTGGTGTTGAATCATGAACGGTATGAGGAAGAGGTCAAGGCGGGGTTGCATGAGAAGAAGAGCGGGAGCAAGGGAGCAGAGGAGAAGAGGAGGCGCGAGGGCAGCGGTGATGCTACGCCAAAGGCTGGGCGCGCGAAAGCGATGAAGGAAGATTCGGAAGAATATCGACTTTTCTAGTGAGATCTGCTAGCCGCTGGACACGCCCCGATTTTCCTTGTCAAGGTTATACGTAGCACTTGAGCGTCTTATGCACCGATCACAGCATTGATAGCGCGAACGATGCGCAACATATCGTCGTTTTCTACACTTCCAAGCTGGGTCACAAATCGTGAGATATCCACCCCGCGAAGCTGTAGTGTATCAATATTTCTGCGCCTATCGTTGGGTCAAGATTGACGCGCCAGATTTCACCGCGTTTCGGGTTAATCGCCATCGTCTACAAAGTCGCTGACGTCAGTAAAGTCGCCAGCTTGCCATTCCATACGTTCGGCAGTGGCTTCGGCAGAAGTGTAATAGCTCAACGCAGATTCAGCCTGCATGCGCAATCGCGTCATGCGTTCAGCTTGTTGCGCCCTTGCGAGTTCACTCAAGTGAGAGATCACGCGTGAGGACACGCTGTGCCATATGTCCTGAAGCTCAGCGAGACGGGACTGCGTGAGCGGCGCGTAGCTAGCCGAGATCGTGCTCTGAGTATTGAGACTTCGCAACGGAAAAACACATTCCGACGTGGAATGTCGGAATTGCTCGTAATTTGCAGTTTCCACCATGGTATTACTTGCCGCTCCAATATTGCCAGCGCCCCAGGTGATCACACCAATGGGTAAGCCCTTGCGCAGGTTAAAGACCTTGTCGGCGCTGTTGTAAACATTGACAACGACTGGTGCGCCATGTTGCGGATCAAGAGCCAGTAATGTTGTTGCGCTATCCGCCGCCAGCACAACGCCATCGTTTACTTTTATTGAGATCGCAATCGTCATAGGCGTGATTTGCCACCGCGCAGAAATCTCTCCATAAGATCATTGATATGATACAACGTAATCTGGAGTCGTTTCAGTATCAGTCAAAGCTGATCGCTGCTTTGTCGGGATGACTATATGCTGCAAGACAAACTTCTGACGCCGTCTGAAATTCGGGCCGCCCTCCAGTGCGGCATTATCCGCGACTTGCTCGGTCCTGCTGGTGGGCTGGAAGTCCCCGCGAATGAATTCGCGGCTGACACCTACGGGAAACGCGCTGAAGCGCGTTCAGGAACGCATCCCCTCTTAACCGGCTTTGAGCCGGTTTTGGCTTGGGGCCAGACGCCGAATTCATTCGGTGGCTGCGAATCCCCTCGATGGAATCCTGACCAGTCAGCATATAATCCGAGAGGAACATTTGTTCTACATTCATGATTACCTATCTCGAAACCAGCCTGCTTGACTCGCCAGCTCTGGCACTGATCAATACCGTCAACACTGTCGGCGTGATGGGCAAAGGCATCGCACTCTCTTTCAAGAAGCTCTATCCGGCCATGTTTGCCGAATACCAGCGCTTGTGCGGGCAGAAGAAACTGGATATCGGCAAGCTGTTTGTTTACACCACGCCAAACAAGATCGTTGTCAACTTCCCGACTAAAACACACTGGCGTCTGCCGTCAAGACCTGAGTACATTGAAGCAGGGCTGTGCGCGTTTGTGGCGCATTACAGTGACTATGGCATCTCGTCGGCATCCTTCCCACGATTGGGGTGCGGCAACGGCAAACTGGACTGGTCCACGCAGGTGCAACCGCTGATGGAGTGCTACCTGCAGCCGTTGCCCATACCGATCTACATCCATTTCTGCTTGTTAGAATCACAGTAGCCACCGTGTAGCGGCAGGAGAACTATGCTCAAAACCATCACAATCGAACGATTCAAGAGTCTCAATAAAGTTCAATTGGAACTGGGGCCGCTGAATATCTTCATCGGCACCAATGCCAGTGGCAAGTCGAATTTCTTTGACGCGATGCGGGTTTTGCAGGGAATCGGCTACGGACTCACCGTAGATGAAATCTTCGATGGCAAGCCCAAAAGCACCACCTTGATCGCTTGGGATGGCATTCGCGGTGGCAGCACGGGAGCGAGGAGCCAATTGCCATCCATTGCAAACCCCGACTTCATACGTATTGGTGCAAGTGCCAATGTCAATAAGGACACTTACGAATACGATATTAAGCTGGATGCAGAGCACGGCTTGATACGGTATGAACAACTGATCAGAAACGGCGCTCCCCTATATCGCACTGATGATCCTGCTGAACGCGCAAAGCCCATTCTTTATGTCTCGTTGCATGCGCCTTTGTCATCCAGAAAAGAAAACATCACATCGGCATTAGAGGATCGGCCAATCCTCGGACAGTTGATCGACGCTCTTGGGATTTCCTCGGACGAGCGGCAATCGCTGACTCGATTTGCAATAGATATTTCCGACTTGCAGTCCCTCGATCCTTTGCCATCCGTATTGCGCGCCTACTCAAAACGTCGCGGAGCGGAGCGACTGGGAGAAAATGGCGAGGACTTCGCGGCATTGGTGCAAACTATTTGTGAGGACATTTCATTGCGGGAGCAGTATGTCTCCTGGCTTCGCGAGCTGTTGCCTTTGGAGGTAGAGGAAGTCGCAATTCTGCCGGGCGCAGCGGGTGATCTCCTGTTTGCCATCAAAGAGGGCGGGCGCACCTTTGCAGCGCCGCTCTTGTCCGATGAGACGCTGCGTTTTGCGGCGCTCGCTTCGGCCATGTTCCAGCCCGATGCGCCTGCTATGCTGCTGATCGAGGAAATCGAGAATGGCATTCATCCAACGCGGCTTCGATTATTGGTTGAATTGTTGAAAAGCAAAGCCAACCAAGGCAAGACGCAGTTGTTTGTCACAACCCATTCTCCCTATGTGTTGGCGTGGCTGAAACCCGAAGATTACGATCACACCTTTATATGCGTCCGCGCCGAAGATGGGTCGTCTCAAATCCGTCCTGTGTCCAGCCTGCCCCATTTCGTTGAAGCCATTCAATGCACCCCACTGGCCGATTTATTTGCAGAGGGCTGGCTCGAGACAACGTTATAAAAGCGCGCTGCTCCTCTTACCTTTGTGATCTTTGTGATCTTTGTGAGAGCCATCCGGATTGGGTTCTTACAAAGCACACAAACGGGAGGATGAAAGAACACATTTGTGCCCCTGTGGCAATTGGAGGAAGACGCTACAATCTCAGGTGTAAATTGCGCGGGCGCAATCAAACAAGCGCGTTACCGTGTCACGCGCCGCACTATCGCTACATTGCCGGGATGAAACTATGCTGCAAGACCATATTCTGACGCCGTCTGAGATTCGGGCTGCCCTCCAGGACGCCATTGTCCGCGACTTGCTCGGTCCCGCCGGCGGCGCGGAAGAGATCATCGATGAACAAAATGTGCGCGGGCGTTACATCCTGGGGTTGCTCGCGCCGAAGGGCCAGACGCCGCTGCCGAATGACGCAGCCGCCGGCGTTATGACCGACGATGACAGCGCAGCCGCGCCGGAAGAGAGCGACGACCTCGCATTGGCCGGCAACGACACCGAAGATGGCCAGCCCGAAGCCCCCGCGCCGAAAGCCGCCACGATGCTTCAACAGTCCATTGGTCTCACCTTTACCGCTGCCAGCGATGCTACGTCAATCGCGATTACGGCGCGTTGGGGCCGCTACGAGCATGTCGATCGCGAATCAGCGGGGCTCGAATCCTCCAAACGCAACGCCTGGAAGCGCACGCCGGTTGAGGCAACCTCACAACCCATTGTGCTCAAGTCGGGTCGTTTGACGCGCTGGTCGCCTGATCCGGCGCACGCGGATGTCTATGTCGATGGCTTGATCCGCAAGTACGACTATGGCTGGACCGTGACCCTTTACCTCGTCAATGGCCAAAGCGAGCCAAAGCGCAACAAGGACGAATCGTGGATATTCCAGCCCCAACTGTCCGTCGCGTCCGCTGATGGGTGCGCGATCTTCCAACGCCACCTGGCGCGGTCGCAGGACCTGTCACGGCTGACGCCCGAAGACCAGACCATGCGCATGCTGTATCGTAAAGAGGTCGAGTTCGCGGTCGGACACGGCGTCGCGGTGCATGCGGAACTGGCTGAAGGCAGTTTCGATTGCGCCATGCGATTGCGCACGGTCATCGTGCCGATCTATGAGCTGTCGCCGACGCGGCCGGTGCATGTCGACGGCGTACAACTGAACATGCTCGCGTTGGCCGAGACGCAGGATGCGGGATTTGCCAGCGCATTGGGATCGCTGCCTCAGGCCTATATGGGCTGGATCGCCGCACGCGAGCGCGAGATCACGGCTGCGCCGATAGCGCCCGATCTATTGCCACACCTCGCCTCCGCCCGCATCAGCCTGGATCATTGTCGTGAAGCATTGCGCCGCATCCAGG
>Ga0073936_10012674_pt1 | contig 10009 bp, 10 predicted proteins | sample AliMusrvi5mmetaG_FD_87041 | JGI IMG/M metagenome (GOLD analysis project Ga0073936, IMG submission 87041) | Freshwater lake bacterial and archeal communities from Alinen Mustajarvi, Finland, to study Microbial Dark Matter (Phase II) - Alinen... | ecosystem: Environmental > Aquatic > Freshwater >... | reverse complement strand
GTAGCAATCCACGGAGCGCTCGGTCCTCCAACTGGATCACCTCGCACAGCCAAGATGGTGTCGATCTGGGCTGATTGATACTGATCTAATATCGCGATCAATTCATCTTTAGTGGAGCCAACGCATGTCAGGTGAGCAACGGTTGGAATCCCTGTGCGCTGCGTTAACTGGGTAGCAATCCGCAGGGTGCGATCTCTAGTTGAACCACCTGCGCCGTAGGTCACCGATATGAAATCTGGCTTCAGTGGTGCGAGCTGTTCAACCGCAGACCAAAGCCGCGCCTCCCCCGCTTCATCTTTGGGTGGGAATAGTTCTATTGAGAATGTGGGCCTGGAAAAAGTAGGCCTAGAGACCGCAGGTCTGGCTTCGGTTCTCTGGTTCATAGCGAAGCAGGGTACCGTTACCGCGTGGATTTTGAAGGCATTGGCGGGTTAACCGGAGAGATCAATACCTCACTCTCTCAATTTTTTGAGCATGAGTCGGCCTACCTGCGAGGCATTGGCAGTGAACTCATCCCCGTCGCCGATTCGCTCGGACACTTCCTTTTAGATAGCGGCAAGCGGTTACGTCCGCTCTTCGCCACCATCGGTTTCCTTGGAGCGGGCGGAGAACTCACTCCTCAGATCATCCGCGCCACCTCCAGTCTGGAACTTGTCCATGTCTGCGCCCTGATTCATGACGATGTTATGGATGCCTCAGATACCCGCCGCGGCGCTCCTGCTATCCATAAACAGTTTGAAGCCCTCCACACATCCGAAAAATTGCACGGCAGCAGCGAACAATTTGGTGTTGCCTCGGCGATCTTGTTGGGCGATTTAGCGTTGATCTGGGCTGCTAAAGCTCTGCATGAATCTGGCGCTCCGGCTGAACTTATCCTGCGCTCGCTGCCTTTCTATGACGAGATGCGAGTAGAGCTCATGGCCGGTCAATACCTGGATGTATACGAGCAAGCGCTCGCAAGTGAGAGCGTTGAGCGCTCCCTTAAGGTTGCCCGATTTAAATCAGGTAAGTACAGCATCGAACGTCCACTCCACTTTGGCGCCAGCCTGGCACCAGGATTTAGTCCGTCAATCATTGAAACGTATTCAGAGTACGGGCTACCTTTGGGTGAAGCCTTCCAATTACGCGATGATGTGATCGGCGTATTTGGAGATCCCGAAAGAACCGGCAAGCCAGCTGGTGATGACCTCCGTGAAGGGAAGCGGACGGTCCTTGTCGCAACCACCCTCTCCAAAGCGAGTGCTAGTCAGCGCGCCACATTCCTCGAACTCTTCGGTCGCAAAGAGTTAGATATTGATCACATCAACATCCTGCGCCAGATAATTATTGACACCGGTGCGCTTAATGAACTCGAATCCATTATTAGCGAGATGACTTCCAAAGCGCACAATGCACTAGTAAGTGGTGGAATTACCCCAATAGCCGCCGAGCTTTTGACGCAGATGGCGGTCGCGGCAACTCAACGTAATTCTTAGACATAAGGGGTTTTAAGTGCGCCAGACAAAGGGCAAGAGCGATCACGTTGTAATCGTGGGCGCAGGTCTTGGGGGGCTAAGTGCGGCTCTGCGATTGGCTGGGGCGGGGCGTAAAGTCACTGTGATTGAACGCGAGCTTGTACCGGGTGGTCGCAACGGGCTACTTCAGCGCGATGGCTACTCATTTGATACTGGTCCAACTGTTCTCACTATGCCATCTCTCATTCAAGATGCGCTCTCGTGTGTCGGTGAAGATCTGAAAGATTGGTTGGAATTGATACCAGTTGATCCGCTCTACCGAGCGTTTTATCACGATGGCACACATCTCGATGTGCATGCTGACACCGCACGGATGCAAGAAGAGATCGCTACCAAGATCGGTGCACCTGAAGCTGCAGGATATGCAAAGTACGTCGACTTTGTCACCAAACTTTATAAGTACGAGATGAACGACTTTATTGATCGCAATATTGATTCACCTTTGAATTTGCTAACACCTAATCTAGCCAAACTCATTGCACTAGGCGGCTTTAGGAAATTGGCACCGAAGGTGAGCGACTACCTTAAAGATCCCCGCACTCAAAAGGTTTACTCGTTCCAAGCTATGTATGCCGGAGTCAGCCCACAACAAGCGCTAGCAATTTACGCTGTGATTGCTTACATGGACTCGGTGAACGGAGTTTTCTTCCCTAAAGGCGGTATGCACGCGGTTCCACGCGCACTTGCCGGGGCTGCCGCTAAACATGGAGTTACCTTCAAATACGGTACATCAGTTACGACGATTGAGAAGAGTAATGGCCGCGCTACTGCAGTAATCACCGACACCGGTGAGCGCATCGAGTTCGATGCTCTGATTTTAAATCCGGATCTGCCAGTCGCATACCGCGAACTGCTCGGCCACACGCCACGCAAAGTCGCGCATCTTAAATATTCACCTTCGTGCGTAACGCTCCTGGTTGGCACCAAGAAGAAATACGACCATTTAGCGCACCACAATATTCACTTTGGCGAATCGTGGGATGGGGTTTTTGACGAACTCATCAATAAGCAGACCCTCATGACCGATCCAAGTCTCTTGGTAACAGTTCCAACCTATGACGATCCAACGCTCGCTCCTAGTGATCGCTCCTCTTATTACATCCTCTTTCCGACTCCCAACTTGGATGCAGATATTGATTGGCACAAGGAAGCGCCTCGCTATCGAGATGAGATGCTCCGAGTTATGGAATCTCGTGGCTACACCGGCTTTGCAGAGTCAATTGAGGTTGAAGAGCTGACTACTCCCCTAGATTGGCAAGAGCGTGGAATGGAGCGCGGCGCCCCATTTGCCAGCGCACACACCTTCTTCCAGACCGGGCCATTTAGACCGCGCAACATGGCACAAGGTTTTGAGAATGTGGTCTTTGCAGGATCTGGAACTCAACCCGGTGTAGGTGTGCCGATGGTTTTGATCTCTGGACGTTTAGCTGCTGAAAGAATCGTAGGAGCAATTAAATAAAGTGGATGAGTTAACCGCTGCGGGAATAACCGACCCAGAACTTCGCGCCTCATATGCGGAGTGCAAGCGGCTTAACTCCCTGCACGGTAAGACCTACTACTTGGCCACCTTGTTGCTCCCTAAAGAGAAGCGGCCTCACGTACACGCGCTCTATGGATTTGCGCGTTATGCCGATGAGATCGTCGATGACCTGGCATCAACACTCACCATTCCTGAAAAGGCTAACCTCTTAAAAGAGTGGGGCGATGGAGTTCTTAGCGATATCAAATCTGGCACGAGCAGCGATCACATCGGACGCGCGTTGGTAGATACGGTCCGACGATTTGATATTCCAATCTCCTACTTCGAAGCATTCTTGCACTCCATGACCAAGGATCTTTCGATTACTCATTACCAGACTTATGACGACTTGATGGAGTATGTGTATGGAAGCGCAGCTGTAATCGGATTGGAGATGGTTCCGATCTTGGGCTACAGCGATCGTGCCGCATTTTCGGCAGCCGAGAAACTTGGTGTCGCATTTCAACTCGCCAACTTCATTCGTGATGTCGGTGAGGATTTAGATCGCGGACGTATTTACTTACCGCTCGATGAATTAGCGGCAGCCGGTGTAACTCCAGAACTTTTGGCTGCGCGCAAACTCACTCCGGAGATTAAGAGCGCTCTCGCCTTCCAGATCGCTCGGGTCAGGCGTTTGCAGGCGGAGGCGAGCGCAGGAATCGCCCTCCTCGATCCCGCAAGCCAACCCTGCATTCAAGCAGCAAGTGAGCTCTACTGCGGGATCGTGGATGAGGTTGAAAAAATAAATTACGAGGTATTTACCAAACGTGCCACAACATCCACCTGGCGCAGGTTGAAGGTAGCCGGGCCTGCCTTCGCACAGGCAATTCGAGTGCGTTAAGAAGCGCGCGCGTTAAGGGAGCAGACGCTACAGTTAACCCCAACGGGAGCCGCTTATGTGGCTGAGAGGACCTGATCGTCAGGTCGACCGTATGACCAGTTCGGTAATGCGAATTGTGGAAGGGGTTTAATCATGCATTCTATAAATCACGCACTCATGACCGTCATGTTAACCGCATGGGGATATCAACTCACTTATCTAGAGTTCGTCGCCTTTGTAACTTCTGTTGTTGGGGTTGCGTACGGAATCTTTGGTCCTCGAGTTACTTGGCCATGGTGGAATATCAGCAGTCTGCTCTACGCAGGACTTTTCTTTGAGCAGAAATATTATGCAAGCGCGCTTCTGCAATTTGTATTTGTCGCAGGTGGAATTTGGGGTTGGTTTGGCTGGGGTCCTAAGGGTGCTAAGCCGGCGAAACTCAAACTACGCACGAATCTTCTCTGGATCGCAGGTTACGCAGTTGCTTGGTTCTCTCTCTATCCACTTTTGAAATATTGGGGAGCGGCCGCCTCACTCACCGATGCCTTCGGTTTTGTCGGAAGCTGCATCGCGCAGGTACTAATGTGCGTTGAACGTTACGAGGCGTGGCCATTGTGGTTTGTCGTCGATGGGGTTTACACCTATCAGTTCTGGCACGGTAAGTCCTACCTCACCTCCATCCTCTACTTCATATTCGTCTTGCTTGCTATTGGCGGCTGGAAGCGTTGGCTGCGAGTCGCAAATCTCCCCGAGAGTGTTATGAAGTAAAAGCGCTCAATGATTATCACTGTTGATGGCGTTGCGGGGGCGGGTAAGACCACCCTCGCACGCTTCATGCACGACGAATACAAAGATCGCACCAGTGTTCACGTGATTCACATGGATGATTTATACGATGGCTGGGCAGATCCGTTCGAATCAGCTCTATCTAAGAAATTAGAGGCGATCGCCACAGCTCACAACGAGAAAAAGCCTTTGGAATTAACGAAGTACGACTGGGTAAATGATTGCCCGGGTCCTATATTTATTGTGCCTCCTGTGGAATTGCTGATTATTGAAGGAGTTGGCTCCGGGCAGAGTGCAATCCGAGATTTAGTTGAAACAAAGATATGGATTGATTTAGAACCCATCGTTGGGCTGCGCCGGGTCCTCGCGCGGGATGGATTTGAGATCGAGGAGCAAATGCTGGGGTTTCTAGAGCAGCAGCGCAATCACTTCGTGAAGGAAGGCACGCGCGCTGCCGCTGATTTCCACCTGAATGGGCTGCACTAACCTCTAAGATTTAAGCGTGTCAGATCTATCAGGCGAAATTATCGATAATCGCTATGAGCTTATTTCGCTCATAGCCGCTGGAGGCATGGCCTCTATTTATAAAGCCAATGATCTGCGATTGGACCGGTTTGTGGCGGTCAAAATCATGCATCCACACCTGGCCAATGATGAGGAGTTCGTCAATCGTTTCATCAGAGAAGCCAAGGCGATCGCCGCCCTATCTCACCCAAATATTGTCTCGATCCAAGATCAAGGGTGGAACGAAGGTGGAGCTCCAGCGGTCTTTATCGTCATGGAATTCATAGACGGCCAAACCTTGCGCGATCTGCTCTTTGAGAAGGGACGCCTAACTCCCAACGAACTCTTGCACTACATGATTCCAGTGGTGAGCGCTCTCTCGCAGGCCCATGGCTTGGGTATCAACCACCGCGACCTAAAACCTGAAAACATACTGATCTCCAAAGATGGTCGAGTCAAGATCGCCGACTTTGGTCTGGCGCGCGGTGGATTGCTCGGCAGCACAATGACTGTCGAGTCGAGCGTCGTCTTAGGTAGCGTCTCATACTTATCCCCTGAACAAGTTGAGCGCGGCATCTCTGATGCACGGAGCGATATTTACTCGCTCGGAATTATGTTCTTTGAACTGCTCACAGGAAGCAAGCCATACGACGGCGATACCCCAATCCAAATTGCATTTAAACACGTCAACGAACGAGTACCTGCCCCCTCCACGTTCGTTGATGGCATCCCACCGGCTCTCGATGAACTTATTGTCCGAGCGACCTCACCCAATCCAGATCACCGCCAGAAAAATTGCTCGCAACTTTTAGAAGAGTTGCAGAAAATTCAGGTTGATCTCGATCCTAAGCGTTCACAGTTGAGTTTAGATCTAGATTTGCCACTTCCAACCGCAACTCCAAAGCGCAAGAGCGCCAGACCTGAAGTACGTGTCGGAAATACCCTCGTTACTAGAATTAAGAGTCTTACTGAACCCACTCGAGTAAAAAACAGTCCAACCAAACCAACTTTCATCCCTGAAGGACAACTAAAAGGACAACTAAAAGGACAACTAGTGGGAGATATTGAGGTACCAGCTTTGAGTCACAGTGGAGAAATTCGTCGAAAAACTTCCAAGCGGGTAAGACGAAACCGAATCAGATTTCTGCTCACCGTAGTTGTGTTACTACTCATCGCTGGCGGCTATTACTTCTTGGCTGGATCTGGCAGCGGAGTATCTATTCCTTCTGTGGTTGGAATGAGTCAGGCCGATGCCACCACTGCCCTTTCGGATATTGGTCTTAAAACTTTTATTGCGCTCAAGGAGATTGATTCAGGCGTTCCTGCGGGTGAGGTGATCTCATCATCACCTGGTGGCGGAGCCCATTTAAAGAAGGGTGACACAGTTGCTCTCACAATTTCATTAGGAGCACAGGTTGTTCCGACTCCTACGCCAACTCCTACGCCAACACTTACGCCGAGCCCATCTTCGACCATGGCACCAGTGGCTATTCAGTCCTATGTTGGTCTCACCAGCGATCAAGCGCAGAGCGAGTTAACTGCGGCAGGAATGGTGGTTAACCAGACCTTTGCATATAGCGACACAGTTTCGATTGGCAACGTCATTTCGCAAACTCCCGATGGCTCATCCCCAGTGCTTCCCGGGACGACGGTTAATTTGATCGTCTCTCAAGGATCATCGACGGTTTACATTCCAAATGTTTACTCGTTGTCGGGCAGCTATGCCAAGACCGAACTTGAGAATCTGCAACTCAAGGTAGTTGTGCGCAAGATTGGTAACGGCAAGCACGTCACCAACGTCTCGCCGAAGGTCGGAACACAGGTAAAACGTGGCTCTACGGTGGTCATAACGCTCGGGTAGGCTCGCCCCATGAGCCCAACCAGTCCTCGCATCGCTCCTCGCATCGGTGCCCACACGCCAACTTCAGGCGGAATGGCTAAACGCTCGATTGAGTATGCGCTAACAACCGAGGCGGAGGCGATACAAGTATTTGCCTCAAACCCACGTGGTTGGGCAATGCCAGAAGCTAATCTGGCAGCGGATACCGCATTTAGAGATCGCGCGGCAGAACTCGATATTCATACATATGTTCACGCGCCTTTTCTTATCAATCTAGGATCACCGACACAGAGCACATACGAAAATTCTTTAGCCTCTACCGCGTATTCACTAAAGCGCGCTCGTGAGATCGGCGCGCTCGGCACTGTTATACATACCGGCTCCGCAGTTGAAGAGAGTCACGTGCCTACCGCTTGGAGGCAGATCAAAAAAGGAATGATGCCGATTCTCAAGAAGTTGAAGGATGAAGATCCATGGCTACTTTTAGAACCTACCGCTGGTCAAGGTCAATCACTAGTTAAGAAGCTCGATGATCTGCTGATGTACTTCGAAGCACTTGAATGGCATCCCAAAGTTGGCGTCTGTCTCGACACTTGTCACGTCTTTGCTGCGGGCCATGACATTGCCAAAAAAGGCGGTATGACCGAGACCTTAGATCTTCTGGTCTCATTAGTAGGTGTTGAGCGCATCAAATTAATTCACACAAATGACTCAATGGATGTGTGTGGAGCGCTTAAAGATCGCCATCAAAATCTAGGAGAAGGTGAGATCGGTCTTAAGGCTTTTGAAGAGTTGATCGCCCACCCAGCGGTAGCAAATGCTCCCCTGATCCTTGAAACTCCGGGCCAAGAGCCAGAGCACGGCGCAGAGATTGCCCTCCTCAAAAAAATGAGAAGCAAACGGAAGTGAATTTAAAGGAACATAAATCGATTCCAACTGTTTTACTTCTGAGCGTTGCTCTGGTCTGGGGTAGCACATTTGCGATCATGAAAGATACACTCGGGCGAATCGACGTCAACGCTCTTCGAGCTTGGCGATTTGTTGTGGCAGCACGTGCAATGGCCCTGCGCCGCCCGCAAGCTTTTCGGCATATGACGCCTAGCTTTCTGCTTCGCGGTATCTGCGCAGGACTTCTTTTAGGTGGAGGCTATATCTTTCAAACCTTTGGACTGACCCTCACGACCGTTGCCAAAACTGGATTTATCACTGGCCTCTATGCGGTATTTGTTCCGCTGATCGCAGCGGCTTTTTTCAAACATCACATCACCAGAATGCAGTGGATTGCCGTCGGGCTCGCGATATTCGGAACTGGGGTACTTTCATTGCACGGCTTTGCATTAGGAAAAGGTGAATTTCTTGTTTTGGTCGGCGCTCTCTTCTTTGCATTACACATCATTGGCTTAGGAAGGTGGAGCCCCGGCCGGGACCCATACGCGCTCACGATGATCCAAATGGCTACCGTTGGGTTCTTAGCCTTTCTAGCCTCGCTCAAGAGTGGGTTCCATGTCCCGCATGATCAAGGCGTTTGGGCCGTTGTCATTTATAGCGCCATTTTTGCTAGCGCCTTCGCCTTCATCGTACAGACCTGGGCTCAATCTTTTATGTCGGCAACGAGCGTCGGCATCATTCTGACCATGGAATATATATTTGCTGCGATCTTTGGGATTGCGATTGTCCATGAACACTTAACCTGGCGAGTTCTGGTGGGTGGCGGGTTGATGATGACCGGGGTATATCTTGCGATCCTGTTTGAAGAACCAACTGATCGTGCAGCAATACCGAGCCATGAGAAGATAACCCCATGATCGATTTACGCTCTGACACCGTTACTAAACCAAGCGATGCGATGCGCGCTGCAATGGTCAGCGCCGAGGTTGGCGATGATGTCTACGGCGATGATGCAACCGCAAATTCGCTCGAGGAGCGAGTATCGGCGCTCTTTGGTTTTGAAGCCGGTCTATTTACTCCATCCGGATCGCTGGCAAATCAACTTGCAATTCGTCAATTGGTAAAACCTGGCGAAGAACTCATTACTGAAACTTTCTCACATATTGTTCGCGCAGAACTTGGCGCAGGTGCCGCATTTAGTGGAATAACAACTCGTACATGGGAGTCGCCTCGTGGGGCGCTCAAAGCGATCGATCCACTTCGCATTGCTCGTCCCGATTCTGGTCCCTACCAGGTTTCGACGACTGCTATCGCTGTCGAAAATACGCACAACTTCGGTGGTGGCACGGTTCAATCTTTGGAAGAGATAAAGCTGCTACGAAACGAATCGCTCAAACTTGGCCTCACCATGCATCTAGATGGCGCTCGAATTTGGAATGCTCATGTAGCGACGGGGGTCTCATTCCTCGAGTACGGAAAATACTTCGACACTGTCTCGGTCTGTTTCTCTAAAGGGTTAGGCGCCCCAGTTGGTTCAATGGTGCTCTCCAATAAAGAGCGCATCGCCAGCGCACGAATCTGGCGCAAGCGTTATGGCGCTGGAATGCGACAGATTGGCATGCTTGCTGCAGCTGCTCACTACGCGCTTGATAACAATATTGATCGCCTCAAAGAAGATCACTCCAATGCCCGCTCTCTCGCGCAAGCAGTGGCCGCGGTTGCCCCAACTGTCGTTATTCCTGATGAGGTTGATACAAATATCGTGGTCCTAGATCTAGCGGGAGCTAACGTTTCTGCCTCTGAGATAAATGCTCAACTTAAAGAGGCTGGAATCTTGGGAAGTTCAATAGGTCCAACAACGCTGCGCCTAGTTACTCACCTAGATGTAAGTGCGGCAGATGTAGCGAAGGTAGATTCGGTACTGCCTGAACTAGTGGAGCGCGCCTTCAAAGCGTAGAAGTTCCTCTTTAAAGTGCAGTCCATATGCATAATTACCGAGTTCGCCTCCCGTTTTAACGACTCGGTGGCAAGGAACAATCGGCGCAATTAAATTTCTGGCGCAGGCAGAACCTGCCGCACGAACTGCATTAGGTGAACCAGCGCGATCGGCTAGTTCGGCATAGCTCATGGTTTTGCCG
>Ga0073936_10012669_pt1 | contig 10011 bp, 10 predicted proteins | sample AliMusrvi5mmetaG_FD_87041 | JGI IMG/M metagenome (GOLD analysis project Ga0073936, IMG submission 87041) | Freshwater lake bacterial and archeal communities from Alinen Mustajarvi, Finland, to study Microbial Dark Matter (Phase II) - Alinen... | ecosystem: Environmental > Aquatic > Freshwater >... | reverse complement strand
GTTTACCGCCGGTTTTGATCACTGCGTAGGCCATGGCCGTATATGGGGAAAGGTGAATCCACCCTTATGGGCGGGCGGGGAGATCACCACAGACCACCCCGGGAAGCAAGTTTTTTTTGTCCGCTCAGCAAGTTTTTCAAAAGATTGGGGTTTGGAGTTCCGCGTTTACGCGGTCTTTCATTCGCAAAGACCGCCGGACACCGAACTTGCTCTACTCCGGCCAGGCGATCACCGGCGGCTTGTCGCCCCAGACGGGATTGGCGGGATCGAACAGGGGTTTGCCGGAAAAATCGATCACATCTCCATATTCGTTGATTTTTTCATGCGTGGCGGAGTTATTCAACCGGAAGATGACTGCAAAACCCTTGAAGGGTTTTGGATCGAAACGGGTCGTGCCAGGAATGAGGGGGGTGACCAAAATCGGTCGCAGCGGATTGCTTTTCCCATCGGCCCCCAGGATGTAGGAAAATCCGCATTCACCTTTTTCCAAGACATGAGCGGGACGCATGTCTCCGTCCGGTTTGCGGCAGCCTCTGATGTTGGCATAGAATAACTTCTCATTATCCACGTAGCCGGCGGCAATGAGTTGCCGGAAAAAATCGTTGGAGCTTCGGGTGCCAAGCGGCAGGTGGCTGGTGTCTTCTTTCCGAACGGCATCGACCGTGGTCGCATCGGGATATTTCCTGTAGTCCTCCGCGAAATTGAACAAGGCCAGGCCGATGCCTTTGGAGTTGGAGATGGCTTCCGTAAGAGAGCCATTCTGCTTGCCGCTAAGTATCATCGGCAGGATAGCGGCGGCGATGACCAATAAAATCACGACAACGATCAATCCCACCACCCAGTTGCGCAACATGTTCCCGCGCGGGGTCGGTGTGTCTCCGGCAGAAGGTTTGAAGTCAGATGAGGGAGGAGTGTTCATGCCGGCGGTTCACCGTTAGAGCCTTGCTGCCGATTTTCTAACCATCAAACAACATGCTCGGTAGGGGTGGTTTGGGATTAAATGGTGTATTGGTGACCCTTGTTGCGTGATGAGCTGGGGCCGGGTGTATGGTGTCACAGCATCACCCCGCCGGGAGCGGTCAGCGGGCTGCGTGCCGTTTTAAAAACTCGTCTGCGAGGTTCGCGTAGGACTGGGCGCCCAGTCCTTGGGGATCATGTTCGAATATGGTTTTCCCGTGGCTGGGAGCCTCACCGATGCGGATGGTCCGCGGAATAGTCGTGGAATATACCTGCTCGGGGAAATAGTTGGAGACCTCTTCAACCACTTGGCGGGAAAGCAGTGTGCGACCGTCATACATGGTCATCACGATGCCCTCCATGTGGATGTCCGGGTTGGCACCTGCGTTGCGGATTTGATCAATGACATGGACGATTTTTGCCAATCCTTCGAGACCAAACCATTCGCATTGGAGCGGGATGAGAATTTCATCTGCAGCGGCCAGCGCAGAGGTCATGAGCACCCCAAGTGAAGGAGGGGTATCCAGGATGCAGTATTCAAACAAGTCATTGGGTTTGAGCGCCTGAAGGATGCCCCTGAGGCGTGTGAGGTGGTCATCACCACGGGCAAGTTCGATTTCCACGCCGGCAAGATCCATTTCCGATGGAACCAGCGAGAGGTTTTCACGTCCTGTAGGCAGGATCAACTGGTGGACGGTAGCCTCGCCCATGAGCACGGGATACATGCTGGTATTTTCGGGAGGCTCAATGCCTAGACCGCTGGTGCAGTTCGCTTGCGGATCTAGATCCACCAGAAGAATACGTTGCCCGCGCAGCGCGAGGGCGGCGGACAGGTTCAGAGCGGTGGTGGTCTTTCCCACACCCCCCTTCTGGTTGGCAACGGCGATGACTTTCATGGGCGGCAGGATCGGAAACGGAGGCCATCATCCGGGATGGCGCTCCGCTTGCAATCAAAACCGTCACCCATCGTCCAAATCTCCGGCGAGTTTTGGTGGGATCAGATAGATGAGGGTGCCGTTGCGGGCGGGCGGCGTCAGACGCAGGCAGGAAATGGAGCCCTTTTTAACCTCCACACTGCCGCTGGTAGCGCCGAGTATCCATGCAATGAGTTCGGAAAGATCTGGCTCGTGGCCAACTATGGCCACGCGCTTGAATTCCAAGAATCCGGCCAGTTCCTTTAGCGCCTCTTCCGGGTACATACCACAGGCCAGCCAGCTCTCAATGACCGCGCCCGGTATGCCCGCTGTTTCACAGAATTCATCCGCCGTTTGGCGTGCGCGGACCATTGGACTTGTTAGAACAATGTCCGGCAGCAGGCCTGCGCGCTTCAGTGCCGTGGCAGCCTTACGAGCCTGCAAACGGCCCTTGCCGACCAGTTCACGTGCGCTGTCTCCCTGTTGGTTGATATGCTCGGCCTTGCCGTGACGCAGAAGAATGAGTTCCATGTTAGGTAATATTCTAAATCCTAAATTTCAAACGACTGAAAAAGCAGGCTGGTGGAGGATAAGACGCCGAAAAAAGGCAGGGACCCTCACCTCTTGATCTTTCGGTTTTGTATTACTCACATCGTCATGCCGCCATCGACGGCAAAGACCTGGCCTGTGATGTAGCGGGCTTCGGAGCTGGCGAGGAAGGCGACCATGGCAGCGATGTCCTTGGTTTCACCGAAGGTACCGAGCGGAATTTTGGCAAGCACGGCTTCCTTCACAGCGGGCGGCAGGTCATCGGTCATATCGGTGGTGATAAATCCCGGGGCAACGGCATTGCAGGTCACGGCGCGCCCAGCGAGTTCGCGGGCCACAGCCTTGGTGAAACCGATGAGTCCTGCCTTGCTGGCGGAGTAATTGACTTGTCCGGCGTTTCCTATCAGGCCGATCACCGAAGCAATGTTGATGATACGCGGGTCTTCCGCCTTCATGAGCACTCGTATAAATCCTTTCACGGTGTTGAAGGCACCTTTGAGATTGGTGTCTATCACCGTGTCCCAATCCTCCTCCTTCATTCGCATCAACAACCCATCACGGGTGACGCCAGCATTGTTGACGAGGATGTTCACCACGCCCATTTCATCACCGATCTTTTTCGCGAGCTCCTGAACGGCAGCATGGTCGGCAACATCCACGGCATATGCGCGGGCGGCATCCAGAAACTCTGCGTTGATTTCCTCCGCGGTCTTCCCGCAACTTGTGATGTTGCGGCTCACCACGGCGACCTTGGCCCCCTCCGCAGCCAGTGTGCGGGCGATTTCCTGGCCGATCCCACGGCCACCTCCAGTGACGACTGCGATTTTGTTGGCAAAGCGTGACATGACGGGAGCCTTGCGATGGATTCCCCGGGTGTCAACCCGCATCCATCGAGGTTCAACAGCTCAAGTCACGAAGTTCGGACTGTTCATAGCCAGCTTGTGCATTCGGATCCTCAAGAACCACCCATTTGCCTTCCGCTTGAATCGTAAGACATGCATCAAAGTGATGCGAAGCGTCGCCATTTTTCGAGAATATCACCACCCCTATGCCCTGCGCTTTGAGCATTTCCAGAATGCGTTCGACGCGGGCTTTGGGCAATGAACTGCCTGGCCGGTCAAGAAACACAAATTTCGGCTTACATAAATAAACCCGCGCGACGGACAACAGATGTTGTTCGGTGATGGAAAAAACATCATCCCAATGGCGATCCACATCAAATCCGCCGACGCGATCCACCACATCCTCAAGGTCCAGTTGCCTCAGCACATCCCGGATTTGAGTATCTGTCACGTATGCCTCCCACCCCGGCCGTACTAGGGCATCCCTCAAGGCACCCGGTGGCAAATAGGGTCGCTCCGGTAAAAATAATAACTCCCGCATTTCCGGGCGTATGATTTTCCCATTGCCGATGTCCCACATGCTGGCGCTTGCACGAAACAATGCCAACAAGGGTGCATCATAATCGCTCGTTACCATCCACTGTGATCCCTTGAGGATTCCTAAATTGAGGTCCTCGATAAGGAGTTGTGTATTGTCTGCAGAATGAAGAGTGACGTGCTCGTAAATCACATGGTCACGCCCCACCTCCACTTGAATAGCGCTCGGTGTCGCGTGACGGGATTTTTCAATGGCATCAGTGAGCACATGAAGCCTTGCTGTGACCGCGCTAAATGTCGAAATCGATTGAAACTGAGTGATGATCAGCGAAAATGAGCCTAACAAAGTAGCAAACGCCATGGTAGACTGAGTGATCACCCCGAATTCCACCTGACCAGCTATGAAGAACGGAGCAATGATCAGCGCTGGAATGATCTGAATGAAATAATTGTATCCGTTCGTAAAAAACCCCAGATTGCGGTTGATCCGTATGATAAGACGGAAGTTTCCAGTTAGAGAGTCAAGACGTGCCCTCAACCGCTCCTTGAACCGTCCTTCATGATGGGCGAGTGCGATGGATTCCGCGTTTTCCCGCACATGAATCAGGTCCGCACGGAAATTCGCCTCCATGTCGAACTGATTGTAATTCAGGCGCATCAACGGCCTCCCCAAAAAGATTGTCAGTCCAGACCCGCATAAGGCATAAACTACTGCCACGGCAAACAAGCACGGGCTGATGCTCCACAAAACCCAAGAAAAGGAAATCGCGGTCATGGTCCCGTTGAGGAGCAAGAGCGTGAATGACAAGGTGGTGGTGGTGAACGCTTTAACGTCCTCAGTGATCCTCTGGTCGGGGTTGGCGACCCCCGTGGCGGAATCCAAATGAAAATACGCCCGATCCCACATATACGCCTCGATGAAACGCCAAGTGAGCTTCTCACGCCACAAAATGCCAAGTCGTTCCTCCGTGAAGCGATAAAACACCAGCACTGCTGTGGATGCTAGGAACACCCCGGAGTAAATCAGGGCATAAAGTCCAAAGGCTGATCGATTCTTGCTCTCAATAGCAGACATGAAATCCCGACCAACATAACTGTTGAGCACGTTCAGTCCGTTAATGCTGAGCATTAGGACTAATAGTGTGATGAGAAAGACCTTGGCTTTGGTCTTCTGCTCCCCCACTAGGAGGATATGGAGCGCTGTGCGAAAGCGTTTCCATGTCTGAATCACCAGTTGTTTCTTTCCTGTCAACATGCCGTGTAACAGCGGAATACAGTCCTCATCTGTTAATACACTGGCAGTGTTAACAGGCCTTGGCGGAGAAGGCGACAAAAATCGCCTTCCAAAGCTCCGTCATGCGAAAACTGTCCGACGGCGACATGCCATGATCCACTCCCTGCAACGACAACTACAGCCGTCCCAACGTCAGAGAGCTCTACGCCGGATCATCCGGCGCATAGAATATGAAAATTACTCTACGGCTTCTGCGCGGTCCACCGCCCCAGTAGCACTGATGTAACGCCAGCGGACCTTATTCCGTTTGGAAGCCGTGCGGAGCTTGCGTTGTTTACGCTCAGTTGGAGTTTCAAATGCACGGCGGCGGCGCATTTCTTCCAAGATGCCTTCGGCATCCAGCTTGGTTTTAAGGCGCTTGAGAGCCCGGTCAACGGGCTCGCCTTTCTTCATTGTCACTCCACGCATGCGATGTTCTTGGTTGATTTATGAGGATCCAGAGATGGGACGGGGCGGGGTTGATGCTGGAATGTCCGGACCTTGTCAAGGAAGAACCCGCCAGAATTTTCAAAAAAAGCTGGTTACTGGGTCCATCTGCATGGCCCGACACCTACCCACGCTTTCAGGGAAGTAGCGACCCTTTCTTTGATTCTCTTTTCTGGACAGCCGCTGGGGTCTCCCGCACAGTGTGGCGAACTCATGCGCATTGCTGACATTTATATCGGGAAACAGGTGTTTCTGGGCACGCTGTATGCCGTAATGGTGCTTGGGTTGGCGCTGGTGCTTGGGAATCTTTTCAAACAAATCCAGCCGCTATTGGTGGAACAAAAAGCCCCAATCTCGCTGGTCCTGCGTTTCGTTCTGACCGTGCTGCCGCTCTCGCTGATGTACACTGTGCCGTGGGGTTTCCTTTCCGCAGTGTTACTGGTTTTCAGCCGTATGTCATCAGGACAGGAAATCACGGCCTTCCGCGTGGCAGGCATCAGCCTGGTCAGGCTCTCAATTCCAGTGTTTGTGCTAGGCATCCTATTTTCGCTCGTCAGCCTTTGGCTCAATGTCACAGTGGTCCCCTTGTGCAAGGCGTCCTCCATGGAACTCCTTTACGAGCAGGCCAGACGCGACCCAGATTCGCTGCTCAAGCCAGGCCTGGTTCAGGGGAACTTCAAGAAATCAGGCAACGACGTCAAAAAACTCCTTATCGAATCGAAAAACGGCGAGTGGGTGGAGGGATTCCATTTCTATCAGTTACCGATGGACACCGAGGGCCAGACCTACGTCCATGCTTCAAAGGCCGCACTGGTTGTGGACGAGGCCAAGAGCCAGTTGCGGGTGAAATTGGAAGACGCATATTTTGAAACCCGCAAACCTGACGGACACATCGAGATGGCCTTCGCAGGTGAGGCCGAACCGCTGCTTATCGACCTGAGAAGCTCGAAATACACCAAGACGCGGCCTAGCACGATGAACAACCGGGAGATTCTCGAGGAAATCGACCGTAATCCAAACTTCTCGCCCGTCAAGAAAGCGCAATTCCGATCTGAGATCACCCGGCGTTACTCCTTTTCCATGGCCTGCTTCGCCTTCGCTTTCATTGCAGTGCCCTTGGGCTTGAGCAGACAACGCCGGGAGACCTCCGGTGGCCTCATCATCAGCTTGTTGATCGGCACCGGATATTTCCTGATCACCATGACGGCTGACCAGTTCAAGACTGACGCCGGAATCACCACGATGCTGTGGCTGCCCAATGTTCTGTGCGTTTTGTTAGGTCTGGTTCTGTTCCGCAGGGCCCGCTTCAAGTAATCCGCCACGGATGATGAACATCACACGCAAGATCTACCGTGTTAGCGGGCATATCCGGGACTACTTCGCGGAGGAACATGTGAGCTTGGCGCCTTTCATTTCCGATATACGCCACTATTCCGCGGAAAAACTGCGCTATGATTTCCGGGCAGGAGCAAACGTCTCGCTACTGGCAGTGTCCCAGGCGATTGCCTTCGCGGCGATCGCCGGGTTGCCCGTCATCTACGGTGTGCTATGCACCGCCGTCGCGGCCTTGATCGCCCCCTTGTTTTCTGCGTCCCGCCACACCATCATGGGCCCAACCAATGCCACGGCCTTCATGTTGTTCAGCTTTATTTCGGTCAATCCAGTGCTTGCCAATCGCTGGGGCGAGCTGATTCCTCTGCTGGTGATGATGGTGGGTGTTTTCGCCACACTCGGCGCACTCATGCGCATGGCGGATCTGATGCAGTTCGTCTCGCGCAGCGTGCTAGTGGGTTACCTGACGGGCGCGGCGGTGCTCATCATCGCCAACCAGGCAACTCACCTATTAGGAGTGAGCAAGTGGATAGACAACAGAACCGCTGGAACCTTCGTCGGGCTGGTCATGGGATTGTTGCGGGCTATTTCTCATATCGACTGGGTGTCATTCTCGATCGGAGGAATAACGCTCGGGATTTATTACAGCCTGATAAAATGGAAACCCACATGGCCAGTGTTTTCCATTGCACTAGTCATCGCGTCTGCCGTGTTCGGGTCTCTCATCCGTTTTCATGTGCCACCCTTCGAGGCCTCAGCCACGTTTGAGACCTTCAGCTTCCATGACATGATGCCTAGGATGCCACACTTAATACGTGCGGGGATTTTCAACGACATCTCTGACCTGTTAGGTCTAGCGCTAGCCATCGCCTTCGTAGCAACTCTGGAAAACACCCTGATGGCCAAGGCGCTGGCATCCAGATCCGGCGACCACGCGGATGTGAACCAGGATATGTTATCGGTGGGCATGGCCAATATCGCCAGTTCCATCGCCGGGGGCATGCCCGCCTCGGGTTCTCTCACCCGCTCCTCCCTCAACTTTGAATCCGGTGCGCGCACACGCTTCGCCTCATTTTTTTCCGGAGTCTGCAGTCTCGGTTTTGCCACTCTCATCGCCGCGTCGGTCGGTTGGGGCGTTCCCCTGATTAACTTTGTGCCCAAAGCCGCGCTGGCTGCACTGGTGATTATTCTGTCGTTGTCGCTCTTCAGCCTTCGCAATATCCGCATCTGCCTGCGCTCAACAGGCGATGACGCCGCAGTGTTGGTAGTCACCTTCATCTGCACCCTACTCGCACCGCTGCACGTCGCCATTTTCATTGGGGTGGCATTATCCATCTCGTTGTTCCTGCGCAAGGCCAGCCGCCCTTATCTGGTGGAATACGAATTTAATGATGATGGGGAGCTGCTAGAGATGGGAGAGAAACACAAACGCCCTATTCCGGCTATCTCGATCGTGCACGTCGAGGGGGATTTATTTTTCGGAGCGGCGGAATTGTTCCGTACGCAGATCAACCGCACCGTCTCTGACCCCGCGATTCAGGTGATCATCCTGCGCCTCAAGAACGCTCGGCATCTGGACGCCACCAGCGTGATGGCACTGGAAGATCTGATCCGCTTCATGCGTGGCAGGGGCCTGCACCTGATTGTTTCCGGTGCTTCACCCGAGGTTTACCGGGTGCTGAAAAGATCCGGCGTGATCGAAACCCTGCAGGAGGGATGCAACCGCAAGGCGGGCGAAAGCAACCTGTTTCTATCAAATCCAAGGAACCCGAACCTCTCCACCCGCGGGGCACTCAAGCGCGCCCAGCAACTGCTGGGCACCAATAAGGCGGACATCCGGATTTTTCATGACCCCTCGTTCCAGTCAATAGGGATGAATATCTAATACATATACGGTCTTAACCATCATGAAAATCGATATCGTCACCCTATTTCCTGAAGTAGCCCTGGCACCGCTGAGCGACTCGGTTATCCAACGTGCGCGCGAGGCAGGTATAGTCGAAGTGGCGGGCCACCAACTGCGCGATTGGTCGGAGGACAAGCACCGCCGGGTGGACGACACTCCGTGTGGCGGCGGCCCTGGCATGTTGCTTAAGCCGGAGCCTTTGTTCGCTGCAGTCGAGGCATTGCGTGGGCCTGACACGCGGGTGATCCTGATGACGCCGCAGGGCAGGCCGTTTAAGCAGGCACTGGCCCGCGAATTGGCAGATGCAGGACATCTGCTGATCCTCTGCGGCCATTATGAAGGCGTGGACTACCGGGTGATCGAAACCCTAGTGGATGAGGAGATCTCCATAGGAGACTATGTGCTAACCAACGGCGCGCTGGCTGCGGCTGTGGTCTGTGATGCCGTGATCCGCCTACTGCCGGGAGCGCTCGGGGATGACGCCTCCCCTCAGGATGAATCATTTTCCGACCCCAAGCTGTTGGAGTCCCCGGCCTACACGCGTCCGATCGCATTCCGCGGCCTTAGCGTCCCGGAGGTGCTCATTTCCGGGAATCACCGGAAAATCCAAGAGTGGAAAACGGAACATGCGCTGGCCCGCACCCGCAAGAACCGTCCGGACTTGCTGGAGTGACGCGCATAGAGCACCCCGCCCAACTTTGTTCTTTCTGTGGAATAAAACGTGCGATTGGGACGTAATCATGACAGTATTCCCGCCATGAACACCGCAGCAAACCCCGAAAAAAACGGAATTGCGGAAGATCCACCCCATGTGGAGCCTTCCACAATTGAGGATTTACCGGCATTGACGGAGTTGGTAATGGATCTTTTCTCACAGCCCGGCGACTTTAGTCCGGACCGGGTGACTCAGGAACGCGGCTTGCGTTTGATTCTGGAGCAACCAAACCGAGGCCGAATCTTCGTGATCCGCAACAAGGACAAGATATTCGGCATGGTGAACTTGCTGTTTACCATCTCCACGGCACGCGGAGGCTTCGTGATCCTGATGGAGGATGTGGTGATCCACCCAGACCACCGCGGCCAAGGCTACGGAGCCATGCTGGTGGATTACGTGGTGAACTTCGCCAAACGCAAGAATTTCAAGCGCATCACTCTACTAACGGACCGCATGAGTGCGGAATCCCAGGAGTTTTTCAAAAAGCAGGGTTTTGAATACTCCAACATGATCCCGATGCGCCGGATCATTGATTAGAC
>Ga0073936_10012668_pt1 | contig 10012 bp, 6 predicted proteins | sample AliMusrvi5mmetaG_FD_87041 | JGI IMG/M metagenome (GOLD analysis project Ga0073936, IMG submission 87041) | Freshwater lake bacterial and archeal communities from Alinen Mustajarvi, Finland, to study Microbial Dark Matter (Phase II) - Alinen... | ecosystem: Environmental > Aquatic > Freshwater >... | reverse complement strand
CCCGTGCGGTTCGAGCCATTCACGGCGCCACCGCTGACAGCTTTTCTTGCGAGAATATAGCACGGGCTAACGCAGCAAAAGCTCACCTGTGAAAACGGCTACGAGAAAAAGAAAAATGCTCTAAATTCCGCAATCCGCAATTGACGGACCCTTTTTGGTTCCTTGCTTTTTGCATCTTTTTTCACTACTATTAAAGCGGGTAACCTATGAGAGGTGTTGATGAAGGGATTCGTGCCGTCAGTGGCAAGAATATGGATTATTGCCGCCGTGGTCATTACGGGCGTTCTTGCTGTTACTGTCGTCAGTCGGCAGGTAATCGTCAGCAATACCGCGGAAGCCTTTAACCGCCAGCAACTGTTTCTGGTGCGCGAATCAGCCCGCGGTATTGAAAATTTCATACAAGGCATACAGATAAGCCTGAACACGGCAGCGGATACCTACGCGCTGTACCCCGACCCGAAAACCCTCACCCCGTTTTTCCTGCGCCAGCCAAAGCTCATGCGCGCGCTGTTTCTGACTGCCGAAGACGGAACGGTACAGCATGTGCATCCGCCGCAATGCGCCCCTGATTTTGAACAGGCAAATCTACGGAAAATGCTGGCCCAGGCCGCGGCTGAAAAAAAGCAGGTCTGCATTACCGATTTTATTGATGAGCAGGCAGGAACCGGCAGCCGGTCCTTTATTATGGGAGTACCCGTAAAGGGGACAAACCTGTGGATGTGCTGCCTGGTGAATTTTGCCGGAATGAAAGATGAATTTATTTATCCCATCAAATCAGGGCAAACCGGCTATGCCTGGATGATCGACAGCAGCGGCGTGCTGCTAGCCCACCCCAACAAGGCAATGGAGGGGAAAAAAGTTGTCGACGTGCTCAAGGAGCTCTGGCCGGAAAATACCAGCTTTAATCTCGAGAAGTTGATTGACCGGGAAATGGTCAATGGCGTTGAAGGCAAGGGAGAGTACACGGGCTGGCATATCGGCGAGAAGCAGCTGACAAAAAAACTCATAGCCTACGCCCCCATCAAATTCAACGGGCTGCTCTGGTCTATCGGCGTTTCAGCTCCATACCGGGAAGCGATGGACCCGCTTATGGAGAGCCTTATCGGCCCGCTGGTTTTTATCTGTGGCTTTTTAGGGGTGCTCGTGATCGGCGCTTTTTTCCTCTCTGCCCAGGAAAAGCGCAAGCGCATAGCTGCCCAGGAAATCGCCTGGAGCCATGAAGTCATCGACGGCATTACCGACGGCATCTCAATTATCGATCGGGCTTACCATGTGCTCATGGTCAATAAAGCCATTTCCCTGTGGCACAGCAAGCCCATGGCGCTGTTCAGGGGACGGCCCTGCTATGAAGTGTTTCAGCAGCAGGGAGAGCTTTGCCAGGGTTGCCCGGCCCATGATGCCTTTGAAACCGGCAGGCCGGCATTCCGCGAGCGCGTCAGCACGACGCTCGGGGGAAAGAAGTTCTATTTTCATCTGACGGCGTTCCCCTTGAAGGATGATCAGGGCAGTGTGATCCGCGTTGTGGAGTATGTCAAGGATGTCACCAGTGAAATGGCGCTCCGGAGCGAGCTTCTGCAGCATGAGCGCAAGTCGATGATCGTCAAAATGTCGGCCCAGGTCGCCCATGAGATCAGAAATCCCCTGGGGTCCCTGACGCTCAATATCGACCTGCTTGATGACGCCATCAGCGGCTATGAGGGCGCGGAAGCAGCTGAGGCAAAAGAGCTGATCACGATCATCAAAAACGAGATCGAAAGCTTGCACAAGGTGCTGCGCGAGTATCTGGAATGCACCCGCTTCCCGAAAATTCAGCCCGCAATGCAGGATGTAAATATGGTCATAGAAGACCTGTTTTCATTTTTAGAGGAGGAATTCCGGCGCCGCAAAATTCTTTTCAAAAGCACCTTTGAATACAATCTGCCGCCGGCCTCACTGGATCGGGACCAGATCCGGCGGGCCTTTCTCAACCTTGCGCGCAACGCTATCGAAGCCATGCCCGGCGGGGGAACCATTGAGGTCATGACACGGCTCTCGCAACCCTGGGTAGAGGTTGTGTTTGCCGACACCGGCGCCGGCATGCAGGCCGATCAGATCGAGCGCATATTTACGCCTTTTTATACGACCAAAAGCGGCGGCACGGGGCTTGGCCTTTCAATAACCCAGCATATCATAACGGAACATAAGGGCGAGATCATCTGCGACAGCATTCCCGGCCAGGGCGCCCGGTTTACCGTGAGGCTGCCGGTATGGCATGATGAAGAAGACGGGCCCGTGGCGGAAAGCATGTAACTAGTGGTTTATGACATTTGAAATTATCTCTTGAGATCACCCTCCCCTTAATTCCCTCCCATCAAGGGAGGGGAGAACAAATAGAGCCTCCCTCTCCCCTTGTGGGAGAGGGTCGGGGTGAGGGGTGCCAAAATGAAATGTCATGACCCACTAGTGCCTGAAAGAAAGGTCTTTTTCTGAAGCGTTGGGTTACGCCCGTAAATATTGTTGGGTTTCGTTCCTCAACCCAACCAACCCAAAACAAATGTTTGCGAAAAGGCACATGCATGAGGGAGAACCCAGCAAATCCATGATGAAGGGTTTTCGTTCTGACATTAAAACGGTTCAAACAGTTCAAGCGGAGGTGCAGGTGGAGTTTTCAGGTGATAATGTTGTTCTGGTAGTCGATGATACGCCAGGCATACGGGATGCGCTTTCAAAAATTCTGGTCAGAGAGGGTTTTTCAGTGCTCACCGCCATTGACGGCGAAGATGCGGTTCGCGTGCTGCAGAAGCATGAAGTGGGCGTGGTCGTCACGGATCTTAAAATGCCGCGGGTTGACGGGGCTGAGCTTTTAAAAATCGCCAAGACTATTTCTCCGACCGTAGAGGTGATCCTTATCACGGGCCATGGCACGGTCGATGTGGCCGTTGATGTCATGAAAGACGGGGCCTTTGATTTTATTCAGAAGCCGTTTAATAAAGTGACGGTGGTGAAAATCGTCAAGAACGCTTTTGGCAAGCGCGCTCTGGTTCTTGAAAATAAGGTTTTGCACGACCGCATTAAAAACATTCAGGGCACGGATAAAGTGGTCGGAAAAAGCCTTCCCATGCGCAAGGTCATGGAGCTTGCCGCACAGGTTGCTCCCAGCACGGCAACCGTGCTGATAACCGGTGAAAGCGGCGTCGGGAAGGAGGTCATAGCCAATGCCATTCACCAGCTCTCCCCCCGGAGCGAGAAAAATTTCATAAAGGTGAGCTGCGCGGCCCTGCCCGAAACACTTCTGGAAGCCGAGCTCTTCGGCTATGAAAAGGGCGCTTTTACCGGCGCCATCAGCAGGCGCGAAGGCCGCTTTGAGCTTGCCCATGGCGGAACTCTTTTTCTTGACGAGGTGGGCGATATAAACCCCTCCGTGCAGGTGAAGCTACTGCGGGTCCTGCAGAGCGGCGAGTTTGAGCGGCTCGGCGGCGGTAAAACATTTGTAGCCGATGTGCGGGTGATTGCAGCGACCAACGCCAACCTGCGGAAGCTTGTCGAGAAAAAGCTGTTCCGCGAGGACCTCTATTACCGGCTCAATGTCATCAATATTCAGCTGCCCGCGCTGCGGGAGCGCAAGGATGATATACCGCTTTTGGCCAACTTTTTTCTGCGAATGTACTGCGCGAAAAACTCGAGAAAGATAGACGGCATTGCAAAACCGACCATGGACATACTGATGAAATATCCCTGGCCTGGGAATGTCCGGGAGCTTGAGAATACCCTTGAGCGGGCCGTCGTTTTGACCCGCGAGCCCCTTATCACGCCGGGGGATCTGCCTGAAGAAATACTCAGTATTGCGAAAAGCACCGAAGATGCAAACCCGGGCATGCGCGTTCTCAATATTCCCATCGGGAGAATTCCCCTCAAGGATATCGAGAAAATCGTGATGGAGGAAACGCTGAAGCAGTCAAAGGGAAATAAAAATATCGCCTCCAAAATACTGGGTATTTCAACCCGCACCCTGTATCGCAAGATGGACAGCGAGGAGCCGCCGGAAGGCGAAGAAGAGCCGGGGCCTGATGCGCCGCCAGCCTGACAGCAGGGTATACGCCTTGCTGCCGGTGGGGCGGGGATCAGGAGGCAGGGTTCAGAAGTCAGGATTCAGGGCTTAAAAGTCAGAAGCCGGCAGCTGACAAGGTGGGTGAAACCCGTCATTGATTTTATTACAAAAAATGTCGCCAGCAATAAATGGTTTATTGAACTATCATGGCCTGTGAGCCGGCTTGCGCGCAGTTTTTTTTGTCAAACTTTGCAGCGCTTTCAGTAAATCCAGCCCTTTTTGCCATTTTGGCAAAGCCTTAAACCCGCCAACACGACCACAGGGAATGAACACATAAAATAAGAAGCTTTTTTAGCTACTTATGTTTTGACGAGTTTTGCTGCTGTATGGCACAAGTATTGCAAATCTTCATAGTGTACATACATTGAATTTTTTGAAAGCAGTATCAGGTAATAAACCCATAGTCGTGAATACAATTTTGGCAGCCGGACTCAATCGCCCCCAAAAAAAACAACCTCAAATATCCCCCTCATTGTTACCCTTAGTAATTGAGCGAGGCCGGCTGCCAAATCCCCCCTTTTTTTTGATACTCGCAAACACTTTATTCTTGAACCTTGGCGAAACGGAAAATTCCCTTGACCGCTAAAATCGACTATGTTACCCATAGATTCCTTAAAAAATCAGTTTAAGCTTTAGGTTTACCTTTTTAACAATCTTGCATTAGGGAGGACATAACGTGAACAGTATTGTATGCATGAAACAAGTGCCTGACACAGAAGCTCAGATCCGTGTAAAATCGGATGGTACCGATGTCGTGCTGGACGGCGTAAAGTTTATCATCAGCCCCTATGATGAATTCGGGATTGAGGAAGCTCTGCGGCTGAAGGAAAAGATGGGCGCCGGCAAGGTAACGCTTGTGTGCCTGGGTCCGGCGCGCTGCGTCGAGTCTATCAGAACCGGTCTTGCCATGGGCGCCGATGATGCGTACCATCTTGACGATGCGGCCTTTGAAGGCAGCGATCCCCAGGCAACGGCAAAGGCCCTTGCCGCGCAGATCAAAAAAATCGGCGACTATGATGTGATTTTCTGCGGCAAGCAGGCCATTGATGACGACCAGAGCCAGGTCGGCGTCGCCCTTGCCGAAAATCTCGGGATACCCCATGTTTCACTCGTGATCAAAGTTGAAGTCGCGGCCGACAAGAAGAGCGCCAAGGTGAATCGCCAGATCGTGGGTGGCGAAGAAATTATCGAAGTGCCCCTGCCCGCGGTGCTGACCGCACCCAAGGGCTTGAACGAGCCCCGCTATGCCTCTCTTCCCGGCATTATGAAAGCCAAAAAGAAGCCCCTTACCCCGGTTAAGGCAGCTGATATCGGTATTGATGCAGCAGCCGCGGGCGCCGCGGGCGCAAAGACCAAGGGCATTAATTTCACCCTTCCTCCGGCACGCACGGCAGCCAAGATCATTCAGGGCGAAAGCGCTGAAGAAAAGGCCGCAAAACTTGCAAAAGCGCTGCGCGAAGAAGCCAAGGCTATCTAATCCGCCGACATTTAACTTTTTAAATACAAGGAGAAACATACAATGGGAAAAGGAATTTGGGTTTTTGCCGAGCAGGAAGACGGTAAGGTACGAAAGGTTACCTTTGAAATATTGAGTAATATCCGTAAAATCGCGGATGCCAAGGGCGAGCAGCTTGCCGCTGTTTGCCTCGGCAAAGACATCGCGGCTCTTGCAGACAAGTTTGCGCCGTATGGGGCTGACAAGGCCTATATGGTGAGCCATGATCTTCTGGGCCAGTACACCACCGACGGTTATGCCAAGGCGCTTGCCGATCTGATCGTGAAAGAGCAGCCCTCGATGGTTTTTTTCGGCGCAACCGTGATGGGCAAGGACCTTGCCCCGAAAGTTGCCGCCCGCGTGAATGCCGGCCTTGCAGCCGACTGCGTTGATATTAAGCTTGACGGCGACAAGGTTGTCGTGCGCCGCCCCATGTATTCCGGCAAAGTATACGCCGAAGTCATTTTTCAGAACACCGAAATCAGCATGGCGTCTTTCCGGCCCAATGTGCTCGTGGCTACAGCGCCCGATGCGGGCCGCACGGCTGAAGTCGTCAATGTGGCCCCCGAACTTGCAGCGGGCGATATCCGCGTGAAGGTCCTTGAAGTAGTGAAAACCGCAGCCGGCAAGGTTGACCTTACCGAAGCCGAGCGCATCGTCTCCGGCGGCCGCGGCATGAAGGGCCCGGAAAATTATGTATTGATCGAAGAGCTGGCAGGCCTCATCGGCGCTACCGTCGGGGCATCCCGCGCGGCAGTCGACGCCGGCTGGCGCCCCCTGTCAGACCAGGTCGGCCAGACCGGCAAGGTCGTTTCCCCGAACCTGTACATTGCCTGCGGCATTTCCGGCGCCATTCAGCACTATGCCGGCATGGGCACCTCGAAGATGATCGTAGCGATCAACAAAGACTCGGAAGCCCCTATTTTCAGCAAGTGCGATTACGGCGTCATCGATGACCTGTTCAAGGTCCTGCCCGCCCTGACCGCGGAAGTCAAAAAGCTCATGGCCGAGTAGTTTTTTTCATCTGATATAAAAAAAGCCCCTTCCTCGGAAGGGGCTTTTTTTGTTTCTGCTGCCTAAGCTTAAATTAGTCTTATGGGTAAAATGCGTAGTCAAGTCTGTTGACCATTTAAAGAATTATTGATACAGGATGGGTTAGTGTTTTAGTCGTTTTCTTTTTTTTAACAGTCCGTAGGGTGGGTGAAACCCACCTTCAATGATTGAAAATAATCGGTGGGTTCCGCTTCGCTGCACCCACCCTACGAACTACCCTTAAAAGAGGGTAATAAAAGGGGTAATAAGGTTATCGCCCTCAAATAGGGAAGTCCGCAGGGTGCGCCGCGCGCACCAATGGCCGATGTAATTATAAATTTGATTATCGGTGTGCATGGCGCACCCCACATTGGATTGATGGTATGAAACAGGGGCTGGGTTTGTCAAATGTGCAGACCTGACCTCTTTGAAATACTGAGGCTGTTTGCGTTTTCGGCCATGGCAAAAATTTTTAATAATTACTAAACGCCCCGCGGAGGATATACAGTCATGCTTACGGAAGAATTAAAACAATATCTGCATGAGAAGTGTCCCGGCATGCTGGTGGGCATTGCACCAGCCGATGATTTCACCGAGTCAGAGATGGCGGCAATGCGGAAAATGCATGCTGTCATGTCTAATTACAGCGCCATGCATTATGAAGATAGCCCGATCATTCAGCCCCGCGATTTTCTCGACAATGCCCGCGCCGTGATCGTCCTTGCAATTAATTTTTACTTCGGCAGGCCCGAATTGCCCGGCAAACCGCCACGGGGCGAGATTATGAATTTCTACGTCAATCCGGGCTGCCTTGCCTATATCGCCGATAAAACTGAGCTGGTAACAAGTTTTCTTTCACAGCGCGGCTATGCCTCGGCGCAAGCCGTTGCCGGCATATCGGTCAAGACAGTGGCTGCCCGGTCGGGCATCGGCGCCTATGGCAAAAACGGCATAATTCAGACCAAAAAGCTGGGCAGTTGGATCGGCCTTTTGCTGCTTGTGACCGATGCACCCCTTGAACCCGATACGCCCATGGCCGATCCCTGCGGCGACTGCACCCTGTGCCGCGCTGCCTGCCCCACCGGCGCGCTGGATACGCCCTATGTCTGCGATATCGAGAAATGCATTACCCTGCATATGGTTGAAAATAAAGGCGATCTGCCTCTGCACATACGCGAACAGTCCGGTACCTGCATCGCCCAGTGCAATGTCTGCCTTGACGTCTGCCCTAAAAACAGAAAGCTTGCCATGCAGACTGAAATTGATAATCCCGAGGATCTTGTGTATCCGGAAATTGCAAGCATGGTAAACATAACGCAGCAGCGCTATGAAGAGCTTTTCAGCGGAACATTTTTTGATTTTATGTTCATGGATAAGAAATTTATTCAGCGCAATGCCGTTGTGGCGCTGGGCAATTACGGCGATCCGCAGTATGTGCCTCTTCTTGCCGACGTGCTGCGTTCTGACCCCGAAGAGATTGTGCGCAGCCATGCCGCCTGGGCACTTGGCCGCATCGGCACGCCAGAGGCCCTGCAGTGCCTTGAACAAAACCGTAGCGACGCCTCGCCCGTTGTGCTGGCGGAGATTGAGCGGGCGTTGAAACGGAACTAAAAGAAAGTACAATTTGTGGCGACAAGAACCAATTGGGGGACATCCTATATTCCTCCTGTCAAGAGGGAAACAAAAGCCGCAAATTAATTTGATTTTAATCAATTATACTGCGGCCATTTTGCTGTTGATAGAATCCGCCCTCACGTTTGTTTAAACGTTTGGTGATGTTCGGCGAATTTCTCACCTACTACGAATCTTGCACCTGATCGTTATCATTATCCGGCGTGCAAACATCTGCCGCCAATCATCCCTTATCCAGGTTGCAAAATTCAGTGAGAGGCCCTGTATTGTCCCGCCCGAGGTCGCTGTGCCTCAACGTTGTGTTGACCGGGCTCTCTCGCCGAATAGTCTTCAGAACCCCTGTTACTTTGTTGTTAAATACTGCGAGTTAAATGGCTCCTTGTTTTTCATAAGTGTCCAGGCAATGACCAGCATCTTAGCTGCCAGCTTTACCCGCATTTTCGTTTTAATTCCTTTTTCTTTCTCCCGGCCTTGAAGCTTTTTTTCAAAGTACTTTTTAAAAACCTTTGTGCGGGTTGAGGCAACCAGTGCCGCCTGATACAGCCCATAGCGCAAATCAGCTTTGCCCTTCTTTGAGATCACAGGCTGGGCCTTATCCGATGTCTTTCCGCTGCGTGCCGCACTCAGATCAAAACCCGCCATCTTCAGAACCTGACTTGCCTTCTCAAAACGGTATTGATCTCCAATATAGGCCAAGACTTTTGAAGAAATATCAGGCCCAAAACCGGGAATGCTGATGAGCGCTTTATATTCCGCAAACGACCCGCACAGCTTTAGTATTGTATCCTCAACCTGTTCAATAGCTTGCCGGGTTGACTTGAGCTGTTCTACCACCACCTGAGCTTCGCAGGCTGTCCCCTCATCAGATTCACATCCTATGGACTCTCCTGCAAGTTGCCATATCCGGTGGAGATGTTTGTCCTGTCGCAATCCATTCTTGCGGCTTACCACTGTTTTGAAAAAATCGGCATAGTCCATGCCGCCTATCACTGCTGGGCTCAAACAGTTTTTCACGATTGCCAGATTATCCCGCTCGTAGCTGTTGTAATAAGGTTCCATCTCAGGAAAGTACTGCGACAGCAGGTTATTGCGTATCCGCACCCGAAGCCCATGTTCCTGCCGCTTCAGCTTGCGTTTCAGAGACAGCAGCCCCCGCAGTTGCCGTATTTCAATGCAGGGATGCTCATAGTATTGAAATTTACCCTGCGAAATAAGATCAGCCACATTGGCCGCGTCCTTCAGATCGTGTTTGTCCCAGCGGCCATCCAGAAGCTCCCGATTTCTTCGAACTGCAGTGCCGGAAACCAGCACCACTTCCTGATCATGCTGTATCAAATACTGCCCAAGTGGTTTATGGTAATTTGCCGTCGGCTCCAGCCCAAAAACTACTGCGCACAGCTTGCTCTTTGTTCTTACTGCTTCAGCCTCAGTCAAAAGCTTGGCAAACCCTTGCTTGTTGTTTTCAAAAACCAGACCCTTAATAAGAGTCTTTCCGGTTGCCGTGCCCAAAAAAGCAATGTGCTTTTCCTTGGCCACATCAATGCCGATCAGCAGATATTGAGCCGATCCCCGAACCTCTTTTTTTAGTTTACGAAATCTCTCAAGCCTGATATTTTCTGACTGCATATGGAGCCTCCTGTAAGTTGGTTAGTATTTAGCGGTACTTCCTTCTTAACAGGAGGTTTCTTTTTTTGGTAGTCTGTTATTTTCTTTTTCCCCGACCTATCTGTGGGACTACAACCTCTGTCGTTATTGATATATAACGT
>Ga0073936_10012666_pt1 | contig 10014 bp, 10 predicted proteins | sample AliMusrvi5mmetaG_FD_87041 | JGI IMG/M metagenome (GOLD analysis project Ga0073936, IMG submission 87041) | Freshwater lake bacterial and archeal communities from Alinen Mustajarvi, Finland, to study Microbial Dark Matter (Phase II) - Alinen... | ecosystem: Environmental > Aquatic > Freshwater >... | reverse complement strand
TCTTGACAGTCTTAGAATTGGTGGTTTTACGTCCGGTGACTTTTGGTTTGGCGTTATTGGACTTATCGTTCTTCGGTTTGACCACCTTCTGTTTGGCTGCTTTCGGTTTCACTTTTTTGGGTTTGGTGATCTTTTGTTTGGCGGCCTCATTAATATCGGCAGTCAGCAAAAGGTTGCTGTCCGTATCCAGCCGCGGGGCAATCGACTCAATCTTTTCTGGTTCTGTCACCTGAAGGCTCCCTGATGAGGGCGATTGATATTTGATGCGCTCGTAAAGGCTCAAATACTGATACCACCCTGATATTATTTATGCTGCGATAACATCCCCATGAAGTATATGAGAAATTAGCATGTAAGGCAGACAATACCAGCATTGAATCAAAATACAAGATTCTAATTTTGGGATGGTAGTCTGAAAGCCGCCTCCTAATTGATCGATTTGACTATAGGTTGTCAAAGGTAGTACAATCCACCAACAGATAGTTTCTTATCCGGGGTTTCTGGTTGGAGACAAGTCAGAGTTAGTTCAGGCAGAGTATCTGTTCTATTTCCCCATTTCTTTTCTAAAATTGGCCAATACATGTTTCGTATAAGAAAATTATCAATATCCGTAACGATAACTTTTACCCTGCTCATCTCATCAGCATGCTCGCCGCAGGAAAATCTTCCCGGGAAACAGGTTGTGGAGCCCAAAATAAATGAAGGGAGTTTTCTCACCAGTGACGGGTCGATGTTGCCGGTACGCAGTTGGCTTCCGAAGAATACTCCGGCAAAGGCTATCATAGTAGCACTGCACGGTTTTAACGATTACAGCAACTTTTTCGCCTACCCCGGAAACTACCTGAGCCGCTACGGTATAGCCTGCTACGCCTACGACCAGCGTGGTTTTGGCTGCGCGCCCGGACGTGGATTCTGGTCTGGTACCGAGGCATACACGCATGACCTCTCCAGTTTTGTAGAGGAGATCCGCAAACGTCACTCTGGAGTTCCGCTCTACGTACTGGGAGAGAGTATGGGGGGCGCGGTGACCATCGTCGCCATGACCGGGAGCAATCCGCCAAATGTCGACGGCGTCATCCTTGTCGCACCTGCGGTCTGGGGGCGGGAAACCATGCCCTGGTATCAAAGATGGCTGCTTGCCGTAGCCTCGCACACGATCCCATGGATGCAGCTGACGGGTAAAAGTTTGCACATCTCTGCATCAGACAACATTGAGATGCTGCACTCTCTTAGCCGCGACCCCTTGTTCATAAAGGCTACCCGCATTGATACATTATACGGACTCGCAAACCTGATGGATGAGGCGCTGTCGCGGGCAGAGAAATTGCAATTACCCACCTTGGTTCAGTACGGCGAAAACGATCAGATTATTCCCAGAGAACCGACTTTTATTATGCTCGAAAAGATGCCTAAGACGACCCGAAAGGCCTTCTACGAGCATGGCTATCACATGTTGCTTCGGGATTTGCAGGGAGAAAAACCCTTGGCCGACATCGGAAGCTGGATTGCTGATCATAACAATCCCTTGCTCTTCGGTAAGAAAGATTGGAAATGATCCGGGAAGCTTTTAAAGGGGATGTTTGAACTCAATTAAAAAAGGAGTCGGGCAAATTGCCGGACTCCTTTTTTTGTTTGGCTGGGGCGCCAGGGAGCGAACCCGGGACCGCCGAAATCAGCTTCCGCATCCCTCCAGATGCTTGCCCAAATTAGAACGATAACGCTGGTGTTTCACTCGAAGTTTGTAATACAACACCACTTGAATTTACTGCCGTCACCTGGTAGTAATAAGTAACGCCAGGTGAACCTGTAGTATCTGTGAAAGTCGTTGTTGTAAGCGGTGTACCAACTTGGATTTTGTTCGGGACTCCTGGTGTTGTGCCGCGGTACACATTGTAAGTTGAGGCATTTGAAACGGTACTCCAAGTCAATTTAATCGTGGAATTCACAACATTACCTACCACCGTAAACGACGAGCCCCCTGATTGGGACGCAGGAATTTCATTGGATCCCGCCGAAACACCATCTGTATTTACGGCTACAACTTGGTAATAATATACTGTACCCGCTATTGCCGATGCATCTATATATGTAGTCACGGTGATGTCGAATGCCAGGCGCGTCTTGCTTGAAATGCCCCCCGTCGTTGTACCTCTATACACACTGTAGCTTTTTGCCCCGCTAACAGCGGTCCAGCTTAAGGTTATCGGCGACGTGGACGTCACGGTTAAGCCGGTTGGTGCGCTAGGTCCAGAATTGCCGCATCCGGCTAAAACCATTATAACAAGTGCTACGAGTGAAAATGATAATACCTTTATCATGACATTTCTCCTCATTATTTAAGCTGCAATATAACCGATCATGTGCAGATCTGAGAGGCTTTCACAACTGCTATATTGTAACATTTTTTTGGCTGGGGCGCCAGGGATCGAACCTGGGAATGCCGGAATCAAAATCCGGTGCCTTACCGCTTGGCGACGCCCCATCAATACAGATTTTATATCAGAGAGTTTCAGCCACTGCAACAAACCATCCGCTGGTGTCAGAAAGCTTTCTGCGTGCATTCTCAGCCCCATCCTGATCCCGAAACAGACCAAAAACAGTTGGGCCGCTACCTGACATCATCGAAGCAACCGCTCCAAGTCGGAGCAGATTCTCTTTTATCTCAGCTATGACAGGGAAGGCGGGGATGGTTACCGTTTCCAGATCGTTCGAGAAAATGGAGCAGAGGTCTTCAACAGTCGCGAAAAACCTAGGAAGTCTATTCAGCTCCCCACGGTTTGTCAACTGCAAAGTACTGTAGACCCAGGCTGTGGATACATGAACACCAGGATTAACAAGGAGAATCCAGGCTTTAGGAATAGCAGGCATGGCTGTCAGTTCTTCACCGATACCTTCTGCCAAGGCGGTCTTTTTAAAGATGAAGAAGGGAACATCCGCTCCCAGTCTTACGCCAATCTCCATCAGGCGCCTGTCTGAAAGTCTCAGCTCCAACAATTCGTTCATTCCCATCAATACCGTGGCTGCGTCACTGCTGCCGCCACCAAGTCCGGCTGCCACAGGGATATTTTTTGTTATTTCGATAACTGCGCCCTGGTCAGTACCGGCAATGTCCAACATGATACGGGCGGCTTTCCAGGCAATGTTGCCCGGGCCGTCGGGTACCCCTTTTTTGCCGCAGGTAACTTTGATGCGAGGAGCATCGTTCAGGGTAATAGATATGTTGTCACACAGGTCAACGCGCTGCATGACCATCCGAAGATCATGGTATCCGTCGGGGCGGCGCCTGATGACGTCGAGAAGATAGTTAACCTTGGCAGGGGCTTTAAGTGTCAGGCTTTTCAAAGAGTCTCCGACTGAAAATAAAAAATATTATCTGCTCTTTTATAAGAAAAAATGAGAAATTTGTCGAGGAAGAAGTTCCGACTTACCGGTGAAATGAATTTGACAGATTTACTAGTAGTATGCTAGGGATAAAAGTACAGTTACTTAGTGACTATACAGAGGTAAATCCATGATAAAGAATCTTCGTGAAGACATTAATTCTGTTTTTGAGCGTGACCCGGCAGCCCGCAATGTTCTGGAGATTATCTTCTGCTATCCGGGTCTGCACGCACTGTGGATTTACCGGGTTGCCCACTGGTTCTGGGTTAGGGAGTTCTTTTTCCTCGGGAGATTCATATCCCATTTGGGTCGTTTCCTGACTGGGGTAGAGATCCATCCGGGAGCAAAAATAGGTCGGAAATTTTTCATCGACCACGGCATGGGTGTTGTGATTGGCGAAACAGCAGAGATCGGTGACAATGTGACCCTCTACCATGGTGTGACACTGGGGGGGGTAACCTGGGACAAGGTCAAACGTCACCCAACTCTGGAAGATAACGTGGTGATAGGCTCCGGCGCCAAAATTCTTGGACCGTTTACAGTCGGTAAGGGGGCCAAAATTGGTTCCAACTCGGTGGTGGTCAAGGCGGTGCCGGAGAACGCCACTGTGGTCGGTATCCCAGGCAGAATGGTCATGGAACAGGAGAAAAAGGATGTCGGCAGGGCCGATCTTGAGCATGGCAGGCTACCCGAGCCCGAAGCAAAGGCAATATCATGTCTGTTCGACCAGATCCGGGAACTTGAAAAAAAATATACCAGGCTGGCAGAGGAACACGAGACGCTCAAAAAACGGATAGATACTTCTCGTTAGTAGCCCCGTACCGGGATAGTTGACGCTTCGACGCAAATCTGCCATAGTCTCGCCACCATGATCAAGCGCCAGTCTACCATTAACCGCATATTTAAAATTTCTGGTATCGGCTTGCATACCGGAAACATTGTCAATCTCGAATTTCTCCCTCGCCGCGAGTTCGGCATCGCCTTTGTACATAAGGGCGTAATTATTCCTGCAAGCTGCGACACGGTGGCCGACACCCGTCTTTCCACTTTAATCGCCAAAGACGGGGCTACGGTTTCTACCATCGAGCACCTGATGGCCGCCTTTTACTTCTCCGGTATCACCAACTGCCTGGTTTATATCGACGGTCCCGAAGTTCCGATCATGGATGGTTCGGCTTGGGAGTTCTATCAGGGAATGTGGAAGGCCGGGGTCTATGAATTTCCAGAAAATGGAGTTTACCTGAAAGTCTTACGCCCTGTTGAGGTTGCGAAAGATGATGCATATGTTCGGGTAAAGCCGCTCAATACTCTGGACATTACTATGTCCATAGAATTTCGGGCACCAGTGGGGAAACAGAAGAAACGGGTCACGGATGTTGAAAATGCTTTTTCGATCATAAATTCCCGCACTTTCGGTTTTCTTGAGGAACTCGAAGAGATCCGCAGAGTGGGATTAGCTAAAGGAGCATCACTGGACAACGCTGTGGCTATAGGAGAGGATAGCATCGTCAACCCACACGGACTACGCTACAAAAAGGAGCTGGTAAACCACAAGATACTCGACCTGATAGGTGATTTATATACAAGCGGATACCGCATTCTTGGCAAAGTTGAAGCAAACAAGACAGGCCACAACCTTAATAATCTTTTTCTGAAAAAACTTTTCTCCGACCCGGCCAACTATTCAATCTACTAGGCAAATAAATAGCGGAGCGGCATGGTAATCAGTTTATTCATAACGTTCTATGGCTCCATCCCGCTTTCGGGAAAACAACATTTATCCTTGATCTATTCCACGTCTATATTCATGATCCCATCTGGTTTCCAGCTCGGCGGGATCACATGTGACCCTGCTTTTCTTTCCCTGGTATCAGGCTCCCAAAGGTCACTGACATTTTGCCAAAGCGATCGTTGATTGTATCCATGGCTTGGGTTGCAAAGAGCTTCTTGCGCTCATCCTCGAAGAGCGGCAGCTGCTCTGCCTGGTGCTTGAGGTTACTCAGGCTGATCCCCAAAAGCCTGACAGGCTGTTCCAGTTCTACTGTGTTTAGAATGCCCAGCGCCGTGCGGTAGATATCATCGCTGAGATTGATGTAGTTCTTCAAAGTCGTCTGTTTTCCCCATGATGAGAAGAAGTCGGCATACCGGACATACAGGTGAATCGTCTTACCACTGACGTTGTAGCGTCTGGCCCGGCTGCCGACCATCTCGCTGAGCTGCAGGAGAAACCGCTGGATCTCAGCCGGGTCATCAATATCCCGCTCCAGCGTACTAGAATGTCCTACGCTCTTGACACCTCCCTCATCAGCGAACGGGATCACCGGTGAGTTGTTAATCCCCTGCCCCATATCCTTCAGCCGTTTACCTATGATACCAAATTTGCGGGTCAGTCTGGCCTCGTCACAGCGTCCCAGCTCACCGCAGGTGTAGATCGACATCATATTGAGATGTCGTTCCATCTTCTTGCCGATGCCGCAGAGTGCTTTGATTGGCATGCGCTCCAGAATCCGAGAAACATTTTCCGGGACGATAATCGTCAACCCATCCGGCTTCTGCATGTCCGAGGCGAGCTTGGCAAGGAGTTTGTTGGGTGCGATGCCGATAGAGCATGTTATCCCGAATTGGCGTCTGATTCGGGCTTTTATGAGGTGAGCTATGTTTTCCGCACTGCTGAAGATGGAAAGGGAATGGGTGATGTCCAGCCAGCTCTCATCGATGCTGAACGCTTCCACTTCTGGTGTATAATCACGAAATATCCCGTTTATTTTTGCAGATGTATGGGTATATTTTTTGTTGTCTCCGACGACAAAAATCAAATCAGGACAGGCTCTCTTGCCTTCCCAGATCGCCATTCCGGTCTTGACGCCTTTGGCTCGGGCCTCGTAGGAACTGGTAGTGATCACTGTTCGCCCATGCCCGCCGACCACCGCGATCGGCTTACCCCGCAGCTCAGGGTTGGCCTGCTGCTCGACAGATGCAAAAAAAGCGTTCATGTCAATGTGCATAACGGTTCGATCTGTCACCGTCGGTTGTCCTCCAGTCCGCTCAATTCCCAGGTCTGCTCGTTGGTATCGTAAGTTAGTTCGTACAGGCTCCGCTCATCCCGTACCGAGAAGTGTAAACGTTTGACACACCCTATAAAGTCCGTCCAGATATAGGTAGTTTCCAGGACTGTGTGCTTGCGGTCGTTCCAGTCGAACCAGACCGGCTTTATAGTGCGTCCTGGCCCGAAGACGACAGCCACCCGTATGGGCTCCTTTACTCGCACGTATCAACCCAGATCACGGTAGACGCCCACTACCTTGCCGATGATAGTGACGTCGCCGGAGCCTTCATGAATGATGATTGCGGCCATGTTCGGATTCTCAGGCTGCAGTAGGATATTGTCTTTCTCACGAAAGAAGCGCTTCAAGGTTGCCTCCCCCTCCACCATGGCAACCACGATGTCCCGGTTGTCTGTCGTAGGTTGAGGACGTACCAGCACCAGGTCTCCATCGCAGATACAGGCGTTGATCATTGAGTCACCCTGCACCCGTAAAAAGTATTTTCCGCCATGCAGGAGCAGGCGGTCAACAGAGAGATAACCGGTAATATTTTCCACTGCAGGGGAGAGAGCTCCGGCTCTGACTGTTCCAACAATGGGAAGAGAGGCGGAGACGGAGGTCGGCGAGGTAATTGCTATTCCCCGTGAACCGGAGTCTCGCTTGATATACCCCTTCTTCTCCAGCGCTTCAAGATGCCGCATGGCTGAGACAGTTCCGGATACTCCAAGGTGGGCGCATATCTCTCGTATGGTTGGCGGGTAGCCATCATTGTCCACATGGGATTGGATAAAGTCCAGGACCTGCTGCTGGCGTACTGTGGGTAGAGACATACACCCTCCATATGATTGTCAGACGTGATGAGTTGACATATGTCAACTATATTGTGGTGTGTTCTGGATGTCAATAGCTTACTGTTGAGGTGAACTGTTGTTTTAAGGTTATAATATTTGCCTCGACGTGGTCCGTCATATATGGCAGTTATGTTGGATATGACAGATGCCGAAGACGATTTTTCTTTAACCTCGAACACTCACTTCCAATTTTCACACATACAATCAAATAATTGCACGTGTAGAACCTGTAAGTTATCTCTGGCACGTTAGTTGCCGTTGCCTTCTTGACAGTTTGTGAGAGCTGTTGTCTTTTACGCATACGTTGTGCGGTTGGTATGAAAAGGAGATTCATAATGAATTACATAACCGTCGGTAAAGAAAACTCAAGCAGTATCAAGCTGTTTTATAAGGACTGGGGCAGCGGGCAGCCCGTACTCTTCAGCCATGGCTGGCCGCTGAACGCGGACGCCTGGGAAGACCAGATGGTGTTTTTGGGTGCCCATGGATACCGCTGCATCGCACATGATCGCCGAGGCCATGGCCGATCGAGCCAGCCATGGAATGGTAACGACATGAATACTTATGCCGACGATCTTGCGGTACTCGTCGAAGCTCTCGAATTAAAGAACGTAATCCTTGTCGGACACTCCACCGGTGGTGGTGAAATAGCCCGCTATATCGGTCGCCACGGCTCGAAACGCGTGGTCAAGGCCGTGTTGATCGGCGCGGTAACGCCGTTGATGCTGAAAACATCCGCCAATCCAGGCGGCCTGCCGATCGATGTTTTCGACGGGATTCGCGCCAAAGTTCTCGCTGATCGTTCGCAGTTCTTCAGGGATCTCGCCACTCCGTTCTACGGCGCCAACAGAAAGAACGCCAAAGTCTCGCAAGGCCTGCGGGACTCTTTCTGGCTGCAGGGGATGCAGGCCGGTTTCAATTCTGTCATTGATTGCATCAAGGCCTTTTCCGAGACGGACTTCACGAAAGATCTCAACAAACTCGATGTGCCAACACTGGTTCTTCATGGAGACGACGACCAGATTGTACCGATCGGCAACTCGGCCCTGCTCACGGCCGGGATCGTCAAAGGCTCAACGCTGAAGATTTATCCAGGAGCGCCACACGGTATCTGTTCAACCCACAAGGAACAGGTCAACAAGGATCTGCTTGCTTTCTTCAAGTCATAAGCGAGCATAACGAACAAAACTAAAAGGAGAATGTGTTATGAAAGAACTGAATTCTATATTTCTGACTGTGGTTGCGATGGCTCTTCTGGTGTTCAGCGTGCCGGTGCACGCATCCACGATGGATGATCGCATCGAATTAACAGCCAAGCAGTCGTATGTGTTCAAGACCTACCTTCAGGGTGATGATATCAAAATTCTGTCCAAGGATGGCGTCGTTTCCTTGACGGGAACAGTCTCTGAAAATCCCCACAAAGCATTGGCGCAGGAGACCGTGGCAGGCCTCCCTGGTGTCAAGAGTGTGGACAACAGGCTGGAAGTAAAAGGCGCACCTCCCACCGCAAACTCTGACGCTTGGCTTCGTGATAAAGTGAAGGTCACGCTCTTGTTTCATCGTAGCGTGAGCTCGGGCACAACGAACGTTGATGTCAAAAACGGCATCGTGACCCTGCGAGGCGATGCCGCCAGTCAGACACAAAAGGACCTGACGACCGAATACGCCAGGGATGTCGAAGGGGTTATAAGCGTAAATAACGAGATGACCCTGACAAAGACCCCGGAAAAGACACGAACGGTGGGCGAAATAATTGATGATGCTTCCATTACCGCGCAGGTCAAATTGGCATTGCTCTATCATCGCTCGACCAGTGCCATAAATACTAAGGTCGAGACAAAGAGTGGCGTGGTCACTTTGTATGGTAAGGCCAGCAAGGCAGCCGAATTGAATCTGGCCACCAAACTCGCCAACGACATAGCCGGAGTGAAGGAAGTGAATAACCGAATGACCATCGAGTAGTCCGGAGAAGGACCAAGACCAAAGCGATTGTCTGACTGCTGGTATAATGCCTTGAGGAAAATTCCGCAGGATGGGTTGCTCTTTTCATGAGTCGCGCCTTTCCCGCAAGCTCACTTATAAAATAAAGAGTATTTCTGTGCGTTATTTTGAAAAAGGAAAGGCGGGGCGGATTTTATTTTGGGTGTTGTGAATCCTGATCCTGGTGATTCTTTTTCTCCTGCGTTGATTCACCTGAGACGTCTCTATTGCATAAAATACCAGCTGACGGAATAAAAGGAATTGTTGTATGTCAGTCATGCAATTCGATTATACCGATCATGAACTTGATAACGGAAAAAGTCGCCAGGATATAATTATGTTAATAAAATTTTGCGTAATACTGGGCGCTGTCCTCTTGGTGCTCAGCGCCGTTGCAGCCTGTTCGTCCCTGCAGACCATCAATGCAATAACTCCAAGCAATACGTATCACAAGGCAGCGGATGTGGCTTACGGTGCCGATCCACGCCAAAAACTGGATGTCTATACGCCGCTCAATTCCGAAAGCCCAGCACCTGTTGTGGTATTTTTTTACGGCGGCAACTGGAACGACGGCGCACGGGGTGACTACCGCTTTGCCGGCGAAGCGCTCGCTTCGTGCGGAATGGTCGCCGTGGTGGCCGACTACCGCCTCTACCCCGCGGTGCGCTATCCCGGCTTTTTGGATGACGGTGCGCGTGCCGTCGCCTGGACCGCAAAGAACGCGCGGTACTATGGCGGGGATGAGCGAAGCCTTTTTC
>Ga0073936_10012664_pt1 | contig 10014 bp, 6 predicted proteins | sample AliMusrvi5mmetaG_FD_87041 | JGI IMG/M metagenome (GOLD analysis project Ga0073936, IMG submission 87041) | Freshwater lake bacterial and archeal communities from Alinen Mustajarvi, Finland, to study Microbial Dark Matter (Phase II) - Alinen... | ecosystem: Environmental > Aquatic > Freshwater >... | reverse complement strand
GCTTGCGCCGCCACGTCGATGATATGCAGCGCCTGCTAGAGCGGATGCGCGAGGAAATGGAGCTATTGGACCGCTGAGCTTGAAACTCAAGGAGAAGTGCCATTCTGCCTCTGATGGAAGACATCGCGTCCCGCCTGTCCGCGCATGAAACGACAGGCTGGAAGCCCGTCGCCCATGACAGGCAGGATGCCTATCCTCCTCCTAAATTCAATGAAACAAGCACGCGCCGCACGCCGTAGTTGCGGAATGAAACCGCCCCGCTTTGCCTTGGCCATTGCCATCGGTCTTGCCTGCACCACAGCGCTCGGTCGCGCTGCGGAGAAACCTAATATTATCTTCGTGCTTGCCGATCAGTGGCGTGCCTCGGCGTTCGGCAGCGCTGGCGACCCTAACGTAAAAACGCCCCATCTCGACCAACTCGCGGCCCACAGCGTACGCTTCACCAACGCGGTGTCGGTTTGCCCGGTGTGTACGCCGTACCGGGCAGCGCTGCTGACCGGGCGCTTCCCGACCTCTACGGGAATGTTCCTGAATGACCTCTATCTGCCAGACGCTGAGCTGTGCATGGCTGAAATTTTCAAGGCTGCCGGCTATGACACCGCTTACATCGGTAAGTGGCACCTCGACGGCCATGGCCGCAGTTCCTATATTCCGCCTGAGCGCCGCCAAGGCTTCGATTACTGGAAGGCGGCCGAGTGCGATCACGACTACAATCACTCGCACTATTATGCCGGTACCTCGCCGGAAAAACAATTCTGGCCCGGCTACGATGCCTTCGCTCAGACTGCCGACGCCCAACAATACCTGCACGGGCGCAGATCTTCTGACAAACCGTTTCTGCTCGTTGTGGCGTTCGGCCCGCCGCATTTCCCTCATGCCACAGCACCTCCCGAGTATCAATCGCTCTATCAAACGGATAAACTATCGATCTCCCCCAACGTCCCGGCGGCGAGCGCTGCGGCGGCACGCAAGGAATTGGTGGGTTACTATGCGCATTGTACGGCTCTGGACAAATGTGTCGGCGACCTCCTAGCCACGCTCAAGGATACCGGGCTGGACAAGCGGACGCTGGTGGTGTTCACCGCCGATCACGGCGAAATGATGGGTGCACACAGCATCTCTCCAGGGATGAAACAATGGCCTTATGACGAAGCTGTCAATGTCCCGTTCCTCCTCCATGACCCGCGGGCAACGCCACGGGTAGTCACCACTCCGCTCAACACCCCGGACATTCTGCCGACTTTGCTTGGGCTGGCTGGCGTGGCGGTTCCGCGCAGCGTCGAGGGAGAGGATTTGTCGGCCGTGGTGAGCGGCAGCGGCAGCGGCCCCGATCGCGCAGCTCTGTTCATGAGCGTGTCGCCATTCATCTCAAAGTTGGTTGAGTATCGCGGCATTCGCACCAACCACCACACTTATGTGCGCAACCTCGCCGGACCATGGTTGCTCTTCGACAACCAAGCCGACCCATTACAACAACACAACCTAACGGATTCGCCAGAGCACGACGGGTTGCGACGGGAGCTTGATGCACGCTTGGATGCCGCGTTAAAGCAGGCCGGAGATACGTTCCGTCCGCGCCAGTATTACCTCGACAAGTGGGGTTACACGGTGGCACCGCATGACAGTATTTCCTATGCGCCTAACGCCAAAGTCCAAAGCCCGCGGCCACAAACCCCACCATAGATATTTCACAATTCCTCAAGAGTGAATGGCCACAAGGCGCAGGAAGCGCTTGTTTGTCAAGCTGAGCGGTACGGTGTCGCGCACCTGTACATGTTTCAGATTGACGTTGCCGGTGGTGGTTTCGCTGACGATGTTGGATGGCGACCATGCACCTGCGCTATATGTGCTGAGGGGTATCCAATTGCCTAGGTCGTTGGAGACTTGAACTTGATAGGTGAGATCAGTAGCCGAGATGTTCCTGTTAAAGCTGAGGGTTAGGTATGAGAGGCTGGCCACGGCGGCTTTGCCCAGCGCCGGCAGGTCACTGGCCTTGGCTGTCCTGGGATCCAAGCCTAACGCGTAGGCAATTTCGTTGGTATATCCGGCCCCGGACAACACCGGGGCGCTAATCCCCGAAAGACCCGCATGGGTCAACTGGACGGTGGAAAAGTACGTTTGCCGCCATTGTTGGAAGGGTGATGCACCCGTGAAATTCACGCCTGTGACATTCACAATCTGTTGGCTATAACCGTTCATGGTGGGCCAGACGGTCCACGCCCCATCGATTGCCGGAAGAATATACAATCCGTTGCTATCGGTATTTGCCTGGGCATAATAGTTCACTCCGTAAAGGGTTGTGGTGGCAATCACTTGGGTCGTCACCGGAAGACCGTTTGTGTCTTGCACAACTCCGCTGATCAAGTAGGACGCACCCACGACGGGATAGGAAATATTGCTGATGCTTTGGTTGTTACTGACGATTTGAGTGAGATTCGGGCCGACGAGGTAGTTGGCATCCGCATAGCTGCTATCCAATCTAAGGTACCATGTCCCATTGGCGCTTACACTGATATCAAAATAGCCGCTGGCATCCGTGACGGTGGAAATCCAGGTGCTATTGTTCGTGGCTCCGATGGTCGCCCCGGCGAGTGCCGTGCCAGATCTCGTCACCGTCCCCTGCAAATGCGCGACAACGGGCGTTGGCGTGAAATTCACCACTGCCGAGCCGCTGATCTGCACATTCTGCTGTGTGTAGCCGGACTGCGATACATTGACGTTCCACAAGCCGTTGATAACCGGCAAACTGTAATTGCCGAAACCGTCGGTATTCGTATATCCAAAATAGTTTGTGCCGTTGATCATTGAGTTGGCGTAAACACCAGTGGCCACCCCAGTGCCGCCCGCGTTGTGTACATATCCGCTGACTGTTCCGGTTCCGGTGAGAATATGTACTGCAATTCCAGATATACTCAGGCCATTACTAACAATTTCCTGGATGCTCGGGCCGATCAAGCTGTTGGAATCCGCATAGTTACTTTCCAATTGAATATTCCACGTTCCGTTACTGGTCACACCGATATCGAAGTTGCCGCTACTATCGGTGGTGGTCGATATCCAGGTGTTGCCGCTGCCCTGAAATGAAGCACCGATACTTGCGCCGGAGACCACGGCACCGTTGTTGGTCACTGTCCCCTGCAAATGCGCGACGACAGGCGGTGGCGTGAAATTGATTACAGCCGAGCCGCTGACCTGCACGTTCTGCTGGGCGTAGCCGGACTGCGAAACATTGACGTTCCACAGGCCGTTGATCACCGGAAAACTATAAGAGCCGCTGCTGTCGGTATCCGCGCCACAATAATAGTTGGTACCGTTGATAGAGGCGCTGGCGGATACACTGGTGGACACCCCGGCGCCGACCGCGTTGTGTACATAGCCGCTGATGGTGCCGGTGGCGTTGGCGATCTGGATCGCGAGACCGGAGATGCCCTGGCCACTGGTCACGCTCACCTGGAGATTCGATCCGACAAAATTGTTAGAACTCGCATAGCCACTATCCAATTGGACATGCCAGGTACCGCTACTCACCCCGACGGTGAAGTTCCCGTTGGCGTCCGTGACGGTTCGGAAGTCGCTGCCGCTTGACTGGGAGGCACTGAGGGTGACGCCCGGCATGACTGCCGCAGCACTATTTCTAACGGTTCCGCTGAGCAGGGCTGTCGCCGGGGAATACAGCAGATTTTGGCTAGTCACATTGCCACTGGTGGTGGTCACCTGGGTTTTACCCGATGGACTTGTGTAGCCCAAGGCTGCCATGCTTAGGTCCGAGGGTTGGCCGCCCCAGCCGTCCGGTAGCGCCGACACCACATAATTGCCGTTGATATCGGACGTGGCCAGTGAGAAGTAGTTGCTGTTTGAGCCAAACATCAGTTGAACGCCCTTGAGGCTGGAGGTGGTGGACGCATCCTGCACCTGACCCGAGATGGTGCATGTGGCGGCAGTGAGCGCAGGATTGCGCCCGGTGAGCGTTTGTCCCGCACCCAGGCTCACGGTTAGCGTGCCCATTTGGCCAACATAACCCAACTGGGTAGGCAGCACAATATAGTTACCAACCGGCGCGTTGATAGTGTAATTGCCGGAGGCATTGGCCAGCGCCGAGGCTACGTAATTTCCGTTAGAAGAATTAGTGATGAGCACCACTCCTGCATAAGGGACCGGGGTAGTACCTGCGAGAACCTGGCCGCTAATGCTTTGGCCATAAGCCGGCTGGGTGACGGTCAGGGTTTTTTGGACTGGCCGGAATCCTCCGGTCGGGCTGCTGACTCTAATCAAATAGGAGCCAGCCGTACGGCCCATTTCCGTCGCGCTGGGCAAAGAGAAATGGGTGGTGATCGAACCGTTGGCGGCACCATCTTCATCGTGAGGGACGCTGGTATTGGTGACTCCGCCGATTGAACTCACCACTCCGTCGGTTACCTGAACACTTTGCACCAATGGCTCGCCTGGATCGGCGGTGCCACTTCCATCTGCATCGAGCACCCGCTGAATCCGCACCGTGTCGCCGACATTCAAGCCAGTGATGTGAATCGTGATGTCATTTGTGTTGTTGGCGGCGATGGTGTCGGTGGACAGGGTTACGGTTGGCGTTAGTGTGGGGGCGGCAACCACTTTCAATCCCGCCACGGCGCTGGTGAGCGTGCCGAGGCTGGTGCCGCTGCAGGTGAGCACGCAGCGGTATTGGTAGTTGTTCATGGTCAGCGTCGGGCTGCTCAGGTTGAGGGTGGAGGCGGTTGCACCGGAGACGTTGGAAAACCCGCCGCTGCTACCCGGTTGCATCTGCCACTGGTAACTCAGCGAGGCATCGCCGGTAGCCAGCACTTTGAAGCTTGCACTGGCGTCCCCAACGAACGCATTCGCATTCGTCGGCTGCGCGAATATCAAGGGTGTGGCTTGCAGACGGGCAGCACCTAACGTCAGCAGAATGGCCGCACCAAGCATGGCGCGCCAATAAGATATGCGTAGTTTCCTCATGGGTTGGGTGTGGGGTAGATTGATGGCGGAAGCACTTTTCGTAGCGCAAAGCAGAAAAAGCCTCCGCACAAACAGCACACGTCGCCACAAGAAATCGCTTTGGCAAGCGAAAAGTAATATAGGCTGAATTTTTTATTTTTTTCGGGTGGGGCAAGCGCGAAAATACTCCCTGCGGGTTGGCTGGTGTGTGCTAGCGTGGCGGCATGCAAGCGCATCTCTGGAGGGTCATGGTTGTGTGGTTCGCCCTAGGCTGGGCGGGCCGCTGCTCGGCAATCATTTTTTTGGCCACTGGCGATCCGCTACACAACACCACCACGCCCGGCGATGACTCGGGCTGGCAATATGAGGGGAAATTCAATTGGTACTCGGGCGTGCCCATTGCCCCGTATTTCTTCATCTCGGCCCAACACGTCCCCGGCACCGTTGGCGATGTGCTCGATTTTCATGGCGACACCTATACGACCATCGCAGTGCATGACTGCCCGACAACCGATCTGCGGATATGGGAAGTGGCTCATACCAAGGCGTTTCCGACGTATGCGCCTCTATCTAGCGGTGTGGCTGATGTCGGTGCCACGGCGACCGTTTACGGGCGGGGCACCGTACGCGGCTCTCCGGTCGTGGTTGGCGGCGTGACAAAAGGCTGGTACTGGGGGCCTGGCGACGGTGTCCAGCGCTGGGGGCGCAACACTGTGGTGAATACGGTTTCGTTAGCAGGCTTTGGTGAGTTTTTGCACTGCAATTTTGACAATCCCGGGCTGGCGGATGAATGCCATTTCTCAGTGGGGGATTCCAGCGGCGGCATGTTTGTGTTGGAAAACGGCCTGTGGAGGCTCGCTGGCATCAACTATGCGGTGGACGGGCCGTTCCGGATCGGGAATACGGGCAGCCCATTCAACGCGACACTCTATGATATGGGTGGCTTGGAGGTTCAGGATCCAGGATGGACGCTCATCCCAGACGAAGCGGCGAACAATCCATCCGGTTTCTATAGCTCGCGAATCTCAGCCTCGCTAGCATGGATTACGGGCATCGCTCCAGAGGCCGCTGCGCTGGCACCCGAGAGCTACAGCGCTTGGCAACGGCTCTATTTTACTCCCGCACAAATCGCCACGCCAGCGAGCAGCGGCCCTACATCTGACTTTGATGGAGACGGCATCAGCAATCTGCTGGAGTTTGCCCTCAATCTGGATCCTACCTATAATGAAAGAGTTAGCATGCAACCGGCTACCGGCTTGCGAGGCATGCCAACGGGTTATGTGGAAACCACATACGGTGCCGCTCGCCTTACCCTGGAATTTGTCCGCAGAACCAGCGGGAGCGGATCGGGCCTGACCTATACCCCCCAATTTTCCACCGATATGATCCACTGGCAGAGTGGGGGCACGCAAACCGTCACCCCGATCAACCCGCGTTGGGAGCGCGTCAAAGTCGCAGATTTCCTATCTACACAGCAGGCACCCAAGCGCTTTGCCCGGCTCAGCGTGGTACTTGCGGAATGAGTGGAGTAGCCATTGGCTCAGGATTTCCAAGGCTTGACACAGTGGGGACTCGTAAATCAAAGTGCGCTCTCCTGTAATTAAACCCAATAAGCGCTTCCAACAAACTAGCAGCATGCAATCCAATTTGCCTCCGTCGTGGCCGAAAGGCTTTTGGAACCTGATGTTCACCCAGTTTCAGGGAGCGTTTTCCGACAACGCCCTGCGCTGGTTGGTGATCTTTCCAGTACTGGTATCCATCACCTTGAGCGATGCCGAAAAGGAGGGGTTCGCGTCGCAGGCGTCATTGCTTTTCGCTGTGCCGTTTTTGTTGTTTTCAACGGTCGGCGGCTGGCTGGCAGACCGCTGTAGCAAGCGATCGGTGATGATAGGTGTGAAGCTCGGGGAAATTGCGATCATGGTTTTTGCGGCGATGGCACTGGCATGGGGTCAACCGATGCTGCAACTGACCGCTATCTGTCTGATGGGGGTACACAGCACGTTTTTTGCCCCGGCCAAGTATGGCATTATGCCCGAGGTGTTGCGCCCATCGCAACTCGCCGCAGGCAACGGTATCCTGGAGTTACTCACCTTCATTGGAATCATTCTCGGCACCTTCGCCGGTGGTTGGCTCGCCGAAACCCTCGCTCATCGCCAAGTCTGGTCCGGCGTTATCCTCGCAGCGCTCGCCAGTGTCGGCTGTCTGGTTAGCCTCGGCATTTTCAAGGTGCCTGCCGCAGATTCCACTCGCAAATTCAACCCTAACATTCTTGGTGAAATCCGCTGCAACCTGCGAGTCATGAAAGCTGACCGCGACCTGTGGCGAGCCAATTGGGGGAACACCGCGTTTTTCTTCGTCGCCACCCTCGTACAAATCAACCTCGCCCTCTACGCCCAAAAAGTGTACCACCTCAAACCCACCGAACAGGCATGGCTGCAAGCCGCGCTGAGCCTCGGCATCGGTGTCGGCAGCCTGTTGGCCGGCCGCCTCTCACGCGGCCGAATCGAGTACGGACTCATCGCGCCGGGTGCCGGACTGATGGCCGTGGCAGGCCTGTGGCTCGGGTGGCCCGGTCTTGACAAACCCGCGTTCACGGCGGCGCTTTCATTGTTAGGCATGGGCGGTGGTTTGTTCATCGTGCCTATTGTTTCGGTGTTACAACATCGGCCCTCGGCGCAAACCAAAGGAGCCGTACAAGGTGCTGCAAGTTGGCTGTCATGGGTTGGCATTGCCGCCGCCGCCAAGACCCAGACATTGCTATCCGGCGCAGCGCACCTCAGCTACAATCAGGTCTTCTGGGTTTGCGGGGCTGTGGCAGCGGCGGCTGGCTGCTTCGTTACTTGGTCGCGGCCGGGGGCCGTGCCTCAGATGATCGCCAGTTGGCGCTACCGCGAAGAGCGGGATTGATAGAGCCACCCCCTTTCCTGTGGTGATGGGGGGAGCGGCGGCCATGAATGCGCCGAAGGCCCGGTCCATGGTCGTTCTTTCCTCGGGGCGACAGCAAGGCCGACGCTCCCTAAGCATCATTCGTCCACCGCATTGGCGTTGTCGCTCGTGGTGGCGGCTGCTGCCTTTTTGCCGGCTTTTTTGGCCTTGGCTGCGTGTTTTCCCGAACCGTCGCCCGGATCCAACTTGCCGCCGGCGGGGTTGAGTTGGTCGAGCACAGCTTGTAGGCGTTTGCGAGCAGTTAGGGCCGCATCGTCTTGGGTGGTAGCGGGCACGAGAGGCTCCGCGAAGGGTGAATTTTTCATATCGAACAGCTCGCCCGATTGATTCAATTTCCAGCCGCTATCGCGGTCATACCAATGGCGGCCGAGTTCGACGAAGATCCAGTCGCGCGGCCAGGGGGCAGTTTGACCGAGGAGCTGAGGGGCGAAACATTTGCCATCAATGGTGACACCTTGTGGCAGTTTGGCACCGGCGATTTGGGCGAGTGTTGGGAAGAAGTCGCTCAGATCCATCAGATTGGGTGATACCATGCCGGCCGGGGTTTTGCCGGGCCAACTGGCGATGCACGGCACAAGCGCGCCACATTCCAGCATGGTACCTTTGTGGCCGGAGAGAGACTTGCCGTGAACGGTGGAGCGCGGGGCGTAGGGTGGGGCTGTGCCGTTGTCGCCGGCGAAGACGATCAAGGTATTTTCGCGCAGTTTGAGGCGTTCGAGTTCTGCGAGCAATTTGCCGACCAGCTTGTCCATGTAGGCGACGTTGTCGCTGTAGAAGTCTTTGCTATCAGGGGCGCTGTCGGGCGTGCGCAGGATATCGGCATGGACGTGCGACATCGCATAATACATATAGAACGGTTCATGTTGGTGGCGGTTAATGAAATTGATGACAAAATCGTGCATCTTGTCGGGCAGGTATTCGCCGTCGCGCAACGGTTGCTGTTTGCCGTTGACGGTGTACTCCTTGGCACGGTCCTGGGTGTTCCAATAATCACCGCTGCCCTTGAAGCGCAGATACTCGTCAAACCCCCAGTCGCCAGGCTGTAGCGGCAACTGGCTCCACTTGCCGCACATCCCAGTCACATAACCCGCCGGCTTGAGCACCCGCGGCATCATCACCTCGTTTGCCGGTTTGAGCAGAGGGCCGCTGTCGTTGCCGGTCATGCCGGTGTGATAGGCATAGCGGCCGGTCATCAGCAAGGCACGCGATGGCCCGCACAGCGGACAGGCGTAGCAATGCTCAAAGCGCGTACCGCTAGCTGCCAGTTTATCAATGTTTGGGGTCTTGAAGTGATCCGCGCCATAGCAACTCACGTTGCCGATGCCGAGGTCGTCAGCTAGAATAAAGATAATGTTGGGCTTGGCTGCGGGCGCGGCGCTTGGCTGCACGGGCGTACACCATGCGGTTGCGATGGTGGCGAGGAAGGGCAGTAGGATCGAGGAGGTTCTCATAGCTTGGTTTTGTGGATGGGTGAATCCCGCCGGAAAAAATGAATTTGCGGGTTACTTTGATGATACGGGGCTTTCAAGCAGGTTCAATCGGCATAAACCGGCTACGGCGAAAATGACCTATTCGTTGCGCGAAGCAAAGGAGAAAGTGATTTTCGTCAGGCGACAAGCGGACTAAAGCCCTCGCTCCGGAGCTAGGAAACCATCCTCATCGAGGAAACATCCGTCGGGCAAGGGGAGTCCTTCGGCGGGTGCGGCCGGCCCCTGAACTAACAATTGACCGGCTGCTGAGCGGACGACAAACCAGCCCGGCAGCAGACGCCCCCAAGTGCCGGGCTTGCGGCCTGCCTGCACGTCTTTGACATCAGGCACGGGCGGTGGATCGTCCATCGACATAGCGACCACCACGCCCGCCACCGCCAGACACGGGCAATGCAGCACGCCCGGCCTGTCTAATGGCAGGGTCGCTTGCGTGCCGAAGTCGTAAAACACCAGCGGTTTTGCGGATGCTGGCGCGGCGGTGATGGCCTGGCGCAGTGTGTCGCCGCCGACCCACGGTCCGGCGGCATCGGGCGGCAAGGTGTTGTGCCAGCTTGGCGGTGCCTGATAGAGTTCGGCGAAGGCCGCGAACAGCCCCGGCAGCGTATCACCAGCAAGCGCATCACCAACG
>Ga0073936_10012650_pt1 | contig 10021 bp, 7 predicted proteins | sample AliMusrvi5mmetaG_FD_87041 | JGI IMG/M metagenome (GOLD analysis project Ga0073936, IMG submission 87041) | Freshwater lake bacterial and archeal communities from Alinen Mustajarvi, Finland, to study Microbial Dark Matter (Phase II) - Alinen... | ecosystem: Environmental > Aquatic > Freshwater >... | reverse complement strand
CTGTAAGAATGCCGGCGAGGGCGGTGCCGCAAGTTCTCAGTCGCCCAGGCAGGTTCCCACGCTGCGGGCACTTTGCACCCACGCATGGTCAGGAGGAATGACCTTGAGATTGCCGGCGACCTCGTGAATGGGCACCGGCACCATCTGGCCGCCGTGGTCGGCGACCATCACCCCGAAGCATTCGTCGTGGATCAACTCGACGCAGCGGGTGCCGAGCCGCGTGGCTAACAGGCGGTCGGTGGCCGAAGGGGTGCCGCCGCGTTGCAGGTAACCGAGGATCGTCACCCGGGCTTCCAGCTTGGTGAGTTCCTCCAACTGCTTGGAGAGCCGCAGGGTATGGCCGTCATGGCGGGCGTTGAAGGCCGCCAACTCGCGCTTCGCCTTGGCTTCCTCGGGGGTGCCTTTGGCGGCTTTCTTGCGCGCTCTGGCCGCGGCATAGATGGCCGCGTCACTGACACACATCGCGCCTTCCGCCACCGCCACGATGCTGAAATTCGTCCCATGCTCGCTGCGCCGGCGGATCGCCGCGGCGACCGTCTCGACCTGATAGGGGATTTCCGGGATCAATATCACGTCCGCGCCGCCGGCAATGCCCGCCCCCAATGCCAGCCACCCGGCCCGGTTGCCCATGATCTCGGCGACAATGATCCGATGATGGCTATGCGCCGTGCTGTGCAGGCGGTCCACCACTTCCGTCACGATGCCCAAGGCGGTGTCAAAGCCGATCGACGCGTCGGTGAGCGCCAGGTCGTTGTCGATGGTCTTGGGCAGGGTGATGACGTTGAGCCCCTTTTCCATCAGACGAAGGACGTTCTTGTGGGTGCCGCCGCCGCCCAGGCACACCAGCGCATCAATGTGGTTGAGCTTGCAATTGGCGACCATCACGTCGGTCATGTCGCGCGTCTCGCCAGCGACTTCCATGCGATGGGGCTTGTCGCGGCCGGTGCCCAGAATGGTGCCGCCGACGGTGAGGATGCCGGCCAGGGTGGTCTTATCGAGCGGGAAACTCAGGTTCTCCGCGAGCCCGCGAAAGCCGTCCCTAAACCCGGTGACTTGCATGCCGCAACTCAAGGCGGCCTTGCCAACACTGCGGATGGCCGCGTTCAGACCCGGGCTGTCGCCCCCGGCGGTGAGGATTCCAATATGTTTCGGTCGTGCCATGGGATTGAATGGAATATGGATAAGAGCCGCATTGCGCGCAACATCCAGCCGGCAAAATGTGACGATTTCGTCACACTACTCAAATCTGGTGAACCAGCGCTCGATGGCATCGGGAAAATACTCGTGCAGGGCGGCGGTGGCGGCGGCGGGGGTGTTCAATTCGAGGTTGCCGTGCGGGCCGGTGATCCGCTCTAACCAAATATGGCCGGGCTGGCCCGGCACCCAGATTTTGTCCCAGCCGAAGGCGGCCTCATAGCCGCGGCGGCGCCACAGCATGCCCTCGCCGTTTTGCGAGGCATAGTGGCTCATGACCAGCACGCTGGGCTCGCCGCCCTGGCGCAGCGAACGGCCCGCCAAGCCGCCCCACTGGGCTTGCGGACAGCCCAGCGCATCGAGAATGGAGGGCATGATGTCCAGATGGCTGGCCAGCGCCAGCGGCTCGCCCCGGCCTAACGCCTTGGGCCATTTGACGATGACGGGCACCACGGTTTCCTCGATGGTTAGGCCGGAGGTGTGAAACCAAACCCCGTGTTCCTGCAACTCCTCGCCGTGATCCCCGGTGACGATGATCATCGCGTCGTCATAACGACCTTGCGCCTTGAGAAACGTGACGTACTTTTCCAACAAGCCGTCCACCCACGCCAGCGAGTTCCAATAGCGGTGCCGCACCTGCTCAATGTCCTGCGGGCTGGGATGCAGCGGAAACCAGGACGATTTGGCGAAATCGGCAAACGGCGGGGTGAAGTCGGCCGCCCAGTTGTAGGGATAGTGAGGCGACTCCACGGCCACCAGGCGGAAGGTGCCGCCGGCCGGTCTTGCCAGAACCGAGTCGCGCCACAGGTCCAACACATGCTCGTCGCGCTCGCTGATGCCCGCCGGCCACTCGGTGCTCTCCGGCGTGAGGCTGAGCAACACGTCGGTGGCCTCGCGGTGGCCGAAGTTGGTGGTGTCCATCTCCGCATAGTTGAAGATGGCCGAGGAGCGCACCTCGTTGCGATAGCCCGCGGCATGCAGCGCCTCTAACAAAGGCGCGGGCCGCTGGGCCTGGCGGTCCTTTTCCCAGAACACCGACGGCTTGCCGCTCAACATCGCAAACCACGACAGATGGGTGGCATTGGAGGCCGAGCGGGTTTCGCGGATCGGCTGGCATTCGCAATCACGCCACCGGCTGACAAAGGGCATGACCTCGGGCCGCACGCCATCGCCACGCAGGGTTTCGACAATGAACCAGTAAACGTCCGGTCGCCGGGTGATCGTTAGGGCCGTGGGCCGCGGCGGCTCGCGGAATCGCACGCTAAAGGAGGCGAGTCCCGGCGCGAAGACTCCCGGGCACAAGTGAATCAGGCAGGAGCGACGCTGCCACCAGCGCCCCACCCGGCCGTTCCACAGCGTTTCGGAGCCCTGTTCCGCTAACAACAGCACCCACGCCCCCAAGGCGACCAGCAACAGGCTGCCGGAGCGCAGCCGCAGGCCGAGGCGCCGCGACAGCCGCGCCGAGCCAATCACCACGCCGCACACCAGCGCCAGAACACCGGCGGCCGCCAGGCTGCCGGCCAGCGAAATGCGGATTCCGCCACCTTCTAACACGCGCATCAGGTCGAACTTGCCGCCCACCGTCAGCTCGCCGAAAAACAACACCAAGCCCTTGCCCCACAGCTTGCGCATGCCGATCTCCGCGCTGAGCGTCACCAGCGCCACGCCCACCGCCAGTCCGCCGAGCCAACGCGTGCCCGGCGGCGACCAGCGCACGAATTGCTGCAAGCCGGCCCAGGCCACCGCCACCACCACCACCTGGGTGAGCACCCGCGCCAGCACAAAACCTAACACCGCGGAGGCGCCGCCCTTGACTTGCTCCAACATGATGCAGTCGCTCGCCACGGCCAGCATCAGGATCAACCCGCAAAGCACCCCGTTCCAGGCCACCGCAGGAGCGCGGGCTTCAGCCCGCCAGCCAGTCCACATTTCATACATCGCACACCCCCCGGCCCATCCTAACAAACCCGCCAGCCCCAGCCAATAAACCGGCTGCGCCAGCCAGCCGGCCATGCCGGCAAGCCCCCATCCTAACAAAACAAGCGCGCCCCAGCGGCCGCCATGGCGCTTGTCCCACCAATAGCCGCCGAAAGTACCTCCCGCCACCACCAGCAATCCGGCGACGACCAACTCGACGATGAAATTGCCCGGCCACACCCGCGCCGGAAATGTGTTAGGTCCGAGACTGATCGACCACGCCCGCACGAACGGTGTCAGGGCGATGAAAATGCCCCCCAGCCATGCCAGACCGTGGGCCGCACGCCCCCACTTTGCGGTTTTGTTCTCCATCGGTGCGCGGTTTTACCCGATCCGGCCGCTTCGGCAATGACAAAACACATCTTTGCCTCCGGCCGCCATCAAGGAGTGGTGGCCTCCGGCCGCCGTCAAGGAGTGGTGGCCTCCGGCCGCCATTGCCCATGGTGAGCCAATGCATGGAGGCAAGCCGCTCCCATCGACTCCTCATGGTTCCGGGCGGCAGGCAAGTCGCCCCTCCTTGGGCGCGGGCATCCGGCCACTTCAATTTATTTCGCGTTTTCAAAGGATTCTCCAACCCCGAGGCAGCGGAAAATTCCCTCTAACTGCAAGAGCTGATGGGGGCACCCTAACTCTTTGCTAGACGTGATCCGACAATTCCCCATCATACCGCGGTTCTCCCCTCAACTCTAACCAATCAACCGTCATGAATCCGTTTCTATCAACCGACATCCGTTCGTTCCGTCTTTTCCTTCCGTTCAGGTTAGGCATGATCTCCGTGCCCGCGGCGCTTGTGGCGCTCGCCCTGCCTGCCCTCGCGCAGATCGCCGCCTGGGATTTCACCGGCGAGAACACGGCAGCCGCCAGTTCCGTCGCGGATGTGTTTGATGCGAGACTCGACAGCTCTAACACCCTCACCCGCGGCAGCACCGCGGCGGCCAGCGCGGCGACCAATTCGTTCCGCACCACCGGCTTTAGGAACGACGGGATCGCAACCTCGAATACGGACTACTATCAGGTCACCTTGTCCGCCGCCGCGGGTTACACCCTTTCCATCAGTACCCTCGACGCCAGGTTCTCCGGAACCACCACCTTCTGTGCCGCTCCCGGCGTCACCGGCCAGTTTGCCTATAGCTTGGATGGCAGCACGTTTGCCTTGCTAGGCACGTCGTTTGCGATGACTGCCGCCGGCCCCATGCCGCAGCTAGATGTTTCGACCATCAGCGCCCTGCAGAACGTGCCGGATGCCGTGACGGTTGTCATTCGGTATTATGCCAGTGGCCAAACCGGAACCGGGGGTTGGGGCTTCTACTCCCCTGGGGCCGGACAATACGGCCTGGCGATCGGCGGCACCCTCGCCGCCTCCGCGTTGCCAGCCCTCACGCTCACCGCCTCTCCAACCAGCTTTGCCGAAAACGCCGCCGCCCCGGCCGCCACCGGCACGGTTGCCATTCCCACCGCCTTGGCCACCGATCTGGTGGTCACGCTGGCTTCGGGCGATACCACCGAAGCCAGCGTGCCCGCCTCGGCCACCATCACCGCCGGCACCACCTCCGCCACTTTTCCAATCACCGCAGTCAACGATTCCCTGGCAGACGGCGCGCAGACACTCTGGCTAACAGCCTCCGCGGCCGGTTACACCAGCGCGACCCAAACCATCACCGTCACCGATGACGGCGACGCGCCGCCCGCCCTCGCTCCCGGAGCGATCGCCTTCGTCGGCTTCAACGCCGATGGCAACGACGACCTCGCCTTCGTCGCGCTGGTGCCGCTGGCCGCAACCGACACGATCCACATCACCGACAAGGCATGGAATGGCTTGGAGCTGGGCAAGGGCGGAGCCTTTGGCAGCGGCGAAGGGGTCATCACCTGGAGCGCACCCGCCACCGGCGTGGCGGCCGGCACGGTCGTTAGCCTCAACAACCTCGTCAACACCAACCGCAGCGCCAGCGTCGGAACCCTAACCGCATCCGGCAGCTTCAACCTGGGCGGCGATGGCGAAACCGTCTATGCCTATCAGGGAACCCCCACCACACCCACCGGCTTTCTCGCCGTCATCGCCACCCAAACCACCGATCCGACGGCCGGCACCGGCTTGGACGCCTCGCACATCGTTTATCTAACCAATCACGCGGACGTCGCGGCCTACACCGGCTCGCGCTGCGACCAGCCGAGCTTCGCCGCCTATCTGGCGGCCATCGCCACCCCAAGCAACTGGATCACCGAAGACGGCAGCGGCGACCAACACAACAACTCCATCGCGCCCGATGTGCCGTTCGACGCCACCGCCTTCACCTTGGCGAGCGGCACCGGCTATGCCGCCTGGGCCGCCGACAACGCCAACCACCAGGCTGCCGATGCCGACGCCGACGGCGACGGCGTGCCTAACGGAATCGAGTATTTCATGGGCGCACCGCGTGCCACCTTCACGCCGACCCCAGCGGTGAAGGATGGCAAAATCACCTGGCCCCACAACGCCGCCGCCGCCGCCTCATACACCGTCTCCACCTCAACCGACCTCGTCCACTGGCAGCCCGCCACCAGCGGCGTGAAGGACACCGGCAGTTCCATCGAGTTCACCCTGCCCACCGGCCCCACCCGCATTTTCGTCCGCCTGGAGGTCACCCCGAGTCCCTGAGCCCGCGCGAATGCATCCGCGTGGCTGCCGCGTCTCGCGGCAGGCCGTGGTTGCTGCGTCTCGCAGCAAGTCATCCGTGTGGCAGCCTCCGGCCGCAGTGCCCATGTGTGGCAAATGCATGCTCGAAGAACACGACGTTATGAATGAACCCCCGACCCTCCAAACTCCAAGCCAATCTTCCTGCCCATAATTCTCCTGCCAACATTCTCATCGACAGCTACGAAGCCGGCGAGCAGAACTGGAACGCCAATTTCCGCGAGGACTTCAAGCGGCTGAAAGGTTACGATCCGCTGCCGTGGCGGTCAATGGCCATCCACTTGGCGTGGTCTGGTATCCGCCCTTCCGGCTCGATGTCACCGCCGCGCTGAAAGCCGGGGCGAACCTGATAGACATTCGCGTGACCAACACCTGGGCCAACCGCCTCATCGGCGACGAGCAGGAGCCCGAGGACGCCCAGTGGGGCGATTGGGAGACATTCCGTGACTTCGGCGGCCGGCGGCTCAAAGCCTATCCGGATTGGTTTGTCAAAAACCAACCGCGCCCCGCGTCGGGCCGCAAGTGCTTTGTCACCTATAACTATTTCAAGAAGGACTCCGCGTTGCTCCCGGCCGGCCTGCTCGGCCCGGTGCGCTTGATTGTGGAGGATGAGGTGAGACCGTGAAGGGGCCAGGCACCTCGCAAAAGTGGCTGCGCGCGTAACTGCGCGCCTCCGGCCGCAGGCCGTGACTGCGTGCCTCCGGCCGCGGCGCCAATGGAGAGCCAATGGCAGATCGAAGATCGTGGACTGAGGATGCGAGGCGTGGTGGCCAAGAACCGCTCATGCGGCGAAACGCAGAGGACTGGTGGCGAGACGCCCCCACCACGGCCTGCGGCGGGACGCCGCTGCCACGCACGCGCGCTTGCACGCGCACGCCAGCCAGCGCACCCGCCTTTCCCGGCGCGTATCGAGAGCGTGCGCACGCGCGCTTGCACGCGCACGCCAGCCAGCGCGCGCGACTCCGTCAAAATCGCCGACAAATGGATCTGGTCGCGGACTTGTAAGGAAGACCGCGGGAGTTTCCTCTTCCACGTTGCGCCGAACTCATCGCGATACCACCAATTCACCCTCACTGCTTATGCCACTCCATCGTTCCGTCATTCTGCTTCTCCTCGCATGGGTCACCGCGTCGGGTCAGCAGCTCTTTTCGGTTAGGCCCACTCCCAAGGCGGATGTGCATCTCGGCGAATCCCGGATCGTAGCGGACATCGCCGAACCCAAACTCAACGGCAAGGGCCTGGCGGAACTCTATCGGAAATTCACCGGCCGCCGGGTAATCGTTTCCGCTGCTGCCGCCGCGGCCGAGTTCTCTTTCGTTCAAGCGGCAAGTCCAAAGGATCCGCTCACCTACGCCCAAGCGGCCGAACTTCTCAAGAAAGCCGCCGGCATCGAAAACTTCGTGTTCATGCCGGATGACAAGGACCCGAATCTGGATTTTCTTACTTTCAACACTTGGATCTGTTGTGGCGGCTATGATATTTACAACGAAAGCGACAGGTTGCCCGAGGGCGACGCCGTCATTACCTACGTGATGACTCTCAAACACATCACGCCGGTTGATGCAGCGGCCGTTCTAACGAAACGCATCGGCGCGCTTGGCACTCATGGCTCCATCGCCCCGTTGAACTCGGCGGTTGTCATCACCGAGAATGTCTCGGTCATCCGTAAGCTCATCGAACTCAAGAAGGAAATTGATAAACCGTAGCTTCGTGGCTGCGTGCCTCCGGCCGCAGGCCGTGACTGCGTGCCTCTGGCCGCAGTGCCAATGGAGAGCAAATGACGGATCGAAGATCGTGGATTGAGGACGAGGTGCCGTGGCGGCCTAGACGCGCTCATGAGGTGAACCCTCTGTTGACTGGTGGCGAGACGCCCCCACCACGGCCTGCCGCGGGACGCGGCAGCCACGCGCGCTCGCGCGTGCGCCCCGCATTCGCGCTTTGACAAGCCTGCGATCCTAGGGCAGGCTGGGGGCGCACCTCAATCTTCAATTATCCCATGGCTTACGATCTCATTGTCATTGGCGGCGGCCCGGCCGGGTACGTCGCCGCCATCCGCGCCGCGCAACTCGGGAAAAAAGTCGCTTGCGTCGAGTCCGATCGGGCGGGCGGCACCTGCCTGAATTGGGGCTGCATCCCGACCAAGGCGCTGTTGAAGAATGCCGAGCTGTATCAGACGCTCACCCACAAGGCGGCGGAGTTCGGCTTGAAAATCGACGGGCTGTCCTACGATTGGTCCACAGTGATAAGCCGCTCGCGCAAGGTGTCCGGGCGTTTGGCGGGGGGCATCGAGTTTCTCCTCAAGAAGAACAAGGTCGATTACATCAACCGCGTCGGCTCGATCGAAGCGCCGGGCAAGGTCAGCGTCACCGCGACGGATGGCAGCAGCCAAACGCTGGAAACCCAACACATTCTCATCGCCACCGGCTGCAAGTCGCGCGGGCTGCCGCTGCTGCCCTTCAACGGAACCTCGGTGATCGGATCCAAGGAGGCGATGGTGTTGGCCAAGCAACCCAAGGAGATGATCATCATCGGAGCCGGCGCCATCGGCGTCGAGTTTGCCTATATCTACAATGCCTTTGGCACCAAGGTGACCCTGGTGGAAATGCTGCCGCGCATCCTGCCGGTGGAGGATGACGAGGTCGGCGAAACGCTCGAAAAATCCCTGATCAAACAAGGTATCCGCTGTCTAACAGACACGAAGGTCACCGCCGCCGCCGATCATGGCGATCAGGTTGACATTACCGTCGAGGGGCCCAAGGAAACCGGCGTCCTGCGCGCCGAAGTGTGCCTGGTGGCCATCGGCATCCAACCGGTACTGCCCGGCGGCATGCAACCCGCCCTCACCGATCGGGGCTTCATCCAGGTCGGCGAGCGCTATGAGACGTCGCTTGCCGGCGTGTATGCCGCGGGCGACATCACCGGCCCGCCGTGGCTGGCGCACACGGCGTCGTATGAGGCGGTGCAGGCGGTGGAGGGACTCTATCTGCCGGGCCACACCCCGCGCAAGGTGAGGAACTTCCCAGGCTGCACGTATTGCCACCCACAGGTGGCGTCGGTCGGCAGGACCGAGCGCGATCTCAAGGCTGCGGGCATCGAGTACAGCGTCGGCAAAATCCCGTTCCTGGCGATTGGCAAGGCGCTGGCCGTCGGCGAGTCGGAGGGGTTTGCCAAGTTGTTGTTCGGCAAGCAGCACGGTGAGTTGTTAGGCGCGCACATCATTGGTGAGAACGCCACCGAGCTCATTGCCGAAATGGGCCTGGCCCTCGATCAGGAACTCACCGCCGAGGAAATCCACGCCACCATCCACGCCCATCCGACCATGTCGGAAGTCATTCACGAGGCCGCGCTCGCCGCCGAGGGCCACGCCATTCACGTCTAACTCCCCTCGCCACGCCAAGCATGAAACTGAAGTTTTGCGGAGCCGCCGGCACCACCACCGGCTCGCAGCATCTGTTGGAGGTGAACGGCAAGCGGATCCTGTTGGACTGCGGTCTCTATCAGGGAACCCGCAGCGAGGCATACGATATCAACTGTTGTTTTCCCCACTACTCTCCGGCGTCAGTGGATGCGGTGATTTTGTCCCACGCCCACATCGACCACAGCGGCAATCTGCCGAATCTAACCAAGGAGGGCTTCGCCGGCAACATCTACGCCACCGACGCGACGCGCGACCTGTGCCAGATCATGCTGGCGGATTCCGCCCGCATCCAGGCCGGCGACATCGCATGGCTCAACAAGCACCGCAAGCGCGACGGGCTGGAGCCGGTCGAGCCGATCTATAGCGAACGGGACGCGGAGATGTGCCTGCGCCAGTTCGTCACCATCGGCTATGAGCGGCCGATCCCCGTGGCGGACGGGGTTTCCCTGACATTCATTGACGCCGGCCACATTCTGGGCAGCGCGCAGGTGTTGTTGGAGGTCAACGATCACGCCGATGGCAAGACCAAGCGGTTTTTGTTTTCCGGCGACGTCGGGCGCGGCCACAACGAGGTGTTGCGCGATCCGGTGGCGGTGAAGGACGTGGATTTCCTGCTGATGGAAAGCACCTACGGCGGACGCGAGCACGAGGCGCCGCCGGGAGTCGGGGATTACTTTGCGGAAGTCATTCGCCAGGCGGTCAAACGCGGCGGCAAGATCCTCATACCGGCCTTTGCCGTCGAGCGCACCCAACAGATATTG
>Ga0073936_10012649_pt1 | contig 10021 bp, 7 predicted proteins | sample AliMusrvi5mmetaG_FD_87041 | JGI IMG/M metagenome (GOLD analysis project Ga0073936, IMG submission 87041) | Freshwater lake bacterial and archeal communities from Alinen Mustajarvi, Finland, to study Microbial Dark Matter (Phase II) - Alinen... | ecosystem: Environmental > Aquatic > Freshwater >... | reverse complement strand
CGGCTGTGCCCCCCTTTGCCCAGACCAGCCTCGGCTGCCCCCCTCACTCACGCTCCCCACGTCGCAGGAAACATATCCGGGTCGCTTCTGGGGGCTAAGGCCACCCCCAGACCCCGGCCTCCTTTTAGACGCTGACGCCGGCGAGCCTGCAAGACGCTCGCCGATTTACCGCTGTCGCGAAAATACCCCATTCCCCTGGTTCAGGTCGTTCAGGCCGACCTGCTCGCACCCCACCCCCCAAGCGCGGCGCCGCCCAAAGGCTCGCCCCTTCGCTCCGAAAGGTCGCTCAGGAGCTCACCCCAAGTGGCCGCTAATCGCGTCCAGGCGCCGCGCCCTCTCCCATCCCTCACCGACCCTTTGCCGAACTTCCGCCCACCCTCAAACGGTTGAGCAACTGCCGCCCGTCTCGCTAGCGGTCACGTCTCGCGCTTCCACCTCCGCCACACAACTCTACCCTGCTTACTCCCATTAAGCCGGCGGCATAGCCAACCCCTCTCTCTTCCCCAATTTCTCCCCCACCGCCGCCATCGAGCGCTGCGGCCCCAGACTCAGATACAAACCGAACGCCGCAAAGGCCTTGTCGCTCTCTCGCGGCTGTTGTTCGAACACCATCTTAGTCGTTACTCCTTCCTCTTGGAACCACCCGCTTCGGCTCGCGCCTTCACCTCGGCCAGCGTTTGCTTCACGCTCTGACCACCTTTCCACCAGTGATACTTCGGGTCGCTGTCAAACGGGATGCTCAGGTCGCCGTCGACCGTCAGAAACGGCTCCCTCGGCCTCTCCGGGAGCGGAGCACTACCCGAAATCAGCGTTTTTCCCTTATTCCCCCTGTGCCCCCTGTGCTCCAATTCGTCATTTCCCCTGTAAACACCCTGTTTCCCCCTGTGACACCCTGAGAATTCACCTTTCTCCTCTCCAAACCAGATTTCTGCTTGCTCCCCCCCACTGCAATTTTCCTCCCTTTTTTTCAAATATAGGGAACTACAGGGTGCCACAGGGGGAATAAGGGGTTTTTGACCATTTTCCCGGACCGACTTGAGCCAATCCATCGGATTCATTCAGTTGTCCTCCCAGCCTGGATCTCGTAAAAGGCCACGTCATGCCCGTTGCCGGTACTGCTTTTGCGCGTGTCGCGAGTCACCGTGAACCGGCCGGAATCGAAGCTGTGTTCCCCGTCCGTCGGGAACCGCCGCTTCATCGCCTTGCCCAACCTCAGCCGGTTCTGTTGCTCATCCCCGTCCAGAAGTCCGGACTCGGCCCCCATCTCCGCCAAGCCGGAGACGGGGATCTCTCCGCGTGTCTCGCCGTCCACTACCAGCCGGAATAGACTGCGCAACAGGTCGTGGTCCGGGTCAGCCAGCCGATCCTGCGCTTCCTGGTGGTGGGTGTCCAGCAGCGGCAGCCCGGGGAAATGTTTCTGCAGCACCCACGCGCACGCCCTCTCCCACTGTCCAAACCGGAACCCGGTCAACTCCTGCCCCGCCGGTCGCCCCGCAGCGGCCCAGTCCCGCACCAAGCTGAACATTGCGCCCAAGTAGTGGGTCAGGTTTGCCGTCACATGATCCTCGATGTTCCCCTCGGCATATTCCGCGAAGGCATACCCCGGTGGCCGTTTCCGAATCGCAATCCTCACCGTGCGGCTGGCCAGATCCCGGGAGAACACCGCACCGTTGCTCGACACCCCCAAGGTCCGCCGTGAAACATCCGCCTCCCCGTGCCGGTACGGCGCCCGGCAAGTAAACGTCGGCTCCGTCAGCAACGACTCCAATTCCGGAAGGTTTTGCAGGCCTCGCCCGCGCGCGTTGTCGAAGTAAATAAAACCCGCGCCGCTCAGCAGCAACCGTGAGATATCCTCCCGCACCCTATCGGGATTATCCAGCTTGCTGATCGGTTGGGGCTTTAAGCCGTAGACGTGAGACACCAGCCGCAACAGCAGTGACCCGCCGGCGCTGAATTCGTTTTTCTCCACCAGGAATAACGGCACCCGGCCCTTGCCCAGGAACCCGCCCTGCGCCAGCGCCGGCGACAACAACAGCGCCACGGCCCGCCCCAGGTCGCCCGCGCTCGCAAAATCATAGTCTCGTAACAAGCGGACCAGAATCTCTACCGCCTCCGTCGGTGTCGGCAGTTCCAAGGCTTGCCCGCCGGCTAGAATCCGCAACGACTTCTCGTACCCGTTCACCAGCACCGGCCCACGGCCATTCCAGGCCAACACGGGCACATTCGAATAAACCTCCACCGTTCGAATCAGGTCCAGCGAATCCATCCACGACCCGAGGAACACCCGCGCATCCGCCTCCGTAAGACTGGATGCCACCTGCTCCCCATCCTTGCTGCGCGTCAGAAAATTGCACCGCTCCGGGTCGTCCAGAAACGAAACCATCTCCGCCGGGCTTTGCGGGTGCAGCTTCCCCTCATGGTAGCGGCATACCTGCTGCGCATACCAATACACCGAGTCCGCGACAGCCTCCCACACCTGTCGCGTCCACACCGCCGCCGGCTGGTCGTGCTCAATTTCGCGCCCCTTGCTCTTGTCCGCTTCCTCCCCCGTCTGCCGGCGCGTGGACATTTGCTTTTCTGCCGCGCTCAGCGCCTTGCCCAGCGCTCGCCGACTATGGCCGAGCTTCCTCACCATGAATTCGAGCACCCGCTCCTGCAACAGCGGTAGCGCGCGCAACGCCACGGCCAGCTTTAGCATCCGCTGCTCAGACTGGTGGCGCGCATTCGCTGGCAAACCGGCCAGGGCTCCGTGCTCGAGCTCAAACAAGTCTATGGCGAGCCTCCCAGGATCCGTGTCGTGTGTCACCAACACCGCCTGACTAACGCGCTCCTGCCACCATTGGGCAAAACCTTCCTTGAGTTGCTCCCGGCAATCATCCGCTCCCTTGCCTGGCCCGTTCAAGGGGATGCGCGGCAGATACAGCGGAATTGGATGTACCAGCTTGGCGAAGCGAACTGCCGCCACCGAAAAAGCGAAATTGAGCGCTGTGTCCGAGTCGCCAGAGAAAATGATCCTCGCCGGCTTCACCCGCGCGATCAACGCCGCCAGCTCCGGCAACAACGCCTCGCCGCCCTTTTGCGCGAAGCCGAAGAATCCAGACACCCCGATCGCCGGAAATCCCGCCTCGGTTAGCGACATCGCTTTGAACTCCCCCTCGACACAGGGCACGTCTCCACCGGTCCGCAGATCCTCCAACCCCGGCGGCAAATAAACGTGCACACCCGTCCCAAAAGCCTGGTGGTACTTCTTCGATCCCTGCGGCTTGTCCAACCGTAGCCGCCCATACGGCTTGCCACCTTCCATTACCGGCTCGCCGGCAAAGGCGAGGTAAGGCAGCCAGAGCCCGCTTTGCTCCAAGCCGCAAAGCGCCAGCGCCTCCGCAGCACTGACACGCCGCACACCAGCCCGGTCCAGCATCTCTGCCAAGATGCCAGGCCGTGACACCGTCGGAGCATAATCAACCGCCTGCGGAATACCCGCAACCTCTGTCACGATCATAAGCCGTTCACCCCCTCGCCTTGAGCCGGGACTCCTTGTCCTCGCGCGACACACACACATCCCACCGGTGCTCGGAAACGAGCCCCCGGCCGTGGCACAGTGCGCACTCGTCCGCTACCTGCCCCTGACAGGACGGGCAGACGGCAAACGGCTTCGCCATCTTGATTTCGTACCACACCTGGTCGAGCCGCGACAGCGTGGACGAGAAATCAAGCTCCGCAAACAGGATGTCCTGGTTCTCCTGGGCGGCGCGGAGCACCCCTTTCACTTGGCCCAGCATGGTCAGCATCTCCTCCACCTCGCCGGCGCGGTTCCAGAGCGGGATCAGTTGCGGAGGAATCGGCCAGCCTGTCGCGTCTACTACCTGCGACGGCGCCGGCGGTGGAATCGTCTGGTCTGTGGGTGAGGGGGGAAGCTGTTTCCTGGCCGCGTTGAGTGAGATGTTCCCGGCCTCAACCTCCTTGGCCAACTTCGGAGCCTCATCCAGAATCTGAGCGGCGGTTTGAACGGAGCGACGCGAAACACCCAATGCTTCTGCGGCTTCCGGTTGAGAAGTGCGCAAATTTGCGCACTTATCCTCCGGCCGGTGCGCGGGCATGTTTGCTATCTTTGCGGCCACCATCGCCCGCTGTGCCACTGACAGGTGCCGGCGGTTCAGGTTGGCCGACAGGACAAACGCCAGCGCATCACCGCCGCGAAACTCGCTGAACTGCGGTTCCACGCCAGCCTGGAGGCAAGCCTGGTAGCGGTGTCGCCCGTCGAGGATCGCGCCTTCGTGCGTGACGATAGGCTGGGCCAGGCCATTGGCCTTGATGTCTTCCACCAATGACGCCATTTCCTCAGTCGTCATCGGCGGGAACAGGTCTGCTAAAGGATGTGTTTCCATAAAATGAGTTGCGTCTGGTATTCTTCAGTTATGCGCCACGGGTGTTGATTGGCTCGGCAGCGCCGCCGCCAGCCGACAAGGCAGCGTCCGGCTCTGCAAAAACTTCTCCACGGCGCTGACCGAGTAGAAAACGGTGCCCCCGCCGCGCTTGGCGGTGGGGTTGGACTTGAAACGTGGAATGCGCGCCTGGTCAAACCACGCCCGCAATGTTTCCGGGCACGGTGTGGGCGCCAGGTGTGCCGGAATGACGGTTTGCAGAAGCTGGTTGATTGTCGCCAGCCGCGCTGTGCTGTTTTGAATGGGATTCGATTTCATAGTAGAACGACATTAGACATAGACTTTGTGGCCGTCAATTATTTCGTGCAACTACATTGCACATAGGCTATGTTTTCCCCATGCGACGTTCTCCGTTATCTCATCCGCTGGCGGTCCTCCGGACCACCATCGGCCTGACCCAGAAGGAACTGGGCGACCTGGTCAACCGCGCTGCCCGCACCATCCAATCAATCGAATTGAAGAAGATGCCTCTCACTGAAGCACTCGCCCTGCGCATCGCCGAAGCCACGGGCGCGGATGAGGGCTGGCTCTTCAAAGGCAATCCTGATACTCCCCCACGCAAGGGACTGACCTTGCTTCAAGCTGGGCGCGGCCAAGGGGTTTACACTAGGGACGATTACGAATACCACCGCGCTTATCTGGAGTTACCCCTGGCGACAAAAGAGCAGGCCGATGCAGCCTTCAACGAGGCTCAAAAGAAAGGTGCCGACGAACCTGACTTGGCTAACCTCCTAGTACAGAAATCTTCAGCCCGTGTAAATCAGATGGCGATTATCGATCTCATCGACCGCGACCTGACCGCCCAACTCCAGTACCTCTTGTCGCAGACAAAGCTGTCGGATGACATGCGCGTAGTGCGATGGAAATGCCGCCGCTTTCTGGAAGACCTCGCCCGGGAATTCTCGTTCGAACTCTTCCCGACCGGAGTATCCGTCAAATCCCTCGAACTGATAAACCCCAAACCACCTGCCAACGCGAACGTCGCCAAACCCGTTCACCGTCAAGGGCGCAAAACCAAAGCCTGACACCCCGCTTAGCGCGGCAGCGCGCCACCCGGGGCACAGTGGTAGAATTGAAACACCGCGCAACCGCCGTGCCTCATCCCATCGATCCTAAATCATCTCCTCCGCCACCTTTTCCCGGTTGGTCCGCTTCGGCTTCGCCGGCTTCACCGCTTCCTCTTGCTTCGCTCGTTCCAGGTTCAGCGCGAGCAACCGCTCCAAAATCTGCTCCTCAGACAAATCAGCCGGCCAGCCGTAGGCTGCCGCCACGGCGGCATCCAACTTCTTATGCGCCAGGTCTAGCCAGGCTGGCCGCTCGTTGTAGAGGTTGGTCAGCGTCCGCTTCTTGAGTTTGGCTGCGCAATCGGCGTCGCGCGGCTCCAGCCGCGGATACCGCACCGTGCCAATGCCGTTGGCCTCCGGCGACACGACATATCTCGCCCAGGGACCATTGACCGAGCCCGGAAATTCCAACAACCGCTCGGCCGTCCATTCCGGTGGATTGAGCCACCGCTCGCGCCACTCATTCAGCTCCTTTGCGGCGGCGGCGATCACGGCGCGATGCTCCTCGGGCGCTTTTGTCGCACCGTCGTAAGGTGGCGAGTCTTCCTTACCCATGTAGTAATTTTTCGCCGCGAGGTTCTCAGCGTAAGTCCGGTCGGGCTCGGGTGGCTGCTCCGACCCGAGGGGCGGCTTCGCTACGGGCATCACCAGGTCATCCTGGAAGGGAAAGGGAAAGGTCTCGAAACAGGTCGTCGGGGTGTAGCGGGGGCGGGTTTCCAAACGCGTGCCCTGCTTAAGCGCCCAGACCTGGTGAAAGCGGGACTGCAACACTCCAAAGAAGAAGTCATCAGAACGCCCAAACACGATAACCACGTTCGCGGGTAAGGCCACCACGTCTAGCCATGTGAACATTCGATGCTTGGCGACCATGCACGTCGAAAGAAACCTCGTGTGTCCACCGAAAGCCTCTCGCATGGCCGGCCGGCTCTCAGCGTAGATCCACCAATTCTCCGCGTAGGCTTCCCTGCGGTTCTTCTCTCGAAGAGGTTTAACTTCGCTCTCCACATAGCCAAACGGACCGGCATATCCAACGGCCCCTTCGAGCGGCATGTCGACGCCAAAGTCAACGGTCCACGCATTGCGCGGCCGTTTCGTCAGGTCGTTGCCGTTGTAATACGGCCGCAGAACGTCACTGTTTGGTTTCCCGGAAGGATTTGGGGCGGCAAGCCACTTGCACGCATGCTCGAACGGGACATCAAAAGGCCCGGCTGGAGTTATGCCCATGAAGCTGGTTCCGCCATTTGCCGCGAGGATTCTCGCGGTGTGGATCTGAACGGTTGCTGAGAGTTGCGGGCTGATCTCCTCAACCCCTCGGCCATCCAGGACCCGCTGTGCCTCGGCCCCGTCGTCGAACCCAACCATGCTGACGTGCACGTTCGCCCCGGCTAACACCCAGTCACGATCGCTCTCTGCGAAGAAGATGTCGCCCGTCTCCTTGATGCGCTTGAGCACGTCGCGGTTTGCCCCGCCCCGGATGCCCTGCGTCGCGAGCAGCCCGGCGCGCCTGCATTTCTTCTCCTCGACCTGTGCCCGCGCCTTCTCGAACCAGTAGCAACAAAGATCGGCCTCAGGCCGAACCCGGTTGCCAAAATTCTCGAACAAGGCCTCGACGTATTCACCGCCAAGCTCACGCCGGAGCAACTTCCCACCCAGGAACGGCGGGTTCCCTACGATGACATCACACTCCGGCCAGGCGCGCTCCACGTACACCTTGAACATCTCCTCCTGGCTGTGTTGATGCTCCTGCCGCCGGGCCTCCTTCAAGTTCTTCGCCTTCTTGCGAAACGTCTCGTGCAACAGCGCATCCTTATTCTCGAATCCGTCCAAGTTCTGGAGCACTGGCGTGCGGTCGTTGTCAAAACCATTGTCCCGCCGCCATTGAAGATAGCCAATTTGCACCGACACCTGCGCCAGCTCGTATGCGTAAGGATTGATTTCAATCGCCTTGAGCTGCTGCACGTTCACTTGTGGCTTGAGCGTAAACCCAAGCTGAGTGGCGAACGTGATGACCTCCTTTTCCAGCCCCAACAGCAGTTGCAGCGACACATACAGGAAGTTGCCGCTCCCGCAGGCCGGGTCCAGCACGGTGACGCCGGAAAGCGTCTTCTGGAACCCGGCCAGCCGGGTACGCTCCGCCGCTGTCCCTTTGGCCTTGGCGTACGCGGCAGCCAGTTCGCCCTTGATCTGGCTCCATTCCCGCCGCAACGGTTGCATCAGCACCGGCTCCACCAGCGTCTTGATGTCCGCTTCGCTGGTGTAGTGCGCCCCAAGCTGGGCCCGCTGCCCCTCGTCCAATGCCCGCTCAAACAGCGTGCCCATGATGCTCGGCTCAATAAACTGCCAGTCCGCTTCCGCTGCCTCGGCCAACTTGCCGATTTCATCCGCTGTCAGCTCGAAAACCGTTGCTTCCTCGAACAGATGCCCGTTGAAATGCCGAATCTTGTGCATCCCGAACGACCCGCCCTTGGCCATCACCCGGAACAACTCCTCGAGTTTCTCGGCAAAAAACTGCGGGTCCTCAATCCCCGCCTTGGTCACCTCGCTGAACAGCCGCGCCGGCAGGAGCCCCGTGTCCTCGGCGAACAGGCAGAAAACAATCCGATTCAGAAACCGCGCAATGCGCAAATTCTGCTTCTGCGCCACCCGCACCTGCTCGCGGGTTTTGGCATTGGCCAGTTCCACGCTCTCGCGGCCCTGGAGCAGCCGGGCAATGGCCGCAATCTGGACCGCCAGCTTCTCAGTCACCTGCGCCGTCGTTCGTTGCGGCTTGAGATATTCCGGGTCCGCAAACAGCGACCGCAAAATCCGCAGATTCTCCGGCCGGTCAATCTGCTCGTTGGTAAACTCATGCTTCTCCTGCACCGTCCCGTTGAAATTGGTGCGGACGATATACCGGTCAAAATCGCACACCACCAGCAACGGCGGATTCAACAACGACTCGCGGTAGCGCAGCAGTTGCTTATAGGCGGCTTCCATGTCCTTCTTCTTGCCCTTATATTCCCAGGCGAAGCATCCGCTCTTCCATACGTCGGCAAATCCGCGCTCCGTCGGGTCGCCCTCATCAGGGCTTCCCTGCGCATCGAAAAGCTCCAAGTCCTTGACCACCCGCTTCTGGAAACAGAAGAAGTCGTTTCCGCTCGGGTCCGCTTCGGCGGGAGTGGCCTGGCTCAGCAGCCGACACAGGTCGTTGAAATGCTCCTGGTACGCGGCGGACTCCTTGCCGCTGTACCGGGACCACTTGCGTTTGAACTCGACGGAAGTCATGTCTGATAAGCCCGAACTGCCACGGGCACACCCGTTATAAACCGTGCGCCGCCGCAAAACAAGAAAACGAATTCGCAACTGGACGTGTCCAGTTGCTTTTAGAGTGAAATCCCTCGCGCCTTGATGCGCCCCGGGCCCTTTCTCGCGGCCTCTCTCAACCCTCAACCATCCATCACGCCACCACCTGCACAGGCAGTGCCACCACATTGGCCGCCGGGGCCGTCGCCTTCCGGGCCTGCTGCTGCTTGCCACCATGCCCCTTCGCTGGCTTCGCCGGCAACGGCCGCAACGCATAGAACCCCTTCGTCTCCTTGCTGCTCACCCGGCTCTGGTAGTGCTTCTTGATGATGCTCTCCGAATTGCCAAACTGCTCCGCCGTCCGCCCATAGCTGCCAGTCGCACGGAAATAGTGTGAAATAGCCGTATGGCGCAGCACGTCCGGCACCCACGGCCTCAGGTCCGGACACTCCTCTGTCGGCTCGCCGTAACCGAGGCTCTTGCGCACCTGCCGCAGTTCCAGGTCATACGACGGACGGTAAACCTCATCCTGCCCCTTGTAACACGTCAGCCACGCCTTCAGCGTCGGGCAGATCACCACCATCCGCCCCTTGCCAGTCTTGGTTTGCTGCCCCCGCAAGCGTATCTCCTTGTCCTCCAGGTTGATTTGCTCCCAGGTCAGCCGCGCCGTCTCAAACGGCCGCAGTCCGCCGAACAGGCACAGCGCCACATACGGCACCAGCTTCCCACTCTCAAACGCCTCCGCCGCCCGCAGCAGCCGCTCGCACTCCTCCACCGGCAGCACCGCCGGCTCACGGTCGTCATCGCCCGTCCTGCCCTCAATCTCCACCGCGTAACACGGGTTGTTGATGCACCAATGCCGCTTCCCCTTCATGCACCAGGTGAAGAAACTCGAAATCGCCCGGCAATTCGCATCCTTCGTATTGGGCGACACGTTGCGGTGCGCCAGGTAGTTCTCGATATGGTCGGGGATCACATCGGTTACCCGCATGTTGCCGACGCTATTAATGAAGTGCTTTACCCGGCTGCCCAGGTGGACCTTGGTGAGCGGGCGCAACTCGGTGGTTGTATCCAGCCAATCCGAATATAGCTTCAGCGCCTCATCCAGCCGCGGCGACTCCTTGACCGTGGTCGGCTTGCCGGTCCGGAGCCAGTGATCAATCGCCGTGAGCAAGTCCTGGTCGCGCTCCAGCCGCTTGAATCCCGCCTCGGCAATGGCCACCTGCTCATCGG
>Ga0073936_10012648_pt1 | contig 10022 bp, 7 predicted proteins | sample AliMusrvi5mmetaG_FD_87041 | JGI IMG/M metagenome (GOLD analysis project Ga0073936, IMG submission 87041) | Freshwater lake bacterial and archeal communities from Alinen Mustajarvi, Finland, to study Microbial Dark Matter (Phase II) - Alinen... | ecosystem: Environmental > Aquatic > Freshwater >... | reverse complement strand
TGGCCGATGACGAGGGCGCAGGCCGCGATGATGACCGGGATGGGGATCGGGCCCCAGTAGCCGTTGCCGATCTTCATGAAGTCGGCGTTCTCGATGTACACTGGCTTCCCGCCAGCCCAGCTGAGGGCGATCCCCCGCGCGATGCTCAACATCGCAAGAGTGACAATGAGGGAAGTCAGCCTCTGCTTGGCGATGACCGCCCCCACCAGGAGTTGCAGCGCTCCCAACGCGACCATCGTCAGGAGGACGGCCAGCCACCACGGCACCCCGAGCAGTATGGCGTTCGCGAGGAAGATGCCTGAGAGGGCAATGTACGATCCCACCGCCAGGTCGATGTTCCCCGTGATCATTATGAAAGTCACACCAATCCCGACTATCACGGTGATGGAGACCTGCCTCGCGACCGTGAGCAGGTTGTTCGGGGTGGAGAACCTGCCCTTCGAGGCGATGGAGAAGAACACTCCGAGAACGATGAGCGCGACGAACACTCCGAGCAATTGCATGATCTGCGGATTCGCGATCCAGCGTCGCCGCGCCGTTTTAGGTGCAGCGTCTTGAATATTCATTCCTCACTTGTTCTGGTGTCAGACCGACAAAGCCATGATTCGCTCTTCGGTGGCTTCCTCGTTGGAGAGTTCCCCGACGATCGAACCCTTGTTCATCACGATTATCCTGTCGCAGAGGGACAGTATCTCCGGAAGCTCGGACGAGACGAGGATTATCGATTTCCCGGCGCCCGCGAGCGTCCTGATGATGTTGTAGACCTCTTCCTTCGCCCCGACATCGATCCCCCGCGTGGGCTCGTCCATGATGAGGATCTCGGGTTCGGTCGAGAGGCTCTTGGCGATGACGACTTTCTGCTGGTTCCCGCCGCTCATCGTGAAGGTGGGGAACTCAGGGTCTTTCGGCTTGATGTTCAGGGAGTCCAGGAACTTCAGGACGAAGTTTTTTTCCTTCCTGCTGTTGATGTATCCGTTCTTCGTCATCCGGCGCAGGTACGATATGGTCATGTTCTCGCGTATGTTGAAGTTCAGGAAAAGGCTCTTGTGTTTCCGGTCCTCGCTGGTCATGGCGAGCCCGTTGTCGATCGCGTCCTTCGGGGACCGTATCCGGGCGATCTTGCCGTGTATCGCGATCTCTCCGCGGTCCCGTCCGCGCAAACCGTATATGGTCTCCATCAGCTCCGTCCTCCCCGCGCCCACGATCCCCGAAAACCCGAGGATCTCGCCCGGATAGAGCTTGAAGGATATGTCATTGAGCAGGTTCGCCACCGTGAAGTTCCGGATTTCCAGCAGCACCTCCTCACCGGGCTTCCTCTCCACCTTCGTCCCGGTCTTGCTGTGCTTCTTCTCGATTTCGCGGCCCACCATCATCTTCACGATTTCCTCGTATTCGAGGTCTTTCACGTTTTTCGTCCCGATGTGGTGGCCGTCCCGGAGCACCGTGGCGGTGTCCGCGATGAGGAAGACCTCCTCCAGCCTGTGGGAGATGAACACCACCGACCTTCCCTGCTCCTTGAGGCGTCTGATGATCTCGAAAAGCTTCCCGGTCTCCTTCAGCGTCAGCGACGACGTCGGTTCGTCCATGACGATGACCTGGCTTTCGTAGGAGAGCGCCTTGGCTATCTCCACGATCTGCTGCTCCGCGATGCTGAGGCGGTCGACGAACTGGTAAGGGTCGATGGCGCTGTCCAGCAGCCGCAGGTACTTCCGCGCCTCTTCGTGGATGTGCTTCTTGTCCAATACCCTGAAGGCGGTCCGGATCCTCTCCTTCCCGAGGAAAATGTTCTCCGCCACGTCCAGGTTAGGGCACAGGTTGAGCTCCTGGTAGATCGTGCTGATCCCGAGGTCCCTCACCTGGCGCGTGCTCAGGTTCCTGATCTCTTTGCCCTTGTAGGATATGCTGCCGGAATCCTGGTGGTAGATTCCCGAGAGTATCTTCATGAGCGTTGACTTTCCGGCCCCGTTTTCCCCGACGAGCGCGTGGACCTCCCCCTCGATGAGCTGGAAGGAGACTTCATCGAGGGCGAGGACGCCCGGGAACTGCTTCCGGATGTTTTTCATCTCAACAACGGCGGAACTCATTTTATTGGCCCTCTATCGCCTTGCGGCCTGGAACATGGCTTGGATATTCTCGGGAGGGACATCATCGAGGATGTTGTGCACCTGCTGGAAAACGAATCCGCCGCCCTTGCGGAGGTGGTCGACGTTTCGACTGACGTGTTCCGCCACCTCCCGCGGCGTCCCCGTGGAAAGGACCTCCCGGGTGTCGCACCCACCTCCCCAGAAGACGATGTCCTTCCCGAACTCTTTTTTGAGCTTGGGCAATTCCATGTCCGTGCAGGTGAACTGGACAGGGTTGATGGCTTCGAGCCCGGCCTCGATCATGTCCGGAAGGAGGGGAAAAACGCCGCCGCAGCAGTGGAGGCTGATCCTGATGTGCGGACAGAGTTCCTTCGCGCGGTTCCACAGGATCTTGTGGCGCGGCTTGAAGAACTCACGGTACATCTGCGGGGAGAACTGGGGTCCGGTCTGCATGCCGAGGTCGTCGCCGAAGCCCAGCACGTCGATGCAGGGGCCGACCGCCCCAAGATATTTCTCCATGTTCGACAGGTGGTATTCCACCAGCTTGTCCAGAAACGCGTGTATCCGTTCCGGATCCTCCGCCAGGAGGCAGAGGAAGTTTTCCATCCCGAATGCGAACTCCCCGATCTCCACGAGGTTTCCACCGAAGGTCGCGTAGATGGCCCTCTCGGTCGAGGCGCGGAGGTCCTTCGCGTTGGCCGCCATCACCTTGAGCCCGGGCTCGTCGAGCGCCGCCGGGGCGGGAGGGATGCCGAGCCTGACCCACATTATCTGCTTGAGGGAGTATGGAAGGTTGTTGAAGACGCGGTCCCCGCCCACGGCGAGCGGGAAACAGGTTTGTTCGAAGAAAAGGCAGCCCGGCCTTTGTACACAGATCACCTGGCCTTCGTCGCCGAGGACTACGTTGCCTTCCGCGGTTTTCTTGACATCGACGAAGGCGGGAATCTTGCACGGCGTGCCATCCTCGAGATTCCAGTCTTTCCAGTAATCGGGGCGCCGGCTGTACGCGTGTCCGATCTCGACGACGTCGGCGCCCACGATGTCAAGGACATCGTCTTCCACGATCGCGAGCTGCTGGATGAAATCGTAGACGTACAGGGGACTCGGCGGCAAGCCGAGCAGCTTGCGCAGGCGCTTGTAGGGTCGGACCATTATCCCGCTCGACCTGTGCCCATTGAAATCTATGGGTACCAGATCACTCTCCCGATGCTCGAACGCGGCGAGGATCCTCTCTCTGGAATTCATATTAGCCTCTTCACCTTTTTGGGAAATTCTCCATGACCGTTTCATCAAGTGTATAGCATGGACTTAGTGAACGGTCAACTTTTTTCCACCTCACGCAGAAATCGCCCATACCCGTCCGCCCCCTGTTGTCCTGGCTTTGTCAGGGCATCAGGACCACGCGCATGCCTTCCCGATCCTGCATGACCTGGAAGGCCTTGTGGATGTTCCGAAGCTCCATGATGGGATTCGCGATCTTCTGCTTTGGGAAATCTTCCCTGCCGAGCAAGGAGACCGCCTTCTCCACCTGGCGGGGCGTCGAGTCGCTCGCCCCGGTGACAATGATCTCGTTGTAGTGGATGGTGCGGCTGTCGACGCTCAACATGCTCTTTCCGACGGGGAGCGAGGCGAACAGGCAGACCCTTCCCTTCTTGTGCACGAGGCCGAGGGCTTGCTCCTGCGCTTCCGCGTCCGGCGCCGCCACGATGACCACGTCCGCGCCCACACCTCCGGTCTCCGCGAGCACGACCTCGGCCAGGCTCTCCTTGGTCGTGTTCACCAGCCGGTCGCAGGCGAAATCCCTGGCCTGGACCAGCCTCTTGCCCTCGCGTTGGGCGAGGATGAGCTTCCCCGCCCCGTATTCGCGTGCGACGTAGAGGTTCAGTATCCCCAGAGGGCCGGCGCCGACGACCACGACCGTCTCGCCGCCCGTGACGCCGCAGTTCTCCACGCAGTTGACCGCGCAGCTGGTGGGCTCGGAGAGGGCCGCGTGCTCAGCGGCCATTCCGGGCGGAACCTTGACCACATGCCCGTTGCGTATGGCCACGGCGGGAATGATGATGTATTCGGCCATGCCACCCGGATAGGAGAAGCCCATGGGGTTCAGCTTGGCACAGAGGTTGCTCCAGCCTTTGCGGCAGTAGAAGCACTCGCCGCAGGAGACGGAAGTGGCCATGACGATCCGCTCCCCCTCGCTGAAACCCGTGACCTCGCTGCCGACGGTCTCGACAAGCCCGCTGAACTCGTGGCCCATGACGATGGGCGGCTTCATGCGGGGGTTGCCGTTGTTGAAGGTCTTCAGGTCCGAGCCGCAGACGGCGCAGGCATCGATCCTGACCCGCAGCTCATCGGTCCCGCATCGAGGCAGTGGAACGGCCTCGAAACGGATGTCGGACTTGCCGTGGTACACAACCGCATGCATCGTTTCCATATTCCTCCATTGTTCATGTCGTCGCGTTGATGGGGGATTCCGGTCCATGGCCCGGTGCCCTGAAGTCCCCCGGATCCTCGTCGATAGGATGGCTTTTCCAGATCGGGCCCAGCCTGTTGTGGAATTCGTACGCGTCGCCACGGTAGATCACTTCCGCGAAATATATCGGCATGCCCTGTTCGTTGATCGGGATGAAGAACATCAGGAAACCGGGAGTCCCGGCCGGCACGTTCAGGAGGGAAGCGTTGTGGGATTCGTTGGGTATCGTCCGGATGGTCTCGACCACTTCGGAGAAGACGTAGTGGTACTTCTGGTTTATCATCTCGTAGACCGACATGGCCACGTCGTCGGGAACCAGTCCGGGCAACAGCCGCGAGCGGAAGTAGTGGCGTTCGAGGATCATCGGGATCTCTTCTGGCATGGCCACCGTACCACCTGCAACTGGTTGTATCACACTTGTACGAACGCTGTCAAATCTGCACCCTGGGCTTCATGCTGTGCTGTCTGAGGATAGTCCACATGACCACACCTGTATCCTGTCAGGACTGATCGCTGCGAATCTGGTGGAAAGTAATGAGCCTGATGGGCATGGATGTCGGCACCACGATGGAAAGGATCCTTGTCACCGAGGCGGGCTGCCTTGGAGCGGCTTTCCTCGCGGGGCTGGGAATCCGGCGTTTCACTGTACGACGGATCGAGGGCCTCGACCTGAATGCGGCGGTTCCGGACTAGCCCCTGATTTCCTTCGAGGCCATTCGCGCACGCTATTTCCGCAGGAGGCGCTCCGCGAGCTGGAGGAGGAGGCCGAAGACGAGGCCGGAGACGATGGAGGCGAGGAGCTCCGTCCGCGTGTCCGATTCCTCCTCCCTCCGGCCTGCGCGGGAGACGACCTCGACGAGGACTATGGTCGCCACGATGAAGAGGGCGAGGGTCGCGCTGAAGTACAGGATGCCGAGGCCCTGGACGTAGCGGTACAGCCGGTCGGTGGCGAGGAAGATGGCCGCGGAGAGGAGGCCACGCCAGAAGGAGAGGCCGTACTGGCGCCGACGCACTCCCTTCTTGAAAAGGGGCATCGCGGCGACCACCACCACGAGGATGATCGTCCCGATGGATATGCCCGCCACCGCGTTGTGTTCCAGGGTTTTGTCCGCGATGGCGAGGCCGCTCTCCGCTGTCGCGAGGATTTTGTCGAAGGGATGGAAGAGGATCTGGACGATGGCGACGAGGCCGATGGCGAGGGCCGTGCCCGCGATGATCCAGCCGAGGCCCCGGAGGTAGGAGATCAGCCGGTAGCCTCGGGGACGCGGCACCTTCGTCGTTCCGAGGGGGTACTTGGCCCTCACGCTTTTGCCCTTTTCCGGGCGTACATGTCCGTGTCGAGGATGGCCAGGAAATCCGGGCCGTTGCCTCCCTTGGCGGGATCATGCACGGCTCGGCCGATGCTCAGGGCGAGGCGGTACGGCCTCAGTTTGGATGCGTTGCGGTTTTCCACCGCCGATTCGATCCGGTGCACCAGGTCCTCCATCGCCGACGCTTCCTTGAAGTCCACGAGCACGACGAATTCGTCCCCTCCCATGCGGGAGACAAGATCCTCCACCCGCACCGATGACAACAGGATCGCGGCGATGTCCTCCAGGGCGCGGTCCCCAGCCTCATGTCCATGAAGGTCGTTGATCTTCTTGAAATCATCTATGTCGATGAGCAACCCGCACAGGATCTTTCCCGAACGGTTGATGGCGATGCGGCGCTCCAATTCCTCGTCGAGGCTCCTTCGGTTCGCGGTTCCCGTCAGGTAGTCGGTCCTGGCCCGGCGGTTTTCTATGTTGAACGAGGAGGCGATGAGGAAGAGGGTCGTCACCGGCCAGAGCAGGACCAGGCCGAAGAAATACATCTGGATGTAGGCGGCGACGAGGAGGGGGAGGGGAAAGGCCAGGAGGGTGATGAACACTCTCCTGCTCATTTTTTTGACGTTGAAGGCGACAAACGCGAGCGCGTAACCCACGAGGCCGTATTCCATCACGGCGAAAACCGGGAAGAAGGGGCCGCGGGAGTAGCGGTTCGCCGCGTCCACCACAAAGAGGATGTTGACGAAGATCGATGCCGCCGCGGCGACCGCGACCAGGGCGGCGAGGACCACGAGGGGCCGGGCGGCCTTGGCCAGCCGGGTGTCGTCCCTGAATATCTGGAAGTCGGTGTAGAGGATGAAGAAGACGGTTGGCAGTGTGTGGACGGCGTAATAGAGGGCGTTCACGCCTACGACCGCCGCCCGGGCCACTGCGCCCGGACGTCCGTCGAAAACCCAACTGGCGCCGTCCAGGACGAGCATGGCCGCCGTGGATGCGAGCATCGCGTGGTAGATGCGGAACTCCACGGCGGTCTTCGCGGTGGTTCTCCTGTTGCCGGAGAGCCTCAATATCCCGATGACGACGAGGCTGAAGAGGTTGATCAGAAGCCGGAGCGTTGTTTCCATGTCAGCGGCCTCGCCATCGAAACCACGGTGGTCCCATGGCCGATTATCGGATCGTCGCGACGGCGAATGAAGGACAAACCGCCATTCAGCCTAAAAGCCTCAGCTTCAGGTCGAGTTGGTGGGGGCCGGGCCTCAGCCGGTAGCGCTCCAGGGTGTCGGGGCCGCAGGCAGCGCTGCCGACCCCGCGTTGGGCGACGTCGATAGTCAGGAATGTCTCGGCCGCGCGGATCAGGTCGCAGGTGTGCCGGGCCGCCCAGAGCTGAGCCGCGCCGTGGTGTGACGCGCCGAAGTCGAAGCTGCCGCCGGACGATGCGCGAAGGCCACGAACGCGGCCTTTCCCGTCGCCGGAAAGCTCGACCCAGCGGACGTCCGTGCGGTTGCCGTTCTCCTGCGGCAGGACGTAGGGCACCTGGAGGCCGTCCACACTGGATTCGTACAGGCCCAGGGCCGCGCCCACCTTGCGGTCGCAGTGGCACTCGTGGGGGCCGCGGCCGTACCAGCGCACCTTTTCAAGGCCGCTCGCGAGGGCGCAGGCGACGCCTATCCTGGGAAGTTCGGGAAGGCCAGGGTCGAGGTCGAAGAGGAAGGAGCAGTCCGGCCCCTCGCTTCCGAAATGCCATTCCTGGACGAAGCGCCCCAGCCGCCGGCCCGATCCGCCGGAAGCCTCGTGGACGATGCTCAGGTCCGGCGAATCCGCCGCGGCGCGCATCCCGGCGAGGGAGAAGCGCGGCTTGTCGAGCCCCGCGTCGAGCCATTCGTACATGGCCTTGCCCTGGTAGTAGAAGGCGAGTTCCGGGATGCCGCGCAGGTCCATGAACAGCTTGAGGCCGTCGTTCTCGGTGGGAGCGCGCCAGAGGTTCATCACGAGCGGGGAGACGAGGAGCTCGCTGCCAGGGCCGGAGAGGCCCGTGAGGAAGCCCGAGGCCGAGATGGCCGCCTCGTAGAGGATGGCGCCGCCGTCGCCGCGCGCGACCGCACGGAAGCCGCCGGAAACGGCCGTTAGCTCCGGCAGCGGGGTGGTGGCGCGCGACCTGGCGGCCGTGGATCCCTGCCGCCGCGCGATTGCCCTTCCGCCGCCGCTGGCGAGGGGCAGCTGCTCCCAGGCCAGGCGGTGGCCCGCCTGAGCCCAGGGCCGCGGCCCCGACAGCAGGAACTCCAGGAAGAGGAAGGACTCACCCTCCGCGACCTTGGAGCGGGCCTCGTCGGTCCAGGGAAACCCGAGGTCGAGCTCGGTGTCGGCGCCGGGGGCGATGGCTGGCAGGGCCTGCGTTCCGCTCAGCAGGGCCTCACCCTCAACCTGTATCGTCCAACGCATCTCGATGCCGGAGAGATCGGTGAAGTCCTGCCTGTTGCGCACGCTGACACGGCCGGTGAGGGGATGTTCGGAGCTAGCGGAGATGTTCTGGAAAAGCTTGGCGCACTCGGCCAGGACAGGCTTCTCGCTGCGGTCGGGGAAGACCAGGCCGTTGCAGATGAAGTCGAGGTCGCTCGGCGTGTCACCGAAGTCGCCGCCATACTTCCAGTATTTTTTCCCTGAGGGGTCGAAGGCCTCGATGCCCTGGTCCACCCAGTCCCAGATGAAGCCGCCCTGGAGGCCCTTGTGCGCTTCGATGGCCGCCCAGTAGTCGCAGAGGCTGCCGTTGGAATTGCCCATCGCGTGGGAGTATTCGCACATGATGAAGGGACGGTCGTCCTCGGTCGTCTCCGCCCACTGAACGAGGAGATCGATTTCAGGGTACATGGTGGACACGATGTCGCTGACCGAGCGCCCGCGCTTGACGGACTCGAGGGTGTGGCGACCCTGTCCACGCTCTGGCCTCGCCGCGCCTTCGTAATGAAGCGGCCGCGAGGGATCAAAGGCGCGCATCCAGCCGGCGAGGGCGTCGTGGTTGGGGCCGTAGCCCGATTCATTGCCGAGTGACCAGATGATGACCGAGGGGTGGTTCTTGTCGCGCAGGACCATCCTCATGCCGCGCTCGAGGAAGGCCGATGCCCAGCGGGGATCGCGGCAGAGCTGGTCGTAGTAGGCGTGGCTCTCGATGTTGGCCTCGTCGACGAGGTAGAGGCCGTACTGGTCGCAGAGATCGTACCAGCGCTCGTCGTTGGGGTAGTGTGCGAGGCGCACTGCGTTGAAGTTGTGCCGCTTCATTATCTCGATGTCGCGTACCATGTCGGCGATGTCGAGTGTCTTGCCATTTCGTTCGTCGTGCTCGTGGCGGTTGACGCCCTTGATGAGGACGCGCTTGCCGTTGACGAGGAGGTTTCGATCCTTGACCTCGACGCGGCGGAAGCCCAGGCGGCATGCCCTGTGCTCGACCTCGGTGCCGTCCGGTGACAGGAGGCTGACGACCAGGGTGTAGAGCGCCGGGTCCTCGTGGCTCCACAGCCGTGGAGCGGGGACAGGCAGGCTAAGCCGCGCCTCCCAGCTCGATGCGTGGTAATTTGCGCCGACAGTGGCATCCACGGCGGCGATGGGCGCGTCTACGGCGGTCGCGCCAGAGTGGAATAGTGCGGCGCGGACGCGCCAGTCGCCCCGCCTGTCGGAGTCACCCGCCGGTAAGGTCGGGTAGTCGGCCGGGGCGGCCCAGGCGGCTCCGGGGTCGTAGGTGAAGCCCAGCTTGAGCGTGGCCTCCACAGAGCCCGAGGCGAGGTCCTCAGAGAGACTGGCACGCGCGTCGACGTCGGCGATGTAGGCGAAGTCGGTCGTGTGGAGGAAGACACTGCGGTAGATGCCGCCGTACCACCACTGGTCCTGGTCCTCGATGAAGCTTGAGTCGGAGTAGCGGATGACCATGAATGCCAGGAGGTTGGCGCCCTTTCGCATGAAGGGCGTGATGTCGAACTCGGAGGGCAGCCGCGTGTCCTTGGAGAAGCCCAGGCGATGGCCGTTGCACCAGGCCTCAAGGAAGCTCTCCGCGCCGCCGACCTGCAGGACGACGCGCCGTCCCTCCCAGGCCGCCGGGAGGTCGAAGCCGACGCGGTACAGGCCGGTGGGGTTGTGGGCGGCGGGGGCCGAGGGCGGCACGTTGCCAAAGGG
>Ga0073936_10012647_pt1 | contig 10022 bp, 6 predicted proteins | sample AliMusrvi5mmetaG_FD_87041 | JGI IMG/M metagenome (GOLD analysis project Ga0073936, IMG submission 87041) | Freshwater lake bacterial and archeal communities from Alinen Mustajarvi, Finland, to study Microbial Dark Matter (Phase II) - Alinen... | ecosystem: Environmental > Aquatic > Freshwater >... | reverse complement strand
TGGAGTGGCGTCGATCGGAGGATTGTTGTTCGGGTTTGATACGGCGGTGATTTCCGGGACGTTTGGGTTTGTGGAGGCCCAATTTTCGCTGAGCAAGTTGGAGGTGGGTTGGTTTGGCAGCGCATCGGGATGGTCAACAGTGGATTATTGATAGTCAGGATGCCACCAACCTGGGAGGCGACCGCCATGCCATCATCGTCAAACCCGGCTCAGGCCAAATCTGGGAAACGTGGCTCACCAAGCTGGCCGGAAACGCGTGGCAGGCCTCGAACGGTGCCAAATTCGATCTGAACTCCAATGCCCTGCGTCCTGCGGGCTGGACTTCCGGTGATGCGGCGGGTCTCGCCATGTTCCCCGCCCTCGTGCGCTATGACGAGTGCCAGCGCGGCATGGTCGAGCATGCCCTGCGACTGGTGGTGGCGCGCACCCGCGTGGGACCCATCTATCCGGCAACCCACCAGGCATCGGTCGGGAACCTCACCGATCCTGACATACCGGCCATGGGTCAGCGCTTGCGCCTCGGTGCCGGTTTCGCCATCCCGGCAACTTACACCACGCAGGAGAAGGCGGTGCTGCTCGCCTTGAAGAAGCACGGGGCCATCGTGGCCGACAATGGCGGCTTCTTCTCGGTCTCGATCACCCCGGACGAGCGCCATGGCAGCACACTCGACCACATTCTCAACAGCGTGCCGATCAGCAGTTTCGAGGTCGTGCAAAGCACCGGCGCCACAACCGGCCCGCGTGCTCCCGGTGCGCCCACCGTGAATGCGGGCGCGGATCGATGGCTGGCCGCCGGGGACACCGCGCAGCTCCAAGGCGGTGTCGCCAGCACCGTTGCCGTCACCGTAAACTGGAAACTCTACTCCGGACCCGCACCCGTTACCTTTGGCGATGCGTCCCAGGCCGCCACAAGCGCCACCTTTCCCATTCCCGGCACGTACACGCTGATGCTCAGCGCCGCCGACGGCACCCACGCGGTGGCTTACGATGCGGCCGTCATCCGCGTCACGCTCACACCGACCGTCAGCCGCTCCGGCAATGACGAGATCACCAGTTTCCCCACCGCCGCCGGCCATCACTACCGCGTTGAACACAGCAACGACCTCATCATCTGGAGCACGTTGTCGGACAACATCGCCGGCACCGGTGCCACGCTTCACATCACCCACTCCGGCGCGTTTGACGCTCCCCGCCATTTCTATCGGGTCGTGGTGCTGGATTGAGGGACGCACAAGCCGCACCCGCAGGGGGCTTGCCTGATCCAGAAAGTGGGCGTGGTGCTCACGCGCCTTTGCGGGCAAGGCAACCACACGCCGCAGTTGTTTCAGGACGATGCCAATGCCGGTGCCGCGGCCGACGCCGATGATGGGTTTGCGCCCCGAGCAATGCCAGGCGTTTGGGGAAATCGCCCGCATGACGGGTTTTCATCATTCGGTGCGTGCATTTTGGGCGGCCTTAGACAGGATGCGGCGTCCCGCGATCCTTCTGGCAGCCAAGTCCCGTGGTGGGTCACAAGACGGTCGCATCACCCACAATCAAGCCAACCCACCATCGCCGGGGCCATGAATCACAATCCATTCCGCTGGCCGGTTCTGCTTTGCGTGCTGCCGGTGTTGTCCGGTTCATGCGCGGAGTATGCGCGGTATCATGCGCGTCCGCTGGATGCCGGAGCGAGTGCCGCCCGCCTCACGGACCGGCGACTGGGCGAGCGGACATGGGATTTGCAAAGCCTCACCGAGGAGGCTCTCAGGCATCATCACGATATCGCCGTGGCCCGTGCCAAGTATGACGCCGCGGTGGCCGCCGTGCGCACCGCGGGCGAACGGCCGAACCCGACCGTCGCGCTCACCCCGCAAGTCGTCACCCCGTGGACGAATTGGATCGCCGGCACCTACAGCGTCGATTTCGACTGGACCATCGAGACCGCCGGCAAACGCGACAAGCGCCAGCTCGCGGCCCACGCGCTGGTTCGAGCCGCCGCAGCCAATGTGATCGATGCCATCTGGAAAGTCCGCAGCGCCGTGCGCAAAGCGTTCCTCGAGGTCCACACCGCCGAGCAGCGCGCCACCCAGATCGAGGCCGCCATCGCGTGCCAGGCCGAGTTGTTAGCCGCGTTTGACGAGCGGGTCAAGGCCGGGGCCGAATCACGCAGTGCGACCATCCAGGCCCGGTTGTTGCAAGCGCAGATGCGCCTGCAAGCCGCTGAAAGCGCCAAGCTTGCCGCCGTTGCGCGGGCGTCGCTGGCCGAGGCCATGGGCATGAGTTCGGGGGGCATCCGTGGCGCGCGTTTTTCCCATGCGGCCTTCGAATCCGCGAACCATGCCGTGCCCGGCAGGAAACAGGCGCTAACGCATCGGGCGGACGTGTTGGCGGCGCTCGCCGAGTATGCCGCGGCCGAGGCGCTTCTGCGTTCCGAGATCGCCAGACAATACCCCGACATCCATCTCAATCCCGGCTACTCGTTTGACACCGGGGAGAACAAATGGACGCTCGGCATCGGACTCACGCTGCCGATTCTCAACCACAATCAGGGAGCGGTGGGCGAGGCCGAAGCCAAGCGCAAGGAAGCCGCCGCCCGGTTTGTGGCCGTGCAAGCCAAGGTGCTGGCCGAGTATGATCGAGCGGCCGCCTTGCTGGCGGCGGCCAAGGCCAAGCTCGCCACCACGGATGTGTTGATCGAGGAGCAGGCGGAGCAGGTTGCCAGCGAGGAGCGGCTCATGCAAGCTGGCAACGGGGATCGCGCCTCGCTGTTGAGTGCGCAGGTCGAGCGCGCCACCACCCGGATCGCCCGCGTCGATGCGCTCGCCGAAATCCAGGCGGCCATCACCGAACTTGAGGCAGCAACCCAGACCCATATCCCGTGATCAGAAAACTCATCAACCTTGCGCTCACCCTCGGTTTGTTCGCCGGCCTCGGCTATGTGCTGTGGATCGGCATGCGCAAGCATCGGGAAAAACCCGCCGACTCCGCCGCCACCGAAAGTGTCGCGGCCCCGGCGGATGACCAGCCCGCCGAACCCACTGTTTTGTTAGAGAGGGAAAGGTCCGAGGCGCTCGCCATTGCAGCCGAGCGGCCGCGGGCATTCACGCTGCAAGCCACCCGCCAGGCGTTCGGCAGCGTGATCGATCCCTCGCCATTCATCACGTTGGATGGCGACCTCGCCGCAGCAGAGGCGGCCCTGGCCGCATCGCGGGCGGATCACGAGCGGACGCTCGCGCTGGTGGCCACCCACGATGCCTCGAAACAATCGGCGGAGGCGGCTGAGGCCCGGTTTCTGGCAGACAGGGTGAAGGTCGACGGCATCATCCGCGGCGCGCAACTCCAATGGGGCGCGATCTTCACCAGCGACACCGCCAAGCGCCGTGCGTTCGTCAACGACCTCGTCAGCGGATCCGAGTCGCTCATCCGGGTGGATGTGATGCCGGGGGACGCGCTGGTCGAGATGCCCGTCGGCGCGCAAATCGTGGTGATCGGGCGCGAGGGCCAGCCGATCGCCACGGACAAGGTTCTGCCGGCGACGGTTGCGGATCCGAAGACCCAGGCGCAGGGGTTCATCCTGCGGGTGGCGAAGCCGCCGTTCACGCTGCGGCCGGGGATGGCGCTGACCGCCTGGCTGAAACTGCCGGACAAGGAGCGTGCGGGATTCGTGATCCCGCGCTCCGCGGTGTTGCGGCATGACGGACGCACCTGGATTTATGTTAGGAAAAGCGGGGGGAGGTTCGTGCGCCAACCCGTTGCGCTCGACACACCGTTGGCTGCCGATCTCGGGTGGTTTGTCGCGGGCGACGATGGCGTGGCGGCCGATGACGAGATCGTCGGGACCGGAGCGGCCTCGTTGCTCAGCGAAGAACTCAAATCCCAAGGTGGAGGGGAATCCGAATAGCCATGCTCGCCCATATCGTTGAGCATTCGCTGCGCCATCGCGGCATCGTCATCGCTCTCGCCCTCGGCTTGTTAGCCTGGGGCACCTACGTCGCCTCGCAAGCGCCCCTCGATGTGTTTCCCGAATTCGTCGCCCCACAGGTGACAATCCAGGCCGAGGCGCCGGGCCTTTCCGCCGAGCAGGTCGAGATGCTTGTGACGCGGCCGATCGAGAGCGCGGTGAATGGCGCGGCGGCGCTGGAATCGGTGCGTTCGGAAAGCATCCAGGGTTTGAGTGTGGTCACCGTGGTTTTCAAGGATGGCACGGATATCCATATCGCGCGCCAGGCGCTTGCCGAAAAGCTCGGCACGCTCGCCCGCCAATTGCCGGATGGTGTCCATGCGCCCACGCTCTCGCCGCTCACATCATCGACGATGGACCTGCTGAAGGTGGGATTTGTTTCCGACAGGATATCAGGGCGCGAGCTGCGGACGCTCGTTGATTGGACGATCAATCCGCGCCTGATGGCGGTGAACGGCGTGGCCGCCACCAGCGTCTTCGGCGGCGAAGTGGAACAACTGCAAGTGCAGGTGATGCCCGAAAGGCTCGCCGCCTTCGATCTGACAATGAACGATGTCCTCGAATGCGCCAAGGCATCCACCGGCGTGCGCGGCGCGGGCTTTATCGACACGCCGGGGCAGCGCGTCGTGATTCAAACCAACGGCCAGATGTTCACGCCTGCGGAACTCGGCGAGGTGGTTGTGCGCAAAGGTTCACCCGTGGTGCGGCTGCGCGATGTCGCAAAGGTGGTGCTCGGCTCCGAACCGAAGTTCGGCGATACCCTGATCATGGGCAAGCCCGGCGTGCTCGTCACCCTGAAGAGCCAATACCTCGCCAACACCCTGACCGTCACCGCAGGCCTCGAAAAAGCGCTCGATGATTTGCGCCCCATGCTCAAGGCCAAAGGCATCACGCTCTACGACCGCCTGCACCGGCCCGCCACATTCATCGAGACCGCGCTCGGCAACGTGCAGGACTCTTTGCTCGTCGGCGGCGCGCTGGTGGGCATCGTGCTGCTGCTATTTCTGCTGGACTTGCGGGTTGCGCTGATCTCGTTCATATCGATCCCGCTGTCGTTGCTGGCCGCCATCCTGATCCTCGACTGGCGCGGCGTGTCGCTCAACACGATGACCCTCGGCGGCTTCGCCGTCGCCATCGGCGTGGTCGTCGATGACGCCATCATCGATGTGGAGAACATCCAGCGGCGCCTGCGCGAAAACGCCGCCCTGCCCGCGCCGCGCGAGTTATGGCGCGTGGTGCTGGACGCCTCGCTCGAAGTGAACAACTCGGTCGTTTACGCGACGTTCATTGTTGCCGTCGTGTTCCTGCCCGTCCTGACCATGAGCGGCCTGCAGGGCCGGTTTTTCGCGCCGATGGGTGTCGCCTTCATCCTGAGCATCATGGCCTCGCTCGGGGTGGCCCTGACGGTCACGCCCGCCATGGCGCTGGTGTTTCTGGGGCGTGCCAAGCCCCACGCCGAACCGGCCTGGGTGCGCGGACTGAAATCACTGCACCGCGATTGGGTGTTGATTTTCGCGCGCTGGCCGGTTCCAACCATCGTTGGCGCGGTGGCGCTGGTGGCGGGCGCGTGTTGTCTGGTGCCCTTTTTCGGCGGCGAGCTGTTGCCGGAGTTCCGCGAAGGCCACTTCGTCGTCGGCGTGAAAAGCCGGCCCGGGACCTCCATCGGGGAATCGTTGCGCACGGGCAAACTGATATCTGACATGGTTCTCGCCAACCCGCACATCGCCACCGTCGAACAACAGGTCGGCCGCTCCGAAGCCGGCGAAGACACCTGGGGCCCCAACCAAAGCGAGTTCCACGTTGAGCTGAAACGCGGCACCACCCCGGACGAGGAGATCGCGACCCAAGCCGCGTTGCGCGCCATGCTCGAGGGGTTTCCCGGCATCCAAAGCGAGGTGATGACGTTTCTGGGCGACCGGATCGGCGAGAGCATCTCGGGAGAGACCTCGATGGTGGTCGTCAATGTGTTCGGCGAGGATCTCGACCAACTCGATGCCGCCGCGAGAAAGATCGCCGCGCAATTGTCCGCGATCACCGGCAGCGCCGATGTCCAGGTCAAGGCGCCGCCAGGTGCGCCGGTGCTAGCCGTGCACCTGCGGCCCGAGCGCCTCGCCCAGTTCGGGTTTCGTCCGTTAGAAGTGCTGGAAACCGTGCAGACCGCGTTCCAAGGCGCGGACGTGACCCAGATGGTGCGCGGCAACCGCATCCATGAGCTGGCCGTGATCCTCGACGACAGCGCGCGCTGCGATCCCGAAGCCGTGGGTGATTTGATGCTGGTCAATGGCGACGGGGTGCGGATGCCGTTGCGGCAGCTCGCCGATGTCGGGCTGACCAACGGCCGGCCGAGCATCAACCATGATGGCGCGCGCCGCCGCCAAACCGTGACCTGCAATGTGGAGAAGCGCGATGTCGCGTCATTCGTCAGGGAGGCGCAGGCCAAGGTGCGGGCCGGGGTCAAACTACCCGGCAGTGTCTATGTCGAATGGAGCGGTGCCGCCGAGGAACAATCGAAAGCCCGGCGCGAGTTGCTCATCCATTCGCTGGTGGCCGGGCTCGTGGTCATTCTGTTGCTCAGTCTGGTGTTTCATCGTGCCAGCCATGTGGCGCTGGTGCTGGCCAACATTCCCTTCGCGCTGGTTGGCGGGGTGCTGGCGGTTTTTGCCGGCGGCGGTTTGACCAGCATCGGCTCGCTGGTCGGCTTCGTGACCTTGTTCGGCATCAGCACCCGCAACAGTATCATGCTCATTTCCCACTACGAACACCTCGTGGAACTCGAAGGCGCCGAATGGAATCTGGAAACCGTCGCCCGCGGCGCCGGCGAACGGCTCCTGCCCATCATCATGACCGCCCTGGTCACCGCTCTGGGCCTGCTGCCGCTCGCCCTGGGCAGTGGCGAAGCGGGCCGCGAAATCGAAGGCCCGATGGCCATCGTTATCCTCGGCGGATTGGTCTCATCCACCCTGCTCAACCTGTTGGTCCTGCCCTCCCTGGCGTGGAAGTTCGGACGCTTCAGCAAGACCGAGGCGGAGCTGTTCGAGCCCGCGGCACCGCCCGCCGCGTGATCCCAAACCTCCCGACCAACGTCACGGTTCCTGATCTCGGTGGAAAATGATGTGGCACATTTCCGTAATCGTGGAGCACGCGCCGACGGGATTGGTTATTGGTGACGTTTCACGCCCTCTCGTCAGTCCCGTCGGGGATTGGCGAAACGGTAGGCAACAAGGAAACACGGATGGCTGGACAAAAATGTCCGGCTGGAGGCCGGACTTTCGGTTCAGCTTTGCCGACGGGGATGGATTGTGTCGTGGTTCCCGGCGCACTCCTGTTCCCAACCTCGGGAGCAATTTCATAAGAGGCGCGGTGTTCCAGATGCCGCGAGCCACTCCTTGCAAGTATTCGTGCGAGCTTGGTGCTTTCATCGATTTAGGAGTTGGATTTGGGTGGGATTTTGTGACTGCCATCACCCGGTGGGCATGGGTTGGGACGATGCGGTTGCTTGGAGGAATACCATTCCTTCTTCCAATCCGTATCTACAAGGCAATTTGGACAGTACCCAAGAGAGAGCATAGCCCCGGCCGCGACCAAGGCGGCGGCTCCTATCGACCCGTCACTTTCAGCCGCAGGAACAATTGTCCATCGGTCACCGGCACACTGAAAATGTGCTCGAAACCCGTCCCGCTGTCCGGCACCTCGGCCCAACTCCCCGGCAGCAGGGTCTCGCTCCACTCCGCGCCGTAGGTGATGCCGGTGACGCCGGTAGGTTCGGTGAAGCTGATGACGAGGTTGTCCCCGCTCCTCTGGGGCTGCGGCAGCAACCCGGCGCTGTTCTGTTTGGGGTCGAGGCCGAAGGCGAATTCGAGCAGGTTCACGATGCCGTCATAGTCAGGATCACTCAGGTTCGCACCGTCATCGCTGTCGGCATAACTGCCAAAATAAGTCTGCCGCCAGCTTTGCAGCGCCGTGGCCACGCCGGTGCCGGTTAGATTGATGTTGAACGGATTCCTGGTGGTGTCGTTACTGGCGAGGTGGATGGCTGCGGCGCGTGCCCCGGCCGCACTCGGCGCGAAGGTGACGGTGAAAGCGGTGCTGCCACCCGGAGCCACGGTGGTGGCACCGAGACCGCCCACCGTGAAGTCGGAAGCGTTGGTGCCGTCCGTGGCCAGGGCCAGGCCGGTTAGATCGCCCGTGCCGAGGTTCCTCACCGTGAACGTGATGGCGCCGGACACGCTGCCGAGGTTGATACTGCCGCAGTCGATGCTCGAGCTGCCGCTCGTGAGGTTGGTGCCGGCCGGTTGCTCGACGGTGATCGCGGGCACCGCCACGCCGGTGCCGGTTAGATTGATGTTGAACGGATTCCTGGTGGTGTCGTTGCTGGCGATCTGGAGCGCGGCCGTCCGCGTTCCTGCAGCACCCGGGGTGAAGGTGACGGTGAAGGTGGTGCTGGTGTTAGGGGCGAGCGTGGTGGCACCAGGACTGCCCAGCGCGAACTCGCCGGAGTTGCTGCCGCTCTTGGTCACGGCCAAGCCGGTGAGGTCGGCCGCTCCGGTGTTCCTGACGGTAAAGGTGACCGCACTGGAACTGTTGCCGAGGATGACGCTGCCGCAATCGACGGTTGCGCTGCCGCTCGTGAGGTTGGTGCCGGCCGGTTGCTCGACGGCGATCAACGGGGACGCGAACACCACCAGGCTGGTGGCCACAATCCGCGGGGTGGTGCCGTTCGATGAGGCGTTGATCACAGACCTCACCTTTGAAACCGGGTCTTGAAACGCCATGGTGGTGGAACCGCCGCCGTCCAAATTCAGCGCATTCCACACCCCGTAATCCGTTCTCAGCATGTCGGCGACCGCACCCACGGTCATGCCGCTGCTGCCGCCTGTCGCGTCAACGGTGAAGAGGACCAGCGTGTGGTTGTCAGCGGTCAATCCGATCGCCGTGCGCGCGTTGGTGGCATTGTACCATGAATTGGAATCCGAATACGTGCCGTTGCTGATCAAACCGGTTGCCGCATTCCCCGTGTAGGTGGGGATGGTCTTCGCCCCGTTGGTCACGATTTGTGCCGACCCGCAGAGCGCGTTGTAGAGGGTCACCGGCTCCAGCACATGCTTTTTATCCGCAAAGCTCGCATCGTAATGAACGACCTGCGCATTGTTCTGAGAATCGATGTTCAGGGCCGGCGCGTTGGTCATGATCGCATAGTCCTGATTCAGCGTTAGCGAGCCTACGGGGTTTGACGTTGCCTGCGTGGGTCCCTCGAACGAGGAATAGACATAGCCTTGTGACGCGGCCAGTCCGACGACCCATTTATTCGAAACCGGGTCGCTGCCCGAAAAGGCTTGGAAAAAATGGGCATTGATGGCGATTTGCCCGTTCTGGGCCGTCATATAGTCCAATGTTTTCGCCGTTGTCACCTCACAGTTCGTGCTATTGACCGGGTTATTGCCATTCGACACCAGGAAACGAATTCCCGGCGTCGTGAGGTCGATCTGCATCACATTGATGTGCTCACTTGGCGAGGTTTCCGTCCTGACGATCTGCGTCACGCCCCGGTACGGATGCGTGATCACCGAGCCGGCGTGCAGCAAACTGCAAGCGAGCACCAGCGCGCTGCCCAGAACCCACTGGCGGCGTTTGGCTCTGCGGATGTTTCTCATGGGTTTGGACGGAGTCAATCTTCTACTCGCTTTGCCCACTGCTATAAGCCAACGCCAGGGGCACCGCTGCCGCAGCCGATCTAACGAAAATGGCCGTTGCTTACGCGTCGGAACGCCGACGCCGGACACCCAGCAGCCCGGCCAAACCCGCCAGCCCGAGCGCCAAAGTGCTCGGTTCGGGGACCAAGGTGACACCAAAATTGTCGAAGTTGGTTGTCTCGGTTACGGCGCCAGAAGTCGACGTGTAGAGCCCAAAATAGCCGCCGGTGCGGGGGCTCGCATCGGGAGACAAGGCACCGGATGCACCTGTGGTGAACGTGGAAGTGACTGTATCGGCCGGTGTGTTCACGTCAAAAATCGTAGCCGTGATCGATAGCCTGCCCAAACTGTCATACATCCCAAGCACGTCGAGCTGGTAGGTCTTGGAG
>Ga0073936_10012645_pt1 | contig 10023 bp, 5 predicted proteins | sample AliMusrvi5mmetaG_FD_87041 | JGI IMG/M metagenome (GOLD analysis project Ga0073936, IMG submission 87041) | Freshwater lake bacterial and archeal communities from Alinen Mustajarvi, Finland, to study Microbial Dark Matter (Phase II) - Alinen... | ecosystem: Environmental > Aquatic > Freshwater >... | reverse complement strand
TGAGATTCTGGGTGACGATGCCATGGACATCTTCTTCATTGGGGGCCGGGAACTGGCTGGCGACGATGTTCTCCGAGCGCAGGGCCTCCTTGACCGTATCCGAGAGCCAGTTGGCGCGGTCTTTGGGCAAGGGCAGCTTGGAATAAGCGACGAGGAGTCGATTCTTGACCTGGTTATAGTCATCGGCATGGCGCGCCATGAGTCGCGCCCGGGACAACTCATCATCCAAATGCGCCAGCTTGCGCATGGCCGGGGTATAGATCAAAAGGTAAGCCGCGAAGGGCAGCGCCAGGCTCAAAGCCAAGGCTCGCCCGAACCGGCTGGCGCCTTTGTCTTTCAAAGTGCCGAAGACGCCCCGGATCTCATCCTGGATGGTCTCGACGACACGATTGAAGTCTATCCTTTCCATCTCTTTACCTTGATCCGCCCGTGATCGTGAAGTCAGTGCGAGACGCCATCTTATCAGACCAGCCGTCCGGGGACAGAGCGGCGTCCGCTTGCGCCAGCGAAGTATCTGAATGTATCGTGACTTTGAGGATTGGGAACAACTTGCCCAGGACGGCCGTCTTCGCCAGCCGCTCCTTGAACTGGGACGCCATATCCTGCTCGCGCGCCGTGTCCTCCGAGTGGGCGTGGCCGGCCAGGGCCAAGGAAGAATTCCCGGCCCCTTCCTTTCCGAATGGCAGGCCTATCGTTATCCTGTTGAGCCACGCGCGCTCGGGCAAACTGTCGACCAGGTCCTTGAAGACGGCCATCATCCTGGGGCGGTCCGCGTTGCAGAGCCCCAGCGTCACATCGGCCTGCTCTTCCATCTTCTGGAACATCTGCACGATGGCATTCTCCGACTTACCGCGCAGGACATCCTCGATGACTGGGTCAGACTTGAATTTCCTCGCTTCGCGGGCCCGGTACTGATAGGTCGCCATCTTGAAGAACCCTAGGAACAGAAAAAACAGCGTCAAGAGGCCTCCAGCGATCAGAATCCCGCGAGCCGCCTTCCGCTCGTCCTCCGTGACCCTCCCCACCGCGCCGAGGTCCAGCGTGATGGGGCTGGAGACCTGGAAGCGCAACGAAGCGCCGACCGCCGCGTAGCCGCCCCAATCCCCCCCATTTATGCGAAGCAGGCCGGCGATGTCCTGGATGTCGACCGGCAATCCCAGCTCTCGGCCGAATGCCTCCTTCCAGGACTGGAGGTTGCGGCTCGTGCCGCTGACGTAGACCTTGCCCACGCTGCGAACCGCCAACTGCTTTTGGGCGAACATGAGGCAGCCGCCGAGATCCAGCTTGCGCTGCTCCGCTATTTCCGCCTCTTCGCCCAGGAACACTTCGCGGAAGAAGACCGGAAAACCTTGGTCCGCGATGAGTATGCGCACACTGCCGCCGTCGAAATGCACCTGGCAATACGTCCCGCGCAATGCCCCCTTATCCAGGGCCTGCCAAAGCTTGAGCGCGGAGCAGGGCGCGACCTCCATGCCGGCGATAGTCAAGCCCAAGCCCTCCAGCATCGCGGCGATGTTGGCCAGGTTCTGCCTCTGCGTCACCGCGACCAGGACCCCCAACCGGGGCCGGCCTCCGGCGGCCGCGGGCAGTTGCGCGCACTGGTAATCATATCCGAGCAGGTCGAAAGGAATCGGGATGTATTTCTTAGCCTCCACCGGCACGGCCGATTTCAAGAACCGGCGCTCGATGGACGGCATGATGAAATAACGCAACAGGCCCAGATGGTGAGAAAGCGTGACCATGACACGCTTGCTGTTCCATCGGTATTGGGACATGGATTGGCGGATCAATGTCCCAAGCTTCTGGTTCTCCGTAAGAAAGCTGGTGTTGAGCGTCGCGGTCCCGCCGGTTGCCGAACCGGAGCCCTTGGCCGCATGTTCCGGGACCGGCACTGGGATGCGCACCAAATGGTCCATCACGACTTGACCCGACTTGCCTAGGCTGGTCTGTGCTATATATATAGTTTCGGGACTCAGGAACATGCCCAGGGTGGAACCCGCCTTCGGGGCGGTCCGTCCGAACGCCAGATTATCGATCAAGGCGTCCCAATTCATGGCTGACCCCCGACCATCAATCGGACCTCGACCCTCGGCATCCCGCCGTCCGAAACGCTGGAGCGCACTTGGATCCTCTTGGGCTCGATCTGGTATTTATTGATGAGCTGACCCGCGACCAGCTGCGCGCGCCTCTCGGCCAAAGCTTTAGCGTCTGTCTCCGACGTATCGGCAAACCCCGTCAATTCGATGGTCTTGGCCGCGTCCCCAGCCGCGGCCGCAGCCGCGTGTTCGAGCGCCCTCTTCCCCTCCGGCGTCATCCGATGGGTGCCGGCCTTGCAAGACACCTCGAAAGCGCCCCCTGCGGCCGGCCGGGCCGCAGGCGCGCCCGGCGCCTTCGGTCGGGGCCGAACCTGCGCCTTGGCCTTGCGCCGAGGAAGCGCCCGGCGTACGCCAGCAACCCGCACCGTCGGTTGCAACCGCGGCGTCAGCTCGACGGATTTCACCTGGGGCGCTTCCTCTATCACGATGGGCGGCTTCGGTGTTTGGGAAGCCGGACGCGGCGAGGCTTGGGCCGGCGCTGCCGGAGACGGAGGGACCGCCGTTGGTTTAGCCAGGACTTCCCCGCCGATTTGAATCCAGCGATGCAACGTGCGGGTGCGATTCCTGCCGTCCGTTGCCGTCAAGACGCACTCGTAGCGCCCAGGAGCAAGCAGGGCGCCGAAATGGTCCAGCCGTCCGTTCCAGTAGTCCTGATGATACACGGGCCCCCCGCCCACGAGTTCGTGGAGCGGCGCAGAGCCGCCCGCAGTGGGCCTGTTGAGCTGGTATCTCCAAGACGCCAAACCTGCAGGCGGGTCAGAAACGGAGAACTCAATGACGGCGCCTTCTCCTCGATCCGGCCGAAAGGACTGCGGATAAGCTCCCAAAGTGATGGGCGGTCCAGATTCCTCACCCAGCGAGCTCTCCATCTCCAGGTCCAAGGGGCGGTTATAATTGAAGAGAAGGACTACGCCCTTGAAATCCTGGAGGGCCTTGGGCATGTCGACATGGGTATTCAAGAGATTGACCTTGACGCGCGGAGCCGCGATGCCGGCGGAGAACAGATCGGCGCTGATTCCCATGCTCTGCCGCATTTCCAGGAATTTGGAGTCACCATCGGCGGCCCCCTCGGGCAAGATGACGACCTGCGCGTTGTGCAAGCTGAAGATCATTCGCGTCAAAGCATCGAGGATCCTGGTCGCGCCCTTGGTAAAATTGATGCCCGCTGCAAAGAGCAGTGAGGAAGGAATGGCGATGGCACTCGGAGAGCCGTCGTCCAGCATCAGGACCCGGATCGCTTCGTGGGATCTGAGCTCCTTGAGGCTGGTCTCGAGCATCTGGCGCAACTTGACGTTGATCTCCTTCCGGATCAGGTCCTTGCCAGCCAGCGGCAGATCTGACGCCCCGCGTTGCGCCGGGACGGGCACGCCGCCCGGCATCGCGCGGGAGGTCTCCCCCGTCGCCGCACCGGCGCTTTCGCCCTGCGCCGCGCCGGAATCGGACGACGCCTCGGGACGGACCGGCTCCGCCGTAGCGGCGGCGGGCTTCTGCACTTCCTTGGCCATCGGGTTCATCCGGTGCGTGATCAGATTGAGATACTCGTTGGCCGTCACCCGTTCGGAAGGAGCGCCCTTGCTCAGGATTTCCAGGAACCGGTCCATGGCCTGCATGTCGTCTCCGCGGTCATAGAACATGATGGCCGTCTGTAATTGGCGGCTCTGGCTGGAAGCGGGACTGCCTTCCTCAACATCCTGCCCACCTGCCGCGGCCGCAAAAACCGCGACGGTAGCGAGGGTCAAGACCAAGCGGATTCTCATGAAATTCACGATGCAAGTTGCGCCTCTGTGCAATCGTAATAAAAGGCCATTACTGATTTATTTCGGCCCCAAGGCCCGAAGGCCCTCGCGTGCCGTCACATTTCCAGGATCAAGGTCGAGGACCGCGCGCAGTTGGGCAGCCGCTTCACGATTGCGTCCTAAGGAGTGGTAGGCGTGGGCAAGGTTGCTCAGGGCCGCGACATGTCGCGGTTCTCTGGCCACGACCCATTCCAGCTGCGCGACGGCATCCGCAGGTCGGCCGGCCACCAGCAGGAGGCTGCCGGCAAGGAATCGCGCCTTGGTCATCTCCGGAAACCGCGCGGCCAGGCGCAGAGCCAAATCCATGGTGGCGGCCGAGTAGTCTCCCCGGCTCACCCGAGATTCGAGGCCGCGTAACCGAGCCACGCCCTCCAGCACGGCCGGTTTGAGCCGGCCGGATTTTGCCGCCGCGACCAGGAGCCCTTGTTCCGAAGCCGCCATGTCCGGCGCGAGGGCCAAGGCCCTGGAATAAGCCGCTATGGCCTCAGGCCAGCGTCTTTCAAGCGCGTAGAGATATCCTAGATTATGCCAGTGTTGCGGCACTCCCGGGAAGAAATGCGTGCCCCGCTCCAGAAGCTCTTGGGCCTGCGCGCCGTAGCGGACGGGGTCCTGCAGCCAGATGGCGCCCAAGCTGTTGTATATGTCTGGGGATAGCGGGTTGATCCGCCAAGCCATAAGGTAGTAATCCAGGGCCCGCCTCGGGTCCTGGAGCCGGCTCGCCTTGATCGTGCCGATGTTGAAATAGATCTCGTCGTAACCGGCGTTAGCCCGCAGAGCTGCGGCATAGGTGCGATCCGCTTCTGCGAATCGCTCGGAACGGGCGTAGGCGTTGCCCAATTCATAGATGGCATTGACCTCCGGAGGCCCCCAGTCCCGCGCCGCTTCGAGTTTCTTGACCGCCAAAGGCAAAGCCCCTTGCCGCAAAAGCTTGTATCCTGAAAAATAGTCCACCTCGCGGTTCCAGACGCGGAACCATTGCCACGAAACGGCCAGCGCCAGCGCTACGCCCGCCGCGGCCAAGACTCCGGCTGCAGCGGGGGAGCCCACGGACCGCCATCGGTCCCTGCCGGCGGCGGCGCCCTCGGGAGCCACCGCTCCCATCACCAGGCCGGCCATCCACCAATAGATGAAACCTGGAACGGCAAAATGCAGGGACACGTTGAGCAGGTTGTCCAACCACATCCCGATCGCCCCAGCCGCAGCAGCCAACGCCAAGCTGGGCAGCCGGCCGCGGGCCGCCGCCCAACGGCGCGTGACCGCGATGAAAGTCACCCACATCCAGCAGGCTATCCCCAAGCCCAGCAGGCCGGTCTGCGACCATATTTCGAGTATCTCGTTGTGGGCGTTGTTCGCGTGCGTGCGCAGCGCCGCGAGCAGATCAATGCAGTTGAGAAGATGCCCTTGATAGAAAGGATAGAAGAGCTCGAAAAGGCCCCACCCCTTGCCGGTCAAGGGATTCTCGGCGCCCATCAGCCAAGCGCAGCCCCAAATGAGCAGCCTTTGATAGAGCGGACTGTAATGAAGGTCGGTCTTGACGGCTTGGCTCATCTCCGTGATGCGGCTGACCACGCTCGGCGTGTAGCCTGCGGAAATGGAACTAGCCGGCCACAAAAGGACTAATGCCAGGCCCGCCCCGGCCAATAGACCGCAGGGCTTGAGGCCCCGGGCCACGCTGCGGCGCACATCCGGAGAAACCGCCAAGAGCAGGACTGCGGCCAAGGCGCCCACCCATGAAGAACGGGTCATGGTGCAGAGAAGCGCCCCTTCCAAAGTCAGGGCCGTCACGCCATACGCGATGCGGCGGCCGGGCGAGCGCGCTTCGATGAAAGAGACCACGGCGACCGGCAACAGGGCGACATTAAATGACGAGAGGAAGTTGGGATTGCCGAAGGACGATACCGAACGGCCGCCATAAGGATTAAGTACGTTGGGCCATATGGATTCGATATTGAAATACTGGAAGATGCCGTATGCCGAAGCCAGGAACCCGGTGGCCAGGGCGAGGTGCAGGAAGTCCGTCACCCTCCCGCGCCGGCAGAGCCAGAACGCCGCGATCAAACCCGTGACCCAGAGCAGTCCCCCATAGGGATCCCACACCTGCGCCCACGTGTCCGGGGATGATAACCCGGCGCTACGCATCTGCGGGAAAGCCAGCCAGAGCCCCCCCCACGCCAAGGTAAATAGGGCCCACCAGCCCAGGGACACCGGGGCGCTGCCGCCCCCCCCAGTCCGCAGGGGATCATTCCGCGGGGCCGCATCCCAAGGCACTGCGGCCGAAAGATAGAACGGCACTAAGGAGTTAAAAAGAAGGAACAAAGCGCTGCGCGAACCTTCATTGACTATGGCGGGGCGATAGAAAGCGCGGTGCCCGAAATAGGCGACCGTCCAGCTTGCGGCGCACGCGGCCAAGAGCGCCAGCCAGGGCGCGTCCAGCGGCGTGCGCGGGACGCGCAAAGGTTCGCGCGCCAAGGGCCCGCGGATCAGCCACGCCGCAGCAGCCGTGGCCAGCACGACGTTGAGCAGGCATATCTGGGCGACATAGGGATTTCGCGTCAGGTTGGTGAAGAACAACAAGGGACAGACGAAATGCGCGACAACGAGACAAAACGTCACCAGGCCGGTCATGACTCCGGTTGAAACGGGTTCAAGATGGTTCTCCTCGGAGCGGAAACGGCGCCGGCGTTGCGCCGGCCTGATATCGAGAAAGCATCAGCCGGAGAAGGGACTCGAACCCTCAACCTATCGCTTACGAAGCGATTGCTCTACCATTGAGCTACCCCGGCATCATGCAGCGCTTCTGCTGGGCGCTGGTACGGCGTCACCAAATCAGGCGCATAATGATATAAGAATTCGAAGAACCGCGCAAATCCCGGGACATCTTCTATGGTACGGATGCGCACGCCAAGGCTCAATGCGATCAGCGCTTGTGTCTTAAGGCAATCTGGAGGTTGCTGCGGGCCTGCGCGTTGTTGGGATCTATTTCCATTTCCACGCGGAACTGCGCGATGGCCTCGTCCAATCGGCCCTGTCTGGCAAGGCACGAGCCCAGATTCAAATGCAATCCGGGGCGGCGCCCATTGATGAGGATCGCGCGCCGGAACTGCTCCGCCGCGTCCTGAAGATGGCCCTGAGCGGCCAGCGCGACGCCAAGGTTCGCCAGACACTCGACGTCGTCCGGCCGGATCGCCAGCGACTCAGCGTACCAACCGGCAGCATCGGAATATCTTCCCTGCGCCAGCAGGAGATTCCCCTTGGCGCGCAGCGCGGCGCTGAGGTTGTACAAAGTGTCCCGGTGGAGCGGACTGGTGGCCAGGCCTTTGCGGTATTCCTGGATGGCCTCGTCGAACCGTCCCTGTTCCACCAAGGCGACTCCCAAGTTCATATGGGCCATGGTGAATTCGGGGTCGTGCGAGATCGTGTATCGCCACAAGCCCTCGGAATCATGCCAGACATGGATCTGCCGCCAAGTCAGGATGGCAAGTCCGCAGAGAAGCATCCCCGCCAGAGTCAGGGCCGGTTTCGCCAGGGCGCGCGCGCCGCGCAGGAGTTTGGCCATAGCGCCACCGGCCAAGACGGCCCAGCCCAGGCAGGAAAGGTAGGAATAACGGTCAGCCACCAACTGCGAGCCGAACTTGAACACGCCGGCCATGGGGGCCAATGTCACCAGGTAGAACACCCATACTGCAAGGAACCCCGGGTGGGTTCTCCTGGCCGCGAACGCTCCCATGCTGATTCCGGCGATGATGCCGGCACATAGCAAGATGTCCGGCGAGGACAGCCCGATATCCGGCGTCGCTTTATAGGCGGGCAAGAGGCCCAGAGGCAGCAGGGTTTTCCAAATATAGAACACGTAGCCGTAACACGCCTGGGCCGCGCGGGCGGATACGGACAGGCGCTCCAAAGAGGGTACAAAGGCGGAATTGGCTTGCCCCCCGATACCGACCACGGCGACCAGCAAGGCCGGGAGAAGGTAGATCATCTTTTCCTTCAATATCATCCGGGCGGGCGGCTTCAGCCAGGCCGTAGGATTTCCCGGCAGCCTGCGCAAAGGGTAGACATCCAACAGCAGCAAGACGGCCGGTAGGGTGACCCCGCTCCCTTTCCCCAGCAATGACATCATGAACGCGACGACGGAGCAGCCCTTGAGCCGGCGGCGCCGCGTGAAGTCCTGTTCCACGGCGGCGCTCAAGTAGGCCCGTATCGCAAGAAGATAAAACAGGCCTGAAACGACATCTCGGCGCTCGGTGATCCAGGTCACGGATTCCACGCGCAATGGGTGGATGGCGAAGAACAGGGCGCCTGCGGCGGCCGCGACAGTCACGGCGCCGTCATCTGCCTGGGTAAAGGCCGGTAGCGCTCTCCTCAGCAGGAGGCGGCACACTCCGTAGAATACCGCGGCGTTGGCGGCATGGAAGAGGATGTTCGTCAAATGGTAGCCGAACGGATCCATGCCCCATGCCCTGAAATCCAGCGCGTAAGTGATCCAGGTCAAGGGCATGTAGAGGCCCATCCAAGTGCTGCCGAACATCCAGCGCAGATGGGCCCAGTCGAATCCTCGATAATGGGGATTGTTGAGCAGCAGCATGGGGTCATCGAAATTGACGAACCCATTCCTCAGCGAAGGCGCGAAGACCGCCAGCGCGAGGAGAGCCACGGCGACCGGCGGCAGCCATGCTCGCGGACCAACGGAGGCCCGGGAAGCAGAGCGGTCTTGCGGCTGCCGCGAAGAATGCCTGGTGTCCATCAAGTTGGACGGCGGCCGGGATATGCCTGGCCTGCCACGCTCCTCAGCGCACGACCGGAAAGGCGCGGTCCTTGGCCCGGGCGCGCGTCATGGCAACGTTGGCGTCGCGGATATCGCCTTTCTCATCGAAAGCGATGGCTCCTGATATCCCCTCATGGCGGGAGCCTTGGATGGCGGCGATCAGCCCGGCCCGGTCCGGTCCAGCGCGCGCCAGGGCCTCGATCACGATGCGCGCGGCCTCGTAGCCAAGATGGTCGAATGGCCGCACTCCCTCGGCTTTGCCGGTCCATCGGGCCCGATAGTCCGCCAAGAATGGGCCCGACGCGGAGAACGACTCGACCGGAAGGCCCCCCATGCTCAGGTACGCGCCATCGGCGGCCGACCCGGCCACGTCAAAAAGCGCCGGCGTCCGGGCGCCGTCCCCGGAACAGAACACCGCCGGGTGCCGCTCCTGCCGCATCGCCTTGAGTATGAGCCCTGCCTCGGGATACCTGCCTCCGAAGAACAAGCCTTCTGGCTTTCCCGCCCGCAAGCGCTTGAGCGCCGCGCGCGGATCGCGGGTCCCGACCGGGACGATGGCTTCGGCGACAACCTTGCCGCCCAGGCTCACAAAAGTCTTTCGGAATGTATCGGCCAACCCTCGGCCGTAGAGTGTTCCGTCGTGCGCCACGGCCATGCGCCTTTTGCCCAGCCGCGAGCGCATGAACCTCGCGGCGAAGGCCCCCTGGACATCATCCGTCGGGACCAGCCGGAAGATGACACGGGCGCCCCGCCAGCCGGGGCGCAATTGCGCCCGGGTGAGGTCGGTGCTGGTGGAGGCGGGGGATATCATGACCAGCGGGCTTTGTGCGTAGACCTGCGCCGCGCGTGCGGAGCAGTCGGAGTCGTAGTGCCCTATCACGGCCACGATGCGGGGGTCGTCCACGATCAGATGGGCCACGTTGTATGCCTCGACCGGATCGGCCCGATCGTCAAAAGCGGCGACCTGGACTCGGAAGGGCAATCTCCCCCGGGCGTTGGCTTGCTCCACGGCCAGGATCACGGCGCGCCTCAGGCCCTGGCCCTCGCTGGCCAGATCTCCGGTCAGGGGCAGCGCCACCGCTATGCGGACGACCTTCTGCCGGGAGCCGCATCCTGCCGCCTCCACGATCCAGCCCATGGCGATGGAACAGACCCATAAGGCAGTGCGGAGCCTGGCGATTCTCATGGGAATTGTTGCCGACATCATCAAAAGGTGTCCCACTATAGCCAAATCCGAGGCGCGTTGCAACCCGTCGAAGCATTCAAGTATAATTTTCGAATATGATAAGAAGAATGGTTCCGGATTGGCTGGCGCCGCTGGAACGCACTTATCGAAAACCGAAGGATTGGGCGGACAATCTCAAGC